>Ga0315273_10008777_pt1 | contig 12783 bp, 13 predicted proteins | sample YL17G02_0_MG_FD_205753 | JGI IMG/M metagenome (GOLD analysis project Ga0315273, IMG submission 205753) | Sediment microbial communities from Yellowstone Lake, YNP, Wyoming, USA - YL17G02_0 | ecosystem: Environmental > Aquatic > Freshwater > Lake > Sediment | place: USA: Wyoming | collected...
CACCGCGTCCATCGTGAACGCGGCCGGGTCGAGCGAGGCATCCACCTCGTCCCAGGAGAGCGGCGTCGAGACGTGCGCGCCGGCCCGCGGGCGCACCGAGTAGACCGACGCGATCGTCTTGCCCTCTCCGTTCTGGTTCGCGTCGATCAGCACCCCTCGGCGCTTCGACTTCACCCACTCCGTGGTCGAGGCCTAGCTGTAGGTACCAGCAACGCGGGAACTCCATACTTCCGGACCCACGACGCCGCTTGACTCCAGAACCCGGACCCCAGGAATTCGGGGGCAGATCAAGGTGTCAACGGAAACGGGTTGCTTCCAACGTGCCTGGTACCTACACCTAGCGCTCGATCGCATACGCGGCGCCGCAGGGCCGGGCAACGTCCGACTTCGACATCTAACCGAGCGAGCACAGCGCCACCGCCAGCCGCTGCCGCCCCGTCAACACCCCAGCGAAGAGGTCGCCGCGCTCGCCGACCCGGCGGACCGGATGGCGGGCACGACCCTGGCCGGATGGCGGAACGTCACAGCACGAGGCAGATGAGGTAGCCGTCGGGTCGCGGTCGAGCGGCCGCGTGTCCACAGCTCCAAAACGCCGAAGCGCTATAACTGTTCATGTGATCGATCTCCGCTCGGACACGGCGACGGAGCCGACAGCCGGGATGCGTTCTGCAATTGCCGGCGCTGCGGTCGGCGACGAGCAGCGCGGCGAGGACCCTACCGTGTTAGAGCTTGAGCGCCGCGCAGCTGCATTCCTCGGTCAGGAAGCTTCGGTCTACCTGCCTACGGCAACAATGGCCAACCAGATCGCAGTTCGCATACTCGCTCAGCCTGGCGATGAGCTGTTAGCAGAGGAGACCTCACACATCCTGATCAATGAGCAGGGGGCTCCTGCTGCTCTTTCCGGGGTCGTGATGCGCGGTCTAGCAGGTAAGAACGGTCGCTTCTCGACGGCGCAGGTGCGGTCTGCGATCCGCGATTGGCGCAGCGGGCACATGCCGCGAACGCGCCTGGTCTGTGTCGAGAACACACACAATTCTTCGGGTGGGCGTATTTGGCCGCTCGAAGAGCTGGCGGACTTGGCGGAGACGTGCCGGGAATTGGATCTTGCTCTTCATCTCGACGGGGCGAGGATTGTAAATGCGTCCGTTGGGTTGGAAGTGGAGCCAGCTCGGATTGGTCAGCACTTCGACACCGTTACGCTCTGCCTCTCGAAGGGACTCGGGTGTCCTCTCGGCGCCGTGATCGCTGGCTCCAGAGAACTGATGACCAAGGCCCGCCGCGCGAAGCATTTGTTTGGCGGAGCCATGCGTCAGGCGGGAATCGTCGCTGCGGCCGGAATCTACGCGCTTGAACACAATGTTGGGCGCACCGTTGACGATCACGTGAGAGCGCTGCGGCTCGCGTCGGGCTTGGCGGACAACGGCCTGCCGGTCGATCTGTCGCAAGTCGAGACGAACTTTGTCCTGCTCGACGTCGAGCCGCTCGGGTTGTCGGCCGCAGCTGCGGGCGAGCGACTTCAACGAGCCGGCGTGCTTCTGTCTGGAACCGTCTTTCCGTCAGTTCTTCGGGCTGTCACGCACCTCGGCGTGGATGACGACGCAATCGAGCGCGCATTGGAACTCATTCCTGAGGCGCTCAGGGAGTCTGCAACGTCCTAATCGGGACTCCGATTCGCTGCCGATCATGAGTGTCCGAGCGCTTGTCTCCGCTGCTTGATCGCTTCTCGAACCCCGACGGCGAGCCGGTCGATGTCGCCTTCGTCGTTGTAGAAGTATGGGGACACGCGAATTCCACCGACGCCGGTTGTGAAGCGGAGCGAAGTGAGGGTCTTATTCACGGCGAGGCGCTCCACGAGAGATCGTTCGGCCTCAATTTCTGGCGCTGTTCGAAACGTGACGATGCTTGACCGTGCTGCGCTCGCCGGCGTCACAACCTCGGCCCCGGCGGATCTGAGAGCCTCGAGGGTGAGCTCAACCAGCTTTCGCGATCGGGCCGCGATGTCTTGTGGGCCGATGTGCAGCAGGGTCTCAACTGCCGCAGCGAGCCCGCCAGCGGCGAGGGTGGTGCCCAAGCCGCCGAGCTCGAGCTTGCGCGCGTCGCGCGGGAATACGAGCTTGTCCTGCGGATGGCGAAGTGGGCTCTCGAGGTAAGGCCCCCACTCGCCAAACGGCGGCTGCGCGGTCATGAACGCGCGCGACGGCGGCCGAAGCCTCTCGACCAATCGACGGGATACGTAGAGGAAGCCCATGCCGAAGGGTGCGCACAACCACTTATGCCCACCCACGGCGACGGCGTCGACTGGCGTCGCCCTGACATCGAGGGTGAGGGGCCCAACGTGCTGGATAGCATCGACGATCAGCAGCACGGCGCGGCTTCGGCATAGACGAGACAGCTCTTCGAGATCGGTGCGGAAGCCATTCACTTCCTGGACTGCACTGATCACTACAGCGCGGGTTTGCTTGTCCACCGCCGCGTCCAAATCATCCAAGTCGATTGTTCCGTCGCGGTGCGGAACGAGCTTTACCTGAACGCCCGTCTGTTCCAGAACACGCCACGGGAGCACGGTGCCGACGAACTCGAGATCGGAGGCTACGACATTCGTGCCAGGGCCGAATGCGAGGGCAGTCGCTAGTGCCGCGATTCCGGCCTCCGTGCTGGGCATGAGCGCGATTTCGTCGATGGCGGCTCCGATCAAAGTGGCGCAAGCCGCCCGCGCGCGGTCGAACTGTTCGAGCATGCGGATCGTTTCGCCTGTGGTTGAGTCGCTCGGCGACTCGCGGAGCATCGCCAGATGATCGGTGATCGCGCCTGCCGCTCGCGAGCTTGGGATGCCCTTACACGCGGTATCGAGGTACGCGCGTCCGGTCAGAGCCGGATAGTCGTTCCGGATGATCCCCCAGCCGGCCTCGTTCATGAGACGAGAAGGTGGCGGTTTCGCGCGAGCGAAGCGAGTACAGCCTCGACATCCTCGATGGTGTTGTAGCAGTGAGCAGAAACGCGCAAGTTTCCGTCCCGTTCCGAAGTGATGATCCCGTCTAGAGCGAGAGAAGCTACGAGCGCCGGGGCATCGGATGCGCGAATGCAAATGAGTGCGCCGTGCTTTTCGTGCTCTCGCGGGGTTGCCAGAGCGCAGCCGAGCTCGTCCGCACCGGCGATGAGGTGGTCGTTCAGCCGCTGCACGTGTTCGTGGATGCGTGAGACACCAATGTCTTGGATCAGCTCCATGCCTGCTATCGCGGCGTAGATCGCGGGGATGGGCGGGGTGCCGGACTCGAAGCGCCTGGCCGTTTGCGACGGTGAGTAGTCACTGACGTCCATGTCGAAGACGTCGGCGTCAGCAAACCAGCCTGTGGCGAGCGGTTTCAGGCGCTGTATGAGCTCGTGGCGCGACCAGAGAAACGCGACGCCCGCAGATCCCAGCAGGTACTTCAGGGCCCCTCCAGTGACGAAGTCGACTCCGAGGTTCTCGACGTCAATCGCATAAGTGCCAATGGCCTGGTAGGCATCCAGGAGGACGAGCGCACCTCGCTCCTTCGCGATTCGCACGATCTCGTCGACGGGCAGTCGCACCCCATTTCGGTAGCAGACTGACGTCACGGACACGAGTGCCGTCCGCTCATTCACGACCTCCTGCAGCCGCTTCAGCGACAGTTCGCCGTCGATAGCGGGTACGTGGACGATCTCTGCACCTCGCGCTTGCTGAGCGTGCCAGATCTGTCCGATCGTCGGGAACTCGAGATCCGTCACGACGATTCGCGGACGCGCGGTGACGTCGATCCCGGTCGCGACTGCACTGACGCCCGCGGAGACAGAGGTTGTTACGGCGACGTCGTCAGGGTTTGCGTTGACTAGACGAGCAAACGCTCCGCGAGCGGTCTCTGAACGCTCGATCCAATACTCCCACGGCGCGCCCCGTTCATCCCAGTCGTGCAGGTAATTCTCGTAGGCATGACGTACGGCGTCGGAAAGCGCGCCCTGCGAGCACGAGTTGATGTAGACGAGCTGATCGAAGATTCGGAAGTGCCTCCGGCAATCGGCCGGCGTCGCAGGGGTCTCAACGGCCAAGGTAGGCCTTTCGTAGGCCCTCATCCTCGAGGAGGTCGACCGCCTTACCCTCGAGCACGAGGCGCCCGGTTGAGAGGACGTAGCCGCGATCGGAGATTGAGAGCGAGACGTTCGCGTTCTGCTCGACGACGAGCATCGCGACGCCGGCGTCGTTCACCTGCTTGATGATCTCGAAGCTGCGCTCGACGAGGATCGGCGCGAGACCCATCGACGGCTCGTCCATCAGGAGCAGCTTCGGCTTCGACATCAGCGCTCGACCCATCGCCACCATCTGCTGCTCGCCGCCCGAGAGCGTCCCCGCGAGCTGCGCACGGCGCTCGTGCAACAGCGGGAAGAGCTCGTAGACGCGGTCGAAGTCCTCCTTCGTGCCGCCACCGTGCAGGTAGGCGCCCATCTGGAGGTTCTCGAGCACGGTCATCGGTGCGAATAGCCGCCGGTTCTCCGGCACGATCGCCATCCCCTGACGGATCCGGTAGCTCGTCGAGCGTCTCGTAACGTCCTCGCCGTTGAAGCGAACCGAGCCGTTGCGCGGGTTGACGATGCCGAGGATCGTCTTCAGCGTCGTCGACTTCCCCGACGCGTTACCCCCGAGCAGGCAGCAGAGCTCGCCGGCACGCACGTTCAGGTTCAGCCCTTGGAGGATGTGGATCTGGCCGTAGTACGTGTCGACCGAGTCGAGCGAGAGAAGCGGGGCGTCTTCGGTCACTTTCGCGCGGTCTTAGTAGTGCCGAGGTACGCCTCGACGACGCGTGGGTCGGTGGCCACCTGATCGAACGTTCCCTCCGAGATCTTGACACCGTGGTCGAGTGCGACGACGCGATCCGAGATGCCCTCGACGACATGCATATCGTGCTCGATGACGAGGATCGTGTAACCGCCCTCCGTCCGCAACCGGGCGATCAGCTCGGTTAACTCGTGCGTCTCGACGGGGTTCATCCCGGCCGCCGGCTCGTCTAGGAGCAGCAGCCGCGGCTTCGTCGCGGTGGCGCGCGCGATCTCGAGCCTGCGCCGGTTCGCGTATGAGAGCGAGTACGCAAGCTGATCCCACCGGTACCCGGTGAGCCGCTCACCAAAGAACGACAGGCGCTCCTCCGCGAGCTTCTCGATCTCCTTCTCCTCGCGGCGCATACCAGGAGTGCGCAAGATAGACCGGAAGATGCCGGCCCGCGTGTGCGTCCATGCGGCGGCCATCACGTTTTCCTTCACCGTCATGTTCAGGAACAGGCGCAGCGTTTGGAAGGTGCGGGCGATTCCGCGTGCGGTGATCTCGTGCGGCTCTAGACCGAGCAGCGACTCGCCGTCGAAGAGAATGTCGCCGGCGTCGGGCCGGTAGATCCCGGTGACGAGGTTGAAGAGCGTCGTCTTGCCGGCGCCGTTCGGTCCGATCACGCTGACGATTTCGCCCTCGTTAACGTGGAGCTCGAGCCCGGCGATGCAGGTTAGCCCACCGAACCGCTTCGTCAAACCCTCGAGCTCGAGCAACGGCACCATCAGGCAATCTCGATTCGCGACGTGCCGAGGAGGCCTTGAGGCCGGGCGTTCATCAAGGTGACGAGGAGCGCGCCGACGATGATTAGCCGGGCTATACTAGGGTTGGTGACTAGCCGGTTCTCCCACACGAACGCAGCCAGGTAGAGCGTTGGGACGATGAGAACGCTGCGCCAGAATCCCTTGATCTGGGTGAGGAACCCGATCGCGAGGAGCAGGCAACCGTAGGCGATGTTGCCCACGGTGGTGGGGTTGGTCAACAGGATGACCCAGTGGTTGGTCAGGTGCCCGAGAACGCCCCCTCCGAGCGGTGCTCCACGCGTCGCGGCCGGAGCGAGCGACGTCGCTAGGAAGTGGGCGAGCAACCCGAATGCGACCGTGCCGCCGAGAACTAGGGCGAGTCGGCGATACGGCCGCATCCAGGTGAAAAGTGCAGCGACGACCAATCCGTAAAAGACCCACCGCGCCGGGTCCGGTGTCCGCAGAATCTCGAGGACCACGTTGACCGTCACTACGCCGAGTACGACGCCCGTCATGCTGCCTGCGCCACCAAGGATGACCATGGCGTAGATCGTGATCAGCAGCGCTATGTCGAAGTTGCCGGGGAAAACGCCCACCTGGAGGGCAACGAAGATCGTGCCTGTCAGCCCTGCAATGGCAGCACCAAACGCGAACGCCAAGAGCTTGAGTCGGTTCACCGGCATCCCCATCAACTGCGCTGCCAGCGGATCCTCTCGAAGTGCGCGCCACGCGCGACCCGTGCGCGAATTGTTGAGCGAGTAGAGCGCCGCGACGATAACGACGAACACGACAAAGGTGAGATAGAAGTAGCCGCGGACGGTATGCACTGTCAGACTGCCGAGGTGAATGTTGTCGACGCCCGAAATGCCGTTCGGGCCGTTGGTGAAATTGACCGCGCCCTTGTGCCCCGGCGGCGTGATGCGGTTCGCGTTCGACACGAGGGTGACGAACGCCTGCGCAAAGAAGAGTGTCAGAATGGCAAGGTAGTCGCCCAACAGACGTCGAGAAGGCCAACCGATGAGCATGCCGAGCAGCGCGGAGGCGAGCACGATGAGGGGGATGGTCGCGACTGTCGGCCAGTGGAGATGGAACTGGTTCGACGACAGCAACGCGTAGGCATAGCCGCCGAAGCCAAAGAACGCGACATACCCGAGGTCGAGCAGGCCGGCCCACCCGACGACTAGGTTTAACCCGAGTGCGAGCAACGCGAAGATGAGCGTGTTTACGCCGACGCGGATGATGTAATCGGAGCTCACCACGACCGGGAACAACACAGCCGCCGCCACGACTGCGCCGAACCGCCATTTTGGAGGCAGGCGCCGCCATAACCGCTCCGCGCGCGCAGCGTCATCACCACGGAGAGTCGCCTCGCGGGCGACCCACTCGTCGCGCCCGATGCCGGGGTCCGGAGTGCTGTCCGGCATCTACGCGCGCCTGATGTCCGCTTTTCCGAGGAACCCTGTTGGCCTCAGCAGCATCATCGCGATCAAGATGAAGAAGACCCAGAGGTCCTGGAAGGTCGACCCTTGCGGGAGGTACCCGACAGCGTAGGACTCAACGAGACCGATGAAGAGCCCGCCAAGCATCGCGCCGGGAATGCTGCCGATGCCACCGACAACGGCGGCGGTGAATCCCTTAAGGCCGGCGATGAAACCCATGTAGTGGAAGACGTTCTGGAAGATCAGGCCGAACATCACACCGGCGATGCCAGCGAGCGCCGAGCCGACGAAGAAGATAGTTGCAATGACTCTGTCCACGTCGATTCCCATCATCTCGGCCGCTTCGCGGTCGAAGGCGACGGCCCGGCTGGCCTTTCCGACAGCCGTGTAGCGGATGTAGGCCATCAAGCCCACCATCAACACCGCGGCGGATGCAATCACGATGAGCCGCATCAGCGACACGTTCACGAGGTTTGTGTGAATGCCTAACGTAAAGAAACGGCCGTTGTCGAACTCAAATGTGTTGTAGCTGCGGATCGATGCCCCGAACACGAGCAGAGCCGAGTTTTGGATGAGGAACGAAAGCCCGAGTGCTGAGATCAGGGGCGCGATCCGCGCGGAGTTGCGTAGCGGTCGATAGCCGAATCGTTCGATGGCGACACCGAGGAACCCACACCCGACAGCGGCGGCCACGAACATGGCCGTCAGCAGGAGGACGATCGGTATCGACGGCGTGAGAGGCCCGCCGAGCGCCGTGTAGACGAAGAGGCCGATGAACGCGCCGATCATGAACACGTCACCGTGCGCGAAGTTGAGGAGCTTGAGGATCCCATAGACCATCGAGTAGCCGAGCGCGATCAGGGCGTACATGCACCCGAGCGTCGTGCCGTCAACGGTGAGCTGGGCTAGTTTGGACCAGTCCATTTAGGGGATCGGGTGCGGCTCCACGGAGCCGCACCCGAGTCGACGTTTCTCGGCGGGCCGCTAGCTACTTCTGAACCACGTGGGGCTTGCCGTCTTGGATCTGGAAAATCACGAAACGCGCGCCGACCACCTCACCTTTGGGAGTGAACTGGATCGAATGGCCAAGGATCGAGGTGGGGAGCTTGACCTTCAGGAGGTCTTTGTAGACCTCCGCCCGCGTGGCGGTTCCGTCGGTGCACGCCTTCGCGACCGCAGAGATCATCATCTGCGCGGCGACGTACGCCGGTGGGCCGTAGGTGGTCAGCGGCGCATTGGCGCCGTTCTTCTTGAAGTACGCGTTGATGATCGCCTTGTCCGCCGGGATGTCGCGGATGTCAGGTGCGAACGTTGAGAAGTACGCCTTTTCAATATGGAAGTCGGTCGAGTAGCCGGAATCGCCGGCGAACATGGCGATCTTTTTCCCCTGCTCGGTCATCTGCGATCCGAACAGCTGCATCTTCGCTGGATTCGTGAACGGCAGGTAGACCACCTGTGTTCCGTTGGGAATCGTGTTGATCGTCGCCGAATAGTCGCTCGCTGTCGGCGACACGGAGCTCCGGAACACGGAGACACCCTTCGCTTGGAGCAGCTGCTGCACGGCATCGGCGAGCGGCTGACTGTAGGCGCTCTGGTCGTCGAAGATCGCGACCTTCCCCGCCTTCATCACACGCGTCAGGTAGTCGGAGGTCGTCTGGGCTTGCACGGAGTCCGGCGGCGCAATCCGGAAGAAATGTCCATTTGACCCGTCGGTGAGCGTCGATCGCGTCGCCGTTGCCGCGATGTAGGGCATCCCTCCGCGCTTGAACAGCGGCGCGGCCGCGACAACCTCAGGGCTCGACCCCGGCCCGAGAACTCCGAGAATCTTCGAATTGGACACGAACTGCTGTGCGATCGTCGAGGCCTGCGAAGGATCGAACTGATCGTCGCCCTCGACAACCTTGATCTGCAGTTTGTGCGTGGCGTTCCACTGCGACAGGTAGAAGAGCGGCCACGCCCGGAGCTCAGCGCCGATCGAGGCAACCGCGCCGGTTGTCGGCCCCATATAGCCGATGGTTGCGGTCTTTCCGCACGAAACGCCTCCCGCGGTTGAGATTGCCCGGGCGGACGGAGCCGCCTGAACGCTAGCTGCGATCAGCGCAGCAGTTGCCACGATGACCCCCAACGCCGTCAGACGCATCTTCATTTGCGCCGACCTCCTTCTTACGATTTGATGAAGGATGATGGCTCGCGAAGCGGGGACCCTACTTGATCAAATGTATCCGATCAAGCTTTCGGTCATTCGAGCTCCGAGGAACGGGTCGCGACAGCTAAGCGTCTGTTGGCCGACGAGGAGCGGGCGCTCTCAGGGCGCGCCTTCGCTGCCTTACGAGGCGCGATCTCTTCAGGTGCGATCGCATCAGGCGGCGACCGCCCCGAGATTCAAGCTCTCGCGTCGCAACTCCAAATGAGCCCGATGCCGAGTCGAGAGGCCGTAGGCCAACTCGATGCGCTCGGGTTCGTCGAGCACCGCCCGCACCGCGGCGCGCGCGCCATTGGTCTTTCTGTCGAAGATCTTCGCGAGGTGTACGCTGCACGCCTCGTCCTCGAAGCACGGGCAGTCTCTGCGGCAGCCAGCCGCTTCGCCGACGATGAAGCCGAGCGTGCCGCGGCAAGCCTCACAGGCACCGTTCGAGCCCCCACGGACAGCGACCACGCCGCCGCATCGGAGGGCGACACCGAGTTCCACTTCGCGCCGCATCGCGCGGCTCGCTCGATCTGGCTGCTGCGGCTGATCGCCCCGCCGTGGGGGACAAGCAAGAGGTACCGCCGACCGTCGCTCTCGGCCGAACGTGACTTCACGGAGCGCTACCAAGAACACATGTCGATTCTCGACGCGTCCATCTCTCGCGACCGAGAGCGTGCTGCGCGCAGCCTCGACGAACACTTCGCACGTTCGGCGGACCGGCTCGCGGCAGCGGTTGGAGGCCCCTCGCTGTCGGCGGAACGCGACGTCGCTCCGCTACCTCCACCGCGCTCGCTTTGACGCTTCGCGACCGTATGATCGACCGGTATCGAGATCAGATCGGGCGGGCCAAGCACGAAGTTACTACACCGGCACTGTTACTCGACCTCGACGTCACGCGGCGGAACATCGAGCAAATGGCCGCGGACATCAGGACGCTTAGCGCGAGCTTGCGGCCCCACGTCAAGACGCACAAATGCGTCCAGCTTGCACAGATGCAGATCGACGCTGGTGCCGTCGGAGTCGCGTGCGCGACGGTATGGGAGGCGATAGTGATGGCCACCGAAGCCGGCGTCCAAGACGTGATGCTGGCGAACCAAGTCGTCGACGACCGCAAGATTCAAGCGCTGGCTAGAATCGCCGGTGAGAGCCGAATCACCGTGGCTGTCGACGAGGAGGAGAACCTCCTACAACTCTCGCAAGCCGCGGCACGCGCGCGCGCCGAGTTTGGAGTCGTCATTGAGATCGATGTCGGGATGAAACGCGCCGGTGTCCGCACCTCCGAGCATGCGCTAAGGCTGGCGGAGTCGGCCGCGCAGCTGCCCGCGCTGACGTTCCGCGGCGTGCACGGCTACGAGGGTCACTGCATGTCCCAGGCAGATCCCGCTGAGCGAGAACGGGCGACTTGCTTCGCAAACCAACGCCTGACGGAAGCCGCTGAACGCCTCGCTGCGGAAGGACATGCGTGCGAGATCGTGTCCGCCGGAGGCACAGGTACCTACCTGACCACCGGCGCGAATCCGAAGATCACGGAGGTTCAGGCTGGGTCGTACGTATTCATGGACGGCTTCCATGAGCGGCTGCTTCCGGGCCGTTTCGGTGTTGCGCTGACCGTTCTTGGGAGCGTGCTCAGTCGCCAGGGTTCTACGGTTGTCTTCGATTTCGGCAGGAAATCTGTGTCAACCGATTTCGGCGTACCGCGACTCGTCCGGATCCGCGACGCCACGGTCCGGACGTACGCGGAAGAACATTGTGTCGTCGACTTCGTAGGCTCTCCCCCTCTCAGGGTTGGTGACAGAGCGGAGACGATGGTCGACTATGCGCCCACTGCTGTCGGTTTGCACGACGTCTTCCACGTCATCGAGCGCGGGGTCGTTACCGACATTTGGGCCGTGAATCCGAGGGGTTCCGGTCCTCCGCTCCCGCCAAACTGATCGAGCCTCGCGGCGGCTCACGCTCAGACGACCTGAGTTTCGACCTCGATCTCGTGCGCAAATCGCTTGAGGTCGAATTCGGCGAGCACATCATCGGGACGCTTTCCACCGATCGCCGCCTCCAGGCGTTTGGAGATTGCAAGCGCAAGCATGAATCCGTGCCCGCTACAGCCGGCGGCGACCCACAGACCATCGTGCTCCGACACGGCGCAGACCACCGATTGATGATCGGGGGTCAGGTCGTACGTCCCCGTCGCAAGGATCGGGAAGGAACAAACGACAGGATGGGCAGCATTTGCCGGATGCCGTCGGTGACCGTTCGCCGCCACGCTTCTCTGTGGACGGCAGGATCGCCGGCTGCTGCGAGGTCGCTAGCTAGATGTAGGACCCGAGGACGTTGTTCCGGTTGAGCGTGTGTAGGCGCTCGAGCGGGGTTTGGCGGCCGAGGCTGTGGTGTGGTCATTGGTGATTGTAGTAGTCGAGCCAGCCCGCGAGCGCGCGGCGTCGTTCGTCACTGTTGCGGTAGATCGCGCCGCAGGCCCAGCCGCCGAGCATGGTGCGGATGAAGCGTTCTGCTTTGCCGTTGGTGCGCGGCCGGTAGGGGCGGGTGCGCAAGTGTTTGATCCCGAGCGCTTTGCGGGCGAGTGCGTGGATCGTTGCGCGGTAGGCGGAGCCGTTGTCGGTCACGAAGTACCCGTCTTCAGCGCACCAAGCAGCGCCGGCGAAGCACTTCGCAGGTCGCCGCAGCCAAGAAGAACGCGGTCGACAAGCCCGTGATCCCGGCTCCGACGACGACGTCCGGGTCTGGCACTATACGATTGCGCTCAGTACAGCGTCGATTTCCACCTCGACTAGGACGCCCTCCGGAACGAACCCACCCACGAAATACGTGGTGTTCGCAGGCGGCGACCCCGCGAATACCCCCCGGTGCGCACGTATCACCTCCATCCAATCGCATCCAGGCGCTAGCAGAAGACGTGTGCGGAGCACGTCCTCAACGTCTGCGCCGAGTTCCGCCGCGGCGGCGAGCGCGCGGCTGATCGCCTCCTTTGCCTGGCCGTAAGCATCACCGACGTGCGAGACATCGCCCTCCTCCAGGGAGGCGGTGGCACTCACGGCAACATAGATACCGCTACGCACCGCGCGTGAGTATGCGGCTCGCTCGCCGAACCCACCTTCGTCAGGCACTCGCTGGACCACTCGCGCATCGTAGTCCGCACTTTGGCTGGTTGGGTATCGACGGCATCGGGCAAGCCGTGGAACGCGAGCATCGACAAGGTCTCGGCAGCTTCCGGCGGCTCCGTGCGTGAGCCTTGGCGAGCTCCACAGCTGCCGCCAGGCAGACTACTAGCCGAGCGAGCGCAGCGCCGCCGAGAGCCGCTGAGCTCCCCCGAGCACCCCGGCGAAGAGGTCGCCGCGGTCGCCGATGCGGCGGAGCACCGCGTCCATCGCGAAGGCGGCCGGATCGAGCGAGGCGTCCACCTCGTCCCAGGAGAGCGGCGTCGAGACGTGCGCCCCGGCGCGCGGGCGCACCGAGTAGACCGACGCGATCGTCTTGCCCTCCCCGTTCTGATTCGCGTCGATCAGCACCCCGCGGCGCTTCGACTTCACCCACTCCGTCGTCGCAAGCCCCGGATGGGCACGCGCGATC
>Ga0315273_10008779_pt1 | contig 12783 bp, 9 predicted proteins | sample YL17G02_0_MG_FD_205753 | JGI IMG/M metagenome (GOLD analysis project Ga0315273, IMG submission 205753) | Sediment microbial communities from Yellowstone Lake, YNP, Wyoming, USA - YL17G02_0 | ecosystem: Environmental > Aquatic > Freshwater > Lake > Sediment | place: USA: Wyoming | collected...
GTATCCTATTAGGATAGTTGAAGTTTGTCAATACGGGAATTATGACTTTGGGTACGCTCAGAGAAGCCCATCGGGTTCCGGAGGGTACGCCAGTCGAGGCGCGAGGTGGGTAGCAAGCTGTGATCGCCACCATCGGACTTCTTTAGGGGCGAGGCGAGGGCCGGGAGCAGTGACGAAGGCTGCCTGCGCGCGATCGACACCGCGCCAGAATTCGCGTTAGGCCCGTCAGCGAGAGACGATCGGTCAGGGCCCCGATTCTGCGCTAGAATTGGGGCCCTTGGACCGCACTACGTCAGGAGGAGGTGAGGTTTCTCAATCAATTGTACGACCCGCTGGAAGAAGCGGGCCGCCGGGCCGCCATCAACGAGCCGGTGGTCGAAGGTCAGGCTGAGCCAGGCCATCTTCCGTTCTTCGAGCTTACCGTCGACGTATGCCGGCCGCGAAGCGATGCGACCCACACCCAGGATGGCGCACTCCGGCAGGTTGATGATCGGCGTAAACGCGTCGATCCCGTACATCCCCAGGTTGGTGAGGGTGAAGGTGCCGGCTCGCAGCTCGTCGGGCGCAAGTGTGCCAGCGCGAGCGCGCTCGGCCAGGGACCGGGTCTCCGCAGCGAGCTCGGCGAGGCCTTTGGTGCCCACGTCCCTCACAACAGGCACCAATAGCCCTCGCTCGGTATCCACAGCGAGGCCGATGTCGACGCGGGCCCAGACGCTGATCTTGTCGCCATCCAACGACGCGTTTAGCCGCGAGTGCTCCTGCAAGGCGCGGGCGAGCACCCTAAGAAGCAGGTCGTTGTACGTGACGGGGATGCCATCAGCTGAAAGGCTGGCGCGGAGCGCGACCAGCGCGCCCGCATCCACTTCGCACGTGAGGGTGACGGGCGCGGTTCCCTTCGCGCTTCTGAGCATGCGCTCGGCGATGACCGCACGTATGCCGGCCACCGGGATGGTCTCGAGAATGCGATTTTCCAGCGGCGCGACGCCCTCTTCCGCCGGCTTGCGGGGCAACGGGGTGGCGGGTTCGACGACTGCGTTGCGCGCCCCAATCGCACTCTCGACATCCTCGCGCGTGATCTGGCCGCGTGGACCGGTGCCAGTGAGGCGCTCCCAATCTAGCCCGCTCTCGCCGGCTAACCGGCGGGCAACGGGAGAGATCGCGCGGCGAGCGTGCTCGGCCAGGTATGCCCGCACATCGCGCTCCACGATCGCGCCCTCTGGGCCGGTGCCGCGCAGCTCGGAGATAGAGGCACCTTCGCGCTCGGCGAGGCCGCGGGCGCGCGGCGAGATGAAGATGCGCTGCGCAGGCGGCGGACTGACCGGAGCGGAATGGATGTTCCGCGCTGTTTCCTGCACCCGGCTCGAGCCGGCCGTTGCGGGCTTCGGTACCAGCTCCTCTTTTGGGCCGGTAATCGTAGCGATGACGCTCAGCGCCTTCACCGCATCGCCCGCCTGGGCAGTGATACCACGCAAGATCCCGCCGGCAGGCGACTCCACGTCCAGCGTCGCCTTATCGGTTTCGATCGCAAAGAGGGGCTCGCCCGGTTTCACCGTGTCACCTTCGCGCTTGTACCAGGTGACGAAGGTCACCGTGTCGACCGTCTGCCCAAGCGGCGGAACGAGTACGTCTATCGACATGATCTTCCTCGTGTTCGAGGCGGACGGCCCGTGAGGGCCGTCCGGACTCATGGCTAGAAGAGCGCTTTAACAGCCTGAACAACGCGCTCGACGCTTGGCACGTAGAACTGCTCCATCACCGGAGCGAAGGGCGCCGGGGTGTCGGGCGCTGACACGCGCCTAATCGGGGCATCGAGCCAGTAGAACGCCTGCTCGGCCACGATGGCGGCGACCTCGCCTGCCCAGCCGCCGGTCAGGTTGTCCTCTTCGACGATCACAAGCCGTCCGGTCTTGCGCACCGACTCAAGAATCAGTTCCTTGTCGAGCGGGACCAGAGTGCGGGGATCTATGACTTCGGCGTCGATGCCTTCCTTGGCCAGTTCCTCAGCGGCCGCGAGCGCTCGATACATCGTGAGGAGCTTGCCAATGATCGTCACATCCTTGCCCTCGCGGCGGATGATGCCCTTTCCGATGGGCACGAGGTAGTCTTCATCGGGCACCTCGCCCACGGGGCTCAGCGCGCCCCGCTCGGTGCGCGGACCCTTGCTGCCGTACAGCAGTTTGTGCTCGAACACGATGACGGGGTTATCGTCCCGTATAGCGCTCTTCAGCAGGCCCTTGGCGTCGTAAGCGGTGGCAGGAGCCACTACCTTGAGGCCGGGGATGTGGCTCAGGAAGGCCTCCATGCTCTGCGCATGTTGGGCGCCGCGGGCCGTCGCCCCGACCGGGGCGCGCATCACCATCGGCACTTTGAGTGTGCCGCCGGACATGTAGGTCATCTTGGCGGCCTCGTTGGCCAGCTGGTCGAGAGCCAGGAAGAGGAAGTCGCTGTATTGGACGTCGGCGATCGGGCGCATCCCGCCGATCGCCGCCCCAACGGCCATCCCTGTGAGTCCAAGCTCGGAGATCGGCGTGTCGAGGATTCGTTCGTGGCCGAACTCGTCCGAAAGCCCGAGCGTAACCGTGAAGGCGCCGCCGAAGCCGCCGGTGACGCCGATATCCTCGCCGATGCAGAACACCCGCTCGTCGCGGCGCATTTCCTCTCGGATAGCCTGGCGCAAGGCCTCTGCGATGCTCATCTGTGACATGTCAGGCCTCCTCGTAGAACACGTCCAGGAGCGCGTCGGCCGGGTCCGGCGACGGGCTGACCTCGGCGAATTCGACCGCATCGTCGATCTCCGCGATCACTGACTTCTCGATTTCGGCTAGGGAACCTTCGGACGCTTCGCCGTCCGCGATCAGCCGGGCACCCAATCGCTGAATCGGATCAAGCAGGGCCCACTCAGCCTCTTCATCCCTGCTCCGGTAGGTGCGCGGGTCGCTGCGCGAATGGCCTACCTGGCGGTATGTTTTGCATTCGAGGAGTGTCGGCCCCGCACCTGAGCGGGCGCGGGCGATTGCTCGACCGGCCGCCTCGTGCACAGCCAGCACGTCGTTTCCGTCCACTATCTCGCCCGGCATCCCATATGAGGACGCACGTAAGGCGATATCCTGGATCTTGAAGGCTGTCGCGATGGGGGTGGAGGCGGCGTACAGGTTGTTCTCACAGACGAAGAGCGCTGGGAGGTCCCAAATGGCGGCCATGTTGAGCGCCTCGTGGAATGCCCCTTCGTTGGCCGCTCCATCCCCAAAGAAGGAGACCGCGACGGCCTTGGTCTTGAGCATTTTGGCAGCCAGGGCGAGTCCGCCGGCCACGGGGATGCCTCCGCCGACGATTGCAATGGCCGGGAGCATGCCCACGCTCATGTCGCCGACGTGCATTGAGCCGCCTTTGCCCTTGCAGCATCCAGTGCTCTTCGCGAACAGTTCAGCCATGATCGATCGGGGCGTTACGCCCTTGGCGAGTGCGTGTCCGTGCGGGCGGTGAGTGCTCGTGACGTAATCGCTGTTCGTCAAGTTCGCGCACACCCCAGTGGCGACCGCCTCCTCCCCGATGTACAGGTGAAGCGTCGACGGGATTCGTCCTTGCATGAACAGGAAGTTGCAGCGCTCCTCAAACCGCCGCAAGAGCAGCATCTTGCGATACATCGCGAGCTGCTCCGCGGTAGCCAGAGCCGAAACCGGACGTGATTGAGCGATGGTCATATCTCGAAGTCCCCCACTCAGATACTCTTCTCCGCGAACATCGGATGAAATTCCTTGCCCGAGAAGCCCCAGCGCGTCACAGGACGGCTGCGCAGCCCCCAGGTCTTCAGGGCAGACATCAGCTCCGGCTTGTCTGCCGCCGCGACATCGAGCGGGATGCCGGCCATGGCGGCGTCGATCGCCTGACGGAAGGCCCTTGCCCCCGCAGTGTATCCCATCGGATGCCCCAACATTCCGCCGCCGGCCATGAAGATCATGTCCGTGCCGTTTTCCTCTATCATCGGCGGCACCGCCCCTGGGTATATCCCGGCGCCCGGCATCGGGAAGATGGGCTTGATGTGGTAGAAAGGAGCGTGCATCGTTTGCGAGGTCCGCAGGGCTTCCTCGGGGGAAGCCACAGGGATGCTGGACCAGATCGAAGGCGTCAGCATCATGTCCGCCCCGCACAGCCGGCAAAGCTTGCTGAGCACGGGGAAGTTGATGCGCGGAAGTAATGCCAGCAAGTGCGACACGTGCAGGAGGATCGGCACCGTAATCTTGGGGTCTTCGGCGAGGACGCGCAGTATGGAAGGTCCGGCCGAATACGCCAGCAGCAAGCCAGTGGCCCCCATCTCGCAAGCCTTGCGCGCCTTCTGCTGGATGCGGTCGACCTCGTCGGTGATGCTCACCATATAGAGCGTCTTATGCCCGGTTTCCTTCTCCGCCTTGTCCAAAGCCTTGAGCACCGTCTCCAGCCGTGCCTCGAACGGGCTGTTGTACAGCTCACTGCACATCTCATCGTCTTTGCATAGGTCTGCGCCGCCGAGCGCGCTCTGGTAGACCTGCGCTGCGGTCTCCTCGGGAGTCATGCCCATCTTGGGCTTGATGATCTGAAGCGTCAGAGGCCGGTCGTAAACACCGAGGATCTTGCGGACGCCGGGAATGCCGAACTTGGGCCCCTGGAACTTCTGCGCAAGCTTCTCAGGGATGTAAATGTCGAGCAACCGCATGTTGGACGGGAAGGCGAAGCAGTTGCCGGCGATCGACAACAACAGCATCGGCACGTTGACGTTCACATCCCAAGCGGCGGTCGGGAAGCCGAGCTGGATCACGGCCTTCTTGGTGCCCTTGGGCGCCGGGATCTCGTAATACCCGATCACTTTGCTCATCAGACGCTCGCGCACTTCTGCCGTCAATTCTTTGACGTCCATCCAGCTCGAGGTGGAGCCCTCGGCTGCCAGGCGTTCTACCTGGCCAAGGTGGTCGATGAACTCCTGGTCGTCCAGGGTGTCCTCGATGTAGTAGGTGCCGACGATGTAGTCGTCTTTCGCGATGCAGCTCTCCCACATATAGTTGAACATGTGGGGGTCGTACAGTTGCTTGGCCATGATGTATCCTCCGAAACAGTGTGATAAGGTGGAGACGGCAAACTGCCAGCCACAGGGTGGGCGAGGCAGACATCAGCCTGCGCCCGGTCCCCTGAGTAGAACCGAAGAGGTCTCACCCCAGCAGCGCCTCGCGGACGAGCGCTGAGGCGGACATGGCGTCGCCCGCCGCAATGACTGCGGCGATGCGGTCTCGGCCTAACTTGTCGAGCAGGCCGTGCAACCCCTGGATCCAACGAATACTCTCGGTCGCGGCTCTGATGCCGTTCTCCCGGTACGGGAAGATGTCGAGGGCGTACCAGCCATTATAATCGAGACGGTCCAGCCAGTAGAGCAGCTCGATCAACTCAATCGTATGCACGGAGCCCACGGTCATGTCGTCGTCCCACATGCGCCAATTGTCGTTGAAATGCATATACATCAGCTTGTTGCCGAAGTAGTGCAGCAGTGCGGCAGACTCGGCGGTATTCTCATACGCCTCAAGGGCGTGACCAACGTCAATCATCGCGCCGACATTGGGCCTGTTGACCTTCTCGATCAGAAGTAGTGTTTTACCGACTGTTGCGATGAAGCAGTGGGTGCGCGGTTCCTTGGGCTTGTATTCGAGCACCAATTTGACGTCGGGCAAGTGCTCGGCGCACTCAATCGTGCCCTGGATGATTCGGTCCCAGCCGGCGATAAAATCGGCCTGCAGCGGGTAGTCGTAGCCATCCTGGCCAAACCAGAGGTCGACCACCTCACAATTCAGCTGCTTGGCCCACTCCATCGACTTCTTGACCTCCTGGATGGCCTCGCGCCGGATCTGCGAGTCGTTGGAGGCGAACGAGCCCCATCCCCACTTCGCCGAAGCCCAGATATCAGGGGTCACGCAGGTCACTTCCAGCCCGGCGTCCCCGATCTGCCGGCGGACCTGGCCGACGTTACTGTCATTGACGTGCCACATCCCGACCAATTCGACACCGGTCAGTTCCGGCACTTGGGTGGCCGCCTGAATGAGCTGTTCGGTTGTCATCCGCTCTCCGTAGCCCGAGAGGACGTACCGGTCGGCGCACGCGTTGAAGGTGTTGATGTTGGCGGAAAAACGTAGCTTCGTGGCCATGCGATCCCTCCAGGTCATAAATTGGCACACAATGTTCAGCTGCTGGTCCGAGAGGGTTAGGACTAGCCGGGAGGTCGGGCGAGAGTGACTTTGAAGTCATACCGATCTCCGCGCCAGGTCGCCTCCAGGTACTCTACGGCGATGCCGCTAGCGTCGTACGTGATTCGCTCGGCGTACATCACCGGTAGGCCCTCTCTGACATTCATCAACTCGGCCTCGCGGGCGGTCGCGCCGCGGGCTCGCAAGGTCTCTCGCCCCGACCAGAGGCGAAGGCCGTATCGCCCCTCCAACAGCCGATATAGCGATGCCGTCAGGTCGTTTTCTTCCAGCCTTGGGCACAGTGTGGCAGGAAGGTAGGCCGTCTGCAGGCTTACCGGGGTTCCTTCTACTTCTCTCAACCTGGTCAGCTCATAGGTAGGTCCGCCGGGCCCGATCTCGAGCGCGTGTGCAACGTGAGCCGGCGCGGGCAATTGCCCCACGCTGATCAGCTTTGTCACGAGGACCCATCCGCGCTGCCGCAGCGCCTCGGTGGCGGACACGAGCTGCGTTAGCTCCTGCTCGACGCGCCGCGCCGCGGCGAAGGAGCCGACACCCTTCTGACGGTAGATCCAGCCATCCCTCTCGAGGACGTCGAGCGCGTGCCGCACGGTCGCGCGGCTGATGCCGTGCTGCTCGGCGAGCTCGCTTTCCGACGGTAGCTGGCACGCCTGGCCCGAAGCCTGCCAGTCGCCGATTTCGCGGCGCAGCAGCTCGGCGAGCTGGTCGTAGTACGGGATCGCGCTGGACTTATCGATGACTGTCATGGATGTCCCGACAAGGCCCGTCAGCCTGTCTACTTGTGCGTACAGGCGGATTCTACCATGTGTGTACGAGTGTGTCAATATCACGTCGTGTTCTTTTGCCCATTTTGTCCGCGCGGGTACAATTCGGTAGGAATTTGCCGACCGAGGTGAACATGGCTCAGCGCGACATACGTTTCGGAGTGATTGGTGCGGGAATGATGGGGCGCGAGTTTGCGAGCGCGGTCCTGCGTTGGGCACATCTGCTCGACGTCGATTTCAGGCCCCGGATCGTGGCCGTCGCCTCCGCATCGGAGCGGAGCTTGGCGTGGTTCCGTGAGAATCTCCCCGATCTCCGGATTGCCAGCACGCACTACCAGGACGTCTTAGGCAGCGGCGAGGTGGAGGCCGTGTATGCGGCCGTCCCACACCATCTGCATGCCTCGATATACGCTGATGCAATCCGCGCCGGAAAACATCTGCTGGGCGAGAAACCCTTCGGCATCGATCTGCCGGCGTTCGAGGAGATTGCGGGGGCCGCAAGCGCACGGCCGGACCTCCTGGTGCGGTGTGCCTCGCAATGGCCATTTTTCCCGGGAGCCCTCCAGATCGTCAAATTCGCCCGCGAAGGCCGCTTCGGGAAGATCATCGACGTAGAAGCAGGAATGCTCCATGGGAGCGACCTGAACCCCAACAAGCCCATCAACTGGAAACGACGGGTAGCCACGAACGGCGAATACGGCTGCATGGGTGACCTCGCGATGCACGTGTTCTATATGCCCCTCCGATTCGGCTGGATGCCCAATCATCTGTATGCCCGCCTCTCCAAACTTGTCGACCAGCGCCCGGACGGGTTGGGTGGGATGGCGGTCTGCGACACATGGGACAACGCAATCCTCACAATGGACGTCGACGCCGCCGGGCAGCATTTCCCCATGGTGGCCAGCGCGAAGCGCATATCGCCCGGTCAGGCGAACACCTGGTATACCCGCATTCAAGGCATGGCGTTGTCCGCCGAGTACAGCACGAAGTTTCCCAAGACCCTTCGAATTCTGGCCTACGAGCCCGGAGGGACTCAAGGGTGGGAAGAGCGGGACATGGGTGGGGCGTCGGCCTACCGGACTATCAGCGGCGGGAATTTCGAGTTCGGGTTCTCGGACGCGATTATGCAGATGCACGCGGCCTTCTGCGACGAGCTGATGCACGGTCCCGACGGAATGTTGCAGCCCTTCAGATGCGTTACCCTTGAAGAGACGAGACTGCAACACCGTGTGCTGACTGCGGCGCTTGAATCGCAACGAACTGGACAGGCCGTCACGCTATCATAAGATCGGGGGCTAGATGAACGACAGGCAACTTGGGGGTAAGGTGGCGCTCGTAACCGGCGCCGGCCGAGGGATTGGGCGAAGCATCGCCATGACGCTCGCAGCCAACGGGGCAAAGGTCGCTCTGGCCGCGCGTTCGGGGTTCGAATTGGCCGCCCTTCGGGCCGAGATCGAAGGCACGGGCGGCGAGGCAGCTTGCTTTGAGACCGATGTCACCCGCGAAGGCGATGTCAAAGCGATGACGGCCGGCATCGCGACCCGCTTTGGCAGGCTTGACATCGTCGTAAACAACGCTGGGATCGGCGTATTCGGCCCGCTCGCGGAGCTGTCCGTCGAAGACTGGGACAGGGCCATGGCGGTAAACGCTCGCGGGCCATTTCTCGTCTGTCGAGAGACGATAGCTCTCCTTAAGCAGCAGCACCTCTCGTTCATTGTCAACATCAGTTCGGTGGTGGGCGTCAAAGGGTACCCCAATCAGTCGGCGTACGGCGCCTCGAAGCACGCCCTGATGGGGATGTCCAAGGCACTTGCCCGCGAGCTGCAACCGGATGGGATTCGCGTCCACGCGATCTGCCCCGGCGGGGTGGACACGCCGATGATCGGGGCGGCCCGCCCTGATCTCGACCGCTCGGTACTGATGCAGCCCCAGGATGTCGCGGACGTCGTGCTTTTCCTCGTGACCCGCAAAGGCAATGCGGTGATTGACGAGGTGGACATACATCGCTCTCAGTCGCAGCCATGGGCCTGAAGGCGCTCACGCTGGGGGCCCTGACAATGGGCTCAGACGGCACTTTTCCGGCCCACGGGGCTGCGCCCGCCGGACGCCCGACGCCAGGTCGTGACGACTGTCACCAAATCTTGTGACCGCCGGCACTACCTGATTCCCATCTGATTTATTAGGATGGTGTCGGGCGCGGCCGCGCCGATTTCTTGACCTTCCAGGGGTGGTACCGATGAAGTGGTCGCCAACACATATGTTAGCAATTGTCGCTGTGGCGGTGCTCTCCGCCGGGTGCGCCTCGCCGGGTGTGCTGGCCCAGATGCAGGGCCAGGCCCAGAGCCCTCCCCCGGATGACGGCGTAATTCCGGTGGAGGTTGCCACGGTCGAGACTGGATCGATGGCAAAGGTGATGGAGTACTCGGGCAGCCTGCAGCCACAGAGGAGCGTTTCGATCCTGCCTCGCGTCGGCGGCCAGATCCAATCGATCCTGGTCCAGGCCGGCGATACCGTGAGAGCTGGCGACCCGATAGCCGTGATCGATAGCGAGGCTTACCAGCTCCAACTGGACCAGGCTCAGATCGGCCTGGATCTTGCCCGCCTACGTCTGGCCAAAATGAAGCAGGGGACTCGGCCCGAGCAGTTGCTCGCGGCCCGGTCGGCGGCCGACATTGCCCGCGCTGCGCTGCGGGACGCTAAGAATCCGGACGAGAACGCCAGAACCGTCGCAGCGGCCAACCTAGCACAGGCAGAAGCTGCCGTGCGCCTGGCTCAGTATCAATACGACAAGATCTCGTGGGCTGGTCAAGCCGGAATGACGAAGGAAGCTTTGCAGCTTCAACAGGCAACTACGGCCTACGAGCAGGCAAAAGCCGCCTACGACATGCAGATGAATCCATCCGATAGCCGGCTGGCGGCAGTCGAGGGCCAGGTCGTCCAGGCGGACCTGAACCTGGCGCTCGCTGAGCATCCCATCGAACAGGTGGATTTCGATATGGCCGACCTCGGGGTGAAGCAGGCCGAGGCGGCTGTAAAGCAAGCGCAGCTCCAAGTGAACTATGCGATGGTCCGCGCGCCGTTCGCCGGAATTGTGTCCGAGACATACGTCCACCCGGGCAGCATGGTCGGCACTCAAGTCCCAGTTGCATCGCTGATCTCACCGGAGACAGAAATTGCGCTGAATGTCGAGGAGCGTCAGATCGGTGAGGTGCGGGTCGGGCAAGAAGCGGTCACCAGCGTGGCCGCCTTTCCGGGACGTCCGTTCCCCGGAACCGTTACCAGCGTTGCTCCGGCCGCTGATGCCCGAACCCACACTTTCACGGTCAAAGTAACCCCCGCAGAGCAGAGTGGGATGCTGCGCAGCGGGATGTACGCTACTGTGTCGATCCTGGCGTTGGAGCGGATGAAGACGATTCTCATCCCGCAGTCCGCGATGATCGATGATGGCGTTGCCCAGAGGGCATATGTTGTCGTCGACGGCAAGGCGGTGTCTCGCGCCCTAGTCACGGGTCTAACCGACAACGAGCATGTCGAGGTGCTATCAGGGTTGTCCCCGGGCGAGCGGGTCGTCACGAAGGGACAGCCCAGCCTGAGCGACGGCGCACCTGTCAAGGTGGCAGGGGAGTAGGCGATGGGACTCACCAGTCTCGCCATAAAGCGCCCGCTCACCATGCTGATGATCGTACTGGCGCTGGTGGTGCTCGGCATCCGGGCGTTCCTCATGATGCAAGTGGACCGAATGCCCAAGGCTGACCTGCCGTATGTCACCGTTGTTGTGGTGTACCCGGGGGCCTCTCCGGAGGACATTGTAGAGCAGGTCGTGAAGCCAGTCGAGGATGCTGTCGCCGGCGTCGGCGGCGTTAAGAACATCACCTCGCAGGCCAATGAGAGTGTCGCAGCGGTTGTCCTGGAGTTCAACCAGGGGGTAAGCTCGGGGCAGGCCGCAGCGGACGTCGAGCGTGCGGTGGCGGCTATCCGGGGTACCCTGCCCGACGCTATTCGCCCTCCCACGGTGGTCCAGGCCAACTTCTCAGCAGTCCCCATCATGCAGGTCGTGTTGAACGGCCCCCAGGGACAGGACGGTCTGTACGCCATCGCCCGCGACGAGGTCAAACCGGTGCTCGAGTCTGTCGATGGAGTGGCCTCGGTCGCCGTGCTGGGGGGGCGCGACCGAACCATCTACGTTGAGGCCGATCCGACGAAGCTGGCGTCATACGGCCTGCCAATGGAGGCAGTTCAGCAGGCGCTGGGACTGGCAAACGTTTCGGCGCCGGTCGGGACGATGGAACAGGGCACCCAGCAGAATGCCATTCGCTCAGTCGGCCAGTTCACACGCCTCTCGGACATCGAGAACGTCGTCATCGTGGGAAAGCCCGGACAGGCACCCAACTCCGCTGTTCCGCCAGGAATGAACATCGGGGGCCCCATCGCGGTGCGCGACGTCGCAACGATAAACGATGACTTCGCCGAGGCAACCAGGCTGGTCCGGCTCAACGGCCGCGACGGCGTCTTACTGAGGATCGTCAAGACCGGCGACGCGAACGCGATCCAGGTCGCCGATTCCATTCGAGCGCGGCTCGGCCAGGTTCAAACCAAGCTACCCAAGGGTGCGGCACTGGACGTCGTCGTGGACGAGTCCAACTTCACGCGCGCCGCGGTCACCGGGGTTGAAGAGGACTTGATCCTTGCCATTCTCGTGACCGGACTGGTGATGCTTCTATTCCTGCACACCATCCGCAGCACGTTGATCGTCCTCCTGGCCATTCCGACCTCGATCATTGCGACCTTCCTGGTGATGTGGGCCCTTGGGTTCAGCATCAACACGATCACGATGATGGCACTTACGCTGGTTATCGGAATCCTTGTGGACGATTCCATCGTCGTTCTCGAGAACATCCAGCGGCACCTGGAGCTGAAGGAGTCGCCTCCGCAGGCGGCGATGAGCGGGAGGGCGGAGATCGGACTCGCAGCCATAGCGATTACGCTCGTTGACGTAGTGGTTTATCTGCCGGTGGCCTTCACCAGCGGCATCATCGGCCAGTTCTTCCGCTCTTACGGAATTACCATCGCCACTGCAACGATATTCTCCCTGCTCGTCTCGTTCACCCTGACGCCGATGCTCGCGTCGAAATGGCTTCGGCCCGAGGGCGAAGTTAGGCCGGCTCGGCGCGGTGTGAGCCGGCTCGTACACAACTTGTTCCTGCCTGTCACTTGGCCGTGGAGCCAGTTTGTGCGCGCCTGGGACGCGGCATTCGCCCGGCTGATCGATTTCTACGGCCGGACACTGCAGTGGGCGCTCAAGAATCCCCTCACGCAACTGTCAGTGGTATTGGTGGCGGCTGCGTCCTTGGTGGCCGGCGTCTGGCTCGTGATGAGTGGGGTCGTCGTCTCGGAGTTCGTGCCATACCAGGATGACGGACAGATCAGCATCTCCGTATCGGCGGCTGCAGGGTCGAGCCTTTCCGCAACCGATCAAGCTGCACGGCAGATGGAACAGATCATCTACAAAAACGTGCCCGAGGCTGCCTCGATACTGACTACGGTTGGGAGCAGCGGGAGCAGTTTCCTCAGCAACGTGAGCAAATCGAACGCTGCGACGATCCTGGTGCAGCTGGTGGACAAAAATGACCGTAAGCGGAGCACCGAAGCGGTGCTCGCCTCGCTCCGACCGCAGCTCGCGGCAGTGCCCGGCGTCAACGTAACCCTGAGCGTGACCTCGTTCATGGCCGGAATGACATCCGGGGTCTCGGTCCAGGTCCACGGCCCGGACCAAAACGCTTTGATCGACGTCGCGCGAC
>Ga0315273_10008780_pt1 | contig 12783 bp, 23 predicted proteins | sample YL17G02_0_MG_FD_205753 | JGI IMG/M metagenome (GOLD analysis project Ga0315273, IMG submission 205753) | Sediment microbial communities from Yellowstone Lake, YNP, Wyoming, USA - YL17G02_0 | ecosystem: Environmental > Aquatic > Freshwater > Lake > Sediment | place: USA: Wyoming | collected...
TTAAGAAACAGCTTGACGAAGGTATGGCTGGCGACAATGTTGGTTTACTTCTTCGAGGCGTGGAACGTGAAGATATCGAACGAGGTCAAGTCATTGCCAAACCGGGTTCAATTACCCCTCACACTGAATTCGAATCTGAGGTTTATATTTTAAGCAAAGAAGAAGGTGGCCGACATACGCCGTTCTTTAAGGGTTACAAACCACAATTTTATATTCGAACCACTGATGTGACTGGTGAAGTCGAACTTCCGGCCGACACGGAAATGGTTATGCCGGGCGACACAATCACTTTCAAGGTAAAACTTCTTGCGCCAGTAGCGATGGAAGAAGGCATGAAATTTGCTATCCGAGAAGGTGGCAAGACGGTTGGCGCCGGAGTGGTAACTAAAATCGTTAAATAAACTTAACGATTTGTCAGGTAATTAACATGGATAAAACCGAACCAAAAATTAACAATTCGTCAGGTAAAGAAAAAACTGAAGCTTTAAAACAGAAGATCAGAATTCGGCTTAAAGCCTACGATCACCGCATTATTGACAAATCAGCCCGTAAAATCATTGAAACGGCTGAGAGAACTGGTGCTGTGGTGACCGGGCCGATTCCTTTGCCAACAGAAAAAAGCAAAGTTACAGTTTTGAAATCGCCTTTTATTCACAAAGATTCCCGCGAGCAATTCGAAGTCAGAATCCATAAGCGTCTGATTGACGTGATGGAGCCATCAGCTAAAACGATTGATTCCCTGATGAGCTTGGATCTACCGGCGGGTGTGGATATCGAAATTAAGACTTAGACCACTAATTTTCATCACTAATTAACACGAATAATAATGTCAGGATAATATCCGATTAATATCGAGATGTTTCCGGAAGATAAGTTTAGATTTATAAAAAGAAAGTTTACATCGAGGAGTGAAAACGACGAGATGCGAGCAATTTACGGAAAAAAATTGATTATGACCAGGCTTTTCGACGAAAAGGGTAGATACATTCCAGTTACCGTCGTCGAAGTCTCTGACAATACGGTGACACAGGTCAAAAAGGTTGAAAAAGACGGCTATGAAGCAGTCCAGTTTGGCAGTGGGTCAAAAAAGCATCTCAACAAGCCTCAGATCGGCCATTTAGCCGCTTCCAAAACCAAATCCGCGAAATTGTTCGAGGTAAAAACTCCAACTGAATCCAAGGTTGGCGACAAAATCAATCTTGATATTTTAGCCGAAGGCGAAAAAGTTAACGTGACCGCCATTTCCAAAGGAAAAGGTTTCCAAGGCACAGTTAAACGGCATAATTTCAATACCGGCCCGCGTACCCACGGTTCAAATAACTACCGTCAGCCAGGTTCGATTGGCGCCCAGCAGCCACAGCGGGTTATAAAAGGTAAACGAATGGGCGGACATATGGGTGCGGAGCAAGTAACGACTAAAAATCTAATTGTTTATAAAATTGACAAAAAAAATAACCGGCTTTATTTAAGAGGGGCGGTGCCGGGAGCGAATCGATCAGGTGTTTTAATCTGGAGTCCGAAAGATATCGAGAAAGAAGTGGCGGAGGTTACCAATGAAGCTTAAAGTATATAATGGCAGCGCCAATGAGGAAATCGAGATTTCACCGGTGATTAGTAACGCCAAGCCGAACGACACGCTTTTAGCGCAAGTAATTCGCGCCAATCTGGCAAATCTTCGCGAATCAAATGCCCATTCAAAAAATCGTGGCGAAGTTTCTGGCGGCGGACGCAAGCCATTCAAGCAAAAAGGTACTGGCCGCGCTCGAGCAGGATCGTCAAGATCACCGCTTTGGACTGGTGGCGGCGTGACTTTTGGCCCAAGAAATAACCGAAATTATTCCCAGCGTTTGCCTCAAAAAATGAGCGCCAGCGCCACGAGAGTGGTGTTATCCGAAAAGCTTAAAAATAATAAATTTCTGGTGGTTAAAAATTTCGATTTTGACAAAATCTCGACCAAGCAAATGCAATCATTCTTGGAAAAGCTGCCGATCGAAGAAGGTATGATTTTGGTGGTTTTAGCCAAAACCAACGTTAATTTGGAATTATCCGCTTCGAATCTTGGTTACATCAAAACAGTTCAAATCGCCGGAGTTAAACTGCTCGATTTACTAAAATACGATTATCTTTTGACTGATATTGAGGGTGTTAAAGCGATCGAGGCTCGTTACGATAACACTGAAGCTAAAAAAGTAGCATCGAAAGAGGCATAATGCAGATTCTTATTTCACCCGTTATAACTGAAAAATCATTGGGAAAAGTCGCCGAAGGCCGTTACGTTTTTAAAGTCTCAGTCAGAGCCAACAAGCCCAGTGTTGCCCACGCGGTAGAGGGTTTGTATAAAGTTGATGTCGTATCGGTGAACATCGTCAATGTTAAGGGTAAAACCAAACTGGTGCGGGGTCAATTTCGTTCACAAAAAAAGGATTGGAAAAAAGCGATTATCACTTTGAAAAAAGGCCAAAAAATAACCGGATTTGATGAATAGAATATTTGGACTTAAAGAATAAAATGATTAAAGAATTAAAACCAACAAATAAAGGCCGTCGCGGGATGTCAGTTACTGACTATTCTGTGTTGACCAATAAAAAGCCAGAAAAATCTTTAACAATTTCGCAGCAAAGATCGGTTGGTCGTGATAACACCGGACAAGTCAGCACCCGCCACAAGGGCGGCGGCGAAAAAAGAAAATTTCGCTTGATTTCGTCTTTAGACAAACATCTTGGCAAAGTGGCGGTGGTTGAGGCAATCGAATATGACCCTAATCGAAGTTCATTTATTTGTTTGGTAAAATTTGAAGATGGCAAGAAAGTTTATCTGTTGGCTTGGGATAAGATTAAAGTTGGCGAAAAGGTGGTTGGTGAAGAAAAAACCGAAATTCACGAAGGAAACCGTATGAGGCTGGTGAACATTCCGAACGGCATCGCGATTTTCGATATTGAGCTTCACCCGGGTCAAGGCGGAAAAATGGTTAAAACCGCCGGCGCTCAAGCAACCATTACGGCTAAAGAAGGCGCGCATGTTAATATTAAAATGCCTTCTGGCGAAGTTCGTCAGTTCGACAAAAACTGTTTTGCCAGTCTCGGACAAACTTCCAATACCACTCATTCGTTGCAGCGGATCGGCAAAGCCGGTCGTGTTCGCCACATGGGTATTCGACCGTCAGTTCGTGGTAAAGCGATGCACCCAGACGCTCACCCGCATGGTGGCGGTGAGGGTAATAACCCAATTGGTCTTAAGCATCCGAAAACGCCTTGGGGCAAAAATGCTTTCGGTGTTCGCACCCGCAAAAAGAACAAATATTCCAATAAGTTGATAGTTAAGAGGAGAAAGAAATAAGATGACGATTGTAAATAAATTAATGAAATATTCTTTTTTGGAGAAAAAAAGATGAGCCGATCACTTAAAAAAGGTCCATACGTTGACGAAAACATTTTGAAGCATATTTCAAAGATGCGCCAAGGCGATGCTGCAATTATTAAAACTTGGGCTCGAGGCTCGACGATTTCTCCGGAAATGGTTGGTTTTAAAATCGGTGTTCATAACGGCAAAGTTCACAACACGGTTTTGATCGTCGAAGATATGGTCGGACATAAGCTGGGCGAATTTTCGCCAACGCGTAAATTTGTTCGCCATGGCGGCCGAATGGCCCGCGAAGAAGCGGCGGCGGTAGCGACCAAAGAAGCAAATGCGGTAAAAGCGGCGGCGGAATCGGAAAAACCGGCGAAGGCAAAGAAAGAATAATTAAAGAAAAATGGCAAACGAAGTAAATAAAATTGAGGCTCCAAAAAAACCCGTTTTGACAGAATTGAAAGTCAGGAGTCGTTTTATTAAAACTCCTCCTGATAAGTTAAGGTTTGTCTCGAAAGTGGTTTTGGGCGAGGAAGTAAATGCGGCGATCACAGCTTTGACTTACTTACCGCAAATTGCCCGAAAGCCGCTTATTTCGGTTTTGAAGGCTGGGCTTTCTCAAGCTAAGGATAAAAACATTGATTCGTCGCTATACATTAAAGCGATTGCCGTTGACGAAGGCCCGAAATTGAAACGGCGTCGAATTGTTCATCAAGGCCGCGCGACCAGTATTCTAAAAAGAATGTCACACATCACCATTTATCTTTCAATTAATCCCCCCAAAAAATCTAAGAAACATAGCTTGAATAGCCGAAGGGAGAAGAATGGGTCATAAAGTTAACCCAATTAGTTTCAGATTGCCGATTAACAAAAACTGGCAATCAAAATGGTTTGCCGATAAAGATTTTGCCTCGATGCTTGCTTCCGATATTGAAATTCGAGAAACTTTGGCAAAAAAATTTGCTAAATCAGCCGGAGTTTCTTTGGTAGAAATTATCCGCGATCAAGATTCAATTAAGCTCGTTATTCACACTTCGAAACCAGGTATATTAATTGGCCGAAGCGGCCAGGGTATTATTGAGCTGAAGGCGTATTTAATCAAAAGTTGCCCGAGGCTTCGTAATCCCAAGACCGGTTTAGCAGCTAAAAAAATAGATCTGGAAATCGTGGAAATAAGAATGCCAGATCTTTCAGCCGAAATTGTCGCCCAGAATATTGCCTATCAGATTGAAAAACGGCTTCCTTACAAACGGGCCATTAAGCAATCGATTGCGAAAGCTATGGATGCTCGAGCAAAAGGTGTCAAAGTGGCGATTGCCGGTCGTTTAGGTGGAGCGGAAATTGCTCGTCGCGAGCACTATGGCGCCGGTTCAGTGCCTTTAGGTAGACTTCGGGCTGATATTGATTTTTCAAAAGTTGACGCTTTGACCACTTACGGCATTATCGGGATTAAAGTCTGGATTTACAAAGGTGATCAAATAGTTATTAAAGAGCAAAATAATCCGACGCAAGTTTAAGGTTAGTTATGTTAATACCTAAGAAATTAAAACATAGAAAAGTTTCCCGCGGCAAACGCACTGGTTTGGCATATCGCGGCACGGAAATAACATTTGGTAACTACGGCCTAAAGTCGGTCGGTCGAAATTGGGTGACCGCTCGACAGATTGAAGCGGCTCGCCGTGCCATTACCCACTATATTAAGCGTGGCGGAAAGGTTTGGATTCGAATCTTCCCCGATAGGCCAGTAACTGCTACTCCAATAGGAGTAAGAATGGGTGGCGGAAAAGGTGGTCTCGACCACTTTGTCGCCGTAGTTAGGCCGGGTAGAATTCTTTTCGAAATGGGTGGCGTTAGTGAAGAAATCGCCCGCGAAGCGATGAGGTTGGCCGCGCATAAATTAAATGTGGCAACCAGATTTGTAAAGAAAGAAGAGTAAAGTGAAACAAGCAGAATCGTTAAAACAATTGAAGGCGCTTGACTCCAAAGCTTTAGCTAAAGAATTGACCGCTTCGAATAAGAAGTTGGTCGAATTAAGATTCTCGGCTAAAATGCGTAAGCTTAAGAATTATCAAGAAATTGGCTTAGAACGCAAGAAAATCGCCCAAATTTGGACTTTGCTTGGAGAAAAAGCGATTGAGGAAATAATTAAAGCTGAAGAAACCGGAAAGGCCAAAGATGCCAAATAAAATTGCCAAAGAAAAAGAAGAAATTATTAAAAAAAACCAAGAAAAGCCAATCGTTAAAACGGCGAGAAAATTAACCGGCACTGCAACGCGTGACAGCCTTTCGAAAACAGTTCCAGTCAAAATTAGCTATATCAACATTCATCCACTATACAAAAAAAGATTTGCGACGAGCAAGAAGATTTTAGCTCATACCGAAATGGAAGTTTTGCGCGGGCAAATGGTTACGATCGAAGAATCAAGAAAAGTCAGCAAAAATAAAGCTTGGAAAGTAATAAACGTTCAAAAAGAAGAAGTACAAGGTTAAAAATGATTCAGCCATATACAAGATTAAAAGTTGCAGACAACTCCGGAGCCAAAGAAGTGATGGCCATTCGTGTTGTTGGTGGGGCAAAAGCTTACGCCGCTAAAATCGGTGATATTGTGGTTGGGTCAGTTAAAGTTGCCACGCCGCACAGTCCGACCAAAAAGAAAGAAGTTATCCGTGGTGTGATTGTCCGCCAAGTTCAACCCTTGAAGCGGCCCGATGGCACCAGCATCCGATTCGATGATAACGCGATCGTCATTTTAAACCCAGACAACACTCCTCGTGGCAGCCGAATTTTTGGACCGGTCGCTAGGGAATTAAGGGATCGCGGTTTCGGCAAAATCATCTCAATGGCGATGGAGGTTCTATAATGAAAAAAAAATCCGCAAAAATTAAAGTTAAAAAAGGTGATACCGTTTTAATCAACGCCGGTAAAGATTTTGGGAAAAAAGGAACAATTGAGCAGGTTTTCCCGAAGGAAAATAAAGTCACCGTGGTTGGGGTAAATATTATCAAGAAACATCTCAAGCCTTCGCGGAAAAGCCCACATGGCGGCATTATTGATAAAATCGCGCCTATTGATGTATCTAATGTAATGGTTATTTGTCCGCGCTGCAGTAACCCGACCCGCATTGGTTACAAATTAACCGATACTAAAAAAATGAGAATATGCAGGAAATGCAAAGAAAGCATTGACGCGTCAGCGAAAGAATAATATGTCAAGATTAAAAGAAATTTACAACAAAAAAATTATTGCCGACTTAAAGAATGAATTAGGAATTTCTAATATTTTCGCTTTGCCAAAATTAACAAAGGTAGTGATAAATATCGGCACCGGGCAGAACAAAACCAATCCAAAATTTTCCCAAGCGGCTTCGGAAACACTCGCGGCAATTGCCGGCCAAAAACCGGCGGTGCGCAAAGCCAAAAAAGCAATTGCCGGCTTTAAGACGCGCGAAGGCGATCAAGTTGGTTTGATCGTGACTTTACGGGGGAACAAAATGTATGATTTTACCGATAAGCTTGCCAATATAGTTTTACCAAGACTTCGTGATTTTCGAGGCCTCGACATAAAAGGTTTCGATAAAAACGGCAATTATACATTGGGGATCTCAGAGCAAATTATTTTTCCGGAAATCACGCACGAAAAGGCGGAAATTATTCACGGTTTATCGATTAGCTTTGTGACAACCGCCCGAGACGCCAAAGAAGGACACGCTCTTATGAAAGCGCTTGGGTTTCCGTTTAAGAAAGTCGAAGGAAAGGATATAAATGGCTAAAGTATCGCAGATTGAAAGAGCAAAACGCAAACCTAAATTTTCTACCCGTAAAGTCAACCGTTGTTCGCGTTGTGGCCGTCGTCGTGGTTACATGGGACAGTTTGGTATTTGCCGTATTTGCTTTCGCGAATTAGCGAGTAAAGGTCAGATTCCGGGTGTCACCAAGTCATCGTGGTAAAAATAAGTAATAAATATCGAGAGTTTACAGAAAACGACCGAAGGGAGTGAAGTGGATCCAATTGCAGACAGTTTCGTACAAATCAAGAACGCCATTAACGCCAGAAAAAAAAGTTTGAAAATTCCTCATTCTAAATTGAAGATGGCAATTTTGGCTATTCTTAAATCTAATGGTTACGTTTCAGATTTTAAAGAAGTTTCCGAAGATAAATTCAAAAAAATCGAAATTAATTTAACCGGCTCGATTTTAAAAATCCAGCGCGTCAGCCGCTTGGGCCGAAGGGTTTACTCTTCCTCCAGCCGAATTCCCCGTAAGCGCACCCCGAAAGGGCTTTTCATTGTTTCAACTCCCGAAGGCATTATGTCTGGTGAACAAGCGCGCAAAAAAGGTGTCGGCGGTGAAATTTTAGCAGAAATAATATGAACACGGATTACTCGCGGATAATAACGGATTGCTCACGGATATATTAATAAAAAAATCAGTGTGCTATCCGTATCTATCCGTGAAGCATCAGTGTTCAAAAGGAAAATCATGTCAAAGATTGGACAACGAAAAATAAATATTCCCTCGGGCGTCGAAGTCACCATCAGTGGCGCTGAAGTTAAAGTAACTGGACCGAAAGGTGAATTAAGTTACGTCATGCAAAGAAATATCGAAGCAGTCAAGCTTGATAATGAAATTTCGGTAACGCGAAAAAAAGACGATAAATTTTCCAAATCTTTGCACGGTCTGACGCGTAAGTTAATTGAAAATATGGTCGTTGGTGTATCTATTGGATTCATCAAAAAACTTGATTATAAAGGCGTCGGTTTTCGTTCGGAAGTTAGCGGTGATAAATTAACGCTCAACGTCGGCTTTTCCCACCCCGTAATTTACACCGCGCCGGAAGGTATTGAAATTAAAACTGAAAAAAATATTATTAGTGTTTCCGGAATTGATCGACAAAAAGTGGGCCAAGTCGCCGCCGAAATTCGAGCGATCAAACCGGTTGAGCCATACAAGGGCAAAGGCATCAAATACATCGATGAAATTCCGCGGCGCAAAGCTGGCAAAGCCGCCAAAGCGGCCATTGGAAGTTAAGAGGAAATATGACCAATAGACTTAGTCGTAAAATTAGAATTAGAGCAAAAATTTCAGGCACGGCCGAAAGACCGCGAGTGGTTGTATTCCGCTCAAATAGCCACCTTTATCTTCAAGCGATTGATGATGCGAGTGGTAAAACTTTAGCCAGCACTTCTGATTTAAAAAGCAAAGAAAATGTTGCTGAAAGTTTAGCGAATAATCTCCTTGATAAAAAGATAAAAAAAATCGTTTTCGATCGCGGCGGCTATAAATATCACGGCCGAATAAAAGAAGTGGCCGATAATTTGCGTAAAGCTGGTTTGGAGTTTTAAATGGAAGATACAAATAAAAACAATCCTAAAATGCAAAAACAGGGGCCTGGATCGAACCAGCCGTTCATCCGTGGCCGGCGTACTGAACGCGGTCAAGAAAGAGACTCTGAGTTTGAAAAGCGCGTTTTACAAGTTGATCGTGTTTCCCGCACAGTTCGGGGCGGTAAGCGTGTTCGTTTTAGAGCTTTGATAATCATGGGTAACCGTGCCGGAAAAGTTGGCATTGGCATTGGCAAAGCTTCCGAAGTGGTTGACGCGGTCAATAAAGCGATTAAAATTGCCCAAAAAGAAATGATTGAAGTGGCGATTCATAACGAAACAATCCCACATCGTATCGAGCTGCATTACGGTTCGGCCCATATTATTTTACGGCCGGCGAAACGCGGCACCTCGATTGTGGCTGGTGGCGCCATTCGGGCGATCTGTGACCTTGCCGGTATTAAAAATATTGTGGCCAAGATTTTAGGTACAGCCAATAAAATTAATAACGCCAAGGCAACAATCGAAGCGCTTAAAAGGTTAAAGATTGAATCAGAAAGTGATAATGCAACTAAATAATCTCAAAAAAATTACATCAAGAAATTCTAAAAGGCTTGGCCGAGGCTTAGGTTCTGGTCGCGGTAAAACTTCTGGCCGCGGTACCAAAGGACAAAAGTCACGTTCCGGCCATAATATTCCTCGACGTTTTGAAGGTGGACAACAGCCTCTTATTGGACGTATTCCAAAATTACGCGGTTTTAAGAGCCGTCACAAGGCCAGCCAAGTTGTTAAAATCTCCGCATTAGAGAAGAATTTTAGGGCAGGCGAGCTTGTTTCGCCAAAAACGCTGACTGAAAAAGGCTTAATCGAAAGCGAAAATACTCCCGTTAAAATTTTAACTGACGTGAAACCTTCTATCAGTTTTAGTTTTCGAGGCGTAAAATTAAATAAGGCCTTGATCGAAAATTATCTGGCAACGAAAAAAGCGCCGAAACCGGCCGTTGCGCCAGTCAAGAAAACCCCTGTCAAAAAAGTATCTCAATAATTCTCTTAAGCGAATTGGAAGGACAGCATGCGATTCGCCGAAACGTTAAAGCAAATCTGGACGCTGAAGGATTTAAAAAAGCGTATTTTATACGCGGTTGTTCTTTTAGTAATTGTTCGAATTTTAGCTCATATTCCTCTGCCGGGAGTTGATCTTGAAGAACTTCGAAACTTTTTTGGACGAAACCAAATTTTCGGGCTTCTTAATATGTTCTCTGGCGGCTCAATGCAGAATTTCTCGGTTATTATGATGGGGGTTGGGCCTTATATTTCTGCCTCGATCATTTTCCAACTCTTAGGGATGGTGATTCCTTCGCTCGAAGAAATTCAGAAAGAGGGCGAATCCGGCCAGCAAAAAATAAATTATTGGACACGATTATTAACGGTGCCGTTAGCGATCATCGAATCTTTCGGTATGCTTTCTCTCTTAAAAAGCCAAGGTATTATTAGCTCATGGTCGCCGTTTGAATTGATGTTGATGATTGCCTCGATCACTGCCGGCACGATTTTGGTGATGTGGATTGGCGAGCTTATCTCGGAAAACGGGATCGGTAACGGCGTTTCGCTAATTATTACGCTGGGTATCATCGCCGGCCTGCCTGGCCAAGTCCGTAACACCTTGGCGGTTTTGGATACGAGTAAAATAATCAGTCTCCTCATCTATGGTGTTATCGCAATTGGTGTGATTGTTTTAATTGTTTTAGTCAACGAAGGCCAGCGGCAAATTCCTGTCTCTTACGCGCGCCGCATTCGCGGGCTGAAAGCTTATGGCGGAGTGAATACGCATTTACCGATTCGCGTCAATACGGCTGGAGTTATCCCAATTATTTTTGCGATGTCGATCATGCTTTTCCCCGGTGTCGCTTCAAAGTATTTAATGCAGGCAAAATCTTTGTGGCTGGCTAATGCCGCGACTTTTACCTCAAATTTATTCACCAATAACTGGTTTTACGGGGCGCTTTATTTTTTGTTGGTAATCGGTTTTACCTTCTTTTATACCGGTATTGTCTTAAAGCCACAACAGATTGCCGAAAACCTGCAAAAACAGGGCGGGTTTATTCCGGGAGTTCGACCGGGTACCGAAACCCAAAGTTATTTAGCCAGGATTATCTCTCGTATTAACTTAACAGGCGCTTTATTCTTAGGCGTAATCGCCGTCTTGCCGTTTATTGTTCAGGCCGCGACTGGCATCAGCACCTTAGTTGTCGGCGGCACTGGCGTTTTGATCATGGTTTCTGTTATAATTGAAACAATGCGGCAGATACAGGCTCAACTGGTAATGCGCCAGTATGAGGCTTACTAGTTTGTATCAACAAATATTGTTTCAATTAAATTTCGCAGGAATTGTTATTGAAACGATGCGACAGATTCAGGCGCAGCTCGTTATGCGTCAATACGAAGCGTATTAATAAATAAAATAGATCTTTTAGGAGGGATCAATGGATCAATCACCGAACGCGGCACCACCTGTGGCGCCGCAACAACCAATGCCAGCTCCAGGTGCGCCCCAACCGGTAGCACCTCAAGGTAGCGGCGGCGCTCTCAAGTGGCTAATGATGATCTTAGTTATCGTCATTTTAGCCGGCGGCGCCTACTATTACTGGGCAAATTACTACAACACCGGCGTTGACACCTCGGACGTGACTGTTTCACCTTCTCCGAGCACCACCATTCCGGTCAGCCCAAGTACTGTCGGTAGCCCGTCAGCATCAGTTTCGACGTCGCCTTCCGCTCGCACAACCACTTCTCCCACGACGTCACCAACCTTGTAAACTGGTCTGGTTAGAAAAGTTATAATCATGGTGCAGAAAATCGTCACAATTATCTTGGGACTTAGCGTAGTCGCAGCTCTTGGTTGGTATATTAATAAAAACTATGTACAACCGGCCAGTTCAGGCGTTGATGTTAAGGTTAACGCTGCCCAATCGCCGGCGGCTGGGTCAAGCACAAGCCAAGAGGGAACTTTGGTATATGCCAGCATTGGCGCGGCCAAAGAGATTCGAACCGCTGATTCACAAGATAGAACCAAGAAGATTTTTACCGATACTGACGAAACGGATAAAATCGCCATTTTTTCAAATGTTGCTTCGGACACCAGCGAGGTTTTAGTCGGTACAACCTCTGACGGGTCAAAAGCAGGCGGTTTAGAGGTGATTAACCTTTTAACCGCGAAGACCAGAAAAGTCAAAACAAGTTTTTCGTTGCCGGATTACTTGGCGCTGGCGGCGGATTCAAAGAAATTTGTCTACATTCGTTTTTCGAACGTCGAGGCAAGTTACGGCTATACACTTTACCTGGAAAACATGGATGACAGTCAGCCAATTACGGTTGTTACGACTGATTCGGAAATTATCTCTCCGGCTTTCTCGCCATCATCAGCGAAAATCGCTTATGCTATTTCCGACACGACCAAGACTGAAATAAGTGTCTATTCGCTTTCCACCAAGAAATTGGAAAAAATTGCTACTCTGGATGGCAAGGTAGTCGATTGGCTAAGTTGGCCAGAACCGAGTAAAATTTTCATTTCTACCAGAGCAACCGGCAATAATAATGCTGGTCAAATTGAGGCCGTTAATACTTCAAGTGGCACCACCGAGAAAATTGTGGAATTCAGCGGCGGCCGTGCCAGCTATATTTATGCAAATAAAGCGGCGACTAAACTTGCATTTATCGTTGCTCAGTATAAGAATAAAGTTGACCCGCAAACTGCTGGGCAAATTTACATTGTGAATCTAATTTCTAAAGACGAAAGTACTTTAGAAAAAGCTAACCAAATTTTGGGATGGCTTCCTAAGTAATATTAGAAAATAGCGACTAAAGGAGCGCTGATGAACAAAAAAATGTGGCTTCTTTTCGGAGGAATGATTGTTTTGATCTTGATTCTCTCCGGTTTTTCCAGTTACCTCTTTTTTAAGAATAAGTCGTCTGATGATGCTGGGCTAAATGATACTCAGGTGACGGCAACTGCTTCGGCGAGTCCATCGGCGGAGACGACGATTAGCCCATCGGCCACGACAAAACCGTCATCATCTTCGGACAGGCCGTCAAGTCCTTCCCAGACTCATGTTAT
>Ga0315273_10008781_pt1 | contig 12783 bp, 25 predicted proteins | sample YL17G02_0_MG_FD_205753 | JGI IMG/M metagenome (GOLD analysis project Ga0315273, IMG submission 205753) | Sediment microbial communities from Yellowstone Lake, YNP, Wyoming, USA - YL17G02_0 | ecosystem: Environmental > Aquatic > Freshwater > Lake > Sediment | place: USA: Wyoming | collected...
CAACTACTTTGACACTGACGATCGCGGTCGCCGCAACCTGCGGGGCCGCTTCTGGGTCGAGCGTCGCTGGTTCGACTGGTCACCGTCCAGCGACAAGAAGGTGAGTAAGGCGATTGCCTACCAGGAAAGGCAGCGACAATCGTCCGAAATCCAGGATATGGCCGTGCAAGTCAAGGCCGCACTGCGAGTGGGACTCAAGAAGCTCATCGACCATCTGGTTGATCGGCTCACACCAGGCCCCGGCGGCAGCCGTAAGCAGTTCGCTCCGACCACCGTCACCAAAGTCGTAGACTGGCTCGCGCTGTTTAGCGCAAGAAACGTGGTTGGGGACTCAGAACTCGCTCTGTTGGCAGACCAAGCCAAGGAAATTTTGGGCGGTACTGACCCAAGCAGTCTTCGCACCGATGAAGATTTGGCAGCTGTCGTCGCGACTCGAATGACGACTATCAAGACAAACCTTGACCAGTTGGTTCAGGATTTGCCTGATAGGGCCATCAACCTCGAAGACGATGAGGAAGACGAGTGAAGTTTGTGCGGGCAGATACCATGGTTTTTAGCTCGTCCGCAGTTACAGTTCCAACACTCGGCATTTCGGTCATTTTTTATTCAAAATTTCAGGTAGCAATGCTCAGTACAATTTTCACACTGCTGATTTTGCTACTGCTGGCACTACTGCTGGCCTTGCCACCTTCGGGCCAGATTATGTTAGGCGGAACGGCCAATACGATCTCGCCGTCCACCGCCGCATCCACAGACGGCCGGAGCCGTATCCGTGGAGGTTGGCCTTAGGTGCAGCCCGCACCGCAAGGATAAGCCCCGTGGCAAGGGCTTTGCGGTGGCGGGCCGAGCGGGTCCTAAACGACTCTCTCGGTCCGCTACCACCTGCTGGATGCAGTGGAAGCCGAGGACCTACCGAAGGCCCAAATCCTCGCAGCGGTGATTCGGACCATGAATCTGTGAAAATATAACCGGAAATGAAGCTCAACAAGCTGTGGTTGGAATATATTGAGACATTCGAACCAACGACTCAAGAGTCGCTGTTGCGGGAGGCACCACACACAGCATTTCAGGGATTACCGTCTGGGTTTGAATTTCTGGCCGGCGGAGGGTATGTCGACTTGGGGTTCGAGAACCTCGGTTTGACACATGATAAGAGGCAAGCATTAGAACGAGCGTTTTCTGGTTCTGGTGTGGCTATCCCTAACACGCCGTATAAAATGCGGTGTACCGCCCCATTTCGATCGGTTGTGGAAAATTCAACTGGTGTCGAGCTTGCATTGCCGGCACATTGGCGGCGTGCAGTATTGAACGTAAAAGCAACAGTCGAGCCAGTTGAGGCAATTTGGGTTGGGCGGGATGTTAAGAAAAACCAAATAGTTGGTCTTGATATATCAAAGATGAAAGAGACACCCGATGGATGGGTGAAACCATGAAGAAGAAACCAGAAACGTCGGCGAAGGCTCGTGGCTCGTGCGGATATTGCAAGCATCTTCGCCCCGACGGCAAGCGTCTTGCCAACAAGTCTGCTCGGAGAATTGGTAGGACCGCAATCAAGAAGGAGATCTAACTTGCCCTGCTATACTGTCCAGACTATGAGCGTCGCCTTCAAGGCTAAACACAAGGACATGCTTTTGGCAGCCCTTATGGAACTGAACTGGCAATACCAGGAAATCGGCCAGAAAATTAGGATTCTCAGCCAAGGAATCACCCTGGATTTGGCCACCGAGCAAGCCAACCTACAAAGCTCCAATCTGCAGGCATCACAAGACCAACTGAACACGCTGAAGCGGGCGTACGCCATGGAAGGCGTCAAGGTACTGGCTCGTAAGCAGCACTGGGCCATCAAGTTAAAGACCGGTGAATCGAGCAAGGTCGGCACCATTAAGGGCGTCCTACAACGGCGCAACTAGGAGAATAGTCATGCAGCTTACAGGTATGAGCGGCGGTTTCGACTCGATTCAGTTCGAAGTTCTCGAGGACGGCACTATAAGCATCAAGACCGACCGCATCAGCGGGACGAACCACGTCTCTGCCGACGAGCTGCTGGCCGGTCTGGCGGAGGTCATGGGTGGTGACTGTAAGGTTGAGAAGCGGAAGGACGTCAAGACTCACGCACACGCCGGCCAGACACACGCGCACGATCACCTACACCAATAAAGAAGAACGCGGCGGGCCGCACAAGGGCTCCTGTAATTTCCAGGTTGGAAAGATGTAAACCATGAAGATGTCAGCACTAAACGGCTGGAGCCTTATTGGGTCGCTGAACAACGAGACGCGCCAAATTGACGACGTCATCTGTGAGATCCAAGACCACAACCGCCGCCGGGCCGCTTTACACTTCATGCAGCACAAGCTATTGAAGGAATCGACAGAGCCGCAGACAGGTATATTTTTCTGGGTTCCATGGGGAGACGGGTGGCGTCTGGAAACGTTCTTCGACTCGCAATTCCCGTCCACTGGGTCAATTGAACTCGACCACGCCCGGATTTGGTCGAAATGGGCAAACACGCTGCTGGGCAAAGATGAATCCAATACACCGCGTGCTATCTTGCACTCCTATAGCGGCATACCGCGTGGGCGAGTAACCAAAACTATAGTCAGGAAATTCCCCGGTGGTCCGAATGAACGGATATATCTCGTACTGCATGGCAACGACGCGCCGATGCGCAACGCCGGGAAGATAATCGCCTCAAGGTTCTATCTTCCGGATGGTCGTTGGAAGTTTGCTTTTGACGACCATGAACGAATGACGAAGGACGACGTGCTGGCCATCCAGCGGTATCTTGGCCGCGATTTGGGCTTGCTCAAAAAGGCGGCTCAATTCAATTAAAATCACCAGTATTTAAGGCCAAAAGAAAGCGATTCTGGGTTAGAATATGCCCGCTCCTACGGTAATTTGCGATATCTGTAATCAGAATGTATTGAAGTCTCGTACCTCCCACATTGGTAATGGTAAGAGAGCTTGTAAGATACACGAGGCTGTAGCAGACATGGCAACTAAGGCTGCAGAGTCTGTCAAGTCTATTCACGAAGTAGGTAGACATCATAAGAAGCGGCCATTAATCGAGTCCACAGGACCAGAGTTTTCTCTCGTACCTCATTGTGCGGTCTGTAACATGCTAGGTCTACGTCAGGACGATTGGTTGTCTCGCTTGCTTATTAATCAAGCTAAGTACGAGTTAGTCTACGGTGCTCCTAATCCATTTGATGCTGAAGAGATGCAGAAAGCTGCTGGAGATTTGAGAGGTGTACCTTGTCTATGGTTTGTGGCGTGGAAGGGCAACAATACTAAGATAAGATTGTCCCATGATGCGTACCAAGTTGCGACGCTATTAGGATTCACATTGATTTGTTCCTCATGTTGTATCAAACATGGGGTTTCTCGCCAAGGAGATGACTCAATCTAATTAGGAGATAGTGCTGATGCTCAGCGAAAAAATTGCCAAGGAGTTCTTGAAGAAAGCTGCCGAATTGCAACACTTGCAGTGTTCGTGCGACGGTTGTGCCAAGCGGCTGGCCGAATGCATCAACGTCGAGGTTCTGGCCATCGACGTGAAGAACACGGCCCTCAAAACCAGTCTCCAGGTAGCTCATGACAAAATCGAGGAATTGACCATCCTCGAACCCGGCACAACTTATATCGCCGGAGCCGCCAGCGGCTCTTGAAATTGAGTTAAGCCATACCACGTTTCATGCCATAACCCGGCAAGAGGACCACACTACATGGCTGGAAAGGAGAGTGTGAGATGGACCCGACTGTAAAGAGCCTTATTAGCCGAGGGTGGGTGCTGGAAACCCCTGGCTACCCCGGCCGATACGTGCTGAACCTAACCGCATTGGACAAAAAGCAAATAGCCTGTGCAACCGTGTGGCTGATGGAGCGGGTCGCACAGAGGTATCTACTGAACACATCGGACCGCGAAGGAAGCCCGGTTTGGAACGAGCTGCCGCCGGTGTACCACCATGGTAAGTCAGAAAACTGGGAGTCGGAGTTCGATCAAACCGTTTATTGAACCAGAGCGGCTCTTGAAATTGAGTTAAGCCATACCACGTTTCATGCCATAACCCAGCAGGAGGACCACACTACATGGCCAAGACCGAAAACGAAAAAATCGCACAGTACGGGCCGGTCGTTCAACTGGTTGCGTCTCGCACCACGCCGGGGAAGAAGCCGTACGAAATCCGCCTGAAAGACGGCGTGTACGCTTGCAACTGCACCGCCTGGATTTTCTCCAAGATCGTGCCAAAAGACTGCAAGCATCTCAAGTACTATTTCTCCGTCTTGCAACGGGTACAGAAGGTGGTGCAGCTCACCGAGCTGCAAATCGTCTCCAAATGCATGAAGACGGCCGGCCTCTACGACGTCGTCCGCTCCGTGAGCCAGACCGAGGAAGCATTTCAACACAAACTAGCCCGCTTAGCACAGGCTCTTCTGCCGTACTTCGGCGGAGCAGGCGAACCGGCTGAAAGCGTGAGCGGTTGCGGCGACGTCCGCCTCATTTACCTAGAGGACTGATGCTATGATCGAAGGAAAGCGAGAAATTCACCTACGCGCACGTGGCGAAATTTGGCCGATTTCCTATCGAAACGTGGCAGCAGCCAAGGGCGCGCGAACCATGGCGGCACGTATGCGCGGTAAGATTCTGCCAAATCCGGTCAACACAATCTCGATCGAAGAGATCGAGATTGTGTTGACCGAAACCAGAGTACTGGAGGTTCTTGGTTAATGGACGACAAATACTACTACGTAATCATTGAAGGTGGATGTCCGGTGTTCGTCTCTATGGCTATGTCTAAAGAATCATGTGAGACGATGAAAGCCATGATGGGCGAGGGTGATGTGGCAACTGCGGACATTGGTTTGGCCTACAAACGGGCCATGGCCAATCCAAATTGGCTAATCTAGTGCTGCGAGAGCATCAGCCCCTGCAATTACGACGCCACCACACTTCTCACAATACTCATTCGCTAGCCCTCTCGCTGCAGGCGCCTCGGCTACGACGTGCCGCCGATGAATTGAGACCGGCTCGCTGATATTATGCGGCAACCAGAGCGCCATAGTGATGGCGTCGTTGTCTAGCACCAAACAGACAGGGCGCTTCACTTCAATCCAAGGTAATTCTTGGCAATTGCTGGTCTCGTCGCCCATTATTATTTCGCCACTGGCTAGTCTATAGATTTTGATGAGCATAGAATCCTCCTGACCATCAAATACTGTTGTGATTTCCTAGTTGGAAAGTTGGAATAGGGGAGCCATCACCCTGGGCGACCAGTCCGGCGTAAGTCATATAGACTTCATGATCGTTGCCCTCGTCTTTCTCCCATAGCCCTGCACATTGGCCATACCTGCCAGCTATAGCCAATGCACGTTCCTCGGCCTCGTCGTGGCTGGCTGCTTTGACCTTTACCCGGCAACTCTCTGTGACATCCCTGGTAAGAATGACTTCGTAAGTGTCCGGCTCGTCCAACCAGACGACCTTGATAGACTTGACAGAGATGTTAGCACCGATCTCCCAGTTGTCCGATTCGAAAATAACCACGCGATCGCCACAAGAACCGCCATAAACCACAATGTGGTAGGAATAGTTTGACCGACCACTGCAGAGAGCTAACGTAGCCATGCGCTCACCCGAGTCGTTATAACCTTCGATCACGCGGTTGTCGTTGCAATATGGATGCGGGTCGAACAAGTCTGTGCGTCCTGAGCCTTTTTGGGCGGCTGACCAACAAAGTTTTTTGCTGCAGTCATAAACGGGCCATGTAAAGTCTGCGTTCTCCGCGCTTATCAGAGTCTTCCAAATCCTTGGTACGCGAAAAGTTATCATGGCTACTCCCAGACGAAGTGCGGGGCGCAACTGGCGGCATCCAGACGGTAGCTCCAATGGTTATCTAGAATTTTGTGTTCGGCTTCTATCTGGGTGGCGGCATGCTCATCAAATTGGGCGATATGCCTGAGCTCGCCCTCTTCGTCCCGCCAATAGAGATGGCCCTTGAATCGTTTGATTCCGCACAGAACTTGGTTGCTGAAATCCCGCCGACGAGGCCGGATGCGCCGAGTGAGCAGCGGGTGGACGCCTTCCTTTAGGTTAGCGTCACGTAGAGAGACGTGCGCTCCAGAGAGGTCAATGATATGTGTTGGGTCCTCGCTGTTGATGTCTGCCCACACCAATAGCCGAGGGCTACCGTCGTACATTTCTAGATAAATCACAGCATCATCAAAGCCAATGACTCTCGTCTTGGTCGAATAGCCGTCCAAAGAGACAGCAAGACCGTCATTGTCTTCGTTCTTGACTCGAACACACAATTTGAGCGGTTGGTTGACGTCAACGTCGTCAAGGTTGGTAAGCATCGTTTTCCCGCACTGCATTGGTTTTCTCCGTTAAATGGCTAAGTTTAGGTCGAGCGGTCGCAATAACCACGATAGCTTCTGAACCCAGACGTAGGCGTTGACTTTGGAGTCTGCTCCAATCACCATCCACTCCTCGCAACTCGGGTGTTTATCGCCTGTGTTACTCCCTCGCTCTACAACGAGCTTGTCTTCAGGGGCTAGCTTCTGGTATTCCTTAAGTAGTGCCTCGACAGTATCGAGGGCATGATCGCGGGCCACCCATTCACATTCACTCACGGCGACAGCTTTGGTGTATGGCTCTTCGCCCTCAATTGGCTCTTGTTGGAACACAATGAAGATCTCCCCACACCACGTGTTTATGCCGCTCTGGAATCGAAGTGCTGCCGTGCCGATCGAGAGCTCGGTGACTGGTTGTAATACCCATTCTTCACCTTTGCACCTAGCCTGTACCACGATGCCGCGAGCTAAATCTTTCAGAAGCGGCTCGAGCGCATCGGTGGCTTTTGTCCGTTCGGAGTCAGCCAATTCTGAGACGATGGCAAGAGTGGTGGCCATCCGCGATTTCTGGCCGGCGAAAGACCTATCGCAGCCGCACGTCTCCGCACTGCAGCAAACGAAACCGTCTAGAGCCACGACTTCGTGCCGACCGCACCAATTCCAACCGGCTTTGGCGGCTAATCCGATGCCATGTCGGCCTTGTTGTCCGAAAGCTCGTAGACCCTTCATGATTCACTCCGTGCAAAGTAGTTGTGTGAAATCGACGCGCGGTAAACTCCTCCGACGCTCCAACAGGTCGCGAATGCTGGACGTGTTCATCCAGAACCGTATTCTGGCCCAGCGACCCTTCTCCACGTAATCAATAAAGGTCACAATCGGCTCATCATCCTTATCGGGCGTACCAGGAGCATAGCTGAACAGGACGCGCCCCCTCGGACAATCGAAAAGGACAGTACCGGCTTCTTCCGAGTAAGCGGTCGCCTTAGATGCCTCCATCAGAACGGCCTCACGAGCTTCATCGTCGTTTGGGCCGCTGGCCTCCATAGGAATGTCGAACCAGGCTGCGAGAGAATGAACGTTCATATTTGGAATTCAATCAATTTGCGGTGTTTAAAATTGACATAGCCCGGCTTGTCAACGCAAGGAATGGCCTCAATGACTGTGCCTCCTGCTTCAACCGATATCCCATCAGGTACTCGCACTACGATACCGTCGATATGCTCGGCTCGAAGTTGGGCGTGGCTCAGCGACTTATATTGCTTAACACAACCCTTGACGCTACCGAACATAGCAAAAGTGCGCCAACGGCTGTCGTTGCAGAGGCGGTCGCCGTTTTGGTTGATGATGAGAATCATGTTATTTGGGTAACCGTTTGGCAACCAGTTGCAACATCTCGATGGCGACTTCGGAAGGCAAGGCGTAGAAATCCAAGTCTACCGTGCCATCGGGGCGCAGATACAACTCTTTGACTTGATGCTTGAAGATGCACGCTTGCAGTGTGTGTATTCTCTGTCCAGTTGGCTTGTCGTGCACGATCGCCAACAATTTGGTGAAGTGCCGGCGGCGGCTCTCCGCAAGAACCAAGGACTCTTTCGCCAAAGCAAGCTGTTTGGCGTACTCTTCGAAGTAAGTGGTGAGGAGGCGCCGTTGGATTTCCGAAGCCAGCGCTTCCAAGCCTCGAGACTTGCTAACACCAATCAAGTGGTCGCCTTCCGGCTTGTACTCGTTCGACTCCGCACCGTGCGGCCAGAGAGGCGATACTTTATACATGGTCCGGTGAGTGGTGCTAATGGTTAAGCCGCGACCTCGGTCGTGCCCCACCATCAGAGCAGCATCGTCCTCGCCATGTCGCAAGTTAATCCAAGCGGGATAGACGGCCTGTATCCACCAGCCCTTACCAAGCAATTTGATAAGTCTGTCGGCGATTTTCTTGTTGTCGCGTTCTTCTTGCAATACAACGGTCATGTGTGGTCCTTTCGACCGGTTATAGTGGAAATACCGATGATGCTGAACCGACTTAAGGCAGGTCGCGCTCACCAGCCAGGGCCGCTCGGAGTGTCTCGATGCTGATGATTTTGACGCCGAGTGATTCGGCCTTGAGTGTTTTGTTGGATTTGGACGTCGGGTCTTTCTGAACGAGATAGTCCACTTTCGCGGAAATTCCACTCTTGATTTCGCCGCCAGCAGCGGCAGTCTCAGCCAATAGGTCTCGCGTTCCAGTGAACACGAACGATTTGCCTTCTAGTAGCTGTGCGGGCATTGGATTCTCCTTTATTTCTCCGGTTTCTTCTGCGGGCGTCGCACCAAGCACGGTTGTTAGCGGTGCTCCGTATGGTAGCACTGTGACGCCGACGCTCAACAGGTCGTCGATGATGGGACGCGCCTTCCGCAGCCCTTCGGTGATGGCTTTGCGAGTTGCGTCTCCTGGAATCAGTCGCAACTTCTCTTCGTTCAACCAGTCCTCAAGCGTCGTCAATCCCTGTTCCTTGGCGATGATTTCCACACGGCGGCGTCCCAACAGATCGATGCCCAGCGCACCCAGGAACTTGGTTAGCGGTAACTGCTTGGACTTCTCGATTTCTGCCAGAAGGGAGCCGGTCCTGCTCTCGCCCAAGCGGATCGGCTGCCCGGATTTCGAGGTTCCAATCTGCAGGTCGACAAGCTGCTCAGCCCGAAGGCGGTAGAGGTCGGCGGGTGTGCTTACTAGCACTGAATCGTCCGGTTGTGTTCTGGTAAGGGCGTCTAGAACTCCAGTGCCCTTTCCGCCACCGACTCCCATGATGCCGACACCCTTATCTGAGCCGCCGATATAGTGGCGGATTCTGTAGAGTCCCGCACCGCTACAGGTATCGGGGCTACCGCAGAAGGTGACGACGCTCTCTTTACCGCGCAGCTGCCTGGTCGTAGGTGCTCCGCATTCGGGGCAGTTTGCCGGTTCCAGGATGGGCTGGCGGTCGGCTGGCCGGTTAATGATTCGCACCACCTTCGGTATGACGTCGCCTTGCCGTGCAACCTCCACTGTGTCGCCGATGGCGACGTGGGCGGCGGAGGGACTCTCGCTGTTCTCGTTCCAGTTGTTAAGCAGTGCGGAATCCACAGTCACGCCGCCCACGTACACCGGCGCTAGGTCAGCAGTCGGAATAATGGCCCCGGTGTGGCCGACCGTAATGGTGACTCCGACTACCTTGGTACGCGCTTTTTGCGTGACGAACTTCACGGCTCGCCCGTACTTGGGACGCAGTTCGTCTTTGCGGTCCTTGGTGATTGACTTTTGCAGCTTCATGTCGTCGATCATGACAACAAGGCCGTCGATTTCGAAGGGGAGCGAGTCCCGTTTGCTCTCGATTTCGTCGAAGTAGCCCACGACGCGCTGTACGATCTGGTCGCGCGTCCCTCGAACTGAGATGTGCCGCACCGACTCGAAGCCCATCGCCTTGAGCACCTTGAACTTCATGCTGAGCGACGGGAACTCGACTTTCGGGTCGACGAGATTGAAAGCGACGAAATGAACCAGTTCGTTTTGCGTCCCGTCGATGCGACCCAAAATGCCGCTGCCGACGTTGCGTGGATTCGTCAAGTCTGGGTTGGACTCCTTGAGCTTCTTGAACTCAGCTAGAAAGAGAATGGCCTCGCCACGCACCGTGCCGGTGAAGGCGGTCGGTAGGGTCGTCGGCACTCCAATCCACTTCACGGCGTTGGCAGTGAGCGATTCACCCACCTCGCCATTACCCCGGCTGATGGCTTCTGTGAGCACGCCGTTCTCGTAACTGAGAGCCACGCTATTCCCGTCCATCTTCAGCGAGACGTTGACGGAGGCGGCTTCCTTGAGCTGGTCGGCAGGGTCGTAACCAAGCAGAGCCGACACACGGTCGTACCAGGGGGCGAAACCACCAATGCTGTTGTCTGTGTTGTCCAGCGACCCCATCGGGATGGTGTGCATCCGCTTCTCCCGCATGTTTTGGCTATCATACGGGACACCGATGCGGGTCAGACGCGGGTCGGTAGGTTCCAACGCTCGCAAATCGCCCATGAGCAATTCATATTCGTCGTCGCTGAGCGACGATTCACAGCCGGGTGTGTAGTAGAGTTGGGCCGCGCGATCGATAGCGGACCGAAGTTGAGCGAGTCGTGTCTTTGTATCCATGTGTTCCCTCCTGCGTGGTTATGGCACGAAACATCCAGGTGATTAATCTGAGTTTCAGATACGCTATAACTACCTTTCGGGTTGTTGTTAACTGATCAACGGTTAGGGAGGTCATGCGGGATAAAAATCCCATGGGTTTATAGTCTGAGCCATAACAACCCTTGATTTAGAGACCTCGTTGAGGTAGTTGACCAGTGTTAGCTATCGTCGTAGATCGGGTGTCGTCTCGTGCGACTGGACAGTGGCACTGCCCCAGTCGACGCTCGGTGGCGTCTGTTGCACAAAGCTCGGCTTGACCACGACGAACCATAATATCACTGCAACCATCGCCAAGAAGGCGACGTGCCGCCAAATCTCAGATAATCGCATCATGCTTCTCCTTCATAGTTTCCTGTAAATGTCTGGTGGCACTACTAACAGTAGATTTCGTCCGTTGTCCCACTTCACAGAGACTTTGTATTGATTCACCGATGTTGGCGTCCGCGATGTCGGCGGAAACATCGCCGACACAAATTGCACGGTTCCCTTAGTTTCCGGCTCGATCGGGCAAGGGTCATCGAGCATCTGTACTAGCTCTATTCTGTCGCCTTTTTTCAAGTCCATCAGTATAGCTCGATGTAGTAGGTGTTTTGTGGGAAGAGACGCTGCCAGATTTCGACTTGCTTGTTTGCGGCTTCGGTGGTCGAGTATCGGGACAACCCCGTCACCACCCGAAAGCTACGTCCCGTACGCCAGCGAATTCTAAACATTTATTTGTCCTGCTTCTTTGCTTTCTGTCGCAAAAGATTTTTCTTCGTCGTCTCCTTGTCGAAACTGACTTGGAACTCATCGACGAGTTCCATAATGTCAGCTAAGTATCCAACCAAATAGATGAATCTCTCGCTGCTCCGCTTATTGGCAGCGGCAGCGGTAATTGTGCCTGGGTTCATACGATTGGCGACGATGATTTCTTGGTCTTTGATTATCGCCTTTCGATGGTCGGCCAGCAAGCTATTCAATCGCTTTAGGAAAGCTCGTAGATTCATGGTTTACTCCGATGGATTGGTTGTGGTTGACGACCAAGATCCCACTCGACGGCGAACTCTTCAGCACACTTTGCGTGCATGCCGTCTTTGATGAGACCAGTGAGCGGTTCGCCGCACCAACAGCAGTCGGGCAGAACGACTTCAACATGGCCGGTTTCGTCTAGTAGTGTGGTCATGCCGAGTTATGGCACCAAGAAGGTATATCTTGAATCTCACTCGAACAGCTTCGGTGCTGCTTTATCGACCGGTTCCGGCTCCTCTTCTGCACTCTTGAGTGCTTGCGTCAGATGATGGATATCAACCCCTTGTCTGGTGGTTTGGGCGATTAGGTCGTCAATGACGCCCTGCGGATCTTCATAGCGGCGCTGGTCGAACGGAGTTGGTGCGAAGTTTATCACCGCCTTGGCACGCTTGTAGGTCTCGTAGAGGTCGGGCCAATCTTCGAACTCATCAGCACCAAGCTGTGCTGTACCGAGAAGCCCTATACCTCTTGAAGCGAACTCACAATCTTGTACAAGCTCGCAGAGAACGTCAACGGCGGACAATTCTTTAATCTTCTTCGATTTGCTCATTGCACTCGTAGCTGAGGGTGAAAATCTCGGGATTGAAATAGCTCAACTTCTCCTCGCGGCACTCGCTACAGACTCTGGCGACATAGATGCCGCGAGCGTCGTAAACTTCCTCGCCGGCTTTGCCGCTGCCACAGTTACAAAGGCGCGGTTCGTTCATCGGCATCAGAGTATCCAATCGGCTGTGGCATGGACGATGGTTTCGTCGAAGCGATCCTTTTCAGGATGCATCAGACGGCTGCGGCCGTTTTTCTTGACAGTGAGCGTGAACTTGATGCGGCCATGAACTGTGCGGGCGTCAATGAAGGCAACGGCCCGCAATCCTTCCGCATTCTCAACAACGACCCGCGCGATCGACCTGCCGCAGAGGGCGCGGAGATCGGTGGCGTCGATGTGGATTTGTTCCTCTTTGATGATTTTCTCCTTTTCGGCGGATATTTCCATCAGGGCTTTGACCACTTATGTCTCCTATCGGAAGCAGGGGTAAAACTTCTTTATATTGGTCAACACCACTCCCATTAACTCCGTGAGCTTGCTGCTGTAGCACTCGTCGTGCCCGGTGTAGCCCAGACTGTGCGTAAACTCGTGAATGGCATCGCTAAGAATGGCGTATTTTCCTGCTGGAGTCAGCTTCCAGCGCTTGGCGAAGGAGCGGCTGCTGCTGTTGCCCTGCCTCACGACCGTGATCGGATTGAGATA
>Ga0315273_10008782_pt1 | contig 12781 bp, 11 predicted proteins | sample YL17G02_0_MG_FD_205753 | JGI IMG/M metagenome (GOLD analysis project Ga0315273, IMG submission 205753) | Sediment microbial communities from Yellowstone Lake, YNP, Wyoming, USA - YL17G02_0 | ecosystem: Environmental > Aquatic > Freshwater > Lake > Sediment | place: USA: Wyoming | collected...
GTGGCCGCGACCGGCGAGCTTGCGCTCGACGGTTCCGTGATCAAGATCGGCGGGATCAAGCAAAAGACGATCGGAGCCAGGCACGCAGGCGTCGAGATCTTCCTCGTACCGGTAGAGAACGCCGCCGACGCGAGGCGCTACGCCGACGGCCTTCGCATCATTCCGGTGAGAACCTTCCAACAGGCGTTGCGCGATCTGGCAACACTGCCCAAGAAGGACACTACCCCGTAGCCGTCGCCTGCACTGAATACGGCGGAAATAGCGGGAAATCCGTCGGCCCCAGCCCTTGCATCCACGGATAGAGCACCTAGTATCGAGCCCTGTCCTACCCGTCTGAAGGCTGTAGAGCAGGGGAGATGAAAAACAACGCTATTAGAGTAAGCTGCAACGACTGCTATTTTCGTTGTGCGTCGCTATGCGCCCTCCAGCTCGACGAGCCGTGCCCGACGTTTCGCCATCATGCGCGCGGCGCGCTCGCCCCGCCGCAATCGCTGAGGCTGACCGCGCGCCCCCTCGATGAGATCGCCCAGACGCGGCTCGTCGCGCAGCCCGCGGCCGCCTAGGTAGCGGCAGCGCAGGCGCTGGCCAGCCGCGCGACGCCTTCACTGATGTCGTCCGGCGACGCGAAACTGAACGCGAGCCGGGCGGCGCTCCGGCCGTCCTCCGGCCGGTGGAAGAAGTCCGCTCCGGGCACGAACGTGACTCCCGCCTCCTCCCCGGCCTCGAGCACACCACGGGCGTCGAGTTCCCCAGGGAGATCGAGCCACAGGAAGTACCCGCCGGCCGGGCGGCTCCAGGAGGCGCCGGGCAGCTCCCGTTCCAGCGCGGTGAGCAGTGCGTCGCGGCGAGCGCGGAGCAGATCGCACACTCGCGCGACGTTCGGCTCGAGCCGGCCGCGCCGGAGGAACTCGAACACGACGGCCTGCGTCGGGAAGACCGGCGAGAGGTACGTGCTCACCGCGGCGGTCTCGAGCTCTCGCGCAAGGTGCCCGGGCACGACGAGATAGCCAACGCGGAGGCCGGGGGCGACGATCTTCGAGAACGACGACGAATGGAGAACCCGCTCGCCCTGACTCAGCTCGTGCAGCGAAGCGACGTCGTCGCCGTCGAAGCGGACGAGCCGGTAAGGGTCGTCCTCGAGAATGGTGAGGTCGTGGATCTCGGCGAGCTCGAGTAATCGCTGCCGCCGCTCGAGCGACAGCGTTCTCCCGGTCGGGTTCTGGAACGTCGGGAGCACGTAGAGCAGCGCGGGCGCCGAATCGCGTGCGAGCTCTTGCTCGAGCGCGTCGGGATCGATGCCCTCGGCGTCGTGCGGGACGTCGCGAAGCTCGACCCCGTGTCGGTCGGCGATTCGCAGCGCCCGGTCGTACGTCGGCGCCTCGACGAGCAACCGCCTCTCGGCGGCAAACCGCGCGACGAGCAGGTCGAGGCCCTGGAGCGACCCGTTCGTGAGCAGGATCTGCTCGGTACCGACTCCGTGGCGCTCTGCCAGCAACTCCCGGAGCGGCCGGTACCCGCCGACCGGGCCGTAGTTGAGCGCCGTCTCGCCGTCTGCCTCGAGCACTGCGCGGGCACAGTCGGCCAGCTCGAGCGCGGGCAGGCATTCGGGCGCGGGAATCCCACGCGCCAGCGAGATCATGAAGCGATCTCGGCGACGAGTTGGGCGGTCTCGGTCGGCGTAGTACCGACGCGGATGCCGCAGGACTCGAGCACCTCCTTCTTGGCCTGCGCTGTCCCCGAGGAGCCGGAGATGATCGCGCCGGCATGCCCCATGGTCTTGCCAGGTGGCGCGGTGAAGCCTGCGATGTAGGAGACAACGGGCTTCGTCATCCCCCCCGCGATGAACCGCGCCGCCTTCTCCTCCTCGTCGCCGCCGATCTCACCCACCAGGACCACGATGTCCGTCTGGTCGTCGGCCTCGAACTTCGCGAGCACGTCGACGAACGACGACCCGACGACCGGATCGCCGCCGATGCCGACGATGGTGGAGTTGCCGAGCCCGAGCTGCGTCAATTCGTGCCCGATCTGGTAGGTCAGCGTGCCCGAGCGCGACACCAGCCCGACCGTTCCTTCGGAGAAGATCTCGGCCGGGATGATGCCGACGTTCGCTTGGCCGGGAGAGAGCACGCCGGGACAATTCGGCCCGACCATCGTCACGCCACGTGACCGCAAGGTCCCGTACGCATGCAGCATGTCGTGCGCGGGGACACCCTCCGTAATGCAGATGATGGTGCCGATGCTGGCGCCTGCCGCTTCCGAGATCGCGTCGGCCGCGAAGCGGGCCGGAACGAACACGAGCGCGGTGTTCGCGGCCACCTGCTCGACAGCCTCGGCCACCGTGTCGAAGACCGGAATCCCCTCGACGTCCTCGCCACCCTTGCCGGGCGTGACGCCTGCGACGATGTTCGTCCCGTAGGCACGGTTGCGGAGGGCGTGGAACGACCCCTCGCGGCCGGTAAGGCCCTGAACGACGAGCCGCGTGTCGCGGTCGACGATGATCGCCATCAGCTCTGCGCGCCCCGGAGGAGAATCTTCGTGTCCACGTAATCCCCACCCTGGATCTGGTCGCCGAGAAGCGCGCGTACTCGTGCGGCCTCCTCGCCGGTGCAGCCGGTGCGCGCCAGCCAGTCGTCCACCGGCCGCCGCTTCTCGGCGAAGACGACAGCCGCGACGCTCAGGCCAGCGCCCACGAAGAGCTCGCGCCACTCGGCCTCGGTGTAGGCGCGAACGTGCGTTGGATCGCGCAGGTGCTCGGCTTCCTCGACCTCCTCGCTCACGTAGAGCGTGTCCTCGACCACGACCACGCCGCGAGCGACCCGCGCGAGCCCGGTGATCGCGGCCTGGATGTCCTCGAAGTGGTGGGGCGCGATTCGCGAGACGGCGGCATCGAAGCTCCCGTCGGCGAAGGGGAGCTCCTCCGCGCGACAGATCACGTCCGGGCGCATCCCCGGGGCGGAGTCGGCTGTGACGACGGTGCAGCCGGCCGCACGGAGCGCACGCGCCGTGTGCCCGCCCCCTGATGCCACGTCGAGGACGGTGACACCTGGCGCGGTGCTGCACCACTCGACCAGCAAGTCCAGATCTTCCCCGCCGGCGTGCTCCGTCGCTGCGCGATACGCCTCCGCGCGCTCGCTCCAGAGCTCGGTCATGCCACCAGCTCCACGGCTCGCCGCGCAGCGTCGAGCATCGTCGGCTCGACGTGGAGGTTCGGCGGCGCCGCCCCGGCGAGCAGCCGCCTGCCCTCGTCCGCGTTCGTCCCGTCCAGGCGAACGATGATCGGGTGCTCGATGGCCATCTGGGAGACGGCCTGGAGGATGCCGCGCGCCACCTCGTCGCAGCGCGTGATGCCCCCAAAGACGTTGAGGAGGATGGAACGCACCTGCGGATCGGCGGTGATCACCTCGAGCGCGTCCACCACCCCCTGCGCGCCACCTCCGCCCCCGAGATCGCAGAAGTTCGCAGCGCGGCCACCCGCAAGTCCGACCACGTCCAGCGTGGACATGACGAGCCCGGCGCCGTTGCCGAGGACGCCCACCTCACCATCGAGCTTCACGTAGGTGACGTCTTTCGCTCGCGCCGCGCGTTCCTCGGGCGGGTACGCCTCAAGATCGCGCATGTCAGCGATGTCCGGATGGCGGAAAAGTGCGTTGTCGTCGACCGTGAACTTCGAGTCGAGCGCGCGCACTTCGCCCTCGGGCGTAACGATGAGCGGGTTGATCTCACAGAGCATCGCGTCGCAGGCGACGAAGCATTCGTAGAGCTGTGCTGCGATGACGGCGACCTGCTTCTGCTCCGCGGGATCCTCGAGGCCAACATCGAACACGAGGCGCCGTGCGTGCCAAGGCTGGTAGCCCTCGAGCGGATCCACATGGAGGCGGGCGAGCCTCTCGGGACGCGATGCAGCGACCTCCTCGATGTCCACGCCGCCTTCCGTCGTGAACATGAAAAGCGGCTTCTTCTCGCCCCGGTCGAAGGTGAGCGAGAGGTAGTACTCGCGGGTGATGTCGGACGCTCTCTCGATCCACAGCCGGCGCACGACGTGGCCCGAGATGTCCATGCCGAGGATGGCGGCAGCGCATTCTTCGGCCTCGTCAGGCCCTCCCGCGAGCTTGATACCGCCGGCCTTGCCTCGCCCGCCGGCCAGCACCTGCGCCTTGACGACGACCTGCCCGCCGAGCTCCTCGGACGCGACGCGCGCCTCCGCCGGCGTGGTGGCGAGGCGCCCTTCCGACACCGGGATGCCGAAGCGGCGGAAGAGCTCCTTCCCCTGGTACTCGTAGAGATCCACGGCTGAGGAACCTACCAGCGCCCTTCGCCGCTCACGTCCGCGACTCGACGCACGCGACGAGGCGGCCAGACGATTCCGGCTCGGCGCCGCAGCTCGGTGGCAGAAGCGGGCCGCCCGTCTCGTCCACACGGACGTGAACCACTCCCTCGGGAACGGCCACGTCGACGATGGCGCCATCGTCTCGTAGCGGCCGCACGTCCTCGAATCGGTCGAGGCCGAGCTCGCGGCGCACCTCGGCGTCGGCCGCCTGGCAACGAGGGGAATCGAGCGTCCGTCCGCGATACCAGTCGAGGGGGATTCGGCCCGCTCCGAGCTGCGAGGCCACGGCCGCTGCCTCACGCGGCGGAACACGCCCGAGCTGCACGCCGGATGGGAGGGCGAGGATGTTGGCTGCAAACCGGTGGCCGCCATGATGAGACGACTGCCACAGGCGACCTCCGTCAACGTAGGGAGCCAGCGCGTCGTGGAGCGGCACACCGAGCCGCGCGCAACACGCATCGCGCCGGCCGTGCGTGCATACCAGCAGCAACTGACCGGCGAGCTCCTCGCTCGTCTCGCCACCCGGCAGGAGGAGCCGGCGGAGTGTGCCACCTTCGGTCAGGGCCTCGGCAACGTACGCCGCCGGCGCGGCATCGTTCGAGCCGGGGCGACGGATCAGCATGATCCGCCCGTCGAACGCTTGCGCACAGGCGCCCGCCTCGACGGAAAGCGCGGTGCCGTCCAGGACATCGCGTCCCCAAGGACCGCGGTGCTCGAGGAGCAAGAACCGCGTTGATACCGTCGCCGTGCCGGCCAGCGGCTCGGCCGACGACAGCTCCGAGCACCTCATCCGCTGGCGGCTTCAGCGCTCACGACGCAGATCACCTGACCGGAAGTGACTGGCTGTCCCGGTGCGACCGAGAGCCCGCTGACAACGCCCGCCCGATGTGCTGCGATCTCGTTCTCCATCTTCATGGCCTCGACGATGCAGAGGACATCGCCGACCGCGACCTCTTGTCCGTCGTCGACGCGGACATAGAGCACCGTTCCCTGCATCGGGCTGACGACGGCGTCGGGTGCGCCGCCTCCTAACACATGCCTGGTGCCGCGTTCCCGGCGCGCGCGGGCGAGCGCTACATGCGGAAGCTCCGGACGGAGGAGTCGCACCTCGAACCGGCGCCCGTCGACCTCGACCGAAAGCACCTGAGTGCGAACCGGCCCGTCCGAAGGCGCAATTGCGCTCGTCGTCCGCTGAGACAGATCTTCCGCCTGTTGTGCAAGCTCTTCGGACTCGACGATGCCGTGACACGTGCCCGCCTCGACGAAACACGGCTGGCGAAGCAGCGCACGGTGGAAACCGAGCAGTGTCTGGACGCCGCCGATCTCGTACTCGTCGAGCGCGCGCAGCATGCGCCGACGCGCGTGTTCGCGGTCGACACCGTGGACGACGAGCTTTGCGAGCAGCGGGTCGTAGAAGCCGGCGACTTCCGCGCCGGCCTCGATGCCCGAGTCCACCCGCACGCCAGGGCCCGCAGGCTCGCGGTAGCTCGTGACCCGCCCGGGCGTGGGCAGGAAGCCATTCGACGGGTCCTCGGCGTTGATGCGGCACTCGATAGCGTGGCCACGCAGCTGGACGTCTTCCTGACGGAGGCTCAGCGGCTCGCCCGCAGCGATCAGCACCTGCTCACGGACGAGATCGAGACCGGTCACCAGCTCGGTCACCGTGTGCTCGACCTGGATGCGGGTGTTCATCTCGAGAAAGTAGTACTCGCCGTCCTTCGAGAGGAGACCCTCGACGGTTCCCGCGGAGCGGTACCCCGCCGCCTTCGCCGCGTCGACCGCGATCGCCCCGATCCGCTCGCGGAGCGCGGCGTCCACGGCCGGCGACGGCGTCTCCTCGACGAGCTTCTGGTGGCGCCGCTGAATCGAGCACTCACGTTCTCCGAGGTGGATGACGTTGCCGTGCGCATCCGCGAGCACCTGTACCTCGACATGGCGCGGATCGTCGAGGTACCGCTCGACGTACACGGTGGGATCGGCGAAGTACGACTCTCCCTCGCGCTGTGCCGACTCGAAGGCGGTAGCGACGTCCTCGGCGTCGTGGACAAGCTTGAGCCCCTTTCCTCCACCGCCCGAAGACGCCTTCAGGGCGATCGGCCATCCGATCTCGTTACCGACCCTGATTGCCTCCTCGGCGCTACGCACGGAGTCGGTCGTTCCGGGGACGATGGGCACGCCGGCGGCCTGCATCGCCGTACGTGCCGCTGTCTTCTTGCCCATCAGCTCGATCGCCTCCGGCGGCGGCCCGATCCACACGAGACCGGCGTCCTCGACGGCGCGGGCGAAGGTGGCGTTCTCCGCGAGAAAACCGTACCCGGGATGGACGGCCTCGGCACGAGCCCGCTTCGCCGTCTCGACGAGCCGTTCGATGACGAGATAGCTCTCGGCGGCCGGCGGCGGCCCGATCAGGTACGCCTCGTCGGCGACACGGGTGTGCAGCGCACCGCGATCGGCCTCCGAGTAGACAGCCACCGTGTCGATCCCGAGCTCGCGGAGCGTGCGGAAGATGCGGACCGCAATCTCGCCGCGATTGGCCACGAGGACACGGGAGAACGGCGCCATAGGACATATTCTCTCCGAGGGATGACCCTCGCCGACCAGTTGACCGTCGCCCGCGCCGCTTCGGTCGTCCTCGTCGTGGCGCTCTTCCAGTGGGAATTCGAGAACCACCTCTACTGGGCGACCGTGGTGTTCATCGTCGCGATGGCGACGGATCAGGTCGACGGCTGGCTCGCGCGACGACAGGGCCATACGTCGGCGCTCGGGTCCGTGCTCGATCCTGTGGCCGACAAAATCCTCGTGCTCGCCATGCTCATAATGGTCGTCGGGGCTGGTGCTTTCCCGGCGTGGATGGTGGCGCTGATCGTCGTGCGCGAGTTCCTCGTGTCCGGATTGCGGCTCGCTGCGATCGAGCGCGGCGTCGTGATCCCGGCCAGAGACCTAGGCAAGCTCAAAACCTGGGCGCAGGCCGTTGCCGCGGCTATTGGCGGCTTTGCCGCCGCCGGAGCATGGAGTGACAACGTGGCCTGGTGGGCTCTGCTCGTCGCGCTCGTCTTCACCTGGGCGTCGGGGCTCGACTATGCGCGAGCCGCCCCTCGCCTGCTGAGAAGCTCCGCGACGGGCTAGGCCGCGTCGGGCTCGTCGCTTGCGACTGCCTCGAGGACGCCCGCCTGCCACCACGCATTCGGCGGCGCTGCTTCCCCGTCGAGAAACTGCGCGAGAGCCGCCTCGATCGCGGCGCGCTCGTCCGGCGAAGGTCCCGGGACGATCTCCAGCTCCACGCCGGTCACAGCGGAATGTTCCCGTGCTTGCGCCTCGGGCGAGGTTCCCGCTTCGAGACCGCGGTCTCGAGTGCGTCGATCAGCACTGCCCGGGTCCTTCGAGGCTCGATGACGTCATCCACATAGCCACGCTCGGCGGCGATGTAGGGGTTCGCGAAGCGCTCGCGGTAGTCCGCGATCAGCTCCGCGCGCCGCTCGGCCGCATCTTCGCCCTCGAGCTCGTGGCGGAAGACGATGTTCACGGCACCCTCCGGGCCCATCACCGCCACCTCGGCCGTCGGCCACGCGAAGTTGAAGTCGCCCCGGATGTGCTTCGAGCTCATGACGTCGTACGCGCCGCCGTAGGCCTTGCGCGTGATCACGGCAAGTTTGGGGACGGTCGCCTCCGCGTAGGCGTAGAGCAGCTTCGCTCCGTGACGAATGATCCCACGCCACTCCTGGTCGGTGCCCGGGAGGAAGCCAGGAACGTCCACGAACGTCACGAGCGGGATGTTGAAGGCGTCGCACGTGCGGACGAAGCGCGCCGCCTTGACCGACGAGTCGATGTCGAGCACGCCGGCGAGCGTCCGTGGCTGGTTACCGACGACGCCGACGACGTAACCCCCGAGCCGCGCCAGGCAGCAGACGATGTTCTCGGCATAGCGCTCGTGCACCTCGAGCAGCTCGCCGTCGTCGACGACGAGCTCGATCGCGCGCTTGATGTCGTAGGGCTTGGCCGGATCGTCGGGCACGAGCGTGTCCAGCTCTAGCGCCTCGCGGTCGCGAGGATCGGACGGCTCCGCAAAGGGAGGTTGCTCGAGGTTGTTCTGCGGGAGAAACGAGAGCAGATAGCGGGCGTCCTCCAGGCAGGCGTCTTCACTCGGGCTCGCAAGGTGGGCAACTCCCGACTTGGCAGCGTGCGTGGCGGCACCGCCCAGCTCCTCGAACGTCACTTCCTCGCCGGTGACCGTCTTCACGACGTCGGGGCCGGTGATGAACATGTAGGAGGAGCCCTCCACCATGAGCACGAAGTCGGTGATGGCGGGCGAATAGACGGCCCCGCCCGCGCACGGTCCCATGACAAGGCTGATCTGCGGCACGACTCCCGACGCCTGGACGTTCCGCCAGAAGATCTCAGCGTACCCGGCCAGCGACACGACACCCTCCTGGATGCGGGCCCCGCCCGAGTCGTTGATCCCTATGACGGGGCAGCCGTACTTGACCGCGAGGTCCATCACCTTGCAGACCTTCTCGGCGAACACCTCGGAGAGGCTGCCGCCGAAGATCGTGAAGTCCTGTGAGAAGACGAAGACCTTGCGGCCCAGGATCGTCCCGTGGCCCGTGACGACGGCATCGCCCCACGGTCGCCGGTCGCGCATGCCGAACTCGACCTCACGGTGCCGCGCGTAGCGGTCGAGCTCGACGAACGAGCCGGGATCGAGCAGTTTCTCGAGGCGCTCGCGCGCCAGCAGCTTGCCCTGCGAGCGTTGCCGCTCGACGGCCTTCTCGGACGCCTGGTGTACCGACTCCTCGCGCAACGACTCGAGCCGCGCGAGCTTGGCCTGCGTCGAGTCGCCCTTGGCCGCCATGGGCCTATAGTCTCAGACGTGAAGCCGTGGGCGAGCATCGATCGCTCGACCGTCTGGCCATACATCGCCGGAGAGGTCGGCGAGTTCTCCTACTCGCGGGACGCCCATCCAACCGGTCGTGCGGCCGAGGCGGGCCTCGAGGCGCTCGACGGGGGGCACGGGCTCCTCTTCGCCTCCGGCCTGGCAGCCGCTTCCGCGGCGTTGCTCGGGCTCCTGCGGGCTGGGCAGACCGTCGCGCTCGCAACCGACGCGTACTACGGCGTCGCCGTCCTCATTCGTGATCTGGAGCGCTGGGGGCTCTCGTGCGTCGAGTTCGATCAGACCGGCCCGCCGCCCGCGGGGGCCGATCTGATCTGGATCGAGGCGCCGTCGAACCCGTTCCTCACATTCCCCGACCTCGAGGCGGCCGCCGCGCATCCGGCGCCTGTTCTCGTGGACGCCACCGCGTCCACGCCGGTTCTGCTTCGACCACTAGAGCACGGGGCCGACTTCGTCCTTCACAGCGCGACGAAGTACCTCGGCGGCCACCACGATCTCCTGCTCGGCGCCCTCCTTTGCCGTAGCCGGGAGGACTACGACCGCCTCCTCGAGTTCCGCACACGCACCGGCGCGGTCGCGTCACCGGATGCCGCGAGCCTCCTACTTCGCAGCCTCGAGACACTGCCGCTCCGTGTCGAACGACAATCGGCGTCCGCGCTCGAACTCGCACGGCGCCTGACCAAGCATCCCAAGGTGGAGCGCGTCCGCTACCCGGGCCTCGGCCCTGACCCGCTGGCGGCGCGGTGGATGACCGGAGGCTTCGGCGGACTGGTCGCGTTCGACGTCCGAGACGATGCGCGCGCGGTGGAGCAATCGACCCGGCTCATCACGAACGCGACGAGCCTCGGCGGCGTCCGCTCGACGATGGAATCCCGGCGCCGCTGGGAGGGGGAACGTGTCCCCGAGCGGCTCATCCGCCTGAGCGTGGGCCTCGAGGACGTTGATGACCTATGGGACGACCTCGAGCAAGCGCTCGCTCAGGCCTGACAGGAGGGGAGTTCCAGCCCGACGTGCTCTCTGCCTGCTGCTGGGTCAGCGCCCGCCGCTGCGATCCTGAACCATGTAGGCGACGATCAGCGCGGCAGGGAAGAAGATCAGGCTGAAGATGAAGTAGCCGAAGAAGCTATGCCCTTTGCGGCCGGCTACGCGGGCCGGCCAGAAGGCGATTGCCACCCAGACGATGAAGAACAAGACTGACGTGAGCCACCAGCCACTTGAAGCAATGAGCATCTCTACCTCCGTTGGAGGGGGTGTCGCCAGTAGGCCGCAACTTACTCGCGACGATCATCGCACACGAGTCGGCGCACACTTAGGTATCGAGGTAAGACCAGAGCCGGAGGCGGGACTCGAACCCACGACCTGCCGCTTACAAGGCGGCTGCTCTACCAGCTGAGCTACTCCGGCCCGCGCGGCCACACTAGCGGGAGCCGGACGGGAACGTGACGCCGCTCCACGTCGAGCCGACCGTCGCGGCGAGCACCTCGCCTTCGGCGGTTCGCGCCATGAAGCCGAGAGGAGCGATCATCTGTCCTCCCACATCGACGCTGCCGGAGGTGCTCCAGTTGGCGACGACCGAGAACCCGCCCTCGAACACCGTCTCCGTGACGCCCGGCGCGAGCTGCCGGAATGCGGTCAGACGCCGGCCGGCGTAGCGCGGCCCGAGTGTCCGCTGGACCTTGCCCACGAGGTCCAGCCAGGGGCTGTCGAGCGAACCCGTCTTGCCGTCCCATGCGTACGAGAGCATGAAGCCGAAGGCGAGGTTGAACGTGAGCACCTCGGGGTCGGCAGTCATCGTCTCCTCGTAGAGGTCGTGCTGGTACAGCAGCACCTTGTCGTGGAACAACCAGCCGGCGATCGGATAAGGCTCCCAGTTGCCCTGCCCCCAGCGGAGATTCGGCCATTCGAACTGACGCGACATCTGGAGCACGCTGCCGTGGAAGCCGGCGAACGAGTTTGCGAGTCGGTCCCAGCCGTCCTCCACCATTACGCACCTGTCACGGTACGGCGCGAACAACGAGAGCCAGCCGTCGTAGTACGCCAGCGGCGTGGGAGATGCCGGGTTGAAGTCGCGACGCCAGGGGCGCGCTCCGAGCTGGTCGAAAAAGAGGCAGTCGGCAGGAACCTGTGTCCGCCACTCTTCGAGGACGCCCTCGATCCGACGGCGAACGGCCGGTGCGTGCGGCGAGACGACGTACCCGTCCTTCGCGCCGAACTGCTCGGTGACCGGCGTCCCGCGCAGGGTCTGAACGGCGATGTCTCGCGCCTCGAGTGGAGGTGGTAGCGCGTGCACGCTTGGCCCCTGCGTGTCCCACCAGCTCACGTTGAGGTAGGGCATGAAGAGCTGGCCGAGCGAGCGGGCGTACGTGGCCGCTCCATTGAGATCGTCGTTCGAGCCCCACAAAGGATCGGGCGGCAGGAAGTCCGGATAGGCCTCGTCGAAGCCGCCTGACTGGAAGGCGACGGGGTGCACGAGCGCGGGTGACGGCAGCCTGCGGAGAGACGGCGCCCATTCGCCGAAGCGGGGCAGGCCCTTCCAGAGGTCGGCCTTGATCAACGGCGCGCGGGAAAGCACGTCGAGGCGCTCGCCGAGCTTGTCGGAAAGCGACCGGTATTCGTCGATTCGGTTGTCCTCCCGATACGCGAGGAGCGACTGTTCGACCGAGCCTCCGACGCGGATCGTCACCGTGGGGCTCTTCCACTCCTCGCCGTGCATTACCCACGTCTGGAAGACATGCGTGGTGCAGAACGACAGGCCTGAGCAGGGTGCAGGCGCAGCGTTGCGGATGAAACCGAGGTCGACTGGAGCGATGGGACTCGGCGTCGGGTTGACGGAGTACATGGCGACGTGGCTTCTCCCGATGTCAGCAGCCAGGAAGTCGGCGAATGCCCAGCGAGAGGGATACGTCTCCACGTTGCGATGCGGCCCGGAAAAGAATCCAGGCTTGAGGCGGATGCCCGGGAGAAAGGTCGGTGTGTAACCGGCGTCCACATCGGTCGCGTTCACGAGCAGGTCGGCCGGGAAGAGAACGGCAGAGAGCGGGTACTCCGTGTTGGTCTCTAGGGTCAGACGCATATCGAAGGAGCTCATTCCAGCCGCAATCGTCACCGTGGTATCGACGCCTGGGTTCCCCGCGTTGGAGTCATAGCCGAGCGACAGCGTCGTCAAGGCTTGCGACCACCGGTACGAAAACCGGCTGTCGCCGGTACGGTCGAACGAGCACCCGCTCGCCGCGACGCCGGTCGTCTGCTTCGCAGCCCACATGCACCCGTTCTGTCCGCGGAGGAGCTTGACACCCGTGCGGCGGTCGAGCAGCTCGAGCACCTCACCGTTCTCCTTGCTCAGCGTGAGGCGGTAGCCCGGTGCGGTCAACACCAGCAGGTCTGGAGACTTGGCGTTGAGCCGGATCGCGGGCAGCGGCGGCTTTTTGGGCTTCGGCTTCGGCCTGGCTACGGGTCCACCCGAGGCTGCGCCCACGCCGAGCAGGCATGCGACCACGACTGCCGTCCCCGCGAGCCCCCGCTTCACTGCGCGGGAGCGTACCGGCCGGGGACGATCGCTACGAGAG
>Ga0315273_10008783_pt1 | contig 12781 bp, 10 predicted proteins | sample YL17G02_0_MG_FD_205753 | JGI IMG/M metagenome (GOLD analysis project Ga0315273, IMG submission 205753) | Sediment microbial communities from Yellowstone Lake, YNP, Wyoming, USA - YL17G02_0 | ecosystem: Environmental > Aquatic > Freshwater > Lake > Sediment | place: USA: Wyoming | collected...
TCTCTCGCGTCCAGCGACAGGACCAGGGACCGCACCGTGGCGAGGTAGTTGTCCCGGAGTTCGGCGTGCAGATGGGCGCTCTCGAGCGCCTTCGCCATCATGTTGCCGAGCGTGATGATGATGCTCTGATCGTCGGGCGTGAAGGTGCGGCCGCGTTCGGCGTCTCGCCGCGCGGCGAGGATGCCAACCAGGCCACCCTTGCAGGCGAACGACGTGCAGGCCAGATTCGGCAGCTCGTTCCACGCGTTCACCTGTGCCTGGACGTCCGTGATCCGCGGCTGGCCCGAGACGGTGGGGGCCGGCCAGACGTCTTCGTCGGCCTCCGGGCCCGCGCCATACCGGCCCTCATCGCCGCCCGAGCATCGGGCGAAGGCCGGCAGCCCGCTGTGAGGATCGAGCAGAACGACGTGCGCTCGCTCGACCTGCAGAGCCGCCAGCAGACCGTCAGCCACATGCCTGGAGATCTCGTTCACATCCAACGAGCCGGCGAGCTGCGCGCTGATGGAACACAGACCATCGAGCTGGCGCACGCGCTCGTCGAGCGTGGCCACTGTCGCCTTCAGGTCCCCGAGGAGCCGCTTGTTTGTGTAGCGCTGCTCGCGCTCCTTGCCGATGAGGTAAAGGACCGAGCAGAACAGCAACAGCCCGAGCCCGACGACGAGCACGGCTTCGTCATAGCTCATGCCCAGCGCGAGCGGCGGGTAGCCGAAGATCAGCACGACTGCCAGCCAGCTCGCCAGGATCACGACGAAGCTGATGGCCGTCCACAGGATCTCTTTGCGTCTTTCGTCCGGATCAGAGCAATCGCGAAATGAGATCAGACGCAATCGGGTCTCTCCTCCGCCGAGCTCGGCCGGCTACCTGTGATGCTCCTCCCAGGAGAACTGCGCCCACTGGGTCTTTCCCTTTCCCGGGAGCGGCAGGTCAGACCACACATCGCGGTACTCGACCTTGATGGCGCCGTTCGTCGTGACGACGTCGGCAACGATCGCGCCGTAGACGTCCGCGGTCCCGCCGATGGTCGCCGACGCGTCCCCGGTGACAGCGTGCGAGTAGACCAGACCGTGAACGGTCGCGTTACCGGCGATCTTCACGGACTTGGTCGTGATCAACGCGATGGCGTCGATGTCCTTGTCGCCGGCCGTGACGTTGCCAGTGACGCTGATGTCCCCAGTGGCCACGATCAACGCTTTGCCCGTGTACTGGCCGGATATGCTGACATCTCCGTTGACGAAGATGATGCCGGAAAGGCCGCTGAGGCTTATCCCGCTCCCGCCGAATTTGACGGCGCTCTTCTTCGCCGCTGTGTACGTGGTCGTCGCGTGGTCCCGGTACCACTGGAGGTCAATGACCGGCATCGGGATGGGCGCGATGTTCTGGTACACGGAGGTCATCGGCACCGCCGGCGGCACCCAGTTGGTCGTGCCCGTGGTGTAGATCAACCCCTCGGGATGCATGGTGAACGACGTGCCCTGGAAGGTAATGTTGCCCTTGGCGTAGATCGAGCCGCCCTTGCCGGACGCATCCGGCTTCACCTCGCCCCCGCCGTTCAGTGTCAACGGGCTGTTCGAGAAGATGGCGCCTTCGAACACCCGGCTGACGTCATCGCGGTAGGATGCGATCACTCGAACCCGGGTGCGCTTGTTGGCCCAGCTGGTCGCGTCCGACACGACTTCGCACGTGTCCGCGATGCCGCTATAGGGCGCGGTGATCGTGTAGCTGACCGTGCCCTGGGGCAACGTGAAGCTGCTGGTATAGGTGCCGCTGGAATCTACGGTGTCGTTGACGCCGTCGTAGTCCTCGTAGAGCTTGCAGAGGGCCATGTCAACGCCGGACTCGGCCAGGTTCGCCGCCTCTTGCTGGCGGATGTCCTTGGACGCCTTGGCGAGCCCCTGCATCGCGCTCTCGACGAGAGAAGTCCCCAGGATCATGAGCGTGATCAACGCCACCATGGCGAGCAGGAACACGCTCCCCTGGGACCGCTTGCCGGCCTGCATCCGCATATGCATTGTGACCATCCGGAGCCTCCTGTAGCGGGCGAATGCGACGCCCGCCTGGTCTGGGCGGCCGCCACCACTCGGCGACCGTGCCCGCGCGGCTCTCCCTCCGAAAGGCTGCGCCGAAGCTACTGCACATCCACGGGCGAACGCCCGCACCCCATGAGCGCTATCGGTTCCGAAGAGTCAGCTCCCCGTTCGCCGTGGCGCTCGACCTCTTCGATGCCTGTCGCTCCTGCACCGTTACCGTGACCTCAACACTCTTGAGCCGGTACAGGTCCGGCCAGTAGTGAAAGCTCGCCTTGGGGTTCCCCGTGACGGGATCTATCGGGTTGTCTATGACGTTGTCGGCGACCGAGTACTGCCTGAGCACAGTACCCGTGGGTGAGACCAGCCGGCGCCAGATATGAGTGCCCTGAACGTCCAGATTGCCCGCGTCGTCGCCGCGGTAGAACACGGCGTAGTTGCCGGGCACCAGGAAGGGCTCGCCCAGGCCGTTCACCTCGGTATGGTTCGCATAGGTGCTGTTGGCCGAGTCGAAGATCTTGTCGGGGAGGCGAATGGCCACGAACGAGGAATCGAAGGGCGCGGTGCCGGGAGTGACGGAGATGCCCTCGCGGAGGTCCGGCGCCATGCGCTGGATCACCCACGCGGCCTTCTGCGCCGACATGTTCTCCGTAGTGCCGCGATACCAGACGCGCAGCGAGCTGCCGCAAATCTGGACCACGGTGCCGATGATAAGCGAGATCACCACGGCGGATGTGAGCACCTCCGGTAGGGTGAAACCTCTGCGTTGGCTGCGCACTCTCATCATCGCTGCCTCCCGTGTGCCGTCACGGCCGGTTTGCTATGTAGGCGCGAAGAACGGCGTGGCCCCCCGTGGGGCCTCCGCCGGTCCAGGTGACGGCGACCGTGATGTCCTTCAGGTTGGGGTAAATGCCGGTCGCGCCCGAGTAGTGGCGGATGTCAATCACGCCCTGGCCGTTCGGCAGCCCTGTCACCGGGAAACCGATCTGACCCGTCCCGTCGGCGTTCGCCTCGATCAGGGTGTAGCCGTCGGCGGGGGTGAACACCTCGTCATCCACGATGCACCCGGAGAACCCTGCGCTGCGCAGGCGCTCCATCTGGCGCTGCGCCGCCGCGACGGCCGTGTTCATCCGGCGGAACTTGGTGCTCGAGATGACGCCGGCGACGAACAGCATGCTCACGCTGGTCAGGCCAACTGCCAGGATGAAGATCGCCGCCATCAGTTCGATCAGGCTGAATCCTCGATTGTGGCGTCTCATGGTCATCTCGCTTTGCACCCAGCTCTGATAGTGCGCGGGGATAGCAGAAGTCGCCTGTTGACTGGGTTCCTCTGCTATCCCCGCAAAGCGTACTGACTAGTCAGTGCTGCGACTCAGTGCTGCGACTGTTGCTTTCTTACCAGGCGCTGTAGGCCACGGTGGGGTCCGCCAGAGTGGTCAGAGCGCTTGCGCTGTGGACTTCGCCCGTCGGGGGGTCGTACGTCCAGGTTGCGGCCACGCTCTGGTCCTGGAAGGGATCCTTGGGCAGATTGCCGTCTGGGGTGCGCAGATACGGGCCCTGATAGCCCTCTGCGTCGAGGTCAATACCCTGGCCACCCGTACCCGCAGGGAACGGCTTGGCCGCAACCAGGTCCTCCAAGACAGCAGGATAGTCGCCCATGTCGGCCTCGAACTGCTGGATAGAGTTGCGGAGCTGATGCAAGTCACCGCGGAGGGTCGCTTCCTTGGCCTTACGGCCGGCGCCCAGCAACCGCGGGATGACGATCAGCGCCAGGATGGCAATCACCACGATCACGATCAACATTTCGATCAGGGTGAAGCCCTTGTGCTTCCGAGTCACCATTCGGCTCATCATCTTGCTTCTTCACCTCCCTTGGTGAATGTGCAGCCTGATTGACGCGATCCCCCCGCCGACTTCCTCGTCTTCGGGGGTTCGGTACTGCTTACGTTATTCCATAAGAGCTGAGGGGATTTGAGATGAAGAGAAACCCCACTCTGAAAAAGAGTGGGGCCGATCTTCGCACACGCTTCGCGGGATATGGCGGCTAACCGGCAGGAGCGGTAGCCCGCCCATCGGCCTTGGGAGCCGCCTGTGAGCGCACAGTGCAGTTCCCGCCCTGGCGAAGCGCATCCTCCAGCGCCTCTCCCGCGGCGAACAACAGGTCCTCACAGGAACGGCCATTGGTGGGGAAACAGGCGATCCCCATGCTCACCATCAGCGGCTGCTCCTCGGCCACAAGCCGAGCGCAGACGGTTCTGACGATGCGGTCGGCCAGCACCCCAGCCTCGCGGCCGGTGTGGGGGAGGAGCAGGCCGAAGCGCTCACCCCGCAAGCTTGCCACCAGGTCGATGCTGCGCACGTTGCCCCGGAGAAGCTTTGCCAGCGCGACCAGGTTCTCGTCACCAAGGTCGCTGCGGTCCGGCGCCAGCAGAAGTAGGGAGAACTGCTGCGGGTAACGACGCGCCCGTTCGACTTCGGCCTGCAGCCGCTCCATGAAATGCCCTTCGGTCGCCAGCTTGGTCGTCGGGTCGGCGGGCGCGGGGCGGAGAGACAATGAGTAGGCGCCAGATGCCGCTCTCGTCTGCTCGCCTTGGTCGGCCGCGACTTCCGGCAACTGTTCCTGTACCTCCACCGCCTTCTTGAGCTTCGCCACGGCGCCTCGCAGTAGGTACGAAGCGTAGTTGACCGAGATGCCAAGCTTTCTGGCGATCTCCGTCTGGTTCAGGTCGAGATAGTAGAAATGATGCACCACCTTGCGCTCGAGGATCTTCAGGCGAGACATCGCTTCGCGCAAGAAGATGCGGTCCTCGATGGGCAGGTGTACGTCGTCGCTCTGCTCGCTCAGCTTCTCGGGGTCTATCGCGGGCGCCTGGCCGTCCTCGTCGCCGGTTGCGTCGTCGAGCGATGCGACCTTGCTCCGCTCCCTCGCGTCCAGCATCCGGCGGATGGTGTCCTGCGTCGTGCCCACGCGCTCGGCGATCTCCGCCAACGTGGGCGCGCGGTCCAGCTCCTGGGCGAGCGCGTCCGTCGCCTTGACGATCTTCGTCGTCAGCTCCTGGACCCAGGCCGGCTGCTTGATCAGCTTGCCTTTGTCTCTCAGATAGTGCCTGATCTGTCCTTCGACGAGATGCGTGGCGTAGGTGGAAAACTGCACGCCGCGGTCGGGGTCGTATAGATCCACGGCATTGATAAGGCCCATCGCGCCTTCCTGGAGCAGATCCTCGTGAGACTCGCCCAGCCCCGCGAACTTGCGCGCGACTGTCTGCACGAGGTACAGGTGTTGCGAGATGAGCCGATCCCTCAGGGTCCTGTCGCCGGTCTGCCGGTACTCTCGCACGAGAGCATCCACTTCCTGCCGATCCGGCGCCGTGCGCTTAGCATTTGCCATGTCGCCGCCTGGCCCACTCCGCCTTGCGGGGAGTCGGCCCTCGCCTCCTTTCGCAGTACTATCGGCGCCGCCGAGCCTACGTGCCCAGCGAGCCCACCAGGGAGTAGATCGGTGAGATGACCGAAACCGCAATGAAGCCGACGATCAGACCCAGCCCGACGATCATCATCGGCTCGATCAGTGACGTCAGGGCCTTCAGCGTGGCGTCCACTTCCTCGTCGTAGAAGTTCGCCACCTTGGCCAACATCTGGTCGAGGCGCCCGGTCTCCTCGCCAACCGCGATCATCTGCGTCACCATCAGCGGAAAGACTTTGCTGGCGAACAGCGGTGTGCTGATCTTGTCGCCTTCTTTGATACTGGTGCGAGCCCGACCGACCGTCTCAGAGACCACCAGGTTGCCGGCGGTATCCGAGACGATCTCGAGCGCGCGCAGCACCGGCACACCGCTGCTGATGAGCGTGCCGAATGTCCGTGCGAAGCGGGAGACTGCGGTCTTCAGTATGAGGTCGCCGAAGACCGGGACCTTCAGCTTCGCCGCATCAATGGCATAGCGTCCCTTCTCGGTCTTGACGACGACCTTGAGGAAGACCACCATGCCGGCCATGAAGACGAGAGCGATGTACCAGTAGTTCTGGAGGTAATCGGACGAGTTCAACATGATCTTCGTCGTCAAGGGCAGAGTCAGCCCCATGGTCTCGAAGATCACCTTGAACTTGGGCAAGACGAAGAACATCAGCCCCACCAGCATGAGCATTGCGAAGGAGAACACGACGGCCGGATAGGTCATCGCGGACTTGACCTTGCCCCGCGTTTCCTGCTCCTTCTCGAGGAAGCCGGAGAGGCGGTCAAGCACCTGGTCGAGGATGCCGCCCGCTTCCGCCGATCGGATCATGTTGACGTAGAGCCCCGAGAAGACCTTCGGGTGCTTCTGGAGAGCCTCCGTGAGACTGGTGCCGGCTCCCACGTCGTGCTTCACCTGGCCGATGACCTCTTTCAGCCGCGGGTTCCGGCTCTGCTTCTGGAGAATATCCAGACACTTTACCACGCTCAGACCCGCGTCTATCATGGTGGCGAACTGGCGGCTGAAGAGCACCAAGTCCCGCAGTTTCACCCGCTGGAAGCCGTTGAGCATTTCCTGCAGGCTCGCCCTGGCCCTCGCTTGCCTGATGCTCAGGACATGGTACCGAAGGTCGGACAGCTTCGCGCGCACGAGCTCGATGCTGTCCGCCTCCAACGTTCCCGCTACGGTGCGCCCGCTCTGATCCATGGCGCTATATCGAAAGGTTGGCACGGGGTGTTTCTCCTTCGTAGGCTGACGCGGCAGTAGCCGCCGCTCTCATGACCCGGTGCAGTGCCGTGGCCGCACAGTATCTATTCCGTGTTTCCCACGTCAGCTCACAGGGTGGCAAGCCAGCGCCTGTAGTTGTCCTGGTCGACCGCCCGGGAGACCGCCTCTTCCTCCGAGACCATCCCAGAGCGCACCAGGGACGCGAGGGCCCGGTCCATGGTCTGCATCCCCAGGTCCCCGCCGGTCTCCATGAGCGAGTAGATCTGGTGCGTCTTGCCCTCTCGGATGAGGTTCCGGATCCCCGCGGTCGCGATCATCACCTCTACCGCCGGCACCCGGCCGATCTGGCCGATCTTGGGCAGGAGTTGCTGCGCGATCACGGCCTCCAGCGTGCTGGCGAGCAGGACCCGGATCTGCTCCTGGTGGTGAGATGGGAAAACGTCGATGATACGGTCCACGCTCTGGGGCGCGTTCCGGGTGTGAAGGGTGGCCAGCACGAGATGCCCCGTCTCGGCGATCTTCAGCGCCGCGTCGATGGTCTCCAGGTCCCGCATTTCGCCAATCAGGATGATGTCGGGGTCCTCCCGCACCACGGCCCTGAGCGCGCTGAACATATCGTATGTGTCGCTGCCAAGCTCGCGCTGGTTGATCATCGCCTGCCGGTGCTGATGGACGTACTCGATCGGGTCCTCGATGGTCATGACATGACAGCTGCGGAAGCTGTTGATGTAGTCGACCATGGCGGCCAGCGTGGTGGACTTGCCGCTGCCCGCCCGGCCGGTGACGAGGATGAGCCCGCTGGTGCGAGACGTCAGCGCGCGAACCGCCCCCGGGAGACTCAGCTCGTCGAACGACGCGACGCGGCGGGGAACCAGGCGGAATGCCGCTCCCACGGAGCCGCGCTGAACATAGAGGTTCACGCGGAACCGCGCCACCTTCGCGATGCCATGTGAGAAATCGAGCTCGTGTTTGCTCTCGAACGTGCTGATCTGATGGTCGTCCAGTATGCTGTAGATCAGCCGCTGGCACTCGATCGGAGTCAGATTGTCGAACGACATGGGCGAAAGGCGGCCGTCGACCCGCAGCATCGGCGGCAGCCCCGCCGTGAGATGCAGGTCAGACGCGTGCCGCGCCACGGCCATGGTGAGCAGCTCATCCATGCCGTAGTCCTCGATCTTGTACTTGCGGTGCTCCTTAGCCAACGTAGACAACTCTCAACGCCTCCTCCATCGTCGTTATCCCCTCGAGAGTCTTCTGCATGGCGTCCTGCTGCAAGGTGATCATGCCCGTCTCGAGCGCGTGCTGGCGGATCTCGTGCGTCGGGGCCTTCCGCAGGACCAGATCCCGCATGGTGTCGGTGACCGGCATCAGCTCGAAGATCCCGATGCGGCCTCGGTAGCCGGTATGTCGGCAGCGCTCGCACCCGCGCCCGCGGTAGAACGTGACCGAATCGGTGTCCACGGAGAGGTTGAGCCGGCGGAACGCCTCGACAGGCGGTGCATACGATTCCTTGCACTCAGTGCAGATTACCCGAACCAGGCGCTGCGCCTGCACGCCAATGACTGAAGACGCGATCAGGAACGGCTCAACCCCCATCTCGATCAGACGGGCGATGGCAGTCGGGGCATCGTTGGTATGGAGCGTGCTGAAGACGAGGTGCCCGGTGAGAGCGGCCTCGGTGGCGATCAACGCCGTCTCGGGGTCTCGCATCTCGCCGACCAGGATGACATCCGGGTCCTGGCGCAGGAAGGTGCGCAGCGCGGTGGCGAACGTGACGCCGGCGCGCGCGTTCACTGCTGTCTGGGTCAGGCCGGGGAGCTGGTATTCCACCGGGTCCTCGATCGTGAGGATGTTCTTCTCGGGGCTGTTGATGGTGTTCAGGACCGAGTAGAGAGTGGTGGACTTGCCCGAACCAGTCGGACCCGTGACACAGATGATGCCATAGCTGCGGTTGATCAGGTTGTCGAAATCCTCCATCATCGCCGCCGGCATGCCAAGCTGGTTCAGCGGCACCTGGATACCGCGCTTGTCGAGGATACGCATCACCACCTTCTCGCCGTTCACCCCCGGGTTGCTCGAGACGCGGAAGTCATACTCGCGGCCCTGCACGCGCAGCGAGATGCGGCCATCTTGGGGGGCCCGCTTCTCGGCGATGTCGAGTTCGGCCATCACCTTGATGCGTGAGACGAGCGGCGCCTGCACCTTCTTCGGCACGGTCATGACGTCGTGGAGAATGCCGTCTATGCGGAGGCGGATGCGGACGCGGTTCTGCTCGGGCTGGATGTGAATGTCGCTGGCCTTCTCGCGCACGGCCTGCCGGATAATTAGGTTCACAAGCCGGACGACCGGCGCGTCATCCAGCATCTCCCGCAGCTGATCAACACTGATCTCTTCCTCTCGCTTCTGCTCCTCGAACTGGATGTCGCTGCCGTCCTGGTTGATCTCCTCTTTCATCTCTTCGAGGGCGGCGCCGATCTCTTCCCGAGCCGAGAGTGACTGGCCGAGCGCGGCGCTGATGTCATCGGCAGTGGCGATGACGGACTCGATATCGGTTCCGGCGACCAGGCGCATCTGGTCGAGGGCATACACGTCCAGCGGGTTCACCATCGCCACGACCAGCCGCGCGCCGTTGCGGTCGATGGGAACGGCCTTCCAGCGATGGAGCAGGTGATGCGGGATGACCTTGAGCAGGTCCCGGTCTATCTGGCGCTCGCCGAGGTCCACGAAGGGCACGCCCCACTGCCGGCCAAGGATCCTGGCCTTCTCCTTCTCGGTGATGGCGCCCATGTTGACCAGCACCTGAGCGAGCGGCTCGCGCGTCTCCTTTTGCACCTCTAACGCTTGCCTGAGCTGCTCAGAAGAGACCCGGGTCACTTCTCCTACGATGTCGGCGACTGTTCGGGTTTCCATGTACCTTGCTCGGCGGCCCTGCGGGACGGCTCACTACTCTCGCGTCGTTTTCCCGGCGCGCGGTTGAGTCCCCTAACGTCTTTCCACAAAAGCCGGTACCACTAGGGGAGGGAGCCTCACACGAATCGCACGCCCTCGGCGCTTTAGCCGCGCACGCCGCTCCTCCCGGGGCGCCGGAGAGACAGAAAGAGGACCTGCCCGGCTGGGCAGGTCCCCCATGCCGGCGCCATGATTCTCGCTGTTGATCTTATGTCGTCGTCATCGTCTCTCATCAGGTACGCCGACGGGCATCGTACAGCCCCGGCGCCTGCTACGTCTCGAGCACGGTGGGCGTCACAAAGATCAGGATCTCGTTGTGTTGAGGTCTCTTCTCCACGTGCTTGAACAGCTCGCCCACGAGCGGGATGTTGCCCAGGAACGGGACCCTCTTGATCGTGACCTGCTCCTGATCGCTCACCAGCCCTGCCAGCACCGCGGTTTCGCCGCTCTTGACGCGCACCGTCGTGATGACCGTGCGGGTGGCAACGATCGGCAACTGCGCGACCGTGGTTCCGACCAGCGAGGACACCGTCGGCGAGATCGTCAGCGTGATCTCGTTGTTCTCGTTCACCCGCGGGTTGACCGACAGGAGAACGCCCACGTCAATGGTCCTCGTGTCGGTGATCACGCCGCCAGTCGTGGCGGCCGCGATGGCCACCTGGTAGTAGATCGTCTGACCGGTGTGCAGCGAGGTCTGTCTGCCGTCGAGTGTGGTCACGCTCGGGTTGGAGAGGATCCGGGCGCGCCCGGTCTGCTCCAAGGCCCGGATCGAAGCATCCCACTGAAGAGTGCTTCGCATAATCCGGCCGACTTGGAGATCCCTCATCCCCAGCGGGTCCACCTCGACCGGCTCGCCAATGGTGAAGGGAACACCTGTCTCGCCGAGTCCTGGAGCATTCGTTGGGCCCCAGTCGATGCCCAGCCGCGAGACGTCATCGCGGCTGACCTCGGTGATCATCGCAGCAATGTGCACCTGTCTGGGCGCCTTGTCGAGCTCATCCAGCAGCTTCATCGCTCGCTCGACCGTATACGGAGCGCCCGACAGGATCAGCGCCGTGATCGGCGCGGCCTCAACCTGGATACCCGCGGTAGCGCTCGCGCCGCCTCCGCCTCCGCCGCCGCCGGTGTACTGCGGCGCGGCGAGGATCTGAGCTGTCTGCCCGGCTCCACCCGTGCCTCTCTGGACAACGGGGGTAAACGAGCGCGGCGCCAGCGTCACGCTGACATCAGGGACCAGCGCCATGAGAGTGTCCCTGAGCTCTGTGGGGTTGGTGTACTTCACGTAGTAGATCTTCTGCACGGCCTGCGCGGCCGACGGCGCCGTGTCCGACGCCGCGACCATGGACCGGACCGACTCCCACTGCTGGTCGTTCGCGGTGATGAGCAGCGTGTTCTCCTGCGGCCCGGGCTGCACTCTCACGTCTGGCAGGGCCGCCGTGATGATGTCCGCAAGCTGGTCCGCCTTGAGGTACCGGACGGCGACCATCTCAGTCGTGGGCGGAGATGGCGGCGACTTGACGTCCATCTCTGCCAGTGCTCGCTCGGCCTTTGCCAGCGACGACTCGGTCCCGAGCAGCAGGATGGACCGCGTTCCCTTCTGGGTTGACACGGTGACGTCCGGCGTCAGCTTCGACAGCGCCTGCTGTGCGTATTCGGGCGAGATATTCTCGAGAACAACCACAGCCGAGCGCAACTCGGACACCCGCATCGCCCGCACTTCGTCCGGCGTCCCCACCACGTAGGCGGCCTCCACCCAGGCGTAATCCAGCCCGTTGAGTTTGGTGACGATGTTCATGGCCTGCTCGAGCGTGACGTTGCGCAAGCGCAGCGTCGTCTTCCCCTTGACGCTTCCGCTCAACGCGATGTTCACCCCGCTCTGAGTGGCCAGGGCCTGGAACACGTCCACCAGGTCCGCGTCCACGAACTCGAGAGTGAACCGCGCTCTCGACGGACTCGGGCCCGCGCTGCGGCCGCCAGTGTATGCGAGCCCGTTGGTGGCGGCCGCCTGCGCGCCGGGCTTGGCGTGGCCGTTCGCCACCGCCACCCCGGTCACCAGCAGCATGGCCAATACAAGGGCCAGGCTGCTCCATACTGCACTCTGTTTGCGAGTCATGGCGCTACTGCCTCCCTCCCATCCTTAGGATAACCTTCCCCTCTTTCCCGACAAGCACGACTTCCTTCTGCGAGATCGTCTGCACCCGGTACTGGTCCCCAACGGGGTCGCCGACCTTGACGTAGTATCGCTGTTCGCCCTGCCGGATCACCGCCATGGCCTGGCGTCCGGCCACGATACCATTCAGGGTCAACGTCTTCTCCGGTGTGGTTGCTTGCTTCGGGCTCCCCGCTGTCGCGGGCGCAAGCGTCGGCAGCGCCGGCAGAGGATCGACCGCCGGCGCGGGTCCCTGCGGAAGCCCGGCCACGGCCCCAACCGGCGGTTTCCTCCCAGCTTCTGGCTCGGCGACCGCCGCGGCGCCGGGTCCCTCAAACGGGCTGCGCGTCGGCCCACCCGCCGAGCGACTCGTCCCTGTCCGATCTGCCGCCTGTCCCGTCTTCGTCTCGCCGCCGGCCTTCGCGACTTCCTTCGTCGACGTGGCGGGGTTGGCCGCCGTCGCCGGGTTCGCCACCGGCGCACGCGCAGGCCTGCGGAAGGTGTAGACGGCAACCACCAGGGCGATCACCGCGAGCAGAAACAGGAGCACGTCCTTACGACGTCCCATTCTTCACCCCCTTCGTGATGACCGCGATCAGGTCCATCGTAGCCGTGAGCTCAGGCGCTCGCTGCATCTGCTGTCCCTGTAGCTTCGGGGCGAAGCTGATATCGTTCGCAGCGATCATCTTCGGGAACCTCTGTAGTTCCGACAGGAATGACAAGATCGTGCTGTAGGTCCCCTCAACCTTGAGCTCGATCGGGGAGTAATCATACGGGATTCTGCTCTTCGCGTCTGCGGTTTGCTGATCTTTCTTTGTGTTGTCTTGTTCCTTTTCCTCAGCTGTACCGGGCTTTGTCACCTCGCCCGTCTCATTGTTGACCTTGACGGAGCTGCCACTGCTCGCAGCGGGCTTGGCCTTTGGCCTGATCGCCACGATGCGGTTGTTCGTGCCTGTGGCGAGGCGCTCGATCTGCCGCAGGAA
>Ga0315273_10008784_pt1 | contig 12780 bp, 10 predicted proteins | sample YL17G02_0_MG_FD_205753 | JGI IMG/M metagenome (GOLD analysis project Ga0315273, IMG submission 205753) | Sediment microbial communities from Yellowstone Lake, YNP, Wyoming, USA - YL17G02_0 | ecosystem: Environmental > Aquatic > Freshwater > Lake > Sediment | place: USA: Wyoming | collected...
AGACAAACGCCGCGAAACGGTGCAGGCGCAGGAATATGCCCAGGGTAATAGCCTATTTTCCTCCTATCAAAAGCAGTTCCTTGCCGACGTCGACAAGCAGCAAAAAATTTGGCTGAATCCCGATCTTTTGGCCTTGGATGAAGCTAAAGCGAAGGACGGCGCCGGGGGCTGAACATGGTCGTCCTGATCGTTACGAAGACGACAAATTATGAACTGCATGGTGCAGTCATTGAGGCCAAGGTCGCGCAAGGGCGGGTGCATCCAGACGCCCTCGTGCGCCTTAAGGTCGCTCATGACGACCATTACGCTACGTTGGCCAATCTGCATCAAGCCCTCATCGCCAACAAGTTGGCCTGGGACCAGGTTAGTCGGGATTTTCCGCGACCCTGGAGTAAAGCCTACGATTTGGTCCTCACCGTCGGTGGCGACGGCACGCTCCTCGCTGCGACCCACCAGATGGCGGCCGGGGGCCTAGTCGCAGGGATCCGCTCGTCGCTGTCCAGCGTTGGCTTCCTTTGTTGCGCTAGCCCCGCCGAGGTCACGGATTTAGTCCGAGCCATTGCTGACGGCAAGATTAAGGCTGCGGCCGCACACCGGGTCAAGGCGCAGATCACCCGCAGCGATGGCGGCGGCAGCTTTGAAACGGAGCCCGTGCTCAATGACTTTCTCTATGCAAACGCCAGCCCGGCAGCGACGACCCGCTACCAAGTGGAACTCAACGGCGTCTTCGAGACGCATCGATCTAGCGGCCTATGGGTGGCTACGGCCACAGGCTCTACCGCTGCGATTCTAGCCGCCGGCGGCGACCGTCGTCCCGCCGGCGAAGCCTTATTCCAGTACCGGTTTCGCGAGTTGTATAAACTCGGCCTAGCCGTACCCGAGATCGAAGGCGGCCTGTTCGATCCCGATCGAGAGTTACTTGAAATCGAGAATCGTTGCCCAAACGCGATTTTAGCTACGGATGGGCAGCATGGTTGTATCGAATTAGGCTACGGTGATATGGTTCGTTTTTTACGGGCCCCGGCCATTCAACTGGTCCGTAGCTACGACCGTTAACAGCTAATGCCCCTTACCGTTGCGATGGCGAAGCAATAACCCATCGAGATGGTTATGAACTTGGGATCCTTAAAATCCGGCTGCTCCGAGGTGCAGGAGCGGCGAGTAGGCGTCGGTCGGGTCGTTATAAACCCGCCAAGTGTTAGCAAAACTCGTCTGAAATGTTTTGTTGGTCGTCGCCGAGCAGAAATAACTGTCCACGGCATTAGCATAGACCATATTGCCAAAGCTGATCGGATCGCTAGAGTTGTGTAGCGCCATGTCCCCTACCTTTGTGTTACCGGCCTCCTTCATGTCGACAAGGAAGGCGCTCGCAAGGCGCTGGCGATTGGCGGCGAAGCCATTGCCGTAAGCCTTCCATTCGATGCTGTTGAACGGCGCGGCGATATTCGGGCTTTGGACGCGTTGTAAGAAGTATTCGGCTTGTACATACGACAGCAGGCGCAGCAGGCTAAAACGAATGAGTTTGGGGTCGGCATCGAGGACGAGGCGCAAAGGCTCGCTGTTACTCGGAGCAATCCAGCACGAGCGCACCTTAGTGGAGGCGCCAAAGATGGCGCGCTCAGTGGCCGTGAACGGGGTTTTGCTGCAGGCGGCGGTGCCGCCACCAACGATGATCTGCCCATTGCCAACGAGGAAGAACAACTGAATCAGGCTTTTCGGCGCGACCGCGAGGGTTGTGAGAACGGCATTGCGGGCGGCGATGTCGCCTGCCGCGCTCACGATCGCCTTGCTGTTATTGAGATCGTTGATGTGGGCGGGCAATTTGGCTTGGCTGATGTCGGCGGCCCCACAAAGGTTCACGTCATTGACCTCGGTCTTACCCTGCGCCGCATCGTCGAGGCTCTGCACGTAGGAGCCGTCGCTTTGTGGTTTGCATTGACAAAGTAAGACGGCGCCGGCTGCGAGGTAGGTGCAGAATTTGATGTGCATCATGGTTCTAGTCATCGGCCGGCCCTTCGCGATTGTCTGCGGGTTGCGCTGAGGCGCTTGCAGGCATTGGTGAATCGGAACGAATCATAAAATAATCTCGGCGCTCACACCTGTGGCTACTAAGGCTTAGTTTGGGTTCCAGCCGTAGGGACTAAGCGGCTAAAAGGGCTAGCTGAGCTGCCTCCACCCCCACCTGGCGCGCCGCCGATGCCACTAAAAAGGCCAGCCAGATTTGGAATGAGCGAGGTGATAGTGCTGAGGATCGAGCCGCCGGTCGAGCCGGCGCCCAGGCCAGGAATAAGGCTGAGCAAGGAGCTTAGTCCGCCGAGACCGGCGGTTAGGTTGCCGATGTTGTTGCCTGTGGCGCTGGCCGGGGTTGGATTCGGTAGGGTGCTTGCAGGTAGGGCGCTTGCAGGTAGGGCGGCAGTTGGGCACGGCGTGGCTACGGCGGTGCCGCCGGCACTGCTGCTGGCAGTGCCGGCGGCTGTCGTTGCAGCAGTGCCGGCTGCCGCACAGGGAACGGCAGCAGCGGGGACCACTGGTGCAGCGGCGGCGGGGGCAGTCGTGGCTGCAGCCTTTGGACTATTCGCGCTAACCTTCGGCGGTGGCCCAGTCTCTGGAGCTTTTTCGCAGCCCAGACCAGCAAACATTGCAACCGCGAGCCACAGGCAGGTGGCAAACAGCTGACAGGCATTTTTTCTTAGCATGCAGAATATCCTCGCTGAAGCCGAAGGGTCATTTCTCTAATCGTACCAGGTCCGCAAGCGATGATATATCGGCCAACTCTCGTTGAAACTTTAGCAGAAATTTGTTAATGCTAAATAGATATTTAATTATAAGAGGTTGGGTTAAGGTTCGCGGGCGAATTATGCTGGAATAATCCAGTGAAGATTACTCTTCGTTGATAATGATAGGGTGCGATCCAATATCGCAGCGCTTGCACTGCAGGATCAATTCCACCTCGCCTTGGTTGTCACTGTAGCCACCTGACTGCTCGTTCATCATAAAGTAAACCGGAGAGTTGCGCGCAATGCTAACGGTCTTATCACGACCGATCGCCGTTGCCGGCGTACCTGGACCAGCGCTCATCACCAAAACCTGGAGTGGGGAATCCTTGCTGGGGCAGCTGCTCCCGCAGGACTTGGTTGAGCCGCCAGCGTCCGATACCGCCCAGTTAGGCGAGGCTCGCCAGTGGCCATAAGCGACGATACGGTAGGTGCCGGTGATATTTTCTTGACTGGAGAACGAGGTGCCAGCCTCGGCGTTGGCCTTGACGCGAAGGCGGTAGGTGGGGAGCTTTTTCATAGCCGCACGGCAATTGCCGCAACGCCAGTAAATCACTTGTAGGCCCTGATTGTCAGCGAAGTGGCCAGGTATATCGTTAAGCACAAAGCCCACCGCCTCACCCGCAGCAAGGTCTAGGTGCCCGCTGGATTCGGCGCGGGCATAGCCCTGGCCGGTTCGCTGCAACAAAGCTCCTTGTTTATCACTAGTGCTTAGCGTTCCTACTGCGCTGCCACCCTGGGCGTTGGCGCTAACACCGTCGCTGCCGACGCTATGACTGGCGTCAAAGCTCCAGCTGCGGCCTGTGCCGACCGCAAATTGAACCGCCATCTTGCCATCGTAGGGATTAAAGATTGAATTGCCCACTGCACTGTCGGCGGCGATATTCAGTGTATTTAGGGCTATAGCATTAGGGTCGAGCTTTTTCAGGGCGGCGCCGAGGCTCTTGTAACGCGCGCGGCAGTCGCTCCAATCGGGTGTACTTAGCATGGTGTCGGGCAACTGATAACTATAGCAGGCGCCAGCAGCTTGTTTGATCAGATCAGCATTATTGTTAATGTCGGCCTCCAACTGCAAATCGAGGGGCAGCCCCACCTCGCGGGACTTGGTTGCAGCGTCGGTATAGACGAGATTCTCACGGTTCCATAGGCTCAGCTGCTGCCGCATCTGTAGGATATCAGGTGGCAAGGTGCCGACTGCTTGAGCGCCGAGGTTGCGTAACGGTGCGGTGATAAAATTCAGTACGCCGGGATTAGTCTCCACCTGTTGTGCAAAAGGCCCACCGGCATAGGCGGTGAGTTCATCCATGCGTTGCTTGCAAGAACTAAAGTCCGCCGCTGAATTCAGTGCGCAGGTTTTGACCGCCAGCAAGGCTTGGCTTGGAGTACCACCCACTTGATTGACGTTGATGGTCAGCGTACCGTCCATCGCGGACTGAGATACCTTGTTGCCGAGCTCATTCCCGAAGTCCCCAAACGGACCCGAGAACTTCATTTTAGCCTGCCAACGGTTGCGATTCTCAACGCTGCCGAAATCGAGGCTAAGGGTGATCGCCAGCAATCCACCTCGGTTGATTTGCATGACATAGTTGTCGCCACAGCTTTGCAGCATCGAGCTCGCCTTGAGCGCTTTGGCGTCGGCCGTGATACTAGCACCGCTGAGCTGCTCGCCGCCGCTTTGGATTTTGACGGCGTAGACCATGGTGACCACCGAATCCTGCTTAGCGAGCGAACGAAAGTAGCCTCCTGACGCACCAAGCTGCAAGAATTGCAGGCGGGGCGTGCCATTGACCTCGCCAGAGAATTCTCGCAGTAGGTCATTGCTATTCATGTTCTGCGTAAGATTGACCGAGCTCTGACCTGTAGTCAACTTGACGGTGTTACCACTGACGCAGGATGCACCATTGCGTAACTCCTGCACTAGGGAGTCATAACCATCGCCTAGCTTAGGTTCGACACCGCCGACTGTAAAAGGCACTGTATCTTTAGTCTGTGCCGAGCTCGGAGTTTTACAGCCAGCTACAGCCACGAGTAGGAGGGGCATTAGGCCGGCGCTAGAGGTACGCATTGCTTTGTTCATCATCGGCTCCAAGGGTATTAATTGCTGCCAATCATTGCGGACATCTGGCTAACGTCTGCTTGAATCATAATTTTATCTAGTACGCCCTGCACGGTGCGAATCATCGCCAGGCGAAACAGTTCATTCGTTTCAGAACTCGGTACCAGATCGACTAGCTCATGGTTTACTCCAGCGGTCATGTCGCTGCTACTGGTGCTGACTTTGCACTCGGCTGCATGTTCACCACAGAGGGTGCGGTAGGCGTTGTAGCCCATGCCGATCATTAGCACAGAGGCGGCCGCCGGATTGCCCGCCGCTGCGATCTGGCCGACGGCACTTTTGGCCTGACCGAAGAACGCCGATATATTGCTCGACGCGCCGGGCGCATGCGTGGCTACCTGCTCTATCGCCTGTTTAAAGGTCGGCCAATCGACCTGCCAATTGACGTCGTGGTCAATCGCTTGCTTAAAATCAACTGGCGCTACGCCCATGCCCTTTACGACCTCCCATCTCCCGGTCTTCGCACCCATGTTTTTACCTATGAAAAGCGATGCATTGCGAAATGCTGCCTGTACATAGGTATTTTTCAGGTGCACGCCGACATTGCGCACGTCGCCTGTGAAGTCGGTGCCCGAAAGGCTAAACTTGGTCAAACGGGCGCTAAAGCCAATTTCATTTGCCGCCAGCTTACTGTCCTCTAGCACCGTCTCTTCACTCATAAACTGGTAGACGCAACGCATCTTCACCGCCTTCACCACTAAGCGCTGCCGCCACTTATGCAGTCTATCCGCCTGATACTTGGTCTTGTAGTCCAGCCAAGCCGCCTGGCAGGCCTCATCAAGGCGCGACCGCATGGCCAGGGAGCTAGAGCCGAGTGCTAGAGTCGATAGGCCGAGATCCTGGACCAAATCAGCCTTCGGGATTCGCAACACCAAGGTCAAGCAGGTGCCTGGGCTTAGTCCCTTGCAAAAGTTGCTGTCCAAGGCCAGAGGCGGAGCGGAGCTGGTTGCGGGTAAGTCTGAGGGCTTAGTCGTCGGATCACCGACATCTTCATCCCAGCCGAAGCCTTGGGCGCCTGAACCTGAGTTGTTCGCCGTCTTGCAGCTCTGCAGTAGGGGGGAGATGCCAGCTATAGCAAAAAAAATTAGCCCATAACCGCCCAATATCAGAGGTCGAATCGTGGTCATTTAGCTATTCTCCCGCAGGCTTTTTTATCTTCACGAGTGTTTGGGCAACTATAGGGGCATTTTACGTGGACAGCATTTGGATGAGCAGTAAGATGCCCAGTTTATCATGGATTATTTTTTCTTGCGAATAGCTCAAGGGCGGCGATAGCAGCAAACTGCGTCAAACCTTCCTGACGGCCCCCTGTGCTAGTATTTTAATAGCAGTGCTGTGGCGTCCTACCATTTATAGAGCGCCGGTTACCGATACCCCGCCGACTAGGATGTAGGGGCTTAAAAAACTGCCGCTGACCATCTCAGTCTCGCGGCTCACGCCCAGGATCTCCTCGGCGATGGTAAAGAAGTTGCCGGCGATCATGGTTTCGGTAACGCTGCCTGCGTCCTCACCGTTGGCAAATAGACGGCTGCCTTTGGCCACGCCGCTGAAGTCACCCTTAATAGGATCGGCATTGCCAGAAAAACGGTCAACTACCAATAATTGTTTATGTGAGCGTAGTAACTCGGCCTTGCTACTGGTGCCTGCGGCGACCTCTAACGCAAAAGGGCCGCCGGAGGTGGCGGTGGTCTTCGCCTTGCAGCGCTTGGCGCTATAGCAATCGTGGAGGATCATCTGTAGCACACCGCGGTCGACAAAAGTCTGGGCTTTGGTCGGAACGCCGTCGCCATCGAAGCCCGTGGCGCCTGAAAACCGCGGGTCATGGGGGTGGTCACGGAGCGTCAATTGAGGCGAGACTATCCGTTGCCCCACCGCTTTATCCCAGCGGCTTTTGCCGTCCATCACCTGGCGCCCACCAGCATGGTAAAGCAGAGAATCGACCAAAAGCTCGTGCACGGCCCGCGGCGTCAAGAGGATAGCCCCTTTATAACTGGGACATTGGCGCGGCTTAAAGAGTCCTAAAAGTTTGGCGACAAAGGCGTCGCTATCTTTGAGGCTCGCCGCTAAAATGGCGCCGCGGCTGAGTGCAAACCCCGAATCATAGTCAAAGCCAGTGACCTCCTCACCGTCGCGGCCCATGCCCATGAAACTCCAGCTAGCCATCGCCTGGCGCTCCGATTGGCGCATTCCTGTGCTGCTGGCCAAAGCGTGGAAGGAGACGTCGACAGCCATCTCAAAGCGGTCAAGCGCGACCCGCGAGTCGCTGGTTAGGCGGCCTAGCACCTCCTGCATGAATTCTTGGATGGCTACTAAATCGACCTGGGCAAGCTCCTCGGTGTATAGGAATGGCAGAACCTTAGCCCTTGGCGCTTCGCTCAGACTGGCCAGGGTCAAGGTCAAGTCGGGCACCGAATATTTCGCTAGCGCTAAGGCGCTAGCGACGGCTGTGTTGATACTATCTTCGCTAACCGTATTGATCGATGCTGAGCCTTTTTTATGATCCTTGTGCACCAGGAGGCCGATATTTCTGGAGGCCAAGCTATTGGCTAAAGTGAACTGCTTGTTTTCAACCACCAGCCGTTTTTGAAAGGATGCTGAAGTGGCGATCTTGGCACCGTCAGCGCCGAGTTTCTTGGCGGCTTCGAGTCCGTATGCAGCTAAACCTTCTAGTGTTTCTGCGGCCTGGTCGATCGATTCCACGTCTTTATCTGTGTTGTAACTCATGCTTGTTCCCCTCCGACGGTGATCTTGCAGCGGACGTATGGACCGCCAGCGTCGACCTTTGCGGCTTGGCCCTTACCACAATAGCCGGTGCCAAGGTCCCAAAGAAATTCCTGACTCACGGCGTCTACCGTTTGCAGGACATCGAAGGCGATGCCCGATAGGGTCGCCTCGCGCAGTAATTCGACCTTCTTGCCGCCGCGGATGCGCCAGACGTAGCCGGTGCCGAACATGAATTCGCCATTGGCATCGGCCTGGCCCGATCCTGCCCCCTCGACCAAATACCCGTCCTCGACTCCCGCGATCATGTCTGCAAGTCGGCTGGTGCCGGGCAGCAGATAAGTATTACGCATGCGGATCAGGGGTTCGTCGTTGAACAGCCATGCCCGCGCGTTGCCGGTTGGAGCCACGCCAAATTCCTGCGCTGATTCGCGATTGTGCAGATAGGAACTTAAGATGCCATCCTTTATAATGATGGTGTTTTCAGTCTCTACGCCCTCATCGTCAAACGGTAGGTTGCCGACGGCGTAGCCCGAGATCGTCTCGCAGCCGGAGTCAGCCATGGTGACCAAATCAGAGGCGACGCGGTGGCCGATTTTACCCTGCGCTACCGAGCCTGATTTAACAAAATCGGCCTCAACGGTGTGGCCGATCGCTTCGTGGCAGAGCAGGCCGACCACGGCTGGGGCTAAGATCACCGTCTTTTGGCCGCCTTCTGGGTATTTGGCGGCGAGCAGATCGACGGCGATGCGCGCCGTCTCTTCCACTGCATGATCAAGCGACGGGTGTTTAAAAAGACAGTTCCAGCCGCCGGATACCCCAGCACCTTTATGGCCGGTGGTGCGGTCGCCGTCCTTTTCTGCAATCGCCGTCATAGAGAACTCAGGCTGCGCCAATTTCAAGGAACAAGCCACGCCGTCGCTGGTGACGATGGCCTTCTCTTCGAGGATTTCTTTGTACTGACAGCGTGCCGTGTGCATGCGTGCGGAGGCTGCGGCTAGCTGCCGCTCGTAATTCACGACTTGTGCCAACTTGTCTTCAAGCTTCATCTGCGTTAATTCTGCGTATCCGGGGCCGATGAATTGCTGCTGGCTCAGGCGGTCACGGGCTAAGATCAACGCCGGTCCAGCTTTGACCTTAGCCAGCATCCGAGCATTGCTCTGGGCCTGCGCGATCGCGCGCCGGATGGCTTGTGGGCTGATATCTGCGGTCGCGGCAAAGCCCCAAGCCCCACCGACCAGGGCCCGCACGCCGACGCCTTCAGTGATGGCGTGATTAGCGACGTCGACTCGGCCCTTTTGTGCGACAAATGAGTTGGCCGTGCGTTTATGGTAGCGTAACTCGATGAATCCCTGCTGGCCTTGTACCAGTTGCTGAAGAGTATCCTTCATTCGGCACTTTCCTCCAAATAGTCGCTGGATGCCAACGGCCCTTCTTGTTCGATACCGCTACACCGACCTACTTTAGCGCGGTCACGGCATTTTTAGCATAAAAACGGGCGCGACGCCCATACTGCTCATAAAGTTCCCTGGTTGCCGGAGGACTGACCGAGGCAGCTTTAGTGTACGCCAGTTCTGCATCGCTATAGGCATCCAGTCGCATGAAGCGCTCGGCGATCAGGCGGTACCATTCAAAATGGAAGCTAAGAGCTAGAGCAGGGTCAGGCGCGACTTCGCTCAGGAGCCGGCGGAGGTCGCCTTTATTCAGGGAGGACTGGGTATTGCGCAGCTTTAAATAGGTGAGGATCCAGGGTTCAGCGTGGGGCTCAATCGCGCTGCTAGGTAGGGTGTGGCGCCATCCAGCTAGGTATCGCCGCCATTCCATTGCCATGGGTGCGCTGATGTGCACCTCGTCTAGGTCTATGGCTAGGCGGGCTTCGATCTCGCGCGTGAGGCTAGCGCCTAGGAAGTGGGCGTTGCCCTCGGCAGCGAGTTGCTTTAATACGGCGACGCTGTCCGAAGTGTTGGACTGAAGTTTTAGAACATCGGCCTGGGTGATGCCGATGTTGATGTCGACCAGGCTCGTTGCCGGAGTCTGGCGGGCGGCAGCCACGGTTGCCTGTAGTTTGGCTAAAGCCTCTGCGTTGGGCAGGTGAGCGGCGGCTATGGTGTTAAGGTCGCGGCGCCATAGGGCAGCTTTGGTGCCGCGGTCGTGCGGATCCAGAAGAGCGAGGTAGGGGAGGTAGTCGCGTTCTGGGTCCCAGCCGGCTAGCTGGCGCATGCGTGTATAGAGGTTGCTGCTGCGGCTGATCTGAAGGTCGGCCTTGGTATGCGGGCAGTGGTCGTGGAGCAGGCCTGGCTCGCTAAACCAGGCTGCAGTGTATAGAGCATTGACCTTAGGGTCGTAGTCCTTGCTGATCTGCTGCTGCCAGGCGGCGGTGAGGGTGGCACGATCTTGGCCGAAAGCCTCGCTCCAAGTCTTGCCGGCGTAAAGGGCTTTGACTTCGGCGATCCCTTGTTTCGCAAGCAGAAAACGTAGCAGCGAACCAGCTACGGTGTAGGCGCGGTCGCCAGAGATGGTCCAAAAGGCGGGTGAGAATAGCGTTTCTACCGGTGGCAATCGCTTGTTTAAGAAGAGGTCGGCGCTAGCTTGGTCGAGGGTGAGGGCGCCGGGCTGTGGTGCTAGGGCGACAGCTAGGCCTTCGGTGAAGGCCATGTTTGGGTGAAAGCCCAGACCTTTGTAGCCGAAGCCCGATGCAAGAGCGTGCACTAGCTCGTGGCGCAGGGTTGGATGTGGCCAGGTTTCGCTGGTGATGTGGACGGACGGAGTATGGACGTCGGTGACGTCGGTGGCACCGCCGCCAAACCAGATCTTTTTCTGGTCCATGCTAGGGTAAACATAGATTTCGACATGTGGTAGTGAGTCTGACGCTTGATCGTGAAGTATGGCGCGTAGTTCACTGAGGTGGAAGGCCGCTTCGAGCTGGACGCGCTGCACATCCAAGGGGACCGCCGTGGTGCTGCTTTGGGGTTGGTAATGCATGGTATAGCCATCGCCGGTCAAGACCCCAGGGAGCAGCTGGTCGAGGGTGTCTTTGCTGTTTCTGCTGCTTGGATAGTCGGCGGCAAAATGGGCGGCGGTGAACCAAAGAGAGATCGCTAGGACGAACGCGGCAATGTTGATGAAGCGTCGGCGTAGCCAGGCAGCCATGAGGACCCCTACGGCAAGCGCGAGGTGGCCGCTGCGGCTGAGGATCAAACCGTGGTCAATGCTGATATAGGTGTCATAAATCGGGCCATGCCAAAAGCCGAGTAAGGGATGCATAAGGTGTTTTTGTGGCGCCAACCACAGCTGAGCTAGGGCTACTACAGTGACGACGACGTAGCTGGCGGTTAGGCTGGCGGCGGCGACTAGGCGCCTGGTATTGGCGCTGCGAAGCCTAAACAAGCCATGCATGATAGCATGCGCCAGAATCCAGGCCGGATACCACAGCACCGTCATCCAAAAGCCGAATCCTGGACCACTACACAGACAGGTTTTGCTGATCAACAAGGCGCTTGCTGGCGCCAGTGCAATCAGGGGGCTTAAGATGAAGATCCAGAGCACATCGAAGGCGTGGGGGGGACCCAAGGTGCTGCTCCTATCCGGCAGCAACCTCAGAGGAAGCAGTAACCCAACCAGTGGTAATAGGATCAGAGCTGCATACGAGGCGAGTAGCGCGTATTCATACTCGAGGTTGGTCCCGACCGGGAGAGCTAGGGGCAAAGTCGCAGTCAATAGGTACACTAAGGTGAGTATCAGGTGGCGCCACAAGGTCGTTGCTCCGCAGTGGTGCGATTCGCGGCGGCTCCGGCGGCTCCGGCGGCTGCAAACCTATACCGATTGAAAAAAGGTCCACTGCCGGGAATGCGGCGTACATAAGGCGAGGAGTGCTTCGCGTTGGCTGCGAACGGTCTCGGCAAGAAGCACTAGGTCGGTAGCGAGCAGGCGGCTAGTTGCGGCTTTATAGAGCAGCGACAGATGCAGGTCTAGCGCACCAAGTAAAAAGCCAAGACGGTGACTGAGCGAACATTCCCAAGGCTGCTGCCCGGTCGTCGCGTCGGCTGCCATGGCATCATAGTCGGTAAAGGCTTCGTGGATCGCGTCATTGCCAAATAGTTGCGTGAGGACGCGCAGCTCGGTAACCTTGGCGTGGATTACCACTGCGGCTTCCGCTTTATAGGCGCTGGCCCGGTAATAAACTAGCTGGCACCGCACCGCGTCGATGCGGTGATGAGTGAGCTCCATAAGCTCGAGAAGTATATCTTGATGTCGGCAATGGAGCATACCTACAGTTCCTTCCGTCGCGTCGCGGCAGCGCGTCGATGGGGCCTTGAATTGTTTCTGTAGTTTTATTTTAAAGAGCGCGGCGGGGGCTGTCAAATCGTTGGCCCGTAAGGGTTCTAGGGAATTACCGTTAGGCCGAGTGAATCATCAATGCTTCTTCGTAATTGGCCTCTCATGGTTGGCCGAAGGAAATTTTGAGCGAACAATATTCACCATACCAAACCGACTTTGGCGTCGGCGTTGGCTAGTATCAAATGAACCGCTGTCTTTGCAACCATCTGCGGGGAGTTGGCATCGACGCTTGGCGTGTCAAAGATCACCAGGTACTCACTCGACCAATTCGTGACCCCAGGGAAGAACGGACGCCACCGGACCTTGTCGTCGACATGTTTGATTAGGATCGGCTTTATTGGCCCTTCCTTGCTCTCAAGAAGGACCGTCCAATGGTGGACGTTGGTCAAATCAATGCGATCATCGCCACCTGGTGCGTTCAGGGTAATGAAGAAGCCAGCCTTGGCCGTAGCCTCCTGGAAGCCAGGTTCGCCACGTTTGTAGACCTGCTCCAAGCGTGCCGCAAAGGCGGAGCGGAACTCCGGCGAGAGGTACGTCGCTGTCATGATGTAGCGGGTCTCAAAATCCTTAAAGATCGTACGTTCGCGCGTTGCTTTGGTAAGCGCGTCATAGTAGGGCCGGTCTTCAGAGACAGAGGCATTAATATCTATATCAGGCTCAATGGAGCTGACGCAGCCAGAGGTGGCGCATAGCAGAACCGTAAAGGCGGCTAAACTGCTGGAAATTCTCATGTCGGCTGGCACTCCTCGCCTTAGGCTAAAGACCGGCCAGGGACCCTAATTGGTCACCTTATTACGGCCAGTTTGTTTTGAAACGTATAGTTTTTTGTCG
>Ga0315273_10008785_pt1 | contig 12780 bp, 12 predicted proteins | sample YL17G02_0_MG_FD_205753 | JGI IMG/M metagenome (GOLD analysis project Ga0315273, IMG submission 205753) | Sediment microbial communities from Yellowstone Lake, YNP, Wyoming, USA - YL17G02_0 | ecosystem: Environmental > Aquatic > Freshwater > Lake > Sediment | place: USA: Wyoming | collected...
ACGCAGTCACCCCGAAGATGTTGGCGGAGCTCGTAGACGCCTTCGGCAGGGCCGATGCCGATGACGACGTCCGTGCGGTCATCGTCACCGGTGCCGGCCGTGGCTTTTGCGCCGGTGCCGACCTCGGGTCAGGCGGCGGCAGCTTCGATTACGGCGGCAGAGAGGAGAAAGGCTTTTCGGGTGAGCACCGGGACGGAGGCGGGATCGTGACCCTGCGCATCTACGACTGTATCAAGCCGGTCATTGCCGCCGTCAATGGTCCGGCCGTGGGATTCGGCGTCACCATGACCCTGGCCATGGACATCCGCATCGCTTCCGAGAAGGCCAGGTTCGGTTTCGTCTTCCCTCGGCGCGGCATCGTACCTGAGGCCTGTTCGAGCTGGTTTCTGCCCCGGGTGGTGGGCATCAGCCGGGCCCTGGAATGGGCCTGTACGGGCAGGGTATTCCCCGCCGAGGAGGCCCTGAGCAGCGGCCTCGTCCGCAGCGTTCACCCGCCGGAAGAGCTCCTTGAAGCGGCCAACGTCCTGGCCCGGGAGATCGCCGACAATACCTCCGCCGTCTCCGTGGCCCTGATCCGCCAGATGATGTGGCGCATGCTGGGGGCGGACCATCCCATGGAGGCCCACAAGATCGACTCGCGGGGCGTCTACTATACGGGCAAATCGGCCGATGCCCGGGAGGGGGTGCTTTCTTTTCTGGAGAAGCGGCCCGCAAAATATACGAACAAGCCGAGTTCGGACATGCCCGAGTTCTATCCCTGGTGGAAGGACCGTCCCTTCGAGTGATGCCCCAGCCATTGTGAGATTCAAAGGGGGGGCGATGCGATGCGCAAGGTCATCGTACCGCGCCCCCCCCTTTTTTGACGTTTCACTCGAAAATGCACATTCAACATATTGAAATAATGGCATCCTATTTCCCTCCCCCTTTGACGGGGGAGGGTTAGGGTGGGGGTGGGGTCGCCAAGCAATTTTCATCCCCCTTTGTGACGGCAGGCCGTCATGAGAGTTTCACCTTGAAGAGGCTGCCGGTCAGCTCATCAGGCGGGGTAGAAAGAGGGCGATCTGGGGAAAGGCGATCAGGAGGATGGCCGTGACCAATTGTGCCGCCAGCATATGCAAGGCCCCCCTGAAGATGACATGCAAAGGCACGTCCCGTGCCACGCCGGCCACGACATAGACGTTGATGCCCACGGGCGGCGTGATGACACCCATTTCGGTCACCACGACGATGATCACGCCGAACCAGATGGGATCATAACCCAGGTTCGTGACCACCGGGTAGAAGATGGGAATGGTAAGCATGATCATGGCCAGTGAGTCCATGAGACAACCCATGGCCAGGTAGATCAAGAGGATGAGCCCGATGACGGCAAAGGGGGGAATACGCAGGCCCGCCACCCAGGCCCCGATGTCGGAGGGAATCCCCGTCACGGCAAGAAAATGTCCGAAGACGGTGGCGCCGGCGACGATGACCAGGATCATGCAGGATACCCGGGTTGTCTCGTTCAGTGCCTGGACAAAGCCCCGCCAGGAAAGATTCCTGCCGATCAGGGCGATGACTATAGTCCCCAGTGCTCCCACGCCCGCCGCCTCGGTGGGGGTGAAGATGCCCAGGAAAAGGCCGCCCATGACGAGCAAAAAGAGGATGAAGGTCTCCACCACACCTGCCAGCGAGGCGATCTTTTCGCGGCAGGTCGCCTTCGGGGACGGCGTGACGAGTTCGGGACGGATCCAGGTCCAGATCAGGATCGTGGCGACGAACATGAGGGCAAGGAGGATGCCGGGCAGGATGCCGGCCATAAAAAGCTTGCCCACGGACTGCTCCGTCATGATCCCGTAGATGATGAAGATGGTGCTGGGCGGGATCAGGATGCCCAGGCTGCCCCCGGCGGCGACGACGCCTGTCGCCAGGGCCGGGTCGTAGTTGTATTTTTTCATTTCCGGCAGTGCCACCGACGCCATGGTCGCCGCCGTGGCGCTTGTGGAACCGCAGATGGCGGAAAAACCCGCGCAGGCGCCGATGGTGGCAATGGCAAGTCCCCCCCGCAGGTGACCCAGAAACTTGTTGGCGGCGTTGAAGAGCCGGCCGCTGATGCCTGAATGATGGGCCACCTGTCCCATGAAGATGAACAGGGGGATGACCGTCAGGTTGTAGGAGCTCAGGACGGAGAAGAAATCCCGGGCGAGCAGGTTCAGGGAGGCGCTCCAGGAAACGAGCAGGCCGAAACCGGCAAAACCGATGATGGCCATGACGAATCCGACGGGGATCCGAAGCAGCATCAGCGCAATGAGGACGATAAAGCCCAGGATCCCGGCTGCAACAGGCGTCATCGTTTCACGACCCTTCTCATCGATCTTGCAGATTCCGCAAGCAGCAACAAGCTGAGCAGGGCGCATCCCAGGGCGATCCCATAGGCGAAAGGATAAGTCGGCATCCCGATGGTCATGGAGACCTCGCCGCTCCTGCGAAGATCGTTACCGTAGGCCAGGCACTGCCAGAAGATCAGACCGAACAGACCGGCCCCGATGAGGTCATCGAGGGTCGCAATGAAGATCTTCATCTTTTCCGGAAAAAGATCAAAGACGACCTCGACAGCCACATGGCCCCGTTCCATCGACGTATAGGCCAAGGCAAAGGCCACGACGAGCGTGCCGAGAAAGCCCACGACCTCGTAGGTTCCGGTGATCGGGCTTCCGAACAGGCGCATGATCACATCGGCGCAGGTAAGCAGCATCATCGATACCAATGCCGTACCGGCAATGATGTTGAATCCATAACCGGCCGCATGGACGGATTTTATCAAACGCAGCATGATGCTTCCGATCCCGACGGTGTAGCCTCTACTTCATTTTGCCGTATTTATTGATGAGGCCTTCCGCTTCCTTTACCGCCTTCTGACCGGGCAGCCCCTTCGCTTCCGCCGCCTTCGCATATTCATCGATAATGGGTCGCACGGCCTTGTTCCACCGGAGGGTCTCCTGCTTCGAGAGGGGGATGACCTTGTTTCCCAGGTCGAGGCTGAACTGGCGCCCTTCCATGTCCAGCTGATCCCAGGTCTTGCCGTGGACGTCCACCCATTCGTTGCTGACGTCTTCCAAGATCTTCTGGATATCCTTGGGAAGCTCATTCCATTTTTTCTGATTCATGACCACGAACATGGCTGTGGTGTATCCGATGCCGGAACAGTCGGTGGTGGATTTGATGACCTCGGCCTGCTTCCACCCCTTCAGCACTTCGATGGGTCCCAGGGTGCCGTCGACGACGCCCTTCTGCAGGGCTTCGTAGGTCGCTCCCTGGGGCATGGCCACGGGCACGGCGCCCAGTTGTTCCACCACCTTGGCGCTGAGGCCTGTGGATCTGATCTTCAGGCCCTTTAGGTCTTCCAGGGTATTTACGGGCTGCTTCGTATGAAGAAGTCCCGGGCCGTGGGCGTGGATGTAGAGCACCTTGACGCCTTCCAGTTCCTTCGGTTTGAACTTCTTATAAAAATCATTAGCCACCCGGGAGGCGACGCGGCCGTTCGGGTACCCCAGGGGGAGGTCCAGAGCCTCCATCATGGGGAAACGCCCCTTTGTGTAGGCAAAGCAGGACATGCCCATATCCGATATGCCTTTCATCACGCCGTCGTAGCACTGGTCGGCCTGGGTGAGCGTTCCGCCGGCGAAGACCTTTATTTTGACGCGCCCGTTCGTACGTTTCTCGACCTCTGTCGCCCAGGCTTCCGCCGCTTTGCTCTGGCCATGGCTGGGGGGGAAGAAGACGCTGTAGGTGAGATCGACGGTTTCGGCCTGTACGACCGGAATGGCCCCAGGGGCGATGATGACGAAGGCAAACAGCGCAGCGAGCAATGATGGCAGCATATTCTTTTTCATGATGTGCTCCTTTCTTGATATGATATGATTAAATATCCCGGTTCCGGGTCCTTCGACCCCCAATGAAATGTCAAGGTACGCTTGCCCGGCTTATCCCTACCTGTCTAACCGTCACGGGCCCGGGTAGACAGGCAGGGATAGCCATAGAGGGAAAAGAAAATAAAATAGATGTCTCGGATGGTATAAAACATGAGTATCCTTTAAAAAGCTCCGAAAAATATTATAGATGCGGAAATGAAGATTCGGTGATTCCGGGATAGCCTGCTTGCCCGTCAGGCAGACGGACAGCAGGCATCAATACGTGTAGGTATTGCAGTCTGGCTGGTTTTTTTGGGAATGAAGCTGCTGTTTATTCATAACCTTTGCGATTCCCGACAAGGCAATTCATCAGTAGATGGGCGGTATCCATAGGGCAAATTCCCCGTCCTGTCAAGCATTTTTTTCATTCCGGCCCTCTGCCGGTATCAGGAATGAACATCAATCCGCCCGGCACCGGCCTTCACAGGTCGGTGCCGTTACCGGGAGACAGCCTCGGCGTAATTGAGTTACTGCTGGCGCTTGGTTTCTTCCTTGAGCTTATCCAGTTCTTCCTTGTACTGTTCGGCCTTGGCCTTGACCGTCTCGATCTCCTCCCGGGCCTTTTCCAGGCTCTCCTCCTGTCTTTGTCTCTCCTCGCGGAGTTTTTCCTGAATGTCATCGACGCCCACGTATACAGCCAGTATGCCGCCCAGCAACATTATGATGGGCAGACCCCCCCTGATGATCATGAAGAAGGCATCCCACCAGAAAATAAGACCGATGAGTCCGAGTATGGCGGAAACGGCGCCACCTATGACCAATGTCATTGCTTGACCTCCTGATGATAATGGATGAACGGTTACGGGTACAGGGTAAAGATCTCTCTCGGGTGCGACGAAGCTATCTTCCCGTTAACAAATATGCTCGGATGCATGGAAAGTCAAGAGAAAAAGAGATGTTAACTTCGGTAAACCTGCGCGGAAACTCTCATTTTCCGAAAAATAATGCTTGATAAAATCAGGCTCTTACATTACCATGCCAAGCCTGTTGGCCCAGGACCCTGTTTCCGGCGGCATTGTCCCTGGGGGCGGGACGACGTGCTGACGGACGGCAGGACGAAAGAAAAAGGTCATAGAGAGGAACGTCATCGATGGTGGAACCCGATTTTGAAAAAGGGAGGGGGCTTGTCCCGGTGATTGTTCAGGATCAGAAGACGAAAGACGTTTTGATGCTGGCCTATATGAATCGCGAATCCTGGATAAAAACTCTGGAAACGCTCCGGGCGACCTTCTGGAGCCGATCGCGCAGCGCTCTCTGGGTGAAGGGCGAGACCTCGGGGCGCTACCAGATCGTCCGTGAGGTCCTGATCGATTGCGACGGCGATACGATTCTGCTCGTGGTGGAGCAACTGGGTGACGCCGCCTGTCACACAGGGTATAAGTCCTGTTTTTATCGACGTTTGTCCGGCGATCAGGTGCAGATCGTCGGGGAGCGCCTGTTTGATCCGGGAGATGTGTATCGATGAGCATGTTGAAAGTGGGAATTCCCAAAGGAAGTCTGGAAGCCAACACGGTCGATCTCTTCAAGAGAGCCGGTTGGCATATATCTTACGACAGCAGGAACTATTTCCCGGACATCGACGATGATGAAATCTCCTGTATCCTCGTACGGGCCCAGGAGATGTCCCGCTATGTGGAGGACGGGACCCTCGATTTGGGTCTGACAGGAAGGGATTGGATCCTGGAAAACGGCTCGGACGTCTTTGTACTCCAGGACCTTGTCTACTCGAAAACATCGGCGCGTCAGGCCCGCTGGGTCCTCGTGGTCCGTGAGGACTCGCCGATCTTGTCTCTGGAGGACATGGAAGGCAAGAAGATATCGACGGAACTGGTCAACTTCACCCGGCGCTATTTTAATGAGCGGCAAATCAATGTTCATGTGGAGTTCTCCTGGGGCGCCACGGAGGCCAAGGTTGTGGAAGGCCTCGTCGACGCCATCGTCGAGGTCACGGAAACGGGTACGACGATCCGTGCCAATAAACTGAAGATCATCCATGAGCTGATGAAAACGAACACGCAGTTGATTGCCAATCACGGGGCCTGGAGCGATCCCTGGAAACAGCGGAAGATGGAGCAGATCAAGATCATGCTTACGGGGTCCCTTTCGGCCATGGGCAAGGTTGGCCTGAAGATGAACGTTGCGAAGGAAAACCTCGGGCGGGTGATCCTGCTGCTGCCCTCGCTGAAGGCGCCCACCATATCCGGCCTCTATTCCGAGGAATGGTATGCCGTAGAGACGATCGTGAACGGCAGTATCGTACGGGACCTGATCCCCCTGCTTCAGGAAGCGGGCGCCGAAGGGATCATAGAATATCCCCTGAACAAGGTGATCTGAAGGATGAGATAACATGGCAAGAAGGGCGAGCATACACAGAAAAACGGCAGAGACGGAAATAAACATCGAGATCAATCTCGACGGTACGGGCGAGGGCCGGATCTCCACGACCATTCCCTTTCTCGACCATATGCTGAACCTTTTTGCAAAGCATGGTTTTATGGATCTGACCTTGCAAAGCCGCGGTGATACCAACGTGGATGATCATCATCTTGCGGAAGATTTGGGTATTTGTCTCGGTCAGGTCATCGGGGAAGCCCTTGGAGACAGAGAGGGAATCTGCCGTTATGGCGCTGCGACGGTGCCTATGGATGAGAGCCTTTGCAGCGTTGCCGCGGATATTTCCGGAAGGCCTTACCTGGTTTACAATGTGGACTTCAAGGGCAGGAGGATCGGCAATTTCGATCCGGCGCTACTGAGGGAATTTTTCAAGTCATTTTCAGATCATAGCAGAATAACATTGCATATCAATCTCGAATATGGTAAGAACGATCACCACGTGGCGGAAGCTGTTTTCAAGTCCTTTGCCCGCGCGTTACGGGCAGCCGTGGATATCGATGGCAAAATCAAGGGTGTGCTGTCTACGAAGGGAAGCCTTTAGTCAGATCTACCCCCCATAGAGAAAAGGGAATGGAACCCATCGGCCGGGGACTTTTCAGTCTGATAAAAGCGGGAAGATTCCTGTTGATGGGTCTCGCGTTACTGATCGTTTCAGGCTGCGGGACCATGAACGGTGTGCAGGCGACGCTCATGACCGACGGCGAGGCGGTTTTTAAACGAATCGCCGTCGTTCCGTTCCAAGTCATCGTTGCTGATGACGAGTCGGTGAGGGTGGTCCGCTGTCCCCTCTGCGGATCCATCAACAGGACCGATATTCTTGTGAAGGGAAGCGAAAGGAAGGTCGAGGAGCTCTTCTACAGGGAGGTTTCCCAGAGCAAACGTTTCGAGCTGATCCCCAGCGAACGGGTGAACGGCATCTATCAGCGGATCGCTGCCGATTCCCTGAAGACGACCCTTCCGGAAATCCTCAAGTCTACAGGCCGCGAGCTGGAGGCGGACGGTATTGTTGTAGGATACCTATACCGGTACCGTGAAAGAAAAGGCTTCCCTTACTCGGTTGAGCAACCCGCCTCGGTAGCCTTCGAAATTCATCTGGTCAGGACTGCTGACGGCGTCCTGGTATGGAAAGGATCCTTCGACAAGACACAAACTTCACTGATGGAAAACCTCCTTCTGGCCGCTTCCTTCTACAGAATGCACGGACAGTGGGTGACTGCCGAAGTGCTGACGGAGGAGGGGATTCATCAGATTCTGGAGACTTTTCCGGGTTTGAACTAAAGCATAAAAAAGCATCTTGTGCCACGACGCCGTTCCGGAATTTCTGCATTGATGGGGATTCCGTTTTTTTATCATCGGGAGGCCTTTGTTGATCGTCATACCTGCCATTGATTTGAAAGACGGCAAATGTGTCCGCCTTGCTCAGGGTGATTTCGACAGGATGACCGTGTATTCCGGAGACCCTGTTTCCATGGCCCTCACCTGGCAGGCCGCCGGGGCAAAGCGCCTTCATGTCGTCGATCTGGACGGCTCCCGGGCCGGCATGCCCTGTAACAGGGAGGTGATCCGTGACATTGTCTCCCATGTGACGATCCCCGTTCAGGTTGGCGGCGGGATTCGGGACATGGCGACCGTCGATTCCTATCTTGCCATGGGTGTGGGCTGGGCGATTCTGGGGACGGCGGTATTGCGGGACAGACACTTTGTCCGCGAGGCCTGTCAAAGTTATCCGGAGCGAATCATTCTCGGCATAGACGCTGCCGGGGGCCGGGTGGCCGTTCAGGGATGGACCGAAAGCACGGAGGAATCGGTTTTGGACATTGCTCGGCGCTACGCTGCGGACGGACCGGCTGCGATCGTATACACCGATATTCAGAGGGACGGCATGGAGACGGGTGTGAATCTTGAAGCCACCAGGAGTCTTGCCGAGGCCGTGGGCATTCCCGTGATCGCCTCGGGAGGCGTGGCTGGCCTTGGCGACATTGAAAAACTCCTTCCCCTCGAACGCAATGGTGTGATGGGCGTGATTATCGGCCGGGCCATCTACAGCGGCGCTCTGAACCTTGAGGAGGCAATAGGCCTTACGGAAAACCGTTAGTGATCCCGCTCGTTTGCCTGAATTGCAGCCGGCCGGCATCGCAATATCGGAAAACGGTAAGGAGGAACAACTCATGGAAGACTGTATTTTCTGCAAGATTGCCGATGGCAGGATTCCGGCTACCAAAGTCTATGAAAACGATCTGGTCCTGGCCTTCGACGACATCCATCCCATGGCCCCGGTGCACGTCATTGTTATACCGAAAGAACATATCCCGACACTGCTCGATCTGGGGGGAAATAACCGGGACGCCCTGAATGCACTCGTTTCTGCCGTACAGGAAGTGGCCCGGATCAAGGGCATCGACCGGAAGGGTTTTCGTATGGTCATCAACTGCAATGACGAGGGGGGTCAGGTGATCTATCACCTCCACGCTCATGTCCTGGGGGGCAGGAGACTCGACGATGAGCTCGGTTGATTGATCTATTGACAAATCGTCAATGAGAACTATCTTGTACGGAGATAGTTTAAGAAAATCAAAGGTTGACATAATGAATCTCAGCGAGAGATTGAATCAGGAAATGGTGAAGGCGGCCAAGGCGAAGGATAAATGGCGACTATCGGCCCTTCGCATGATGAAAACGGTCCTTCACAACAAAGAGATAGATCTGAAAAGGGAATTGACCGATACGGAATTTCTGCAACTTCTGTCCTCCATGGTGAAACAGCGCAACGATTCCATCGAGCAGTTCACGAAGGGCGGGAGGAATGACCTCGTTGAGAAGGAAGAGGCGGAATTGAAGGTCATACAGGAATTCATGCCCCAACAGCTTTCTGAGGCAGAAATCATCGCACAGATCGAAATAGCCGTCAGGGAGGAAGGTGCCACGGGTGTCAAGGACCTGGGCAAAGTTATGAAGATCCTGATGCCGAGACTGACGGGACGGGCTGATGGGAAAGCGGTCAGCGATAAGGCCAAGGCAATATTGACGGCTTGATGCCAGCTCCGGAGATCTGCATTCCTGGTTCACAGGAATCAGCAACGGCTTCCGGTTAAAAGCCGATACATCAAAACGTGATCATTCTGCATCGCTACAGCAACAATTTCTTTACAGCCTATAGGAATACTTGTTTTATATCATCCTGCCAACTCAAGGGGAAAAGCATTGAATGGTCCGATTCCTCAGGATAAGATCGAGGAAATCAAGAACCGGGCGGATATCGTCAGCGTGATTTCGGACTATGTGACCCTGAAAAAGGCCGGGCGTGATTTCTGGGGTCTCTGTCCTTTTCACAGGGAAAAAACGCCTTCCTTTAAAGTCAGCCAGGAAAGACAAATGTTTTACTGTTTCGGCTGCAGCGAAGGCGGTGACGTCATCAGTTTTGTAAAGAAGGTTGCCGATATCTCCTATATCGAAGCGGTAAGGCAACTGGCCCGGAAAGCGGGGGTTGCCCTTCCCCGGCCGGAGATGACCCCTGAGCAGAAGGAAACGCTGACGCAGACGGAACAAATCAGGAAGGTCAATGAAAGGGCTGCTGCTTTTTTTATGAGGGTCCTCTTTACAGAGGCGGGAGGCGATGCCCGGACCTACCTCAAGAGTCGGGGCATCGGAGATGAGGCCGTCAAGGTGTTTCGCCTCGGGTATGCACGGGAAGGGTGGCGGTATCTTCGGGATGCCCTGGAGAGCGAAAAAATTCCTTTGGCCTTGGCCGAACAGGCGGGCTTAATCGTTCAAAAAACCGATGAGGGCGGCGGTTATGACCGCTTCAGGGGAAGACTGATCTTTCCGATAGAGGATGCAGGTGGACAGGTCATTGCCTTTGGCGGCAGGGTGATCGGAGACGGAGAGCCTAAGTATCTGAATTCACCGGAATCGCCTCTCTACGTCAAGGGAAGGAATCTCTATGGTTTAAACAAAACCAAGGAGGAGATTCGCCGCTCGGGTTACGCTATCCTTGTGGAGGGCTATTTCGATCTGATCGCCCTCTGGAACGCCGGCATCAGGAATGTAGTCGCGACATTGGGAACAGCCCTGACCAGGGAGCAGGTGCAGCTTATCCGGCGTTACACTTCACAGGTGGTGGCCTTGTTCGATCCGGATGACGCGGGAAGAAAGGCCCTCGCCAGATGCCTGGAATTGTTCCTTGGCGAAAATGTAGAGGGGAAAGCCGTGATCCTGCCCGAGGGGTACGACCCCGATGATTATGTGAGAACTTTCGGCAAGGAAAGCCTCCTGGAACGTATGGCCGAAGCCGTCTCGATGGTCGATTACTACATTGACACGTTCATCGGGGGCAGAAGGTCCCTGGAAAAAGACCGCGAAGCGCTCTCGGCGGCCATAGCTCTCCTTTCCCGGATCGAAGACGTCCTGCAGCGCAACCTCTTTGTCAAACGGATTGCGGAGACACTGGGCGTCGATCAGGATCTGCTGAAGCGGGAAGTCAACCGGCTGCTGGCGACCTCCGCGAAAACCCCTGCTGAACCTATACGCGGGGGAAACGCCGGGAGGATCGATCCGGTTGAACTGTCCCTTCTGCAACTTCTGATCGAATATCCGGACAAGATTCCCCGGATGGTCAACGAAAACATAATGGATTATATGGAGGATCCGGATCTGAAGATCCTGGGAGGATTGCTCCTGGAGCGTTACGACAGCACCGGGCTCAGGGCTCCGGATGCCGCGGCGCTCATCGAACGATTGGATAACGAACGGGTCAGGACGCAGATTCTTAAGAGGCTCATCGAAACGCCACCTTTGGACCAGGCCATTGCTGAGCGCGTTTTTAGCGATACGGTCCATAAGATCAAACGGAAATGGTACAGGCGGCAGCATGGGATCATCAGGAGGAAACTCGTTGCAGCCCAAAGGTTGGGAGACCATGCTCTCTGTGATTCGCTGATGGTGGAAAAGGAGAAATTGCTCCGGGAAGAGCGAAAGCTGACAGGCGATCAAGGAATGAAGGTTTGAAAAAACGGTGGAGAAACCGATATGGGAAAAGAAATAGAGTCTGATGAATTCAAGAAGTTAATTTCGCTGGGGGAGGAAAAGGGCTTTCTCACCTACGATGATGTCAATGATTTCCTTCCCTCGGATATTATATCTTCCGATCAGATCGACGATATCATCATGCTCTTCGGCGAGAAGAACATCGATATCATCGATACGGAAAAAGGGGAAAAGCTCGTCGTCAAGAAGACCTCCGAAGAGATGTTCGAGGCCAAGGATGAGGACACGATGGGTCTTCTCCCCACGACGGGCAAAACGGGCGATCCGGTCAAGATGTATCTGCGCGAGATGGGCCTCGTATCTCTTCTCAGCCGGGAAGGGGAAGTGGAAATCGCCAAGAAGATCGAAGAGGGTGGACGGGAGGTTATGGACGCCGTGTTCGGCGTGCTGTCCTCCGTCAAGGATGTCGTCGATATAGGCGTGCGGCTCAAGAGCGGCGATCTTCGCATCAAAAACGTCATGAATAACCTGGAAGACGAAGACGGCTTTGTCGAGGAAGAGATGCACAACGAACGTGTCTTGGCCCTGATCGACAAGGTGACGGTCCTGGACCGCAAGAATGACAATCTGCGGTACCGGCTGAAGGCCAAGGGTCTCTCCTCCCGCGAGAAGGGACTGATCAAAACGGAACTGGCCAAGAACACGCGGGCGATCATCAATCTGTGCCGGAAGGTTCGCTTCAGTAAAAAGCAGATAGGCAGGATGGTGGCAAAACTCAAGGTCTACCTGATCCAGATCGAGGAGGCCGAGAAGGAGATGGTCCGTTGCAAGGAAGAAATGGGATTGTCCCTGGCAAAACTTGAATATGCCTGGGCGCAGATCAGGAAATCACCTGAACAGGCCAAGCGTGTGGCTCTGGAGATGGGTGTACCGATCGAGCGCCTGCGATGGTCCGAGGCTGTCATCAAGGAAGCAAATGCCAGACTCAAGATGATCAGGCAGGAGACGGGTCCGCCGCCGACCGCCCTGAAAAAGGTTGTCATCGATATCGAGAGGGGGGAAAGGAAGGCGGAAACGGCCAAAAGGAAACTGGTAGAGGCGAACCTGAGGCTGGTGGTTAGTATTGCCAAAAAATACACCAACCGGGGCCTTCAGTTTCTTGATTTGATCCAGGAAGGCAACATCGGCCTGATGAAGGCCGTGGATAAATTCGAATACCAGCGGGGTTACAAGTTTTCCACTTATGCTACCTGGTGGATCCGACAGGCCATCACCAGGGCCATTGCCGATCAGGCCAGAACGATCAGAATCCCCGTACATATGATCGAGACGATCAATAAGCTGATCCGCACGTCCCGGCACCTGGTACAGGAGCTGGGGAGGGAACCCAACCCCGAAGAGATTGCCAACAAAATGGAATACCCTCTGGAAAAGGTCCGGAAGGTCCTCAAGA
>Ga0315273_10008786_pt1 | contig 12779 bp, 14 predicted proteins | sample YL17G02_0_MG_FD_205753 | JGI IMG/M metagenome (GOLD analysis project Ga0315273, IMG submission 205753) | Sediment microbial communities from Yellowstone Lake, YNP, Wyoming, USA - YL17G02_0 | ecosystem: Environmental > Aquatic > Freshwater > Lake > Sediment | place: USA: Wyoming | collected...
CGATCGAAACGTCGATGATCACGCTGCCGCTTCTCATGTTTTTCACCATCGCCTCGGTCAGCACATGCGGAGCCTTCTGACGGTGGATTAAAACCGCCCCGACGACCACATCCGCTGACTTGGTATAGCGCTCGATGTTGTAAGGCGTCGCCAGAACCGTGTTGACCATCTTGGAGAGAAGCAGTTCCAGCGCCCGGAGCCGGTTGATGTCGGCGCCCATGACCGTCACATTCGCCCCGGCGCCGATAAAGCTGTGGCCTGCGATCGTTCCCACCGTGCCGGAACCGATGATGAGCACCTTCGAGGCCGGGATGCCGGCTACGCCACCCAGCAAAACGCCGCGCCCGCCGTGAGTGCTTTCCAGGAACCGGCCGGCAATCTGGGGCAGCAGCATACCCGCGATCTCGGCCATCGCGGTCACAACGGGCATTTTGCTTTCGGCGTCTTCGATGAATTCGAGGCCGACGGCGGTCGTATGCTGCCTGCGCAGGATCTCGTGCACGCGGGGGTCGGCCGTGCCGAGATGAACCGTGCTGAAGATGAACCTCTGCTCCGGGATCCAGGCGCACTCCTCCACGGTCGGGGGCATGACCTTGACCAGCAGGTCCGCCCGGGCGAATACCTCCTCAGCCGAGAAAACAATCGCGGCGCCCGCCTGCCGGTACTCCTCGGCAGGGAAACCGCTCCCGGTCCCCGCGTCGGCATGGACGACGACCGTGTGTCCCAGCTTTGTCAAAGCATAAGCACCCGCAGGCGTAAGAGCCACCCTGCGTTCATCATCCCAACTTTCCTTAGGTATTCCGATAATCATCTCAATTCCTCGTCCAGGGAGTCTGCGCACCCATTTATCGCACCGAAGGTTCCCCCCATGCAATAAGATCGGCGGAGTGTTGACGGCGCCGGAACACGATAGTAACATGGCCGCGCCGGTAACGGCACGGTTCGCGCGTGATGAAGCAGAGCGCTTCGGCCTCGCGCGAGACCGTCATCCGAGCTGAATCTACCATGCGATCGACCGCAGGGTCCCACCCCGGAGTGCTTATCCTGATACTGGCAACCGCTCTGGGTGTATCGGGAGTCCGCAGCGCCCCGGCGCAGACCGCGACGACCGCTCTCTTCGCCCACGTTGCCACCGGTCACGATGCAAATGCCGGCGACTACTCGACGACTTTCACTCTGCTCAACACCGGTAGCAGCAGGCTCACAGGCAATCTCATCCTCACGGCCGGTGATGGCACGCCGCTCACGGCGTCAATCATCGGAGCGGGGGTGCAGACGCTCGGCTCGTCCGTGCCCATCACGATTCCGATCGGCGGAACCCAGTTCTGGACCGCCTTGGGTAATACCGCCAGCGACCCGGTCAGAACAGGATGGGTCCGGGTGGACAGCGCGGGCGGCACCCTTGGAGGAGTGGCGACCTTCCAGCTGGTCTCCGGAAGCAACCTGGCGGCGATCGCCGGAGTATTGTCCGCCAATGCCACACAATATGCGACCATCCCTGTGGACAACGATGACAGCCAGAAGCGCTATACGGGGTACGCGCTGGCAAATCGGGGCAGCGACTCGATCGACGTATAACTGGTGATCGTGGACCAGGACGGAAATATCGTGAATAAGAGTTTGAAAACCATAACGTTGAAGGCCTCCCAGCAGACGGCGGGGTTCCTGCACCAGGATTCCGCTTCGCTTCTGACGTTTCAGGGGTCGGTGGTCATGATCGAGCAGAGTGGAAAGAGGTTCGCCATAGTTGCGTTGGTTCAGAATCAGGGTCTTTTCACCGCCATTCCGGTCATTCCCGGTAAAGCCCCGACCATAAACTAGTTTCTGTCGCGAAACTCAGAGCAGGGCGGTGCATTGCATAGCCCCGAAGGGGCAAGAGAGAGTAGCCGGGGGCGCAAGCCCCCGGTTTGTGATGGTGTAGTTACAGAGCCCCGGCAGGGGCGAAAGACCTTGCGCGGCAAGGGTTTTCTGTCGCCCCTGCCGGGGCTTAAGAGAAATCAAACATCCTACCCCGGGTTCGCTGCGCTCACCCGGGGCTATTATCTCACGCCCCTTCGGGGCTCATGGCTCGTAAAGGGAGTTTTGCGACCGAAACTCACTAGCCAGCAAGACATCCTTGTCCTCTGCGTCTTCCCGATGCGAGCAGGATCGTGCACTCCACGCGCTGACGGGAAAGGTTGAGCCGATGTCGGTGGAGTTCCGTTTTCTTGAGCTTGAGCATTACGACAATGGGCAGCATTTCCAGCGCTTCACCCAGGTCGTCGAAGCCCGCAAGCGCGAGGCGACCCTGCTCTTTCCCGCAGGAATCGAACCGCAGGCGATGTTCGATTCATTTTTGCAGGGCGTCATCTCGGCGCTCGATCAGCGCCGCTACCTTCCGATAGCGCGCTTCTGCGACGGGGAGTACAAATTCTATGCCGGGAAGGTGACGACCACCTGCTGGGGGGAGAAGCAGAGCAATCTGCGCGCGCCGAACGTCGAAAAACACCACCTTGACGCCCTGCGTCTCATCTCACAGACGGGACTGGTCTGCCCGAACCTGAACCAGATTTACCTGGGACTTCAATCGGACTTCCTGGAATTCCTGTCGCGGCACGGGATGCCGCTTCACAACTACGTTCCGTTCTATTTCGTCTATGCCCTGCTCGTGAACCCCGCCTTTCTCGCGTCGTTGCGCGGCAGGAGAATTGCGCTGATATCCAGCTTTGCGAACAAGAATCTCTCCAACATCCTGGCGGTCCTGCAGGATTGCGCGATCGGGGAGATCGATATATACGAAATACCCGGCAGCGGAGTCGCCCACGGGGAATTCCAATTGAAGATTACCCGGAGGCCGGACGCAGCCTTCGTCGGGGCCGGGATCGGATCACCGCTGGTCCTGGCCCGCCTGAGGGATCAGTCCTGCCTGGCGATCGACGCCGGGTTTGTCTACCACCTCTGGGACGGCACGTTCGACCGCCACGAAAGGCTCTTTCTCAACTACGTGTGATATCGATATGAAACGGGCTGAATTCGACGCCCTGGTCACCCAGGCCCTGCAGCTTATCCCGCAGCGTTTTCGTGCCGCGCTGGAGAATGTGGAAATCGTGGTCGAGGACTGGCCCGACCCGGAACTGATGGAGCAGGTCACGGGCGACCGCGACGCGGAGGTATACGGACTCTTCACGGGAAGGCCGCTTCCCGAGCGCAGCTTCGGCGATTGGGGGGATCTGCCCTCAATCATTTATCTTTACCGGAAACCGCTGGAGGAGGATTTCCCGGACCTTCGGGAACTGGCTCGGGAGGTCGAGATCACCCTGGTGCACGAGATCGCCCACTACATGGGTTTCGGCGAAGAGATCCTCCAGGAATATGGCTATGATTGAATGCCGCGGCAGGCGGGACTGAGCGGCATGGCGAATACCAAATTATTTTAGGGGCGACCGTCAGAGACTATTGCAGAACAGGATCATCGCAGCCTCAAGGCGATGAGAATATGCCCCGGAGGGGCATCAGAGAATAGCCGGGGGTGAAACCCCCGGTAGGAATGGAGAAGTGGAATGAGCCCTGAAAGGGCGACAGAAATCGTTTGCGGTCAGAATTTTGTGTCGCCCTTTCAGGGCTCTTTCCATAGGCGACTCTCGAACCCCGGGCTCGCAGCCGCTGGCCCGGGGCTATTCTCCGGCGCCCCTCCGGTGCGGATGCTTCGGATGTCAGAGGGCAGTCCAAGAGGTTATGCAACAATCTCTGACGGTCGCCCCTACATTTTTGCGTCAGGTACGAGGCAATTGAAATTGCCATACGCGAACGACCATGGCTCGTCAACTGCGTCGACTTCGCCGCCCTATTCTTCGCCTGAAGGCGAGGGATTTCGACCCTCCCCGATGGGGACATTAACTGCCGCCTGCGGCTTTTTTATTTTGGGCCGATCATGAACGAAATGCGCGAAAAAGGGGCGGGCACCCCTACACGTCGGGCGATCCTCAACCTGCTCAAGACTCAGGGACCCAGCGACTCGCAGTCCCTGGCCGCGAGGCTGAGGCTCTCCCCGATGGCCGTGCGCCAGCATCTCTACGCATTGCGCAGGTCGAAGCTGGTCGCCTTCAAGCCCGAAAGGCGCCCGTCCGGACGCCCGGCGAAGGTCTGGCGCCTGCTCCGCGCCGCCGATCGCTACTATCCCGACGGGCACGCCGGACTGAGCATCGGCCTGATAGAGGCCGCACGCTCGGCCTTCGGCCAGAAGCAGGCGGGGCGGTTGCTCGCTCGGTTCGAGGAAAGAGAACGCCGCGCCGTGGCGCAACGGATGCCGAAAAATGTCTCCCTCCGGGAGCGGATCCGCACACTCGTCCGGCTGCGGTCCGAGCAGGGGTACCTTGCGGATCTCAAGGAGCCCGAGAACGGCGTTTTCTTCGTGATCGAAAACCACTGCCCGATTCTTACAGCCGCTACCGCATGCCGGGGTCTGTGTGAGGCCGAGCTCGGTGTCTTCCAAAAGGTGCTGGGAACAGACTGCCGGGTCGAGCGCACGGAGCACGCTCTGGACGGGAATCGCCGCTGCGTTTATCGCGTCGTTAAAACGAAAACGAAGTAAAAACGGCGAAACTGCAGCATGCGCCTCGGTCTTACGGCCGCGGCCGAAGGAGGCGCCAAGCCATTCAAGAAACGCCTTCCCGTTTGAGCCGTCTGATCGCGACTCAGACCTTCACGGCAAAGACCAGAAAATACTGGTAGGGCAGAAAAGTATGTTCATTGATTAGGGAGAAACCGGCCGCCTCCATCTGCCGCACCAGGTCCTCCCTGGCGATCTTCATGCTTGCCGGCGGCCCGACAGGCAAATCCCGTTTTTGAAAATCAACCATGACGATCTGGCCGCCCGGCTTCAGCATCCGTTTCAGCCGCGCGAGATATTCTGTCTGCTTCTCGATGTGATGCCAGGTGTCGCAGATGAAGAACCGGTCGATCGAGGCATCGGCGAGAAGCGGATCGTCGGCTGCGGCGAGAACCGTAACCACATTTTTCACCTTCAGGTCACGGACGCGGCGATTCATGTAGAGAATCATGTCGGGACTGATGTCAACCGAGTAGACTTTTCCCTTTTCTCCCACCTGGTGAGCGAAGCGGAACGAGAAATAGCCTGATCCCGCCCCGATGTCGGCGATCACGTCCCCGTCCTTCAAATTCAGCGCGTTGATGACTTCCATCGGCTTCTGATAGGCATCGCGCTCGGGATCCTCCAGGAAAGCGATGTAGGCTTTTGAATCCTGGTGCAGCCTGTGCACTTCCTGCGCATCCTGGATCGGACAGGTCCGCGCCGGCACGGCCGAATGAGCCAGAAACAATGCCGCCAGAATCAGTCTTATTCTCATCACCGCTCCTCCACCACAAGAGTACGATTCACCTTTTCACCCGCCCGCCACGCTCCAAAACACGGCCGTGCCCTGGAGTTCGATTCATTGCAAAACCAGGCCCTTCCGCGCTATTCTCAGCCGGCACTCTTTGGAGGAAATAATAGATGACAGCCAACGGCAATTGCAAATCCAGGCATGATATTCAAGCGGCACTCCTTCTGCTCGTGACCGTCTTTTTGCTTCCAACGCCGCTCCGGGCGGGCGCCCGCTATGATCTCGTTGTTTACGGCGGCACCGCCGGCGGGGTGCTCACAGCGGTGAGCGGCGCTCGCGAAGGGTTAAAGGCAGTACTGCTCGAGCCGGGCCGGCATCTCGGGGGCATGGTTGCCGGCGGCCTGTCCGCGACGGATTACGGCAAGAAGGAGGTCATCGGCGGCTATACGCTCGAGTTCTTCTGGCGCCTGGGCAACCACTATCAGACCCGCCGTTTTGCCCAGGATGCCTCCTGGTACTTCGAGCCGCATGTCGCCGAGCAGGTGTTCAAGGATATGGCGCGCGCAGCCGGCGTGACGGTTCTTTATCAGCACATCCTGCGCGAGAAGACCGGGGTGAGAAAAGAAGGGCCGCGCATCAAAGAGATCTTTATGGAAAACGGCGCCTCCTTCGAAGGGGAAATCTTTGCCGACTGCAGTTATGAGGGGGACCTGATGGCGCAGGCCGGGGTTTCCTATACCTGGGGGCGGGAGGGGATCGACAGCTACGGCGAATCGCTTGCGGGAGTGCGGGACAAAACTCCATACCACCAGTTCAAGTTCAACGTTTCGCCCTACGATTCGAACGGGAAGCTCCTGCCCGAAGTCTCATCCGAGCCGCCGGGGCCGGTCGGGTCGGCAGACAAGAAGGTTCAGGCCTACAACTATCGCATGTGTCTCACGCAGAACAAGAACAACCAGGTCCCCTTTCCGAAGCCGCCCGCATACGACCCGAAGAGATATGAACTGCTGGCCCGAATGCTCAGGACCGCGGTCGAACAAACCGGCCGAGCCCCGAAGTTCGGCGAGCTCTGCAATCCCGTGGGCGGACCCAACGGCAAGACGGACACGAACAACAACGGCGCATTTTCGACCGATTACATCGGCAAGAACTGGGACTATCCGGAGGCGGATTACAAGACGCGCGCGCAGATCGCGCAGGAGCACACCGACTACATCGCGGGTTTCTTCTACTTTCTCACGCACGATCCTCAGGTGCCGAAGGCGCTGCAGGACGAGGCCCTCCAGTGGGGCCTGGCGAAGGACGAGTTCGTCGACAACAATCACTGGCCCTATCAGCTTTATATTCGGGAAGCGCGTCGCATGGTCGGCGAGTACGTCATGATCCAGAAGGATCTGCAGACGGACCTGGCCAAAACAGATCCGATCGGGATGGGCTCCTACAACAGTGATTCCCACAACATCCAGCGCATCGTAACCAAAGAGGGCTTCGTGATGAACGAGGGGGATATGCAGGTCCCCGTGAATCCATACCAGATCCCCTATCGGGTGATGCTGCCGAAAAAAACAGAGATGCAGAATCTGCTCGTCCCGGTATGCTTCTCGGCCAGCCACGTCGCCTACTCCTCGCTGCGCATGGAACCCCAGTATATGATCATGGGACACGCGGCGGGCGTCGCTGCCGGGATGGCCATCACCGGGAAACTGGCGCTGCAGGACATAGACAAAGCCGTCCTGACCAGGAGGTTGGTCGAGCAGGGGGCGGTGATCGAGTATCGCCCGGCGCCGCCGCGCCCGACCTGGAAGGGCTTCCGCCAAAATCCGGACTATTGATCCTTTCTTTTCAGTGAGCAGTGGGCAGTGGGCAGTCGAATGAGGTTGATACGACTGACAACTGCCTGCTGCCAACTGCATACTGCGCCCTGTGACTGACACTTCCAACCTGGACGGATAATCGACCGGGTTCATGGAATATCAACGATGAGTAACTACCGAGCCGCAATCATCGGCACCGGCCGCATCGCTTCCCTGCTTGAGCGCGATCCGCTTCGCGCCAAGCCTCACACGCATGCGGCCTGGTATCGTCAACATCCTCAGATCGAGCTGGTCGCCGGCGCTGACATCCGGAGCGATCGCCTGGCCGATTTCGGCCGCGACTGGGGAATCGCCCCGGGCGGCCTTTTCACCGATTACCGGGCCATGCTCGAGCAGGTGCGCCCGGACCTCGTCTCCATATGCGCCTATGCCGCGCAGCGGCTGGAGATGGCCAATGCTGCGATTTGTGCCGGCGCGCGCGCGTTGTGGATCGAGAAGGCAATCGCCTGTTCCCTGAAGGAGACAACGGAGCTCCAGCAGCTCTTGCGCAGCTCCGGCGTCAAAGCGATCGTCGACCACCCGAGACGGGCCGAATCGGCCTACAGGGCCGTGCGACGCATCATCCGGGAGAAGACTCTGGGAGACCTCCTGGAAGTCACCTGCATGATGAGCGGCAGCCTGATTCACACGGGCACGCACGCCTTCGACATGCTCGATTTCTGGTGCGGCAAAATGGAGACGGCGCTCGGCTGGCTGGAATGCCCGCTGACCCCGTGCGCGGCCATCAGAGATTGCGGGGGCAACGGCCACCTCCGGTTCGAGAACGGCGTGCATGCCTTCATCGCCGGCAGCACCCGGGACTACTACATCTTCCAGTTCGATCTGGCCTTCTCCGGGGGCCGGATCCAGATCGGGAACGACGTCCGGAAAGTTTTGCTGCCGGCGGCCAGCAGGCTCTATTCCGGTTTCGAGGAGCTCTTCGAGGCGCAGGATTTTGAATTGTGCGATCCTTACCCGCACCCGATGATCTACGATCTCATCCATGCGCTCGAAACCGGCGCGGAGCCTCTGATGTCCGTGGAAAACGCCATCACCGCATTCCGAATGGGATTGTCGCTTTTCCAGTCGCAGCGCGAGGGCAATCGTCTGATCCGGCCGCAGGACCTGGACGAAGACCTACGCATTGAAAGCATTTAGCCCGAATGCTGTTCTTTGGGGCGGGAGGCAAAAAGCGTCGCCACGAATTTCACTAAATTCACTAAATTCAAGTGAATAAAAAAATGGTGGAATTCGTGGAATTCGTGGCGGTTTTTTTGTGAGCCCGGCATTTGGGCCGCAAAATGAACAGTATCGCATCCAGCCCCATTATTCCTTACGCATTCCGGAACCGGAGTCGGGTAAAATGGTCGCAGAACTTCGGCACAATTTCGGAGGTTACGATTATGTTGACGTTGCGCTATCACGGGCATGATTGTTGGGAATTCGACGACGGGAAATTCCGTGTGATCATCGATCCGTTTCTGACCGGGAATCCGCTTGCCGGCGCGAAGCCGGAGGATTTCAAGAAGCTGGATGCCATCATCGTGACGCACGGGCACGGGGACCATGTCGGCGACGCCGCCGCGCTCGCCAGGAAGTGCGGCGCTCTGGTGATTTCAAATTACGAGATTGTCAACTACCTCTCCGCACAGGGCTGCAACGGCCATCCGATGCACATCGGCGGCGGACACCAGTTCCTCTTCGGACATGTCAAACTTACCATCGCGCACCACGGGTCGACCGGTCCGAAGGGCGAGGCGCTTGGGAATCCCGCCGGCGTCGTGCTGAGCATGGGAGGCAGGAAGGTCTACCACTCCGGGGACACCGGATTGTTCCTGGACATGCAATTGATCGGGGAGGCCTGGGGACCGCTCGATGCGGCCCTGCTTCCGATCGGGGACAACTTCACCATGGGAATCGATGATGCTGTCCGGGCGACCGGCTTCCTCAAGGCCAGCATCAACATCCCGATGCACTACAACACCTTCGACATCATCAAGGCCGACCCGGAAGAGTTCGTAAGGAAAGTTGAAGCGGCGGGCCGCAAAGCCGTGGCAGTCAAGCCCGGAAGCGAATACAGGCTCTCCTGAAAAAATGCGGCCGCGAGCCCGTACACCAGCATTCCCGCCCTGAGATAGAGATGCTGGTAGTGGTTGGCCAGCCGATCGGCGCGGACAAAATGCGGGACCAGGCGAGTGAAAGCGGGACGAAGGCAATCCAACGGAAGCATTTTCCGAATCCGTTCGAGCACGGAACGCACCTGGGCAGCCAGAGCCGGCGGGTCCTGCAGCTGCCTGTGACCGGTCATACCGATTACGAGCCGGTAGGGAATCGCATATTCGCCGTTACTTTGTGATCTGCTCATAGGAATGTGCCTCGGTATGCAGAGTACGACTGGCGCCTATGGTGGTGCTTGACATTCGGTCTTGTCAGTGGTGAACGGATACATGCAAATTTTCTCTTTATTCCTATCCTATTAGTATTATTTCGATAAATCGGCTCATCGGTGTGACAATAGCCCGACACTATTGCCCCGGAGCGGAGCAACACCATGCCCAATCAGGAACATGTCGATCGGCTGATGCTGGCTGCTGATGCCAATGACATGACGGTTTGGAATGAGTGGAGGGGGGAAAACCCGGATATCATCCCCGACCTGACCGAAGCGAACCTCAGGGAAGCAAACCTGGATGGCACCGATCTGGGCGGCGTGAACTTTGCCGGGGCAAATCTTTACGGGGCAACGTTATCCGGGGCAAATCTCAGCAATGCGAATCTAACCAAAACGGACCTTGGAAGGGCGGATCTCAGCGGGGCGGATCTGACTCGGGCGGACCTCTCGGGTGCGAAGCTCACCGGAGCCAGTCTGAGCAAGGCGGATCTGATCGGTGCGAGACTTGTCGGCGCACAACTGATCGGCGCGCACCTGAAAGAAACGAAGCTCATCAGCGCCAATCTGTCCGGCGCCGCCCTGACATGGGCGGATCTGCGCGAGTCGGATTTCACATGGGCCGATCTCCGCGACGCGGATCTTGGAGGTGCGAACTTCGAAAACGCCAACGTCACCGGGGTGCGCTTCAATCGTTGGTCGAGGTATCGCGGCATCCGCATCGCGACGACATACGGCAGTCCGGCTTTCAAGCGTTTCGCCCAGGACCAGGAATATATCGAGGAACTGCGCGGATCCTCTCTGTGGGGAAAACTTGCCTACCTTGCCTGGCTGATCTTCGCGGACTGCGGCAGGTCCCTGCTTGTCTGGACATCGTGGTGTGTCGTCGCGGTGCTTGTTTTTGCCTTCCGGTTCTGGTCGCTGGGCGCGGAGGCTTTCAGACTGGCCGATCTGCCGTGGGAACCGGGCACCGCGCTCTACTACAGTGTCGTCACATTTACGATCCTGGGCATGGGTAACGTCGCCCCACGCACGGCGGCGGCCGTCGTCAGCGTCACGATCGAGGTGATTCTCGGATACCTGATGCTGGCGGGGCTGATCTCCATCCTCACCTCAAAGCTCGCGCGGCGGAGTTAGTGTGGTGCGTCGCAAATCTTGCCACATGTTCCGCCGCTTGCTTACGCTAACGGCATTGGGTCATACCCCGAATACGCTGCCCGGTTTCTCATCGTGTTCTCATTTGTGCTCATGTATCCTGCAAAATTCGGACGGCACATTGCGATTTTCCAAGGCACTCAAAATCACTTTCCAACTGGCGGCATCTGCCGCTTTATTTTGCCCTGCATACGCGCGGTTTATTACGGAAAAGCCCTGGACCTCGGCGTGGTTTGTGAGGATTCCAAACCGGAATTCATCGTGGCAAAGGAGATGCGGCGCGACGGCGATATCGAGGCGGATGACAACTTCGCCATCATCCTCGATACCTATCTCGATCACCGCAATGCCTTTTACTTCATCGTCAATCCCAACGGGGCGAGAAAAGACGCCCTGGTTGTCGACGAAGGCGCCAATCAGAACGTCATCTGGAACGGTGTCTGGGATGCAAAAGCGGTCGTGACCGACAAGGGCTGGCAATTCGAAGTGATGATCCCTTTCGATAGCCTGCGCTTCAAAAACGCCGACCAGCAGCTCTGGGGCATCAATTTCCGGAGAATGATCCGAAGAAAAAACGAGGAGGTTCTCTGGCAGGCTCACCGCCGGAACGATGGCCTAGGGAAAATCGGCAAGTTCGATTTGGGATTCCTGAACGTGCAGACGCGCTCCCTCGGGACCAATCCCGCGGCTGACTACAGCGCTATCCGGCCAAAGTATGGAATGCTCAATAAGTCGTATGTCGGCGGCATATTCACCAACGTCTATAACACGCGAGATGGAAATCGCAACCAGGCGTACGGTTTGGACAGCGTGCTTTCGTTCTCCAACTTTTTTGGACAAAACCTTTCCATCTCCTCCTCGTTCGTCCAAACCTCGACCCCGGTATTGAAGGGCGACCGGTCGTCCGGGTACTTCGCCGTGAACTACCCAAACGACTGGTTGGAGGCGTTCTTCAACTACAGCTTTATCCGGAAGAATTTCAATCCTGAGCTGGGATTTTTAAAACGCAAAGCGGTGGAACAGTTATGAGCTGCAGTTCAACACGGCCCAGAAGCGGCGCTGGGGCCTGGATTCAGGTGTCAGTTGGGGAAAATACTACAACGCCGATATGAAGGAGATCAGCTTCGGGGTCAGCTTCAAATTCACCAGCCATTTCAATATCAGCGGAGGTTACGCCACCAATCGCCTGGATTTTCTTGGCTCCGGATTCAGAACTCACCAGGTGTCGTCGCGCTTCGTTTATGCATTCAGCAGCCGCGTGAATCTTCAGGTCTTTACGCAGTGGAATAACGATTCCAGGGTCGCGGACGTTTATATCCGCCTGCATATCATCCCCAAGATCGGCAGCGACATCTACGGGGTACTGAATCAGCTGGTCGATACCGAAGGCAGCAGGGGTCGCTCCGCCATCGGGCGGGCCGCTCGCGCAAAGATCGTCTATCCCTTTTATCATTGATGATCACGCATTACCATGGGCAGGCATGGAACGCCTCTGAAATCGCCGGATCGCTCGGCATCAATTACAAAACCGCCCAGCGCTACCTCGACATCCTCGTTGGCGCCTTCATGATCCGATCTCTGCCGCCCTGGTCGGAGAACCTGGGAAAACGGCTTCGCCGGGCGCCGAGAGTCTACCTGCGAGACAGCGGCATCTTCCATGCCCTCCAGAATATCCGATCGATGCGCGATTTGCAGTCGCATCCGAAGCTGGGCGCGTCGTGGGAGGGCCTCGCGCTCGAGCACCTGCTGCGCGCGATGCGAGTCGATCCGGGCGGGGCTTTCCACTGGGGCACTCACGGCGGAGCCGAGCTGGACCTGCTGGTCGTGCTAGGAAACCGGCGCTGGGGTTTCGAGTTCAAGTACGCGGACGCCCCGGGTACGACCAAGTCGATGCGCGTGTCCTGCGACGACCTGCGGCTCGAACGGCTGATTGTGATCTACCCGGGTGAGACCGACTACAGGCTGGATGACCGGATCGAGGTTCTGGCACTGCGCAACATCGGGAGGCTGTCCGGCCTCAGCTAGTATGTCGGCCTGCCGGGTGCTGCTATGGGCCGGGAT
>Ga0315273_10008787_pt1 | contig 12778 bp, 9 predicted proteins | sample YL17G02_0_MG_FD_205753 | JGI IMG/M metagenome (GOLD analysis project Ga0315273, IMG submission 205753) | Sediment microbial communities from Yellowstone Lake, YNP, Wyoming, USA - YL17G02_0 | ecosystem: Environmental > Aquatic > Freshwater > Lake > Sediment | place: USA: Wyoming | collected...
GCAAGCTCCGCCCCCAAGGCGGCGAAGCCGCGGCCGACAAGGCCACGAACCCCGGAAATGCAAACACGCCAATTTACAGACCCCACAGATGTTGCAGACCGTATCCTCGCGAAAAACGTGCATGTTCTGGAGGAAGCACCTACCGGACTACTTTCTTGACCATCTCCTCGATGACGCCGGGCTCGAGCTCCTCGAGCTCGTAGGTCACCTCGGCGATCGGCTTGTTGGCCTTGAGGATGCGGGTGAGGTCGATCGGCGTGCCCTCGACCACGACGTCGCACGGCGTCGCGTTGATCGTCGCCTCGAGGTCGGCGATCTGCTGATCCGAGTACCCCATCGCCGGCAGGATCTGCCCGGCGTTGGGGTACTTCTTGAACGTCGCCGCGATGGTGCCGACCGCGTACGGCCTGGCGTCGACGATCTCCGCGGCGCCCGCGTCCTTCGCCGCGAACCAGCCGGCGCCGTAGGTCATGCCGCCGTGGGTGAGCGTCGGGCCGTCCTCGACGACGAGGGCGCGCTTGCCGGCGATCAGCTCCGGCTTGTCGACCATGATCTTCGAGGCGCACTTGATCACACGCGCGCTTGGGTTGTACTTCCGGCAGTTGTCGATCACCTCGACGACCTTGACCGGGTCCGCCGTCTGCACCTTGTTGACGATCAGCAGGTCGGCCATCAGGAAGTTGGTCTCGCCCGGGTAGTAGGTGAGCTCGTGCCCGGCGCGGTGCGGGTCGACGAGGGTGATGAACAGGTCGGGCTTGTAGAACGGCGTGTCGTTGTTGCCGCCGTCCCAGAGGATGACGTCGGCCTCCTTCTCCGCTTCGCGCAGGATCATCTCGTAGTCGACGCCCGCGTAGACGATGAAACCGTTGTCGATGTGCGGCTCGTACTCCTCGCGCTCCTCGATGGTGCAGTCGTGCTTGTCGAGGTCCTCGTAGGTCTCGAAGCGCTGGCACGCCTGTTTTGCCAGGTCCCCGTACGGCATCGGGTGGCGGATCGCGACGACGCGCTTGCCGAGCCGCTTGAGGATGTTCGACACGTAGCGGGTGGTCTGCGACTTGCCGACGCCCGTCCGCACCGCGACGATGGCGATCACCGGCTTGGTCGAGCGGATCATGGTGCGGTCGGCCGACAGGATGCCGAAGTGAGCGCCCCACGCGACCACGTGCGAGCCCTTGTCCATCAGGTACTGGTGCGACACGTCCGAGTACGAGAACCACACCTCGTCGACGCCGTGCTGCTTGATGAGCTTCTCGAGGTCAGCCTCGGCGAAGATCGGGATCCCCTGCGGGTACAGCGGACCCGCAAGTACCGGCGGATAGACGCGCCCCTCGATGTCGGGGATCTGGGTGGCCGTGAAGGCGACCACCTCGACCTCCGGGTTGTTGCGGAACAGACAGTTGAAGTTGTGGAAGTCCCGTCCCGCGGCCCCCATGATGACGAACTTGCGCTTCGCCATTTTCACCTCCCCTGGTGAGCCGGCGGGTCGTCCTTTGGTGGCGACCACCCGCCGGGGCCCGGCCTGGCGTAGCCGAGCAGCCCCGCCGGGTATGGCTGAACCGGCGGCTATGTAGAAAGCTCAGAGTCGAGAGTTGAGAGTCGAGAGCAAACGCGCCCGCGCGCTGTCTCTCCCTCGACTCTTGCCTCTCAACTCTTAACTCTTGACTCTCAACTCTTGACTCTCAACTCTTGACCCACCAAGTCACTCCCACTCTATCGTGCCGGGCGGCTTGGAGGTCACGTCGTACACCACCCGGTTGATGCCGCGCACCTCGTTGACGACGCGCCGCGCGATGCGGTCGAGGACGTCCGGCGGGAAGCGAAACCAGTCCGCCGTCATGAAGTCCTCGGTGGTCACCGCCCGCAGCGCGAGCACGTTTTCGTAGGTTCGCTGATCTCCCATCACGCCGACGCTGCGAACCGGCAGCAGCACCGACAGCGCCTGCGCGATCTCCCGGTACAGCCCGGCGCTGTGGATCTCCTCGATGAACAGGGCGTCGGCCCGCTGGAGGAGCGCCACGCGCTCGGGCGTCACCTCGCCGAGGATGCGAACCGCGAGCCCGGGTCCGGGGAACGGGTGCCGCCAGACGAAATCCTCCGGCAGCCCGAGCTCCTGGCCGAGCCTGCGCACCTCGTCCTTGAACAGCTCGCGCAGCGGCTCTACCAGCGCGAGACCGAGGCGTTCCGGCAGTCCGCCCACATTGTGGTGTGTCTTGATGGTCGCCGACGGCCCGCGCACCGAGGCCGACTCGATCACGTCCGGGTACAGCGTCCCCTGCGCCAGGAACCCAGCGTCGGGGAAGCGCCGCGCCTCCTCCTCGAACACCGCGATGAACTCGTGGCCGATCCGACGCCGCTTTTCTTCCGGGTCCTCGACGCCGGCGAGGCGCGCGAAGAAGCGACCCGCGGCGTTCACGCGGTCGACAGGGAAACCGTATCGGGCGAAGCGGGTCACCACCTCGTCGCCTTCGCCCAAGCGCAGCAGCCCGGTATCGACGAAGATCGGGACGGTCCGCTCGCCCAGCGCCTCGCGGCACAGCAACGCCGTCACGCTCGAGTCGACGCCGCCCGAGAGGCCGACAATGACGCGGCTTCCCCCTACCTGCTCCTTGATCGCGGCGACGGCCTCGCGGCGGATCGACGCCGAGGTCCAGTCGCGCCGCGCTCGGCAGACCGCGAGGAAGTTGTCGATGATCTTCCGCCCCATCTCGGTGTGGCGAACCTCGGGGTGGAACTGGATCCCGTAGAAGTGACGGACCTCGTCCGCCATAGCCGCCACCGCCGCGTTTGACGTGCGGCCGACGACGGTGAACCCGAGTGGCAGGCCGGTGACCTTGTCGCCGTGCGACATCCACACCCGCTGCCGTGCGGGCGTGCCCGCGAATATCGGACAGTCGGCGACGGTCTCGAGCTCGGCGCCGCCGAACTCGCGACGGCCCGCGGGCTCGACTGCGCCGCCGAGCGCGTGCGCCATCGCCTGCAGTCCGTAGCAGATTCCGAGGATCGGGATCCCCAACGAGAACACCCGCGGGTCGGGCCGGATGGCATCATCCTCGTAGATCGAGGCCGGCCCACCGGAGAGGATGATCCCGATCGGGGCGATGCGCTCGATCTCGTCCACGGGTAGATCGCCCCGGCGGATCTCGCTGCGGACGGCAAGCTCACGCACGCGCCGCGCGATGAGCTGGGTGTACTGCGCGCCGAAGTCGAGGATTAGGAGCGTCTGGTGCGAGGTCATAGGGACTCGCCGTGCGAGCGGGTCATGCTACCAGCCGGGCTGCCGGCCAGCAAGGCTCGCCGCCGATGGAGCTGTCGATCCTTGCACCGCTCGGCTGGGAGACTTACGATGACGTCATGACAAACCGATCGCTCCGGTCACGTCCCCGTTTTGCTCCCCTTGTCTTCGCCGTCGCCGCCCTCGCAGTGGCGGTGCCGGCCACCAGCCAGACGGTCGACAAGGAGTGGTACTTGACCGTCTACCTGCAACAGAGCTTCCCCAAGCAGACCAACACCAACCTGCAGATCGAGCAGATCAACCAGATGTTCGGCGTCGACTTCGACACCTGGGACGACGTCCCCAACCTCAACCTAGGCGTTCAGTTGTTTCGCCGGGTGTCGCCCAAGTGGAAGCTCGGCCTCCAGGTCGACTACAGCCGGGGAGGGCTCGACTCCTCGGCCCCGGTCGACACCGAGGCCGGCCCGGCCGATCTCCACTTCAAGCAGGAATACTCGATCTACGCCGACCTCTACGCGACCGCCCACTACCTGCCCTGCTCCAGCTGCCGCGACTTCGTGCCGTTCGTCTACGGCGGCCTCGGCATCGCGTACGAGAAGGACACCACCACCCTGACGCTGACCAACCAGTACATCGACCAGTACCTGCGGGTTAAGAACGACGGCTTCTTCCCGTCGTACTCCGCGGGCGTTGGCTTCGACTGGTACATGGGCGACCAGCGTCTGTGGTACGTCGAGCTCGGCGGCGCATACGTGTGGGCGCGGATGACGAAGACCGTCCCGGCGGAAGGCCCCTTGGCGCCCGCCCCCGAGGTCACTGCCGACACCGACACATCGGGACCGAACTACTGGATCGGCATCGGCAGAAGGTTCTAGCGCGCCCAAGTCTCGACTTCCGACCGTGACAAGGGCTATAGCAGTCTCGCTGTAGGTGCTTCCTCCAGAACATGCACGTTTTTCGCGAGGATACGGTCTGCAACACCTGTGGGGTCTGTAAATTGGCGTGTTTGCATTTCCGGGGTTCGTGGCCTTGTCGGCCGCGGCTTCGCCGCCTTGGGGGCGGAGCTTGCCTCCGCCCATCTCCAAAGGGGGCAGGCAAGCTGCCCCCCTACAGCTCCCGGAGGGTGGTGGCGACGGGACGGCGGGGGCGGAGCTTGCCTCCGCCCATCTCCAAAGGGGGCAGGCAAGCTGCCCCCCTACAGCTCCCGGAGGGTGGTGGCGACGGGACGGCGGGCGGCGCGTATGGCGGGTGGCACGCCGCCGACTAGCCCCATCGCCAGGGCGAAGATGATCCCGCTGACCAGCAGGGCAGGCGTGATCCGGAACGCGAAAGCGATGTGCGAGAACGTCTGCCAGTTCATGGTTCCCGTGGTCAGGCCGTTGATCGGCAGCACGATGATGCAGCCGAGAACGCCGCCGAGGAGCGCGATCAACAACGACTCGAGCACGAACGAGAAGACGACGCTGCCGCCGCCGAAGCCCAGCGCGCGCATCGTCGCGATCTCCCGCTTGCGCTCGGCGACCGCCGAGTACATGGTGTTGAGCGCGCCGAACACGGCGCCGATCGCCATCACGAACGCGACCAGCGAGCCAAGGATGGTGATCAGCCGCGTCATCGACGCCGACTGCTTTCCGTAGTAGCTCTGCTCCCCGTCGACGCTCAAGGTGAGACGCGGGTCGGTGGTGATCCCGTCCTTGAGCGTGGCGAAAGCGGCCGGCGACTCGAGGCGGACCGTCATCGACTGGAAGATGTTCTGCGGACGCTGGTAGGTCTGGTTGAGCACGTTGGCATCGCACCACGCCTCGGAGTCAAAGGCGCTGCCGCCGGCGTCGAAGATCCCCACGACCTCCCACGTCCCGCCGCCGAACTTGAGCCGGTTGCCGACGTCGAACCCCGCGTAACTTGACGCCGCGTTTCTCCCCACGACAAGCTCGGCCAAGCCCGGATTGAAGAAGCGCCCGGAGGTGATCTTCACGCTGCTGCGAACGTCGAGCACGCGTGGCGACACCCCACGGACCTGGACGTTCGCGTCGGTCCCGGTCGTGCGTAGGGGGAACGCCGCGATCACCACGACCTCGGGAGACACCAGCGGTCCCGACGGACCGCGGGCCACGCCGGCGAGATCTTCGACTATCTTCACCTGGTCGAGTCTGAAGCCGCTGCTCATCTCGTTGCCTGACCCGGCACGCAGCAGGATTACGTTGTCCGGCGAGCCCGATGCGACGAGGGTGGCGCGGAACCCCTGCGCCATCGCCATCATGGCCACGAACACCGATACCGTGCCGGCGATGCCGAGCACCGCTACCACCGTGGAGGTCCAGCGTTGCCGCACGCTGCGCAGGTTGTACGTAACCGGAATCGCCATCGTCACACCCTCCGCAGCGCGTCGGCCACGCGCAGCCGCATCGCCGACATCGCCGGCAAGGCACCGGCGAGGACACCGACCAGCACGGCCAACGCCACCCCGCTGACGAGCTGCAGCGGCGACAGGTAGAACGTCATCCCCGGCAGCGCCTTGCCGAGTCCCGGGGCAGCGCCCCACGCCAGGAGGACGCCGACCACCCCGCCCTGCAGCGCGATGAAGGCCGACTCGGCAAGCACTAGCAGCAGCACGCTGGAATCGGAAAATCCGATCGTCTTGAGCACTGCCAGCTCGCCGGTGCGCTCGCGCACCGCGATCGCCATGGTATTGCCGGTGACCAGCAGCAGGGTGAAGAAGACGACGCCGCCGATGGTGAGGATCAGCAGCTCGATGTTGCCCATCTGCTTGGCGAACGAGGCGGCAAACGCGCGCTCGGTGTCGGTCTTGGTCTCGTACGGCGAGTTGGCAAAGCGCTCGTCGATCGCCCTGCTCGCCGTCACCGCATCGTCCGGGTTGGCGATCCGGACCGTGTACCAGCCGACGATTCCCTTGATCCACTGCGGGCCGCGCTCGTCGAGGTACGTGTAGTGGAACCAGAACTGCGTCTCGTCGTCGCCGGGCCGCTGTCCCTTGTAGATCGCGCGGATGTTGAACTCCCACGTCCCCGGGAAGATCGTGCCTTTGATCGGGATGCGATCGCCGAGCTTGAAGCCGTAGCGCTGCGCCGTGGCAGCGCCGACCGCCGCCCCTTCGCGGTCGGCGACGAACGTGCGCCACTGATCGTCGGGAATCTGGAATTCCGGGAACATCCCACGATAGGTATCGGTGTCGATCGCAAACTGCGGGAAGAAGTTCCTCTCCTCCTGGTAGACGCCGCCGAACCAGTTGGCGAAGGTGACGTCCTTGACTCCGGCCATCCGCGACAGCTTCTCCTTGTAGGCCATCGGCAGCGGCTGAATGATCGAGGTGCGGTTGATCACCACGAGGCGATCCGCGCCGGCGACGGCGACGCCCTGGTAGAAAGCGAAGTGGACAACGACAAGGATGCCGAACAGGAACAGCGCCACGGCGAACGACCCGATCGTCAGCGTGGTGCGGATCTTTTTGCGCTTCAGGTTGGCGAAGATCAGGTGCAGGTACTTCATTGCGCCGCCCCCCCGTCCTGCCCCTCGACGAGCACGCCCTTGTCGAGGTGCAACACGGCGTGCGCGCGCTCGGCCGCGCGCGGATCGTGGGTGACCATCAGAACCGTCTTGCCGTGCTCGTGCACGAGGCGGTCGATCAGCTCCATGATCTCGCCGGCGCTTTTGCGGTCGAGATCGCCCGTCGGCTCGTCGGCGAGCAGGAACGTCGGGTCGGTGACGATCGCCCGCGCGATCGCGACCCGCTGCTCCTGGCCGCCCGAAAGCTGGCGCGGATAGTGCTTCATCCGGTCGGAAAGACCGACCAGGGCGAGCGCCGTCTCCACGTGCTTGCGGCGCTGCGCCTTCGACAGCTTGGTTAGCAGCAGCGGCAGCTCGACGTTCTGGAACGCCGTCAGCACCGGGATGAGGTTGTACATCTGGAATATGAAGCCGACGTGGCGAGCCCGCCAGGCGGCCAGCTTGCCGCCCGACATCGCCGTGATCTCGTCGCCGGCGACGCTCACCGACCCTGAGGTTGGCACGTCGAGTCCGCCGAGGAGGTTGAGCAGCGTCGTCTTGCCCGAGCCGCTCGGGCCCATGAACGCCACGAAGTCGCCCACCTCGACATCGAGGTTCAGCCCCTGCAGCACGTGGATGTCCTCGCTGCCCCGACGGTACTTCTTGTCGAGGTTGCGCACGCGAATCAAACCGGTCCCGTTTCCCTTGCCATCAACATTGACCATGTCCCCTCCCATGCCGCCCAACTCTGCAGGTGAAGCGGGGTCAGGGGTCGGGGGTCAGGGGTCCGAGAAGACCCTGAACCCGGACCCCGGAGCCCGGAACCCGCCTCACCTGGTTTTCACGCGCTGCCCGTCCTTCAGGCCCACCGGGCCGTTTACCACCACCGTCTCGCCGCCGGCCAGGCCCGCCAGCACCTCGACATCGTTGCCGTGCTCCGCGCCGGTCTTCACCGCGCGCCGTTCGAGCCTGCCGTCTCTCACGAGAAATACCACGTCCCGCCCGTCTTCTTTCCTGATCGCGGTGCGCGGCAGCAGCGTGCGCATCACAGAAGCCGCGTCGCCGGTGTCCGGCTCGGTCAGGAACGCGACCTTCACGCCCATGTCCGGCAGGATGCGCGGATCGAGGGCATCGAAGGAGATGCGGACCTTGACCGTGGCTTTCTGCCGGTCGGCGGTGGGGATGACGGTGCGGACCTTGGCGGGGATGCGCCACTCCGGATAGGCGTCGAGCGTCGCCTCGACGCGCTGGCCGGAGCGCACTCGGGCGATGTACGACTCGTTGACGTCCACCTCGATCTCGAGCGAGGCCATGTCGACGATCGTCGAGATTCCGGTCCGGGTGAAGCCGCCGCCGGCGGAAACGGGCGACACCATCTCACCCACCTGCGCGTCCTTGGACACGGCGGTCCCCGCGAACGGAGCCCGCACCGTGCAGTTCTCGATGTCCTGCTCGGCGATCGCCACGGTGGCCTGCGCCGCACGCACCTGCTCGCGGGCGAGAGTGATGCGCGCCCGCAAGCTGTCCACCGCCGTGACCGCGTTGTCGAGCGCCTCGGCGGCGGTGACGCCTTCCCGGCGCAGGTCCATCTGCCTCCCCTGCGTGCGCTCGGCATTGGCGAGCTGCACCTCGAGGTCGCCGATCGCCGCCCGTGCCACCTCGAGCTCGGCGCGCGCGGCCGCGAGACGCCTTTGGCTGTCGGTGTCGTCCAGGCGAGCCAGCACCTGTCCCTGCTCGACCTGCATCCCCTCCTCGACCAGCATCTCCTTGACTCGCGCCGTGATCTTCGCCGCCACCGTCGCCCGCACCCGCGGCGTCACGTACCCCGAGGCGTTAAGCACCGCCGTCGCCAGGTTCCCGGCGACCGAGCGAGCGGCTGCGGTCTCGACCGGCACAGCGCGTCCTTTCAGAGCGATCGCGGTAATTCCAATCCCGATCACGGCCAGCGCCGCCGCGAGGATGACCACGAGACGGCCGCGTCCCCCACCTTCTCCTCGCGAGCCGGGGTCGATCCTGAGTGCACCGAGGTCGGGTCGATTCTCCGTCATGGTCTCCTCCGCGTCAGCGTTCGCCCGCGGAGTGTGCCGCCCCGATCGCCGGGGTGTCAAACCGCCGTCCCGTCCTCCGGGTTCCTGCCTGGCCAACCGACCGCTCGCGCGCCACCCAAACCCCCTCTTCGTCCCGCGTGTCTACGCAACTCGGCGACCGTGGTTGCGCCGCCGCCGGTCAGCGGCGGAAAGCGACCGGTGAGCGGTGGCCCGAGGCTCTCGGTTGCTCCGGGCGATCGCCCGTGCGCCGGTCCGGCAGTCTTCGTATACCCGTGCGAACGGCCCGCGCCGGTGCCGCGGCTACAATACCCGGTGTCTGGTCCGTGGGGAGGCGAATGTCCATCGAGCTGGCGAAAGCAGTGTTGACCACCGAGGCTGAGGCGATCCTCCGGCTGCGCGACCGTCTCGACGCCTCGTTCGAGAAGGCGGTCGAGCTGCTCGCCACCTGTCAGGGACGGGTGGTCTGGACCGGAATGGGCAAGTCCGGGATCATCTGCCGCAAGCTGGCGGCGACGATGGCATCGACCGGGACGCCGGCGCTCTTCCTGCACCCCGCCGAGGCGATTCACGGCGACCTTGGCATGGTCACCAACGGCGACGTCGTCGTGGCGGTGTCGAACTCCGGCGAGACTGAGGAGCTGGTGGGCCTCGTCGCCTATGTCAAGCGCCTGGGTACGCCGCTGATCGCGTTCACCTCGAACCCGACCTCGACGCTGGCGGGCCATGCCGACATCCACCTCAATCTTGGGGTCGACCGCGAGGCGTGCCCGTACAACCTCGCCCCCACTGCCTCGACGACCGCCGCCCTCGCCCTCGGCGATGCGCTCGCGATGGCCGTATCCGTCCGCAAGGGCTTCAACCCGGACGACTTCGCCCGCCTGCATCCGGGCGGCAAGCTCGGCAAGCACCTGCTCAAGGTCGAGGAGCTGATGCACCGCAACGAGTTGATTCCGCGCGTCGCGACCGACACCGCAATGAAGGACGTGATCTACGAGATGTCGCGCAAGGGCCTCGGGATCACCACCGTTCAGGACGGCGACGGGCACCTGCTCGGCGTGATTACCGACGGTGACCTGCGGCGCCTGATGGAGTCGGACCCTGATCCCCTGCGGCGCTCGGCCGCCGAGGTGATGCACCCCGGGGGCGTCACCATTGACTCGATTTCCCTTGCCACAGCCGCGCTGCGCCTCCTGGAAACGCGCCGGATCACCTCGGTCGTGGTCATCGACGCCGCCACGCACGTCATCGGGATCCTGCACCTGCACGACCTCTGGGGCGTCGGCCTGTTCTAGAAGCAGGCACGAGGCGAGAGGCACGAGGCAAGAGTGCCCTCTCCCGCCCACAAGCGCGGGGCTGTTCTCTCTTCCTTCATTGTGGCCTCGACCCTCTTGCCTCGCACCTCATGCCTATTGCCTGGAGGGGTGGGTGGAGAGCATAATGAACGGGTGTTCATTTATCCCGAACCGTCGCCCGGACCCGACGCCGCGACCGGCGGCCGCGGTCCATCGGTGAAGGAATCCACTCACAGCGTCTGACCAAGGAGGGGCTCAATGCATCGAGAGATTCGCAAGGTGGGAGTCCTGGGAGCGGGCGTGATGGGATCGGGGATCGCGGCGCACCTGGCCAACGCCGGGGTGCGCTCGCTGCTCCTCGATATCGTCCCGCCGCAGCTCTCGCCCGAAGACGAGAAGGCCGGGCTGACCCCGACCGATCCGCGCTTCCGCAACAAGTTCGCGCTCGCCGGCCTGGACAACATCAAGAAGTCCAAGCCGGCGCTGCTCTACTCGAAACGTTTTCTGCCTCTCATCGAGGTGGGCAACTTCGAGGACGACTGGGCGCGGCTGGCCGAGTGCGACTGGATCGTCGAGGTCGTGGTCGAACGGCTCGACATCAAGCAGCAGGTGTTCGGCAAGCTCGAGAAGGTGATCAAGCCGGGGACGATCGTCACCTCCAACACCTCCGGGCTGCCAATCAAGAAGATGATGGAGGGCCGCACAGAGGAGTTCAAGAAGAACTTCCTGGTCACTCACTTCTTCAACCCGGTCCGCTACATGCGGCTGCTCGAGCTGGTTGCCGGCGAGGATACCGACCCCGAGGTGCTGAAGTTCATGGCCGACTTCGGCCAGTTCCGCCTCGGCAAGGGGATCGTCTATGGCAAGGACACGCCAAACTTCATCGGCAACCGCATCGGCGTCTACGCGATCCAGGCAACCATCCACGCGATGATGGAGCTCGGCTACCAGGTCGACGAGGTCGACGTCATCACGGGGGCGCCGATGGGCCACCCGAGCTCGGCGTCGTTCGGCACGATCGACCTGGTGGGCCTCGACACCATGGTCCACGTCGTCCGCACGCTGCGGGAGGACTGCCCCAAGGACGAGGGGCAGCCGTACTTCGTGATGCCCGACTTCATCACGAAGATGGTCGAGCAGAAGCTGATCGGCCGCAAGGCGGGCGCCGGCTTCTTCAAGCGTGAGAAGGGCGCCGGCGGCGAGAAGCAGGACTTCGTGCTCGACTGGCAGACGATGGCGTACCGGCCGAAGCAGAAGCTCGACGCCCCGTCGTTGAAGGCCAGCAAGGGGATTCACGATACCGGGCAGCGCATCAAGATGGTCGCCGCCGCCGACGACCGCGCCGGCAAGTTCGCCTGGCGTCTTCTGCGCGACACGCTTGCCTACTCCTCGCGTCGCCTCCCCGAGATCTCGGACACGATCGTCGACATCGACAACGCCCTCAAGTGGGGGTTCAACTGGGAGCTCGGGCCGTTCGAGACGTGGGACGCGCTCGGCGTCCAGGAAACCGTCGACCGCATGAAGGCGGAGGGCGTCAAACCCGCGGCGTGGGTCGAGAAGATGCTCGAGAAGGGCAACGCTACGTTCTATCGCGACGGCGCCAAGGGACGCGAGTACTACGACGTCAAGAAGAAGAAGTACCTACCGATGCCGCGCCCCGAGAGCTTCATGGTGCTCTCCGAGCTGAAGAAGCTGAAGCCCGAGGTGTACGGCAATAAGGGCGCTTCGCTCGTCGACCTCGGCGACGGCATCCTCTGCTTCGAGTTCCACTCGACGATGCAGCCCAAGCTCAACCCGATCGACGACCAGATCCTCGAGGTCGCCGCCAAGGCGATCGAGATCGCCGAGCGCGACTTCCGCGGCCTCGTCGTCCACCACCAGGCCGAGAATTTCTGCGCCGGCGCCAACCTCGTGATGGTGCTCGAAGGGGCGATGAGCCAGCAGTGGAAGGCGATCGACGAGATGATCCGCAAGTTCCAGGGCATGACCATGGGGTTCAAGCGCGCCAGCGTCCCGGTCGTCACTGCCCCGTTCGGCTTCACCTTCGGCGGCGGCGCCGAGATCACGATGGGCGGCGACCGCGCCTGCGCACTCGCCGAGACCTACATGGGCCTGATTGAGGTCGGCGTCGGTCTGCTCCCGGCCGGCGGCGGCCACGTGTTCATGCTCGAGCGGGTGCTCGAGGGGATCGACGAGCCGGTGCTCTCGAATCTGCCGTTCCTGCGCAAGGCGTTCGAGACGATCGCCATGGCCAAGGTCGCAACCTCGGCCGAGGAGGCGCGCGAGCTCAAGTACCTGCGCTCGTACGACCACGTCGAGCTCAACCGCGATCAGCAGCTCTGGACCGCCAAGCGCATGGCGATCGGCCTCGCGGAGCAGGGGTACAAGCCGCCGCTGCCGCGGCTGTTCAACCTCCCCGGCCGCGAGGGACTCGCCACCTTCAGGATGTTCCTCCACAACATGAAGCTGACGCACTGGATCTCGGGCCACGACGAGAAGATCGCGACCCACGTCGCCAACATCCTGTGCGGCGGCGACACGACGATCAACAACCCGGTGTCCGAGGAGACGATCCTGGACCTCGAGCGCGAGGCGTTCCTCTCACTGTGCGGTGAACCCAAGAGCTAGGAGCGCATCCAGTTCATGCTCCTGAACAACAAGCCGTTGAGGAACTGAGTATGACGAGCCTGCTTTGCCGCGGC
>Ga0315273_10008788_pt1 | contig 12775 bp, 10 predicted proteins | sample YL17G02_0_MG_FD_205753 | JGI IMG/M metagenome (GOLD analysis project Ga0315273, IMG submission 205753) | Sediment microbial communities from Yellowstone Lake, YNP, Wyoming, USA - YL17G02_0 | ecosystem: Environmental > Aquatic > Freshwater > Lake > Sediment | place: USA: Wyoming | collected...
GGTCGCGCCGGTTCGGGATGAACGCCGCCATCCCGCCGATCGCGTGCGCACCGCGGCGGTGACAGGTCTGCACGAGCAGCTCCGTGTATGCCCGCATGAACGGCACGGTCATCGTCAGCTGGGCTCGATCCGGCGAGGCGATCGCCGGGTCCGTGCGGAACTTCTTGATGGCACTGAACAGGTAGTCCCAGCGCCCGGCGTTGAGGCCCGCCGCGTGCTCTCGCAACTCGTACAGGATCTCGTCCATCTCGAACGCGGCGAGGATCGTCTCGATGAGCACGGTGGCCCGAATGGACCCGCGCGGGATGCCCAGCGCCTCCTGGCCGTGGATGAAGACCTCGTTCCAGAGCCGTGCCTCGTGGTGCGACTCCAGCTTGGGCAAGTAGACGTATGGGCCGCTCCCGGCCGCGATCGCTGCCACGCCGCTGTGGAACAGGTACATCCCGAAGTCGAACAACGACGCCGAGATCGGCGCGCCATCGACGAGGACATGCGACTCGATGAGATGCCAGCCGCGCGGCCGGACGACCAGCGTCGCGCGCCGTTCGTCGAGCCGATATGCCTTGCCCTCCGGTGAATCAAAGGCCAGCGTGCCTCGTGTGGCGTCGGCGAGCGCCGCCTGGCCGCCGATCACGTTGACCCACGTCGGCGACAGGGCATCCTCGAGGTCCGCCATGAACACCCGGGCCCCGGAGTTCAGGGCGTTGATCATCATCTTCGGCTCGGCCGGGCCGGTGATCTCGACCCGCCGGTCGTTCAGGTCCGCCGGAGCGGGTGCGACCGTCCAGTCGGACTCACGGACGTGCGCAGTAGCGATGAGGAAGTCCGGGCGAACGCCGGCGTCCAGCTCGGCCTGCCGCTCCGTCCGGCGCTGCAGGAGATCCAGCCGGAGCACCCCGAAGCGTCGCTGGAGATCCCCGACGAACGCAAGCGCCTCCGGGATCAGGATCCGATCGGCACCCGGGACGGATGGTCCGGTGACGTGTACGCCGGGGGGAGCCACCACCAGGTCACGCCTCACCACGTCGGACCGTGGCCTCGATGAGCCCGTACGGCTCACTTGTCGGCGTATAGATCTCGCGGTCGTTGGTCAACCCGAACGGCGTCAGGTCCACCAGCCAGTGGTGCAGGTTCGGCAGGACCATCCGGATCTCCTGGACCTCGTCGTGGTGCTCCAGGATCAGCCCGGCCATGATCCAGATCGAGGTCTGGATGGACGGACTGTCGTGGTCGGCCCAGGTCTTCAACAGCGATGTACGGATCGCCTCGAAGGAGGCGTCGGCGTCCACGTCCGGCGAGCCGTATTGCCAGATCGCCGTCAGCTTGGTGGCCGCCATCCGGTCGTCCGTGTCGGCCAGTGTGGTGTAGCGATCGCGCGGGAAGCCCTCGAACGAGGATCGGGTGGTCTTGAGCACGATGAGGTCCTCGACCCCCGCCTCCACGAGGACCCCGCCAGCCGTGGCCGAGATCGTCGCGACACGGGTCCCCTCCCCGCTTCTGACGAACGCATCCCGCGCGGATGCGTCGCCGACCTCGATCGGTCGCCAGCTGTGCTCGCGGACGTTGACCGTGGCGCGCGAGACCTGAGGGAATGCAAGGAAGTGCTCGGCCAGTGCCCGTCCATATGTCTCGATCGCCCCGTCGAGATGCTCCTTCGCAAACGCATAGGCCGTGTTCTTCATCGTGTCCGTGGCCACGACCAGGGAGTTGTCCCCGTCCGTGTGCGCGGCCACGAAGTCGCCCTCCAGGGCGATGGCCACCGTCAGATCCCGCACGCGATGGGGTGTCGTCGAGCGGTCCACTCGCATCAGGCGGACACCGGCCTTGCCGTATCGAGCGGCCCCGAGTTCGATCACGTCATCACCTCGTTCGTTCGATCCAGCTTGGCCAGGCGGTCAAGTGCGATGTCCACGACGGCGTCGAGCGCCCTGTGGAGCTCCGACGCGCGATCGCGGTCCAGGGCCGCAGACATGTGCGGCAGGAGCGCCTCGCGCGGCCGGCCGGCCACGAAGACACAGTAACGGAACCCGAAGCGCGCCTCATACGCGGCATTGAGGCGGTCCAGCTCCGCGGCGACATCGGCCGGCGGCTGCCCTGGGCGGTCGTACCCCTGCTCGGCATGGGACAGCATCGACACCGTGTCCGGGGGCGCCCCGAGGCGCGGGTGAGCATCGATGAGCTCGAGTTGCTCATCCTCCGGCATGTCCTGGGCGATAGCCCGGGCACGTTCGAACAAGGCATCCGGAGTCTCGAACGGCCGGGCTGCCGCCAGCCGGGCCAGGAACCGCGGCGCCCCCTCGAACAGGGGCGACATCACGGCTGCGAAGGCCTCGTCGGTCGGCGCGTCCAGCGCGACCTCCAGCCTCACCAGCCGCCGGCTTCGCGGATGAGGCGGTGAAGGACACGAGCCGAGACGATCCGACGGTACTCCGCCGTGGAGCGGACATCGTCGATCGGATGGATCTCGCCGGCCAGCGTCTCGGCGGCCTGGTCGGCCGTTTCCGGGATCGGCCATCGACCTTCCATCGCGGCCTCTGTGGCGGTGGCACGGATCGGTGTCGCCGCCACCGACCCGAGCGCGACGCGGACATCCGTCCAGCCCTGCACCCCGGGGATCTCGCGCCAGGCCAGCGCCAGCACGACCTTGCTGATGGCCTGGGCGCGACGGGTCCCGACCTTTCGGTAGCGCATCTCCTGGCCGTCGGCCAGCGGGACGCGGATGCGCAGGAGCAGTTCGTCCGGCTGAAGCGCCGTGCGGCGATAGTCGGTCCAGAAGTCCGCGGCTCTGACGATTCGCTCACCACGGATGGAGCCAAGGCTGAAGGTCGCGTCCATGGCCAGCAGCACGGGCAGCGTATCGCCCGCCGGCGATGCATTGGCGATGTTGCCACCGAGCGTGCCTCGGTTCTGGATCTGCGTCGCCCCGATCGTGGCGGCCGCCTGGACCAATCCGGGGAGATGCTCGCGACACAGCGCCGAGCGTCGGATCTCCGTGTAGGTCGTCAGCGCCCCGATCGTCAACGCCTCACCATCCGCCGAGATCCCGCGCAACTCATCCAGGCGCCAGAGGTCCACGATCCGCTCGGGAGGCTCACCCAGTTCGCCAGTCAGGGCCACCATCAGATCCGTCCCACCGGCGATCGGGCGGGCCGGCGGGAACTCGGCCATGGCCGCATAGGCCTCGACGAGGGAGGACGGGCTGACGACCGGCGGTTCGACGGGCATGGGTACTCGGGCCCCTACTCGGCGCGCATCGCGCGGCCGGAAGCGGCCTGCGCGATGGCTTCGATGATCTTGGTATAGCCGGTGCAGCGACACAGGTTGCCGGCGATGGCGTCCCGGATGGCGTCATCGTCGGGACCGCCACCCGTGTCCAGGTACGCCTGGGCGGACATGAGCATGCCCGGCGTGCAGATCCCGCATTGGGCGCCACCGGTCTCCAGGAACGCTGTCTGGAGCGCGTCAAGCTGGGCCGCGGGACCGGCCAGACCCTCCACGGTCCGGACCACGGAGCCTTCTACCTGGCAGATGGGCACGAGGCAGGCAACGACCGGTGCGCCGTCCAGGAGCACCGTGCAGGCGCCACACTCGCCCTCCCCACAACCCTCCTTCGTGCCGGTCAATGCCAACTCGTCACGCAGGACATCCAACAGGCGACGCATCCCCGGGACGTCCACCTCCACGGCGGCCTCGTTGACTGTCAGGGAATAGATGGTCATGCGGGTTCCGAAGCGCCTGGGCGCGGGCCAGCCACCGCCGGCAGCCCGGCCATCCCGGCCAGGATCCGTTCCGGGCTGGCCGGCAGGTCGCTGATCCAGACCCCGGTCGCATCGGCGATGGCGGCCACCACCGCGGGCGCCCCGACATCCATCGGCAGCTCCCCGGCGCCCTTCGCACCGTGCGGGGCGGACCCGAACGGCGCCTCGACCAGGATCGTCGAGATGCGCGGTGCGTCCAGCGCTGTCGGGATGATGTAGGTCGCCAGCCGGTCGTTCAGGTAGCGCCCATCGCGCAACTTGATCTCCTCGATCGTCGCGTAGCCCACGGCCTGGAGCGTGCCTCCTTCGACCTGCCCCTCGGCGAGGATCGGATGGATGACGCGGCCGATATCGTCGGCGGCCACCACGTCCCGAACGTGCACCTCGCCGGTGTCCAGGTCCACGTCCACGCGGGCGACACAGGCCGCCCAGCCGAACGCGGGATAGGCGTCGCCGGTGTAGGTGGCGTCGTCGAACGGGACGCCCGGGTACGGCTCGAAGCGCTGGTCGATGCGGATCGCGCCGTGGCTGGCGGCATGATCGCGATAGGTCTCCGCGAATCGACCTCCCGTGGCCGCCTCCACCTGGGCCCGCAGGCGTTGTGCCGCCCGGATGAGCAGGCCACCGACGACCATCGATGTGCGGCTCGCGACGGTCGGGCCGGAATCGGGCACGAACGCCGTGTCCTGCGGCGCGATCTCAACGGCATCGAACGTGACGCCGAGCGCCTCCGCCACCAGCTGCGGAAGGATCGTCTTGGTCCCCTGCCCCATCTCGGTCGACGCCGTCAGGATCCGGATCTCGCCGGCCGCGGTGAGCTCCACGGAGGCCACCGACGCCAGGTGCACCTCGCCGGAACCGGTGAACCCAGCCCCGTGCCAGGCCAGGGCCAGACCGATCCCGCTGGCCATCCGCTCGGTGCCGGTCCGCAGCGGCGAGCCCGGGATGGTCCCCGACCCGTCTCGGCCACGGCGCGCCGACCGAAGGCGCGTTCGCAGCCGCTCGAACTCGGCGGCCTCGGCGGCTCGCTCGAGCACTTCCTCGGCGGCCACGCTGTCGCGCAGCACCTGTCCGGTCGGGGTCACGTCGCCGGGTCGATAGATATTGCGACGGCGGATCTCCAGCGGGCTGAGCTCCAGGATCTCGGCGATCCGGTTGAGATGCGTCTCCGCCGCGAACTCCACCTGGGGCGCCCCAAAGCCGCGGAACGCGCCGTTCGGCGGCGTATTCGTGCGCGTCGCACGGGCCCGGATCCGGACGTTGGGGCATCGATAGGGGCCGCCCGAGTGGAGCGCGCCGCGCGACAGGACCACCGGCGTCAGCGTGCAGTACGCCCCGCCGTCCATGATCACCTCGATGTCCTGGGCGATGAGTCGGCCGTCCAGGGTCACGCCGGTCCGGTGACGGACGATCGCCGGATGACGCTTCGTGGTCGCGGCGATGTCCTCGTGACGGTCGTAGATCATGCGGACCGGGCGACCGGCCTTGCGCGCCAGGAGGGCCGCATGGAGCCCGATGACGGATGGGAAGTCCTCCTTCCCTCCGAACCCACCGCCGGTCTCCGCCTGTACCACCTGGGCCTGCTCGTCGTCCAGGGCGAGACCACGCTTGAGAGCCGCGTGGACGTAGTACGGACATTGGAGCGAGCCATGGACGGCTACACCGCCGTCCTCCCGCGGCACCGCGATCATCGCGTTGTTCTCGATGTACAACTGCTCCTGGTGGCCGACGCGATACTCGCCCTCCAGGATGAGATCGGCAGCGGCGAGGGCCCCGTCAACATCGCCGACCCCGATGGCGTAGTGCGCGAATTCGTGCTCCGATTCGAGCGGATCGAAGACGGGCGGAAGCGGGTCGGTCCGCACTCGCACATGCCGTCGGGCGGCTCGAAGCGTGGCGCGATCCGGGGCGGCCAGCAAGGCCAGCGCCTCGGCGTGGTGCTGGATCTCGCCGCCGACCGGGACGAGGATCGGTTGGTCCGACTTGATGGAGCTGACGATATTGTCGCCGGGGATGTCGGCCGATGTCGCGACGACGATCGTCGACCAGTCGAAGACGGGGTCCAGATCCAGGGCCACGAATCGCGCATGGGCATCCGTGGAGCGCACGGTCAGGCCGTACCAGGCGCCGGGAAAGACGAGATCATCCGTGTACTTGGCCGCACCGGTCAGCTTCGCCGGGCCCTCGCGCCGAAGGGGAGCGACCCCGCGGGCGCGCCCGGGTGCGATCGTGCCAGGTTGGATGACGATGGCGCCGGGCGATTCGGTCCGTGTCGTCATTCGGTGGCGTCCTCCTCTCGTCGAGCATACATCGCCACAGGGGCCTTCGGCCGTCGACCAAGGTCGCCCACCCCAGTCTGGACCAGACCATACCGGACGGTCACTCCTGTTGCCGTGTGGCACCGGGAAGTAGTCCTATCGGGTAGTGGTATTGCTGTATTCGGTGCCCCATACCTCTATCATCGAGTGTCCTTGGTCCAGTATCGAGCGTCATCGAACGTCCTTGGCCAGGTCTTCCTCAGGAGTCATACGGACATGGATCCGCAGCAAGTCCTTCTGCCACTCCTCGTCATCGCCGTCATCGCGAATATCGTCCTGATCATCGTCGCCCTCGTCCTTGCGGCTCGACGTCGGCGTCAGGCGGCCGCGAGCGATGCGCCTGTCGCCACGCCCAGCACCAGCGCGGCGTCCCGGACCCCAGGGCCGGGAGCGTCTGCCGCCCCGCGCGCCGTGGAGCCGGCATCGGCTGCCAGCCACATCGCGGATCCCCAGACCGGCTTGCTCCTGCCCATCCCGTTCGCGCGCGCGCTGGCCGACGAGGAGAGTGGCGTCACCGATGCCCTGACCGGTCTCCTGCTGCCCGTCCCGTTCGCCCGCATCGTGGCCGACGAGGACGCCCGGATCCAACGCTATCGCCGGCCGGCGACGATCGTCATGGTCGAGGTGGAGGGGCTGGATCGACTCGTCGAGCGACTCGGGAATGCCGCCATCGAACGGCTTGTCCCGGCCGTAGCCGATTCCTTGCGGCGGAACGCGCGCGATGCCGACCAGGTCGCACGTCTCGGCCCCGGCCGCTTCGCCGTCCTCCTGCCGGAGACGGACGACGTCCAGGCGATCAACTACATCGAACGGGTCCGCAAGTCGTGCGACCTGTGGCTTGAGTCAGGGGCGGTCGCCCTGCGTCTGGCGATCGGCTGGGCCAGTGCCATCGATACCTCGCTGGCCGACGCCCAGACCCTGGCCACAGACCGGATGTTCGCCGAGACTCGCCGGAGCGCGAACCGACAGGATCCGGACATCGACGGGCAGACCGGCGGCATGGAACCTGCCTACGGGGGCTAGTCCCGGCCGAGTCGGATCCCTCGTCCCGGGGTGGCGCCGGTGTGCACCCCACCATCCACGACCAGGGTCCCGTTGACCACCACGTGGTGGATCCCGACCGGGAACGAGCGTGGCTCGTCGTAGGTCGCGGTCGCGCGAACGGTGGCGGGATCGAACACCACGATGTCGGCCAGGGCGCCGTCCCGAAGGGTCCCGCGCTGACGCAGGCCCAGCCGGGCGGCCGGCGCTGAGGTCATCTTGCGGATGGCCTCTTCCAGGCTCAGAAGCGCCTCGTCGCGAACGAACTGGCCCAGGATCCGCGGGAAACTGCCATAGGTACGCGGGGCCGGTTTCGCGCCGACGAACGCTGAATCCGTACCGACCATCCCGACCGGGTGGACGACGAACGGGCGCATCGACTCGGACCAGGGGCCACTTGTGACCTGGCTGCCGCCCAGGCGCTCGCTGAGCAGCAGGTCGCAGATCACGTCCACGACATCGCGGCCGGTCTCGGTCATGACCTCTGCCATCGTTCGGGATTCCCAGCGCAGGTTGTCCGGATGGGTGAACCCGCCGAGGCGCAGATCGGACCAGCCACCAGTGCCCGTGTAGGAGGCGCCGCGGGTCTTGAACTCCTTGCGAAGACGGTCGCGGGCGGTCCGGTCGGCCAGGCGCTGCTTCAGGGGGCCCGGGCCACCGTCCTGCATCCAGCCTGGCATCTGGATGAGCAGGCGCGTGTTCGCCCATTCGGAGGGATAGGAATCGAAGGTGACGTCCAGGCCTTCAGCGCGCGCGTCGTCCACCAGGGCGAGGAGCGTTTCCGGGCCGCCCGGGTATGTCTGTCGATGGTAGAAGTGCGTGATGTGGGCCGGCGCGCCGGCGCGCCGGCCGATCTCTATGGCCTCCCGGAACGGGTCCAGGTAGCGGTCGCCGAGCGGGTAGCGGACATGGGTGTGATAGAAACCACCGGCACGACCGGCTTCCGTTGTGAGCGCGGCAAGCTCCTCGGTCGTGGCATAGCTGCCGGGGGGATAGTCGAGGCCGGAGCTGAGACCCACGGCGCCCTCGGCCATCCCGTCGCGGAGCAGGCCGCGCATCCGGTCCAGGGCTTTGGCATCGGCGGGAACGTCGTCCCAGCCCATGGCCCCGATGCGGAGAGCGGAGTTGCCGATGAGCGTGGCCACGTTGAGGCTGACCGTGCCGTCGTAGCGGCCGAGGTAGCTCTGCACGGTGTCCCACGTGTAGTCGATGTCCGGGCGGCCGTCCAGGCCAGAGTCCATCTCGACGAAGGCCTCAAGATCGGCCCGATGCTCGAATGGGGCGAAGCCGTTGCCGTCCACACCGACGACTTCCGTCGTCACGCCCTGGTGCACCTTGGGCTCGTGGTGGGGCTCCGCCAGGATCGCCAGACCGCCGTGACTGTGCAGGTCGATGAACCCGGGCGCGACGACCATCCCGGTCGCGTCGATGTGGCGTCGTGTGAGCGGGCGGTCGGGATCGGCGGCACCGTCCCGACCCCCGTTTCGATCGGTCGCGCCAGCCGGCAGGAGCACCAGCCGCTCGCCGCGGACACCGACACTCCCCGGTCGCCCGGGTACACCCGTGCCGTCCACGACCGTGCCGCCGGTGATCAGCAGGTCCAATAGCGCGTCCGTCATGAGTCGCCTTTTCGGTGCCGTCCTGCATGCCTGGCGTGCATGGGACGACCATATAGGACAGGCACGCGCCCGTTCGTGTCTCGGCGGCGCCTGGGGTGACCGGGCGACCAACCAGGCCGCGGCCCTGATACCACCCGGAAATTCGGGCCAAACGACCCTACCCGCACTGCGCCCGGCGCGCTGACGATGGGGGCCACAAGACGCGATCGCTGCACAGGAGGCCACGATGACGGAACGGAAGCGGATGACCTTGCCCGGCCTGATCGCCAAGGCGGCCGAGGGGACGCCGATCACCTGGTTGACCTGCTACGACTATCCGACCGCCTTCCTCCAGGACCAGGCCGGCATCGACATGATCCTGGTCGGGGACAGCCTGGGCATGACCATGCTCGGCTACGACAGCACGCTGCCGGTGACCATGGACGACATGATCCGCCACACGGCCGCGGTGCGCCGAGGTGCCCCCAACGCGTGGGTCGTCGGCGACATGCCGTACATGAGCTACCAGCCCAGTGTCGAAACGGCGATCCGGAATGCCGGCCGCTTCATGGCCGAGACCGGCTGCGACGCCGTGAAGCTGGAGGGCGGAGCGGAGATGGCGGACCGGCTGGCCGGCATCGCCCGGGCGGGCATCCCGGTCATCGGCCACCTCGGGCTGACGCCCCAGAGCGCAAGCGCCCTCGGCGGCTTCCGGCTGCAGGGCAAGAGCGCCGCGAAGGCGCACAAGATCGTGGACGACGCCCGGATCCTCGAGGAGGCCGGTGCGTTCTGCATCCTCCTGGAGCTCGTGCCGGATCGCGTGTGTGGCCTGATCAAGGAGCGCGCCCAGGGCGCCATCATCATGGGCCTGGGCTCCGGGCCGGACGCCCACGGCCAGCTGCTGATCTACCACGACGCGTTCGGGCTCTACCCCAAGTTCACGCCGCGGATGGCCAAGGTGTTCGCCGATGCCGGGGCGCTCATCCGCGATGGCCTCGCCGCCTACGTGGGTGAGGTCACGGAACACACCTTCCCTGCACCCGCGAACTGGTTCGGCATGAAGGACGAGGAGTACGACGAGTTGGTACGGCTGCTCGCCTGAGCATGCCCAGCGTCACGACTCCAGTGCACGAGAGGAGATGTCTGTGACCGCGACGTTTCACCCGGACCCGAGCACCGAGCTCCGGCGCCGGCTGGCGATCCCCAGCGACCGGCTGGACGCCCTCAACACGATGCTGCTGGATCCCGATGCGCGGATCGTCAACGATCTGCTGGCCGTGGTGGCCCGTTATGGCACCCCCGGCGAGATCAACCGCGAGGCGCGTGAGGCCGGCCAGCTGCCGGCGCTGCTGGAGCAGGTACGGGCGGTCCAGCCGGACTACCTCGCCGACCTCGAGTGGCTGACGGAACAGCGCGACCAGGACGCCTTCGTGAGCATCGCCGACTACCGGCGCGGCGTGCTGGGCGACCGTGCCGACACGATGACCTTCCGCGACGACAAGGCCGTGACCCTCGAGGTCAGCGCGCTCCAGTACTTCCCGTGGGTGATCGCGGCGGCCCGCCGCGCGATCGCCGACCGCTCGCTGATGCCGGGCCGCTGGATACGCGTCCGCAAGATGAAGGAGCAGGAGGCCGACGGCGACCTGGCAGCGGTGGCGGCGGCCATGAAGATCATCGGGGCCAGCGTGGTCGAGACGCTCGACACCAAGGGCACCGACGGCTCGAACGTCCACCTCGACGGCCCGGCGACGATCACCGGCTACTTCGGCGGTATCGGGCAGCCCAACGACCATCCCCTGCTCTGGGCGGACGAGTTCCTCCACTACTACACGACGTACGGGGTGCGACAGGTTCTGAACATCAACCCCGGGACCGTCCTGGCCGGCTACCTGCTCCATCGGCTGGGCATCGACATCGAGTTCAAGATCTCGGTCTTCATGGGCAACGACAACCCGTTCGCCGGGCTGTGGACGCTCCTGGGGGCCAGGTTGTTCGCCCGCGAGGACGGCACGACACCGCTCGTCGGGTTCAACTGGAGCAATTCGGTCGACAACGAGACGCTTGAGGTCGCGGCCGAGATCCGGCGGGCACTCGGGTTCGAGGACGCGGTCCGGTTCGAGCATCACATCACCGAGACCTACAAGAGCATCGTGCGCCAGCCGTACGACCGTCGCGACGAGCTCGTGGCGCTGGCCGACCACGTCTCGAACATCTCCGCCAAGCACGAGGGCGGCGATCCGGAGATCGACGGCACAGACGTCCACCCGTCGGACATCCTGGACTACTTCCGGGACAAGGCCGAGATCATCGCCAGCGGCGACTGGGACGCGCTGGCGGACGACTTCATGGACAAGCTGGACGCCACCAACCACACGGCGCGGGCGTTAACGGAGCACGGCCTGAGCTTCGTGGCGGCGCGCAACCTCCATCGCTGACGCGAGAGGCCGCGACACTCAGCCGCGGGCTCCGGGTCCCTCCAGGCGGCGGCCACGGACCCAGGCTCCACGAACCATGTCCGGGTGGGATCGGAAGATGAGGCGGCTGGCCAGATCCTCGGGGTCGTCATCGGATGCTCCCGGCACGGCCGCCACGAACGACGGATCGACCGCGATGACGTCCGCCTCCTTGCCGACCTCCAGCGATCCGATCTCGGCGTCGAGGCCGAGCGCCCGGGCTCCGTCAAGTGAGCCCATTCGGAGCCATTCGAGCGGCGTCGGAGCGGGCGCCCTGCCCGAACCCGCTACCCGCATCGCATTCTGGGCGTAGAAGCCCGCGCGCATCGCGGCGAAGATCGATAGGTCCGGCCCGCCGGCCACGTCCGACCCCAGTCCCACGGACAACCCCGCCTCCCTGTATCGCCCAAGAGGCATGACTCCAGATGCCAGGAACAGGTTGGACGCGGGGCAATGCGCCACGTGGGACCCGGTCTCCACCAATCGAGCCAATTCGCGATCCGACAGGTGGACGGCATGGGCCAGCACGGTGCGCTCCCCAAGCCCTCCGGCGCGGTCGTAGACGTCCACGTAGTCCAGCGCCTCGGGGAAGAGTCGGGCGACCTCGGCGATCTCCCCGCGATCCTCCGACACGTGGGTCTGCCAATACGTGCCGGTCGACGTGGCCAATGCCGCGGATTCGCGCAGCAGCTCCGCGGAACATGACACCGCGAACCGGGGCGTGACCGCGTAGCGCAGGCGTCCACCATCCCGCCTGTGCCAGCGCGAGATCAGGTCGGCCGACTCGCGCAGCGACCGGTCCAGGATGTCCGTCGGCTTGATCGTCGGGTCGTAGCCCCGCCGGTCCATCATCACCTTGCCGACGATCGCCCGGATCCCGTGGGCCTCGGCGGCGCGGAACGACGCATCCAGGCTAGCCTCATAGACGGCCCCGTAGACCATCGCCGTGGTGGTCCCGGCGGCCGCGAACGACCGCCACGCAACGGGCGCCAGCCGCTCGGCCGCGGCCTCGTCGAAGTCGCGCTCCAGTGGGAACACGTAGCGATCCAGCCAGGTCAGCAGGTCAAGCCCGGCGCCCAGGCCGGCATTCGGGAGTTGCGGCAGGTGGGCATGCAGGTCAACCATCCCGGGCATGAGGACCCACGGGCGCAGGTCGAGGGCAGCCGCTGCGTCCATCGGTCGCTCCGCCGTCGGCCCGGCGAAGGTGATCCGACCCGAGGCATCCACGATCAGCAGGCCGTCAGCCTCGTGGCTGATCCCACCCGCGGCAAGGGGGGTCAGCAGCCGGGCGCGCAAGGTGAACGGCCCGCCGGCAGGCAGCCTCAGCACTGACGGAGAGGTCGAGATCTCGTGTGGGGCGCTCACGACGGGCGATGCTAGCACGGGCCGCTCGGCCCGCCGGGGTGCGGCCGACGTCAGCCGCGGCCGGGCATCAGCGCTTCTTGCCGCGAACCTCGATGAGGTGGGCGGTCCACTCGGACCCGGAGCGATCCACCGTGGCCGAACTTCCATGCCAGCCGCAGGTGCATGTGATCGTCTGTGCCTGATGTTTGTACTCGTCGATGACGTGCTTGAACGGCTCGACGGCCCCGTTGGCGGGCTTGACA
>Ga0315273_10008789_pt1 | contig 12774 bp, 7 predicted proteins | sample YL17G02_0_MG_FD_205753 | JGI IMG/M metagenome (GOLD analysis project Ga0315273, IMG submission 205753) | Sediment microbial communities from Yellowstone Lake, YNP, Wyoming, USA - YL17G02_0 | ecosystem: Environmental > Aquatic > Freshwater > Lake > Sediment | place: USA: Wyoming | collected...
CGAGAGCATTCCGCTGAAGTACGGCCTGTTGGGACAGGAGACGACCGGGCCCGGGGGCATGTGCAAGGCGCTGCGGACCATCCCTGCCATGATCGAGATCGGGCGAAGGGTGGAGAAGGTCTGCCCAGAGGCCTTCATACTGAACTACACGAACCCAAGCGGCATCGTCACGGAGGCGGTGCGGAAGTACACAGAGGCGAGGATGATCGGCCTGTGCGCGGGGATACCAGGAGTGCAGGAGAACCTGCGGCGCCGCTTCTCGCCGCGCTATCCCGACTTCAAGAGCTACACCGTCGGACTCAACCACTTCGGGTACGTCTATCGCATGGTCTCGGGCGAGCGGGATGTCACCGCGGAGGTGATTGATTCGCTCGACCGGGAGGAGAAGTCTCGACGCAAGTCCGGCGCCGGGATGAGCATGTACCGGCTGCTCGAAGCGGCGCCGCTCTCCTATGTCGGTTACTTCCTCCACCGGGGCGCGGCGGTGGCGCGGCAGAAGGCCAGTCCCACCACCCGCGCGCAGGAGGTCGAGCAGATCGAGGCCCGGATACTGGAGGAGGCAGCGCGCCCTGAGACAGTGTCGAAACCAGTGGCGCTGGAAGAGCGAGGCGGCGGGGGGTATGCGGCGATCACTTTCGCAGTGATGAATGCCATCATCAACGACACCGGGGAGGAGCTAACCGCGAACGTGCCCAACTGCGGCAGCGTATCCGGGATCGAAGACGACGCGGTGGTCGAGGTCGTGTGCGAGATGAACAGGCGCGGCGCCCGACCGCTGCCGGTAGGCCCTATCCCGCTGGCATTCCGCGGCCTGGTCCAGGCGCTGAAGGCGTACGAGACGCTCACGGTGGAGGCGGCGGTGCACCGGGACAGGAGACTGGCAACGCTCGCACTGATGAACCACCCGTTGGTGGGCGATCTCGATCTCATCGAGCCGATGCTGTCGGAGATGCTGGAGGCCCATGGGCTGGTGTTCTCGTAGTCGGAGACTAGACGCCTGAATCTTCCCGGTCTCTTCACGATCCCGACATACCACCGGGCTAGACTACAATGTAACAATCAGCGGCAGTTCGATCAGCGTGAAGTCTCGCCTCCGTCACGACCGCCTGGGTGCTCCCAGGCGGTCGAGCCTTTCTGGCGGGACGTGCGATGCGCCGGGGAAGCTGCAGTGGGCGCCGCAGGACCCGCCAGCATGGGTCTTGGGATTGGCCCAAGGCGTTCTTGCCGATACCCGCCGGGGTGCGGTATAATCAGTGTGCGATGTTTGGTCGGGTGACAGGCCGGCGTCAGCCCAGGCTCGGCGGTGCCAACGACGGGCTCAGGCCATACTCGGCGGTGGGGACGATGCCCATCGCCCTGCTGCTGCTTGCCAGCGCCTTCTCTCTCGCCTCCGCCAGCACCGAAGCCGCCTACAAGAAGACGGTGGCGGGCTTCCGACCGGTAGACGTGGTCAGCGGGCCGCAGTTGGGGCAGGCGCGGCGCGCCGAGCCGGGGAAGTCGCTCCAGCTCTCCGGCGTCATCCAGGGCATCTTCACGGTACGCCAGCAAGGTTCCCGCGACGCCTCACCGTCTGGACAGGACGCTGGTGGGAGCGAGGCTCCCGCCGATCGCACCCAGCGGACGATCCTTCTCCAGCTTGTTGACAACTCCACCGTTGAGTTCGAGTGCACTGCCGACTACCAGGAGGTTCATCCGCGCTCCCGGGTGCGCTGTCTGGTCAAGCCGGCGGAGCCGTCGCCGACCGCGCCTCTCAAGCTCATTGACATCACCTGGGACAAGACCCCGATCGAGCTGCTTCAGGAAGCGGCGCGGGCAGCGCTGAAGTTCCCGCCCTCCAGTCGGGAGGAGATCGCGCAGTCGGCCGCGCAGCTCCAACGGGCGCAGCAGGCCCAGCAGCCGATGCCCACTCGCGGCGGCGACCAGACGACGGTAGTGAAACGTGCCATTGCCACCCTCAACCCGCGGCTCTCGGCGAAGGAGATCAGCACGATCGGAGACAGCATCGTCTCCTACTCGGCCAGATACGGTGTTGACCCGTACCTAGTCGTCGCGGTGATTGCGGCCGAGTCGCGCTTCAACCCGAACGCGCGTTCCTACAAGGGCGCGGTGGGCCTCGGTCAGCTCATGCCTGCGACCGCCGCTGCCCACGGCGTAGACGCCTACGATCCCGTCGCCAACCTAGAGGTCGCCATCCGCATCATCAAGCGAAACCTCGACAAGTACGCGGGCCGTCCCGACCAGTGGAACCTGGCCCTCGCCGGATACAACGCTGGAAACGGAGCGGTCAAGAGGCACGGCGGCGTACCCCCCTACCGCGAGACACGCAACTACCTCTGGAAGATCTACGAGTACTGGTGCTGGCTGAACGGCACGCAGCCCGAACCGAGGCCCCGCTGACCCGGGGATCGCCCTACCGGTCACGATGATCGCCGCTGTCCACGCACTCCTCGGCGCTGCCCTCGGCCGTCTCTGCCGCACTCGCACCCAGGCGGTCGCGCTGGCAAGCGCTTCCCACATTGCCGCCGACATGCTCCCGCATCGCGACCTCGAGATCCCGCAGGAGGCTGGCCTTCTCGCCGCCGCGCTTGCCCTCATCGCGGCCGCCCGCGGCGCCGACTCACGGGAGTTCGCAGGCGCCGTAGGGGCTGTGGCGCCCGACATCGAGAATCTGATCGGCCGGATGCGGGGGCTGCCGGATGAGAAGCTACTGCTGCCGAACCACAACCGCTATCACGGGCGGAAGACGGAGGGCTTCGAAGGTCAGCTCGCCCTGGCGCTCGTCGGTGTTGCCGTCCTCCTGCTCCCTACTGAACGCTAGCCGCCCGTTCGGCAGGAGCTTCAAGCCTTCGTAGCCGAAGGAGCCTCGGCTACTTCGGCGGAGAGGGCTGCCCCTGTGCACGGAGAACCAACCTCCCAACATGCGATAGGGGATAGAGATGAAACTCCTGCTCGCCCTGCTCCTGGTTGCCTGCCTGTCATCTGCGGCGCGCGCCGTCACCATCGCCACCGAGGACAAAGGGGAGATCGTCTTCCTCGCTGGAACCAGCCCGTTCACCCGCATTGTCTGCGGCGCCTATGGGCCGGGCTGGCGGGCGGAATCCCAGTCGGCCGCGGGCGACCTCACTACAACGCTCTCCGCTGCCGACAGGCGATCGCTTTCAGGCACTTTCGACATTCCAGAGACCGCGGCAAGTGTCGCCTTCTCCGAATCGGTGTCGCGCGCCGGGCCGCGCTCCGTTCACGCCTCCTACCAGTTCACACTCAGCGCCCCGGCCCAGCCGAACAGCCTTTGGGTCTCCCTCTACCTTCCCTGCGACCTGTACGCCGGCCGGACCGTCACCGCCTTGGACGCCGCCGGGGAGCAACTCCAAAGCTTGGCGCTCCCGGCGTCGCTGGGTCAGGCTCATCTCTTCAGCCAGAACGGGATCGCCAAGCTGTCTATTGATGCCGGTTCGCCGGTAGGATATGAGATCGAGTTCTCGCCCGCGGCAGGCGTGCTGCTGCAGGACAACCGTCAATGGGGCGCAGGTGACTTCGAGATCCGCATCGAGCTGCTGGGCGACCACGCCGGCGCGGTAGCGCCGGCCGGAATCCCGTTCGCACAGGCGCTGACCGTCAGCCTCGACAGCGACGTCACCTTCCAGCTCGACCCGGCCTCCGCCATATCGAAGACGGACACCGCGAGCTGGTTCCCCTACACCATCCCATGGGATGCGGCTCCACTCGATCTCTCCCGGCTCAACGATAAGCCCGCCGGGACCCACGGCTTCGTCACAGCGAAGGACGGCAAGCTGGCATTCGAGGACGGAACGCCAGCGCGCTTCTGGGGCGTTTGCGTCTCGGCCGCCGCGAACTTCCCCAGCCACGAGCAGTCGGAGATCATCGCCCGGCGCATGGCCCAGTTCGGCGTCAACATGGTGCGAACACATCACGCCGATGCCGGCTGGAGCGATCCGAACTTCTTTGATGAGTCCGCGGGCGACACCCAACACTTCGATCCGGACGCCCTCGACCGGTTCGACTACTTCGTCTCCTGCCTGAAGAAGAACGGCATCTACGTCTACCTCGACCAGTTAGTCCACCGCAAGTTCACCGCAGGAGATGGCGTGGCCAACGCCGACGCGCTCGACTACGCGGCGAAGCCCTACACGCTCCTCGACCCAACTCTCATCTCGCTTCAGAAGAAGCTCAGCCATGATCTCTGGACGCGCGTCAATCCATACACCGGCATCGCCTACAAGGATGACCCTGCGATCGCGCTGGTGGACTTCACCAATGAGAACGACATCTTCACCGGTGACGTAACGGTCGAACCGTATGCGACGGACTTCGAGCGGAGCTGGCGGGAGTGGGCGACAGTCCACTCGGTGAGCCCCGACCAGCCCGTCCGGCGCACCGGCGAGCGCGGCCCGGATGCCCTCCGTTTCATTGACGAGCTACAGAAGCGCTACTACGCGGAGATGCACGCCTATCTCCGAAGCATCGGAGTGCGCATCCCGATCACGGGCAACACCTGGCTGGTCGTCGGCGCGAACCTGCCGTCACAGGCGACCATGGATTACATGGACTCCCACTGCTACTGGGATCATCCCTATGACAACTACTCCCGCTTCCGCAACCAGCCCCAGGTGAAGGTTGACCCGGCGAGCGAGGGCAACAACTTTGCCACGCTCGCGATGAGCCGGGTGCTTGGGGAGCCATTCGTGTGTTCGGAGTGGGGCCACCCATGGCCCAATGAGTGGCGCGCCGAGGGGCCGCTCGCCACCGCGGCAGTCGCCGGGCTCCAGGGTTGGGACGGAATGCTCGCCTATACCTACCGCCACTCCACCGAGGTCCCCGTGGACCGGATCACGGGCGCCTTCGACACCTTCAACGATCCGGCTGTCTTCGGCCTCTTCCCGGCGGCAGCGCTGATGTTCCGCCGGGGCGATGTCGCCGAGTCACGCCTCCCCACCGTCGTGCTCTGGCAGGACAGCGACCTGTTCGGCGGCTCCCAGGTCTCGGCCTGGAACAGCTCTCCTGCCTACCGCTCGCTGGTCGAGCGCACCACCGTTGCCACGTCGCTTGCGCCCGTCCACAGTCCGAAGTCCGTCATCCGCCCCGGCGACTATGTCCCGACCGCCGGAGCGACCTTCACCGCCTCCGATACCGGGCAACTGCGGCGCGACTGGAAGCTGGGCGTGGGCACCGTCGACGCGCCGCGCTCGCAGGCGGCCTACGGCTTCCTGGGCGCTGCCGGGGAGATCGCACTGAGCGATGTCAGGCTGTCAATCGGCACGCCGTTCGCGGTCGTGGCGGTGTCGTCACTGGATGGACAACCGATCGAGCTATCCCGTCATCTGCTGGTGAGTGCGGTGGGCCGGGTGGAGAACGCCGGCATGGTCTTCAACCTGACTCGGACTCAGCTCAAGAACGGAGGGTCCGGCCCCGTCCTGTGCGAGCCGGTGGTCGGAACGGCGACGATCCGCACACGTGAGCGGGGCTTCCAGGTGTACGCGCTTGCCCCCGATGGGGCGCGGAGGCCGCTAAGGAGGATCGAGGCAGGCGAGAAGGGCCTGGTTCTGCCGCTGGAGGCGTCCGCGGGCACGATCTACTACGAGCTTGCGGCGCCTTAGCGTAGGCATCGGCCTAGCCTCCCCTCATCTCAGTGTTCTCGGCCTCAAGCAGCACTTGCCCCGCGGTATCCCTGAAGGTCACGGCGAGGTATCGCCTCGGCGTGCACTGCGCCATCTTGATGACCAGGCGATTCCATCCCTGTCGCAGGTCCACGTCACACTCGTCCGCGCTGAGCGGCGAGGCTTCGACTGCGCTCAGCCTCGCCCCACCCCGAGCGAAGTCGAGGGGCGAGGCCGCGCGATGCTCGTGCTGGTAGCACACCTCACCGCCGTTGAGCCAGGCCCTGATCCCATCATTGGAGGCGATCCGCAACCGGGCTCTCACAGTCCGCCGGCTGGCGGACATCCGAACATCGCTTGCCAGGTAGTAGGTTCCCTGCTCCCCCTCCAGCCCCGCGATGATACCGACCGCCGGCTCGGGCACAGATAGGCGACGCCACCCATCGGTTTCCAGCGGCCTCTCGCCCGAGAGCAGCGCCGCGTCTTCCGGCAAATGTGCCTCATCGAAGCTGCCGTAAGGCCCGCTCGCGTACCAGAGCGACTCCCCGACGAGCGTGACGGGCAATGTGAACTCCGATCCATCGTCGAGCGCAAGGTGGAGCGTGAATGGATTGCTTGGCGATATCACAGCGATCCCACGCGGTGCAGTGACTGTCAACAGGAACGAGACCATCGTGCCCTCGGGAAGGGTCAGCGACTCGGCGGCGGCTGCCACCACGAATCCAGCTGGCGCAGCCAGCCTCGCCTGTGCTTCAAGGGTGCGGTTGGCCATGTTCGAGAGTGCGACCGTCAGACGACGCGGAAGATCGTAGCCAATAGTCGGTCGAGCATCATAGTCTACCTGGATCCGGAGCGGTCCGCGCCGATGCGCCGTGACGTAAGGTCCGATGGCGAGCTGGCGCAAGAGGTTGGATGCGTCCGGGGCAGGCAGACTCGGGTCTGCCTCAACTGGTTCCGGCGCCAACTGCACACGTCCGCCGCTTTCCGATCGCACCACCATCCGCCCCATCTCGCAGATCTGGTCGGCCATCCACTGGCGCGGCAGCGAACGAGGCGTGCCTACCACGGAGCTGCTGACCTCGGCATCGGCCTGCAGGCTGCTTCGCCAGTCAGCGGGCAAGGCACGCTCGCCGAGCACGACTCCGAGCACCGCGCCGACCGCGCCGGAGGTGACAGCTGCGCTCCAGCCACAGCTCGCCGCGCTCAGCACCGATCTGGCGAAATCGCCGCGGCCTTGGAGAAGCGCGAGCGCAACGAAGCCGGCCGCCACGACACTGTCGCGCAGGTCGTCTGAGCCATATGACCGCAGCAGCATCTCCCGGGTCCGCCCCCAGTGCGCGTGCTCCCCGTGCCAGCGGAAGACGTCGCGCACGGCGCGCCCTACCCGGCCCGCTTCCGGGATCAGCCGCAGTCCGGTCTCGATCAGCCTGGCGACATCCGTCTCCACGAACGCCGCGCTGACCATGCCGGCTAGCCAGATCGCTGACTCGATACCTGCTCCCGCGTGATCGAGCATCGCGTCTCTGCGGGCGAACCAGGCTGCTTGCTCCGGGTCACCCGGGGTCAGCATGCCCCACATCTCGGCCCGGGCGAGCCCGCCGAGGGATTCGCGGAACGGATTGTCGAACGCGCCAGAGACAGGCGAGTTGACGCCTCTGCGGAAGTTCGCCCGCGCGTGCGCGTACTCACCCTCTGAATGGGAGATGTGCCGCAGCCAACCGCCGATCAGGTCGTCGTCCGTCACCTTTGGCCCGGCCGTCTGGAGCACTCGCAACCACACTGCCTGGAAGTCGGTGCCCTCGCCCCAGACGGCTGGCACCTCCGACAGCTTACCGGGGTACCCGGTGGCCTCGCCTGGGAGCCTTTGCCCCTCTGCTGGCCTCCCCACGGCCGTACCGATGAGCTTGCCAAGCCATCCGCCGTGCACCTTATCACTGTAGCCGCCGTGCGTGAGAGTTAGCATCGGGCCCTTCCCGTGCAGCAGGATCCCTGGCCGCCGCGGCCTCGGCGGGGCTGGCTTCCTCCTGCTCCGTCCGCGCCCGTCGGGTGATCGCCAACGGTACCGGATTCTACCACACGCCCACAACGCGGGCAAAGCGTTCGTCGGCCCTCTTTGCGACATGGCCATCGCAGGATGGCGCGCCTCCGCGACTTTACACCGTAACCACCGCAGGGTAGACTCAGTCTATGCAGGCGATAAGGTCCCGTCGCCGCCTCTGGTGGCTGTCGGCGATCATAGCAGCGGGGCTGGCGACCGTCGGCGCTCTCCACCTCCGGTCAGCTGGATCAGCCCCCCTCACGAAGGGCGGCGGCACTGTAGACACGCTGCGCAGCTCGGCCGCCGGCGCGAGTATCATCATACTGGTGATGGACGCGGCACGGGCCGATCATGTAGGCTGCTATGGTTATCCGCGCGACACGACCCCGAATCTGGACCGCCTCGCCGGGTCATCGGTGCTGTTCGAGCGCCATTTCTCGCAGTCAGCAGAGACGAAGAGTTCAACCGCTTGCCTGCTGACATCGCAGTACCCCGACACGAATCTCGCCGACGGCCCCCGCGCTCTCATCCCAGGGACGTTCACGTTAGAGACGGGGATCCGCAGGGCCGGCTTCCGGACACTCCTCATCAGCTCCAACCTCAAGGCCAGCCCGCTCTACGGCATCGGCAGCGACTTCCAGGACTCTGTCGGGGACCGACAGCTTGAGGCGCTGGCGGAGAAGTGGGAGGAGCGGTATGCCCCTACGGTGGCTTTGAGGGCATTCCGCAAGTGGCTTGCGGATCACCCAGGCGAGCGGTTTTTCGCCTACATCCATCTCGCGCCACCCCACTACCCTTACGGGCAACCTGCAGAGTTCACCAAGCGATTTGCCGGGCTGAAGCCGGTCAGCTTCCAGCCGGGCGGGCTGCCGTTCCCAGAGTCCATGCCGCTGCCATTCCCAACGCCGCCCAAGCTGCCGGAGTGGATCAACCTCTACGATGCGAACCTGCGCTACAGCGACTGGGCGCTCGGCGAACTGGTCGCGCTCCTTCGGCAGAAGGGCGTCCTGGACAAGACACTGCTCATCGTGACCGCCGACCATGGCGAGGCATTCGGCGAGCACGCCCATGTCTGGCACGGCCGGTCTGTGCACGACGAAGCCTGTCACATCCCGCTCGTAATCAGGTTTCCCGGCGGACAGCTTGCAGGAAAGCGAATACCTGCTCTCAGCGAGTCCATTGACATCCTGCCGACGCTCCTCGATCTGCTCGCTGCGCGCTATCCAGCCGAGGGTGTGCAGGGGAGATCGCTGCTGCCTTTGCTCGCTGGTTCCAGGACATCCGTCTCCGACTACGTCTTCTGCCGAGGGGGCGGCAACCCGAGCAAGTACCTGGTTCGCAGCAAGGACTATGCTCTGGTGCTTTACTCCAATGGCCGCTGGCGGGCTCTCTATGACCTCAAGAAGGACCCCGGTGAGCGCACTAACGTGGCAGATGCGAACAGGGCCGTTGCTGACAGCATGGCCGCGGCCTTCGCCCTCTTCGCCAGACAGCAGCGCCGCCCGCCGTTGGATTTCCTCGATCCGAAGGCGGTCATGCCGCCTCTGCCGGAGGTGCCGGAGATACGGATGACGCCGGAGGATCGGGCTCGCGTCAAGCGCATAGCCGACCTGGGATACGTGCGGTGACGGCGGGCTCCCCGAATCGCCTTGCCTCCATTGCTGCCCCAGCCATTCTGCTGTTGGCAGCGCTGGCAGCGCTGGCCCTCGCCTCAGTGCGCCGGTCACCTCCGCCCGAGATCAGGCGGTCGGCCCCGCTCACCCCGGGGACTCCGGCCGTAGATGCGCTGCGCCGAGCGGCCGCACACGCCAATCTGATCATCTGTGTGATAGACGCTGCCCGCGCCGACCATGTCGGCTGCTACGGCTACCCCCGCGAAACCACCCCTAGCATTGACTCGATCGCCAAGCAGTCGCTTGTCTTTCGGCAGCACTTCTCGCAGTACGCCTCAACGAAGCCATCAACTGCTTCACTTTTCACCTCTCAGCACGCAGATACGCATCTGGCCTATGGGAACAACCCGATTGCCGAGGGGACTTTCACCCTCGCACACGGGTTGGAGGCCGCCGGCTTCCGGACCGTCATGTTCAGCTCGAACCCGAACGCGGCTCCCGGGACCGGACTGGGCCTCGATTTCCAGGAGGTCTTCGATCAGCGTAACGTCGAGCTCCTGGTTCCCAAGTGGGACAAGCTTACCCTCCCTCAACCGCTGCTGTCGCTGTTCGAGTTGTGGCTAGCTCGCCATCAGCAGGAGCGCTTCTTCGCCTACCTCCACCTCGATCCACCGCATCAGCCCTATCTGCAGCCGCCGGAGATGACGCGGCTGTTCGCGGGCCAACGGCCACCGGCCTTCGTCCGAGGCGGATTCGAGTTCCCGGTGGGTGACAGGAATACGCTCGCCAGCAGTATTCATCCGCCGCTCCCCGAGTGGGTCAACCTCTATGATGCGAACCTTCGCTTTGCCGACTGGGCAGTGGGGGAGCTGACGCGCCTGTTGAGCGAGGCAGGGGAGCTGGAGGACACGGTCCTGGTCATTACCTCCGACCACGGCGAGGCCTTCGGCGAGCACGGCTACCTCTGGCATGAGCGAGGGGTGTACGATGAGCTGGTGCACGTGCCGCTCATCGTCCGGCTGCCACATGGCGTTGGGAGCGGCGATGTCGTCGGGCTGACGCAGACGATAGACATCCTGCCGACCGTCTTCGACCTGTTTGGCGTGCCCTATCCACACCAGGGCATCCAGGGCGTCTCGCTGCTCCCGCTGATGGCGGGGACTGCAAGCCGGGTGAATGAGCACATCATCTCGCGGTCAGACGGTGCCCCCCCGATCTACCTGGTGCGCAATGACAAGTGGTCGCTGATGCTGTGGGGGAACGGCAGGTGGCGCGCACTCTACGATCTGGCAGCCGACCCGGGCCAGCGCCACAACGTGCTGGCGCAGCACCGCGATGTCGCTGACCACATGGTCAGCCAGTTCCGCGGCTTCACGCGGACACAGCGCCGGCCGTTGCTCGAGTTCCTCGACCCAAGGGCGACGCCCACTCCGGTGCCGGAGGCGGGAACGAGGCTGACGGGCGAGGACAGGAAGCGACTCCGGGCGTTGGGTTACCTGCGCTGACCTTCGCCCTCACCTATTAGCCTGAACACGGCCACCACGCCATCATCGAAGACGAACTGGAAGCGCGGGTCGTTGAGGGCGTAGTGGAAGAGAGGGGCGTAGCGTTTCTGCTCCAGCACTAGGAACTTCGCGTGGAAGTCGCGAGTCAAGACCCGGAACGTGTCCTCTCCGTTCGACGGGCCGCATACCGGACCGGCGCAGGTGAAGCTTGAGAAGCGGCCGGTGTAGAGGTGGTGGGCCTTCCAGTAGAGCTTCGGGTCGTAGGCGTACTGGAAGATCGGATCCATGCCGCCGACGTAGAGGTTAGTCGTGTTCCAGAAGAACAGGTCGGGGAACAGGTCCCAGTGCGCGTCGAAGACGATGTCACCGGGCGCTGAGTTTTGAGCCAACCATGCGCCCGCAAGCTTGAACCGATAGGGGGAGTAGGTCATCCTCGGCATCACCCGCGCGTAGTCCCTGGCTCCCTGCCACACCATTAGCGCGATGAGCGCCGCGCCGACGGCGACCACTGCACGGAGGTGCGAAGGCGTCGAGAACTCGCTCTTGCCTCCCATCGCCGGCGAGAGGATGCACGTGTAGACCCCGGCCGCGAGCATGGCGGTGAAGACGGAGAGCAGGTCCACCGCCCGGAGGGAGAAGCGCATCATCATGGCGAGCGTGATCGCAGAGAGAGCGAAGCTGCTCCAGAGCAGGGCCCGCTGCCGTGGGGCCAGCTCGCTCTGACTCGTCGCTGCGGCTACCAGGACGATAGCGAGAAGTGCCCACAGGGTCAGCCCCGGCACGAAATGGCGAGCGAAGTCACCGATCCCGCTCTGCTCGAGCGTCTGCATCCCGCTGACCAGGTCGCCGCCGAAGAGCAGTGGCAGGCCCTTCTGCTTCTCGATCGCTAGCTGCACGATCTGGGTGTAGACGAGCTTCGCGGCGCCGATCGGGTTCGGCCGCAGCGCCCAGCCAGCAACCGTGCCTGTGATAGCAACAAGAGCTTCGCGCCAGGCCCACTTCCCTTCGACGATCCAGCGGACGAACGCCACCACCCCAATGATAAGCGGCACCACCCAGAAGAAGCCGAGATGCACCCAGGCAATGGCGAAGCTCACCAGCGCGACTCCCCACATGCTTCCCTCGACCGCGCAGGCGAGCAGCAGCGCGGCGAAGCCGATCGAGATCACGTGCGGCCGCGTCATGAGTAGCCGGTAGAGCAGGTATGGCGCGAAGGTCAGCGCCATCAGTGGCCATAGTGGCGCGAGCCGGGCCCGGAGCAGCCGCCCGGCCGCGTAGACCAGGACGAGCATCGCGGCCAGGTCGAAGGCGCCCGCCAGCTTGACGCCGCGCACCGGGTCCGGGTCGAGAGTGAAAGGAGTGAGAAGCAGGTGGAAGCCGTACCAGATATCGGCTCCGATCCTGCTCACCACTGAGTACTGGGTCCACGGGAAGGCGCTCATGAGCGGGCCGAACTCGCGATACAGCGCGGCATGGCGAAAGTGGTAGAGCGCGTCCCGGTCGGGTACACCCGGGAGCGTCAGGTGTAGGTAAGCGGCGAGCGCGACCGCGAAGAGAACGAACAACAGGAAGCCGAGCGCACGGTGGATTCTGCTCCCGCTCTCGGGCGCTGTCATGGTTTTCCTACGTCAGCGGGATCATGCAGAGGAAGCGAGCCGGCGATTGGCCGGTATTCCGGAACTGGTGTTGCTCGTCCGGCATCACGAGCACAGCGTCGCCTGGTGAGACCGGAGTCGCAGTGCTCTCGGTGCGGACCTCGGCGGGGCCTTCGAGGACGAACACCTCGTGCTCCCAGGCATGGGCATGGAAGGGGGTGCTGCCTCCGGGTTCCAGCTCGAACAGGCGCATGGCGAAGTTCGGCGCGCCCTCGGGCCGACTGATCAGCCACCTGATCGTCGCGCCCTTCGCCCCCTCCTCCTGCACCGGCTGCGCCGTCACCTCGCCTGAGATCACTATCTTCACGCTCTCTCCGTTCGGCAGGAGCTTGCTCCTGCCCCTACCCT
>Ga0315273_10008790_pt1 | contig 12774 bp, 8 predicted proteins | sample YL17G02_0_MG_FD_205753 | JGI IMG/M metagenome (GOLD analysis project Ga0315273, IMG submission 205753) | Sediment microbial communities from Yellowstone Lake, YNP, Wyoming, USA - YL17G02_0 | ecosystem: Environmental > Aquatic > Freshwater > Lake > Sediment | place: USA: Wyoming | collected...
AACATGAAATCCGCCGCGATCGTTTTAATTCTTTTTGCCCTGTTCTTGTCTTGCCCGCCCGCGGGGGCCGAGGAAGCGCGAACAGGGACGTTTGACTCGGCGGGCGTGTCGATTTCCTACCTTGTGGCGGGCTCGGGAGAGCCGGTGGTGCTCATCCACGGGCTGCACTCCAGCGCCGAGATGAACTGGCAAATGCCCGGGACCGTGAAAGTGCTCGAGCGCACCGTGGAGTTCGTCGCCGGCGCATTGCGCAGGCGCCGGTGACGATGCGCTGAACGGAGGGAATGTAGAGGGCACAATCGCTTTTTTCCCGCTCGATCCGCTTACCGGCCCTGATAACTGCCGATCCTGCGCGCAACCTCAAGATACCGGATCATGTTCCTGGCAGCTTTCTGCGGCAATGGGCGCTCATAGGGAGACGCACAGGGCGAAAGGATAAAACCTCCACCCTCCGCCCCCTCTTCGATTGCGTCAACCACCAGCCGCTCCACCTCTTCTTCGGCGCCGCGCGCCAGATCATCGTATTGAATGTTGCCGATCAGGCAAACCCGATCCCCGATTCGCCTCTTGGCATCGGACAGAACGGTGTCGCCGATCGGCGGGGGTTCCAGCACGTTCAGCCCGTCTATTCCGATCGACGCGAATCTTTCGAGGAACTTGCCGACCTTGCCGTGACTGTGCATAATTACGTAATTCCCCGCGTACGAGTGCACGAGATCCACCAGTCTTTTGTCATATTCAACAACAAACTCCTCAAAATCCCGCGGTGACATGAGGGGCGGAAGCGCATATTCGGGTCCGTTGAAGTAGTAAACCGGACCTGCACCGCGGTCCAGGCAGTATCTCAATTCGGTTTGAATGCGCTCGAAGGCAACATCGAGCAGGGCTCGGAGCAAATCGCGGCGTTCAATCGTCCAAAGGGCGAGGGTCATCTCGTCGATCAATCCAACGCAGCACATGGGGTCCTCAAAGGTGAGCTGCACAACCCATTTGTCCGGCATGGCCTTTCTTGCCTGCAAAATGGATTTTAGATCGGGACAGGGGGGCTCATAAGGTATGGAAAGCAGCCGTTCGACGTCCTTCGGTTCCGAGATCCATCTCTTTACCGTGCCCCCGCCACACCAGTTGACTTTGGAACGGCTTGAGATCGAGCCGGCGGGCGTGTGAACGACGTATTCCGTAGTATCGCCGGCCAATTGACGGGTCTCCTCGTCCAGTGGCGCGGCCGTATGAAAGAGTCCAGACGGAAATCCCCAGTCGTAGATAACGTCCGCATAACGCTCGCAGGCCTGAAGAACCTCGTAATATGACGGATCCCTGCTGTACCACTCCGAGTCCAGGTAGGGATTCAAATAAAGGAAAACCGGCACGCGGTCCGGTTGCCGGCATTGCAGAGCGGTAAGAACCCGCTGCTCAACACTCATTTCATTCTTAGCCAAGTCCAAAGCCGTCTTTCAAAAAGCTATAGCGGGCTTTCCAATTCATTCGTCATCAGGCTGAATCCAAGGGCGCAATTCGGCGAAAGACACACCATTCCCCTTGTCGGACACTTAAGTCGCTTTTTTAGCCGTAACTCTGCCTTCGGGCAATTGGACTATCCACGGAAACTCGCTGAACGAGGCCGACATGCTCAATCGCTCCCGCAGTCTATTCCTGCAGCGTAAAGCGGGTGAGCGAGACGCAACTTTTGTCTGCGTCCAAAGCGGTCCGCCAAAGGCCCAACACCGACTTGCGGCCGGCGACCGGGTCGTCGCTGTCGTTCACCAGGGCGCCGACGCGGAATTCTCGGCCAGCGACCCAGCCAGGCTCGTCCATATTTCGGAACCGCAAGCGGACTTCCACGTTGTAGCCCTTGTCCGTCTTCTTCGTGACCGCCAGCTTCTGGTGGGCGATCACGGCGCCGATGTATTCCACGGTCGGCTCGGGGTTGTCAGCGGATGAGGGAACAATGAGAAGCTGGAACGCGCCCACCCCATAGTCATTGATATACAGCTTCCATGGGGTGCGCACGTCCAGGAATATCTGAACACTGTCGGATTCCGTGGGCTTATCCTTGCGATGATTGGTCACCAGCTTGTCATCCGTGACCTCAATGCCGATGAACAACTGGTAGTCGTCCTCCCAGGCCAACCGCATCTTTGCCGAACAATCGGCGCCGCCACGCCAGGCCTCTTTGCCGAGCGCGATTTGTTCCCTCCCATTCGCCACTTCCGTCGGCACTTTGGCGCGCTCCCAGTCCGATAGATCTCCATCGATGCTGATGTGGGCTTGGGGCGCGATGTTTCGGCTTCCCAGGATGAATCCCTTGGTCTTCTTCACCTTGCGGCCGCCAACGGCGCCTTCAAGGTTGACCTGGTATGCGCCTTTGCCGGTGCCGGCCTTCGGTGTCAAACTCAACGCCTTCTGCACACTCGCGCCCGGGGCAACGTTTTCGGCGATCCGGTCCACGTTGCCGTCAAACCCGTCCCCGCAGCGCAGACTCAAGTCGTACAACTGCTCGGTTTGTCCCTGGTTCTCCAGTTGGATCATGCCCGTGACCGGCTTGCCGGGCTCGTTGTAATCGGGAATACGAATTACGATACTGCGGTCTTCCTGGATCTCTCCGGCCACGTCGATCAGCACCGTGGGGTCTTCCGTTATGTACAGGCTGATACGGCCATCCTGCGCGCTTACGGTGGTCCGGTTCAACCACTTGTTCTCCACGACCACCTTGGTCTGACCGGCGGGCAGCATCCAGTCGGCGATCCCCGTGCCGCCGCGGGACCACAGGGCCAGACAACGCTTTTCCTCGGCGTCGAAGTAGGCGCCTCGGACCGCGCTGTCCTTGAACTCCACGACCTTGAGATACTTCGATTCAGCCAGCCGCCCGCGCAGCAGAAGGCGGCTGGGATTGTACTTGCGAACGTCGCCGCCGGTCAAATCCACGATCTGCTGGTAGGGCCGGAATTGGCCCTCGCTGAAAGCGGCCATCTTCTGCTGGTACCACTCCGGCATCTTCGCCTTGTCCCACGGGTTGGTCCACACGCTGCCGGCGTCCTGGCCGCTGGCCTTCTGCCAAGCCGCCAGATCCGCAGCGCCTTTTTGCGCCGCCTTGGCGCGCGCGCTCACGGCCGGACTGGCGCCGTAGTAGTTGTTGCGGTAGGTGTTCTCGGCGTCGGGGTCGACTACAGCCCCCGGAAGGCCGTACGGCGGCCGCCCGCGGACCGTGTCTTCCCAGCCGCCCTCCCCGTTGTCGAACAGGACGTTCTCCACAAAGGTATTGTGGCGGCAGATCTCCGCATCCGAGTATTCCGACCAGTACTTTAGCAGCATGTCCCTGTAGGGCTTTTCGCTCTCCCAGGTCAGCATGCCCTGGTATCGGCGCACGTCCAGCTTGGACATGCTCTCGTCGGCATCCTGCTTCCTCTTGGCGGCGTCGGTCTGCTTATGCCGATCGAAACTGGCGCCGCGCAGGAAGATCGCCGAGCCGTTGTTGTTGAAAAAGATATTCCGCTCCACCCGGTCCGAACAACTGTTTCCAAGGCAGATGCCGCCGGCGTTATTGTAGATGATATTGCCTCGCATGGTATTGCCGAAGCCGAACTCGTCGAAAATACCGCCCGCCTGGTTGTCGTGGATGAGATTATCCTCGATGACGATCCCTTCGTTGCCCGCGTCGTACCAAATGGTGGCGGTGCGATTATAGGCGAACTCGTTGCCGCGCAGGACGTGATCCTTGCAGCAGGGGATGAACTTGACTGCCCCCCCGGCCCAGCCCGCATCGAGAATCCGCCAGGCGTTAAAGCGCAAGATATTCTTCTCGAACAGCACCCGGGCGCAAGAGCCGCCGATGCCGCCCGTCCACTCGATCCGATTGTTGCGGATCACGATGTCCTGGCCATAGACGCCGAAGGCGCCGCCGCCCATCCAGTCGATACGGTTGTTTTCGATGACGTGGCCCCGGCCACCGATGCCCATGGCGCCGGCGGCGCGTGTAAAATGCAGGTTCCGGATGTGGTTGAACTCCGAAGGCTGGAAGATCCCCGGGCATACTGTGATCTCGGTCTTCGCCGTGTTCGGGTCCATGCCGGGCATGGGACAAAAATACAGGGTCTTGGGCCCGCGGCCCTCCACGGGCTCGACATTCCAGCACCCCGGGGCTAAATCCGTTTTGGTCGTAACGTAATCGACGAGGTCGTCGCCGGCAAAGAGGATGTTGCCCGGATGCGAGCGGGCGTCCCACTCGCGCACGTCGCTCGGCGGCTGATAGCCGCCTTTCCAATCCTTGATCGTCCACACGCCGTTGTCCGCCTTGGTCCAGCCGGTGAGCGGCTCGGAACCGTACAGCACGGTGCCCTCTTCGCCCTCGATCGTCACCGGGTTGCCGTTCTCGCCGCGCGGCAGCAGGAGCGTCTCCTTGAGGAAATAGCGGCCCTTGCAAATGTGCAGCACATCGCCGGGCCGCAGTTCCTTGAGGCCGCGCCCGATCGACTGAAACGGCCGCTCCTGGCTGCCGGGATTCGTGTCGGCGGCGACGGCCTTGGAGATATCAACATAGTAAGTTTTTCCAAGAGGCTTCTCCGGGAAGGGCTTGATCGCAATGACATCCTGCGGATGATAGCCAAGCGGCACGTACATCAGAGTGTTTCCGTTGTTGCCGAGATCCTTCACGGTTTCGCCCTCGGGGCCGAAACTCCAGCGGGAGAAATCCGATTTCGAAACCAAATCCTGCGCCAATTTCCCCGGTTCGCGGCCATGCTGCGCCACCACCGCGTCGAAATTGACCCGCGCCCCTTGTTTCACCCGCCAGAACCGAACCTCCTTGATCTGGCAATGCGCCTGGGTGCCGCCGCTGCCGAGGCTTACGTTGAACGCATCCTGGTTGCTGATACTGCCGATTTTGCTGCCTGGAATATCCTTGGCCAGCACGCCGTCCTTGTAGAGCCGCAGAGTATCGCCTGAACGGCCCGCTGCGACGTAGTACCACTGGTTGTCCACGAGTCCGCACGAGGCCCCCACGGAAAGATCGTTCTCCAGTTCGCGGCCCGCGTCGCAGATCGCAAAATACACATCGCCATTGGGCATGTAGCCCAGGTCGTACCCGGCCAGCCTGCCGCTGAGTCTTTTCGCCACCAGCGTGTTAACCGCCATGCCCTTCGCCTTTACTTTGGGCAGCGGCTTGAACCAGACTTCGATCAGAAAATCCAGCCCTTGCGGGTTAAGGTTGTGTTGCTTCTCGTCGTGAATCATCGCGTTGATAGCCGGCCACTCGCCGAAACAATGGCCCTCGCCGTCCGCCGCCCAAAGAACCCCCGAAAACCGGGTCATCAACCCGATTACCACGCAAGCAAAAACGAATCGTCTCATCACCAGTTGATCTCCTTTCAAAACGAGCTCACGCATCGTATCGTTTTTCTCGCGATAATCAACTCTTTAAAAGCACCTTATTGGAAGTCCTTGACACCCATGCGGCCGGACGATAGAATTTTGAAGGTTGTCCGCCCCGGCGAAGGGACCTGGGCCCTTAGCTCAGTTGGTTAGAGCAGCGGACTCATAATTTTATTCGAATCCCTTGCCATGATGTAATTCCGCGTTTTTGATATCAACCGGTCATCCAAGAAACCGCTGTATGCCGCCCGAACCGCTCCTCCGGTTGTCGCGACTACCGGTGAAACCGCCGATAACGGAGCAAAAAAATCCGCTGCTCTATTTCAGACTTAAGGAACATTCACCATCGATTGGAATGACCGTCCCTTGGCAATTATGCAAAACGCACAAGGCCGGGGCAGGGGTCAGTAAAAACCTGGACTGGAGGTGTCTGAGTTGAATCATTTTTAAAGAAATAGATCCAAGTGGTCAAATCCATTCGGCACCAAAAAGACCAATCCTTATTATATACCCCGTCCAAAGTCGTGCAACTGCGCAACCGCTCCCGAAATACCACCTTTACGGGCAAGAAAACGCCAATTGCCGGTTGCAGGGGCTAATGCAACAGGGCCCCAACGCCGCTGATTGGGCATCGCAGGCTGCGATTGCGGCGGGCAAAAGGGCGCGAGGTAAGTAGACGCCCCTGCGTAGCCGTGCAGCATGATCAGCTGCCACTGGTAACGGGCCTGGGGCGCCCCGGTGCAACTCCTTCTCCTTGTACATGGCGGCTGGCGCTCCGGCTACAGATATGGACCTCTTGCCCAGGCAGACCGCCTCCGCCGTAGCGGCCGGATCGTGGCCGTTCAAGTTATCGATGCCCGGGGCCTCGAAGTAACGCCGGCCCCAGCGCTACAGACCGTCCGGGTTCCCGGGGCACCCATCGAACGAGTCCCTGCAGCTACCGCTGATCTGCACCATCTGAGGGAAGGCGGCGCTGACGCCGTCCATCATTCTGCGAACTCCAGCTCGTGTTCGGCCGCGCCACACACCCGAGTCTCGTCATGCACGGCGTAACAGGTCGTTCGGATAAAGCCAGGCGGATGATACGAGCTTCCGCTCAGCCCTCGGGTTTCTCGGGTCGGTCCGCCGGGATGTAGGGGATCAGCCCTTTCTCGTAGGCTACCACCTGCGCCTCGCGCGGAGCGGCCCGGATGTCCATCAGGAACCCATTTACCTCGAGCATCCAAACCAGCGGGTTGTTCTCCAGCTTGTCGGGCAGACACCAGTCGGGATGAAGCGGCATCAAGTCCAGCCCTTCGCGGATGATTTTCCCCTTGGCCTGCATCGTGGCCATGGAGACGCCGAAGCCCGCCGCAATCCCGGCCGAGGTCTTGTGCGGCGTCTGGCTGGGGTCCGTCAGGAAGTTGACCCAGCCCAGGGCATACACGATTCCGGCGGCCCAGCCTTCAGTTTTTCCCTTCAGAACCGGCGAATCCTTCTGGCAAACGGCAAAGGCCATTTCGCGGCACAGCCCCTTGTACTGAGAGTCCAGGTGCGCATCACAGAATGCGTCCGTCAGACCCACGAGATCAGTGAAACGACCCGCGCAAGACTTCGGCACTTCGGCCATCAATTCGCGGAAGGCATCATCCATGGGGGTTTGATCGCTATTCGTCATCTTCCTCCTCCCAGTCTACATACTGCGGGGGATTTTCGCCCACGCGCTTGGTGACCCGGGGGTGCTTCCCGCGCGACGCCGCGTTCCTGATGGCGACCACGTTGATCTGGTGCCACCAATCGTCCCCGAAGTCGAACCAGTAGCCGAAGGCGTTTCCAACCTTCAGCCCAGGCGAGCCGATGGCGGTTCGCCTCAAGTCCCCGGCAGGCCTCGGATTCCCTGGGATCGGATTCTCGAACGCCCCGGAGAGCACATCCCCGTGGGCCTTCCCGCTACTTTCGCTTTGACCGTTCCAGCTTTAGCGTTACAAGGTTGCGCAGGTCGGGGCATTGGACCTGGATCGTATCGCCCTGCCACCAGGGAAAGCTCCCCCCGAATTGAAAGGTCGACAGGGTTGGAAAGATATTGTGGTAGAAGAAACCGCACAACCCACCCGGATTATGGCAGCTTATTTCAAACGTATCGCCGACCTGGTGGCCGGCATTGCACGTTCCCTTCACTTCAGTAACGGTCGCTCCCACTCTATAGCCCACTGCTACGTCTTTTGCCATTTTCAAAGCCTCCTCCAGTTTTTTATCCCCTGCGTGCGCCCGGCCCTTCGTGATCATGAATCGCCCGCATTGACTGACCCCCATTGACTGGTCCGTGGTAATTGAGAGGTTCCGCCGGGCAGATGTCCGCAACGCGCTCCAGTGCGCGAAAATCACTCCCCCAAGCGGCACCAGGTTGGCCATGATCAGCACGAGCGCGGACTGGTTCTGCCGGACCTTTCTGCCGAACTCAACGATTCCGGTGGATACCTGTCTCACTGCGCCCTCATTTCCTCATCCCTGACGTTACGCCATCTCAGCTTACCCGGATTTATTCAGCCATAGGTTGTTTGAACCGCAGAACTTGTTATTCCACCCCAATCTCCATTTGCCGGAATGGCGGGGGCGCCCTGCTGGAAGGTACCGCCGACCAACTGCCCTGTCAAGCGTTTGAGGCGGAATTCCGTGCGAATCTTAACCGGAGGCGGTCGTGCAGCTACCTATCCACCCCGAAAATCCCCGCCGCCCACCCCGCGCTTCACAAAGCTCAATCCCCCCTCCCCAATATTCCTTTGACTGCGAGAGGGCGGGGGGTATTTTAGAGGGCGAGGGTAATCGTTTCATAAGGACATGAATGGCAAGACAGACAGAGTATTCTGGAGGTACAACTGGAAGAACCAACGGGGAGGACCGAATAAATTGGATGCAGGCGATGGCAAGTAGCCGCGCCTGATCCGGCACGTTACACCAACTTTTAAGGAACTATGAATATGCCCGCAATACTTTCGGTTTGGCTCCTAGTCGTCTTCCTGGCGGCTCTTCTGGTTTCGACTGCCTCCGCCGCGGACTACTATGTCGATAGGTCCAATGCCAATGCCTCCGACGAGAATCCCGGCAGCAAGGAGCGGCCGTTCGCCACGATCTCGGCGGCGGTCAAGGATCTGAAGCCGGGGGACAAGGTCATCATCAAGGCGGGGGAATACCGCGAAACCGTCCAGTTCAAAGCCGGCGGCGCCGCCGACAAGCCCATCACGATCCAGGCGGCCGAGGGTGACGAGGGGCGCGTCGTGATCATGGGCAGCGATCCGGTCACGGACTGGAAGCACGAGTACGGAACGATCTGGCAGACGGAATGGAAGCACCAGTTCGACGGGCACTTTCCCAACAATTGGCCCGATGTCGATGAGTATGCCAAGCATTGCGAAATCGTCTTCGTGGACGGCGTGCCTTTGAAACAAGTCCTCGCCGACGGCGTTCTGCTCAAGGGCACGTTCTGCGTCAACGAAAAGAAAGGCGTTCTGCGCATCGCGCTGTATGACGATCAGCCGCGGAAGAATGTGGAAGTGGGCGTGCGCCAGTCCGGGTTCATCGCGTCCGGCGATTTTCTGATCGTCCGCGGTTTGAAGGTCATGTACGTGGCCAACGACCATGCCAGCTTCGCCATGGCCGTGGGGGGCAATGACAACATCATCGAGAACAACCAGGTCCTTTGGAACAACCTGGAGGGGATGCGCATCGGCGGCTGGCGGCTGACGGTCAGGCGGAACGTCTGCAACAACAACGGCCGCTGCGGTATGTCGGGATCTCCTCAAAACTCGTTGCTCCAGGACAACATCACCAACGGCAATTCCTGGCGCTATAGCGCCGACTGGCACGACGGCGGCGTGAAGATCATCGGCGGCGGCCCGTCCAACAACCGCATTATCCGTCACATTGCCTGCAACAATTACAGCAAAGGCATCTGGTTCGACTCGGCGTGCAAGAACAACTGGGTTGAAGGCTGCATCCTGGACAACAACGTCGTGGCCGGGCTGGAGTTCGAGGCCTGCGCCGCCGGCAACAACTGGGCCGTCAACAACATCTGCAGCCGCACGCGGATCAGGCGCAACGGCCTGACTGAGCAGGGCACCGGCGGCGGAATCCTGCTTTACGAGAGCGAGGGCACCCACATCGTCAACAATATCCTGGTGGGCAACGAGGGGTACGGGATCATCTTGGCCGGCGGGGCCCGCGGAGCGGCCAGCGGGCCAAAGGCGGTGACCAAGAACACGGTCATCATGAACAACATCTTCGCGGATAACGGCGTCGCCGCGTTCCGCTATTGGGTCTGGAGCGAGAGCCTGGACGCCATTGCGAGTAACCAGATGGATTACAACCTGTTTTCGCCTTCACAGGCCAGGAGGGTCATGGTCCGGATGGACGATGAAACTCGCGAGCAGGTTTGGCTGACGTTGGAGCAATGGCAGGCCCAACGCGGCCAGGACAAGCACTCGATCGCGGCGGATCCGGGATTTGTCAATCCCGAAGGAAGGGATTTCCGCATCCTGCCGGGCAGCCCGGCCCTCGGGGCCGGGACACCGGTTGATAAAGTGACCGTCGACTTTGCGGGCAAGGTGCGCCCGCAGGGAAAAACCTTCGACATTGGAGCATACATGGCGGTGGGGGAGTAGCCTTCTAGGGGTCAGGACGGATCGAGCAATAGTTTCAGGCCGATAACTTTTATCACCGCGCAGATTTTTGGGCCACGTGTTTCTCCTGAAAATCCCATCCGCCCTCAGCGCCTCGCCCAGCGCACTCCTCCCTCCCCCGCCAATATTCCTTTGACTGCGAAGGGGTAGATGGTATTTTAAAGGGCGAGGGTTAGCAATACCCCTAAGTCCATGGATGTCAAGGTAGACCGAATATTTGGTAGGCACAGGGCGAGGAAAGCGGCCGGCTGGACGAGGTGACGCTGAAACTGGCCGAGAGATACCGTGAGGAGGCGGAGCACGCGATAGGCATCCTCGTTACCGTCGGGTCGTTCCTGGTTTGGGGTGTGGTGGCGGGCTTCCTGGCCACCATCATCATCCTGGGTTACCTGCGGTTCTATATCGGTGCCATCAATGCGATTGGAAAAAAGTGATGCAGTCAAGTGTGCGTATAGCCCCTTTTTGGCGTATAAGGCTGATCTTAAAGCTGGTTCTTCTGTGCGCGGCGGTTCCAAGCGCCGCTTTCGCGGATGCGCCTGCCGCTATTGAGCCCGTCATGCGCGTCGAAACAGGGCCCGTGATCGACGGGCGGTTGACCGATACCGCGTGGCAAAAATCATTCCGGAACTGGGACCCTCGAATTGTGCGGCGAGACTCTCGTTCAGCGGCCGATTCGCAAGGCGGCCGCACAACCCTGATGCTTCTTTACACGGACAACGCCTTGTATGTCGGCATCGAAAGCGCCGCGAACGCCGAGGCGCAGAAAACCACCAGCCCCGGGCCGGGTTCGATAGGGGTGCAGATCCGTCCGGGCGGCGGCGCGCCATGCTTTCATTTCACGATCGGCGCAAGCGAAGGCGTTTGGGAAGAGCCGCCTCAGAGCCGCGGCGGCACCGGGGGATGGAAGGGGGCGTTTCAAAAGACGCCCGTGGGCTGGTCGGCGGAGCTTGAAATACCATTCTCGCGCATGGGCCTGAAGTCGCCGAGTGATTTTGTGTATTGGGAGTTGTCGTGTCTCATTGAAAAGGCGCCGACGCAAGGCGCGGCCGCCTCGATAAAAGCGGACTCTCAGGACCGCGGGGCCTCCCCGCAGAGCCTGTGTATTTTTGCGCCCAAAATTCGAGTCGAGGACGCGGTTCGGCTTATCGACGCTGAAACCGGCCGGGTCTGCTGGGTTTCTCCCCTGGATCTTTACACCTCCCTTGGGCCGGCGGCGCCGCCGGACCATGCGTATCCCAATTGGGCCCTTCCCGTCCTGGACCCGTCATGGGAAGGCGGCACGCCGAAGGTGCTGAAGAAGGGGAAAGGTATCCTGGAGAGGTTCGACTATATGGGCTGGTTCGCAAAGGCGAGCTCGCTGCCTAATAATTGCGGTTTTGTGGACACGGGGCGGATAATTATGCGAGGCGGCGCGCCCAGTATAATTCGCGACCCCATGGTTATGCTCAAAAAGCTGAAAAAAGCCGGTGTGCGCAAGATGGTCATCCTTTGCGAAAACGAGCAAAACGTTAGCGTGGACGAGCAAATCGCCCAGATGCGCGAGGTGGGGATCGAACCCGTCAAGGTCGATTGGAACGTTCTCGCCAAAGAAAAGAGGGCGGGCAAGGAGCCGACCTGGGAGCGTCTTAAGGAGACCATTCTTCAGGGGAACATTTACATCCAGTGCGTGTGGGGGGCCGACCGAACGGGCGCGGTCGTGGGCAGGCTGAGGACCGACTTTTACGGCTGGACGCCGGAAGAGGCGTATGCCGAAAATGTCTGTTACGGCTACGGGTACGTTTACAGACGCAACACTTTTGGCGGTTACAACGATTGGATGATGTTTTATGGCTATCAGCCATCGCAGTACGAACCCCAAATATCCGTGGCGTTGCCCAACCCAACGGCGATCGGCTGCCTGGTGGAAAGCCAGCCGAAGATGGACGGGTCTTTGGAAGACGAGATTTGGAAACGGGCGTTCCGTTTCAGCAGCTTTCACACCGTCATCGACACCGATGACTGCACCCCTTGGATGGATCTGCCGCCGAAGCCGAAATACCCCACTTCCGCCGCTCTCCTTTATACGAACAAGGCCCTTTATGTGCGGGTCGAATGCGACAAGGAGGCCGCGCAGGGCGGCGCAATCGCCTACCAGGCCAGCGACAAAGGGCGCGACGCGGATTACTGGGAAGACGACAGCGTCAACCTGTTTGTGCAGCCGGGCAGCGAGCAGGAGAAATATTATCAATTTATAACAAACGTGGACGGAAACGTGTACGACGGCCAAGGACAAGATAAGGTATGGAACGGCGAGTGGAAGTGCGCCACCCGCAAAACTGCGCGCGGCTGGATGGCAGTTTTTGAAATCCCGTTTTCCACGCTGGGCCGCGGCGCCCCAGCGAACGGCGACTCGTGGGGGCTGGGGTTGGCCCGCAAAGAGGCCGCAGCGAACGAGGTCATCGGGTGGAACAACATCCTGGGGGGCATGCACAGACCCGAGCGTTTCGGACGATGCCTGTTCCTTCAAACTCCCCCTCACGCCTTCGTTGTCCAGGCGACCGAGACCGAAGGCGGCCTCCTTTACTGCAATGCGGCTTCGGATGTCGCCGAGAGCGTTTCTCTGTTTCAGGCGCCGCCGTAGAGATCGCGGATATAGCCCCGTCGTTCCTCGGTCTTAGCTCGACTTTTGCCATTTTTAAGGTTGTCGATGGATACAAAATCATTGGGGCGAAAAGAGGACTCCTGCCGATTTATGTTGGTGTGCAACATCAAC
>Ga0315273_10008791_pt1 | contig 12773 bp, 38 predicted proteins | sample YL17G02_0_MG_FD_205753 | JGI IMG/M metagenome (GOLD analysis project Ga0315273, IMG submission 205753) | Sediment microbial communities from Yellowstone Lake, YNP, Wyoming, USA - YL17G02_0 | ecosystem: Environmental > Aquatic > Freshwater > Lake > Sediment | place: USA: Wyoming | collected...
CATCTTTTAAATAAAGCAAAATTAGGAATGCAATTTGAAAGAGAAATAAATTTATCTAAACGAGCAAATGAAATGATGAGTTTTAGAATTATGAGATTAACAATTCAAGATAAGAATGAACTTAAAGAACATATTAAAAAACAACTGCCTCAATATTCATAATTATAAAAATAATAAGATGAATTGAGTTACAGTCAAGTGAGTTCAGGTTATGTCAGTTAAGTTTAGGTATTTAATTTAAATTTGGGGTTGGAAACAACCCCTTTTTATATTCAGGTAGGTTATTATTTGGTTCAATACGGCAAGATGCGGTTTTGTAAATTAGATTCAAGTTTGGTAAGGAAAAATTTCATATTCAGTTTTGATACAATGCAGTAGAGTCCAGTGCGGTAACCTATGTTATGGTAAGGTGGGTTTTGGTTTGGAGTTTCATAATCATCCGTTAGATTAGGGTTCGGTCGAGGTTAGTTTAGTTTGGGTATGGTTTGGTTCGGTGAGGTTTAGTTTCACAATCATATTTATCTGTTCAGGTGTGGTTTGGCACGGCATAATTCGTTAAGGTATGGTTAGGAAATAAAAATTCATATTCGGTGAGTTGATGTTTGACGAGTTGCAGTGTGGTAAGGCAAGGTTTATAAATAATAAAAATATAAAATTCATATTCAGGTGCAATGAGTTAGTTTATGTTCAGGTGTAATCAGTTTTGTTACGGTGACTTGGGTTAAAATAGTATATGGTTGAGTTTGGTTCGGTTTTATTTTTTACCCCTTTAAAATTATTATAAAAGTATTTAAACCCGTTTTACCTAAACTAAATTTATAGAGGGTGAAATAAAAGGATAAGAAAATGGACAAAGATATTAATTTAAAGGAAAAGATAGATAGATTTAAAATCAAAGCAGAATTATTTCTTAAAAATAATAATAAAGTTTTTATAATTGATATTTATGATAATTATTTCTTTTGTGATATTTTATTTGTAGGTGAAGATTATTTATTGGTTCACGGGTTTGATGGTGTTAGGAAAGGTGAAAAAGATAGGATTTTATGGGCAGATGTTGTTAAAATAGAACCTTACAAAGAAAGAGGAGTAAGATAAAATGGTAAAATGTCCTGAGTGTGGAAAAATATTTGAAATTGGTTCTTTTATATGTCCAAGAAAAGTATCTATAACTAAAAAGGATAAAATTAAAAGTTTATCCAAACATTTAAAAAAAGAAGATAATCGGGGAAAAAAGTATTTAGAAGTTTCACAGATTATACAAAAAGAATTTTTAGATAAAGATATAACCAGCAAAGCCATAATGCAAATTATGGGGTGGGCTGACCATTCAGATGGAGATGTTACTCTAACTTTTTTAGATTCTTTAATTTGTAGAGGGAGTTTAGAAAAAACCAGACATAAAAAAGGGAGAGGTGGACATTTATATAAAAGAATAGAAAGAGAAATTTGCCCCCATTTTGAAAATGGAGAATGCAAATGTTCTATTAATTTGTATAAACATTTAGAAGAAGGAGAGGTTGATGGAGAAAACATTAATTGATGAAATTTCAGATGAACTCAAAAGAGATTTTAGAGATAGAAAAAAATCAGAGGATAAAATAATTGAAGAAAAAGAGGAATATGAATTAACCGTGCCGAGTTGGGAATATATGAAATATTTAGGAGATGAAAATCTTTTAACCATTATTAATAAAGAATTTGATAAATTTATTGCAGGAGAAGAAAATACAAGAGAAGCAATATTTGTATGTAATTGTGCAAACTTTGTGGCAAATTTAAACAGCCATTTTAATTTATTAATAAATGGAAATTCTTCCGCTGGAAAATCTTGGACGGCTAAAAAGGTTCTTGAAATATTTCCTGAAAGTGTTTTCAGTAGAGCAACATATAGAACGAGAATAAGTCAAAAAGCACTTACTTATTGGCATAATAAAGAAGTTGAACCTGATTGGACTTGGGATGGAAAAACCCTTTATTTAGAAGATATTGGTGATGATGTTTTAAATTGTGATGTTTTTAAAGTTATGACAAGTGAAGGTTCTGTTGCAACTATTGTTGCTAAATCTAAAAGAAAAAATACAGAATTATCTGTAACAATAGATATTGAAATTGTTGGAAAACCAACAATTGTTATTACAACAGCAATTGGAACACCAATAGAAGAAATAAAAAATAGGTTTTTAATGATTGATTTAGATGAAAGTGAACAACAAACAGATAGAATTATGGAAATGCAAACCCAATGGGCATTAAGCACAGAAATACCTCAATATAATGAAATTTTAAGAAAAAGTTTAGGATATTTAAAGAGAGTTAAGGTTCGACTTCCAAAATGGATAACTCATATTAAAGACAATTTGCCAAGAAAAGATATTTTAAGATGGCGAAGAGAATTCCCAAGATTTTTAGATATTATTAAATGTTCTTGTGCATTACATCAATATCAAAGAGAAAAAGATGATTTAGGATTTTATTTAGCAGATGAAAGAGATTATGAAATTGCGAGAAGAGTAATAGGAAAAATTTCCTCTTCTTCAGGCATTGAAGGATTAAATCATAGAGAAAAGATGGCTTATCAATATATTTTAGAATATTATAGAAAAGGAGAAAAAGGTTGCACAAGAAATGAAATTTATGCTTTTAAGCCCATTTACACGGATAGATACTGGGCAACACTTTTGGAAAAATTGGCTGGAAAAGGATTACTTTCTGCTAAACTTGAAAAGAATCCAGATACCAACAGAAAGGTAATTTATTTTTATCCAACCGAATTCAGAAATCTTGAACTTCCAAGTGTAGTGGAACTAATGGAACTGATTTCGCAGAACATACAACTACTCCAGAATAATAAAGGCTTTAATTGGGAAAGTGGTAGTTGTATTCCCCACGCAATCAGTTCATTCAGTTCCATTTCACCAGAATTAATAAAAGCATCTGGATTGCCGATTGAACTAATTGAAAAGGCAATGAAAGAGGTTGAAATGGAAAAAAATGAGGTTGTTGAAAAGGTTCCTGAAAAACCCAAAGAACAAACAGAAAAGGAGGCATTCTTCAAAGATATGGAATATCACTAATGGCAATGACTTTTGAAAAGGAAAAACAAACAGATTTAGATGGTGGAAAGAAACCAATTGAAATTAAAACCTTACTTAAAACCAAATTTCTTATCCCCCCTTTCTCTGTTTTTGATACAAAAGCAGGACAATGGCAAGATAGGAAAAGAAAATGGCTTAACTTAACAGGAAATTTAGAAGATAGTAGGGAAGGAACTTTGTTTAAATCGGTTGAAACACAATCAGAAGTTATGAAAAAGATACTTGAATTAGGAACAACAAGCCATTTTGACCCTGTTTTAGCAGAAATTATCTTTAAATGGTTTAATGTTCCTAATGGCAAAATCCTTGACCCATTTGGAGGAGAACAAACAAAGGGAGTAGTTGCAGGAGTTTTAGGATACCCTTATACTGCAATTGAATTTAGGCAGGAACAAGTTGATGTTAATATTGAGAAAACAAAAGATTACCCTAACATAAAATATTTCTGTGGTTCGAGTGAATTTTTAAAAGATATAATTACCGACGACGGATATGACTTAGGTTTTACATCACCACCTTATTACGATTTAGAAGTTTATAGCAAAGAAGACGCAAGTGCATTAGGAACTTACGAAGAATTTATGTGGTTTTATTATAAGGTATTTAAGCAAGTTTATGATAAGTTGAAAAATAATAGGTTTTTGGTTTTAAAAGTTGCTGAAATTAGGGATAAGAAAACGGGAGAATATCGTAACTTTGTAGGGGATAACATAAAAATAATGAAAAGAATAGGTTTTAAATACTATAATGAAATTATTTTGTTACAGGCAATCGGAACAGCAAGTTTAAGATGCCAAAACGGATTTAGGAACAGGAAAATATGTAAAATACACCAAAATATATTAGTTTTTTATAAAGGGGACATGGAAAAAATACAAGAGGAATTCAGGGAGGTGAAAAATGAAATCTAATTTTGATTATAATTTATATGAAAAAGAAGTAAGGGCGAAAGTAATAAAAGAACACTTAAACCAATTAGGAAAGAATATCTGTGTTTGTTTCACTTGTGGAAATGCAACAAAAGCTCTTCGCCAGGCAGGATTAGAAGTTATCTCTGTTGGCGAAAGTGAAGAATTTACGCCAAATAAATGGTTTAGTTACACAGAAATACAAAAGAGCTTTAATGGTTTATTTGATGCAACAAGTGGGCACTTACCTTTGCCTTTAATGAATGAAATTGCTTTGAAACTAAAAAGCGAATTAAGATATCATTTTAAACCTAATAAATCTTATGAAATTAAGGTTGGTTCAGGTGAAACTATTTCCTGCTTAAAAATGGCTTTTCCTTACATTTCCTTTAATCCTATTAGATTGAAAGCCCACAAACCCACCACATTTAACAAAGAAGCTCCAGGTAATAGTTTGATATATGCTCTTTTCGGGACTTATGGCGATATAAAAAAGGATGAAAAGGAGGTGTTTAAAAATGGCAAAATCAATTAGATTAGAATGTATAAAATGCAAAAAGGCAAGACATTTAGATGATGAAAATGTTAAAACTATTGTTGCTAAATATGGAAGTTTAGATAAGGCAAATAAAACTTACCTTTGCAGAACTTGTAAAAAAGCAAACAAGGAGGAATAATTAAATGCAACACTTAACACCATTAGAAGCAAGAGATAGAAAATTTGCTATCTCTGAAACAAATAAGCATTTAAAGATAATTAGGTTAATAAAAAATGAAAAACAAAGAGAAAAAGAAATACAAAAACTTATGGTGGTGGATATTAATAAACCGCTGTCCTAACTGCAAATCAAAGTTAATGATGTTTTCAATAGGAAAATTAATCTGCCCCAATTGTAAATTTGAACATAGGTATAAATCGTTTGTGTATTAAAATGAAAGAAATAATCAAAACAAACATAATTTGCAAATATTGTAATAAACCTTTAACTGACATAATTGTTGGTTGTAATTGTATGAAAAAAATTAAATGGAACAACCCTAGTTATAAACGGAAGTGTTTAAACCAATAAAATGAAAACCAAAAGACAATTGCAAAAGAAAGCAACTCAATTAAAAAGAAAAGAAGAAAGGAAACAATTTAGATTAATCAAAAGAGAAGAAAAACAAAAGTATAGGGATTTTGTTAAGGCAATTAAAGAAAGAGATAATTATACTTGCCAAATTTCTGGTAAGTATTTAAAAGATGCCGACCCGAGAGCATTGGTTGTTGCTCATATTTTATCAAAAGAAAATTATCCTGAATTAATGTTAAATCCTAATAATGTTTTATCTTTATCTTATTATCATCATAAAAATTCTTTTTTAAGTCCCCACTTGGATTGTTTTGCCTTTATAGAGTGGTTTAAAGGTAAATTTCCTGAAAGATATTGTTATTTATTAAAATGGTTGGGAGAAGAGCAACAGAAGGGCTTAATTAAGCCCACAAACGCCACAGGTTAAACAATAATTAATAAAGTAAGTAAAACTATATTAAACTAAAATGGTATCAACATATTGGTTAGAAAGAAGGAAGAAGGAAGAGAAAGAAAAGCAGGAAGAAATAGAATGTATATATTTAGCTAAACAAAATCATTTTATCCATTGCACCCATAAAGATAATTTAGATTATAAAAGTGTTGGTGAGAAAAATCATCATCCACACTTGAAAAAGAAAAGATGTTTAACTGAATTTTGCCCATTATTGAGGGGTAAAAATGGTGTAAATAAAATATAGGAAGATTTATAAACTCTATATTCTTATGCAGGGCATGGAAAAACAAATAAGTTTAAGCGAAGAAGAAAGATTTATTTTAATAGACGGTTTAATAGAATTAGCAAATAAACAAAAAGATAAAAAAACCCCCTATTTCAAAAATCTACAAACTATTTATAGTAAATTAAAGATAAGAGAGGAAGAAGAATTAGAAGGGAATAAAAATGCATAAACAAATTAATAAGATAAAATTAAGAAAAGAATTATTAAGAATAAACAAAAGATTAAAAGTATTAAATAAATTGGAAAGATTATTAAGAAAACAATAAAATGGAAAACCAAACTAAAAAAATAGAATTAGTTTTAAATAAAATTTTTTCAGATGTTGAATTAAGTTTTGGAAGATGTAATAAATGCGGTAAAACTATCGATAATTCAAATACTGATTTTTGTTTAGAATGTTCGCAAAAGCCAGGATATACTGGGGAGGACTTTTAAAATGGGAGAACGAGCACAAATATTAATAGAAGATACAGGGGTTTATTTATACACCCATTGGGGAGGAATAGAAATTATAGATTTATTAAGAACTGCTTTAAAGAGAAAACAAAGGTGGGACGACCCAGAATATTTTGGGAGAATTATATTTTGCGAAATGATTAAAGGAGAAGAAAAAGAAGAAACAGGATATGGAATTGGAACTAAAATACACTCAGATTTAGACCACCCCCTAATAATAATAAATTGCAAAGAACAGATTGTTACTTATTTGGATAAAAAATTAAGTTTTGAGGATTTTATAATAACTGAAGAAGATGAAGTTGAAAGAAAATGAAAAAAATAATAAGAAAGTTTGGTGGTAGTTTTATTATTAGAATTACCCCCGACGAAATGAAAGTTTATGATTTAAAATTGGGTGGTATTGTAGACATTGAAATAACCCCTGTTAAAACTCGGAGGGTAATTAAAAGTAAATAAAATGGCATGTGAAATTGCAATAGCACAATTAGAGAAATTAGCAAAGAGAAAATTAACTCCTGCTGAAAAGAAAAGAGTTCAAGATATAATGCACCATACTGAAATTTCTGGAGAAAAACATAAACACGAGGAGGAACTGATTGCCTGTTAAAATGAAACAATTAATTGAAGTTCCTGATAAAGAAATAAAACTATCTTTTGGAGATAGTGCTAAAATTTATGTTAGGAAAAACTCAATTTTATTTTCAATACTTTGCAACCAAGATGGTTGTGAATTTGAATTAACGAAACAGGAATTAAAGGATTGGATAAAATGATAAACCAAAAAGATTTAAAAGATTTAACTGATAATTTTTATAAACAAATGTATCTTAGACAAAAAGAATTAACTGAAAAAAGTTTAAGGGGCTGGAAAAATGCTCTTTGGAAATGGAGAAATTGCAATAATACTTGGTTTATTATGAGTTTATTAATAGTTGTTGGATTTACAATAATAAATATTTTAACATGATAAACAAAAAACCAAAAGCATATATTTGTGTCATTTGCCATAAACTTAATCAAGGATATGGGAACAACGCCTTACCAATTCGAGAAGGAATATGTTGTGATAGTTGTAACGAAGAAGTAATAATGGAAAGGATAAGACAAATGGAGGAAAGGGAAAATGTTGTTTAATTTTTGGGGGGTTTTGCTTCTGGAATTATGGCAACAATATTTACAATTATATTTAGTCGTTTAGCTATTGTGTTATTCAACGATTGGTTAGATGAAAAAATTGAAGATAAAATTAATGAAAAACATAAAACAAAATGGTAGAAGAACAAAACATAAAATGGGGCAAAGATGGGCTTCCTGAATTAGATTTCAGCGAGGACGGAAGGAAACAACAATGTTTAAGATGTTATAAAAAACCTGCTTTAAAAGATGGTTCAGATGACGGGGAATTTTATTGCCAGGAATGTATTATTATTAGAAATAGAATTGATAAAGAGCCAGTAAATGAAGATGAATTAAGTTTAAAAGAATTGCACCCGAAAAGAGTTATAAAAGATACATTACAATTATGGGAAGAAAAACCAGCGGAAGAAGATGAAATATAAAAAAATAAAACTTTTAAAAGATAGAAAAATTCCAGAAGGAATTAGAATAATTAAACAAGAAGATTTAAAATTAGCTGGTGCAACAATAGAAAATAATAGAATTTATCCAGAATATGACAGTGATAAATTCAGTTGGGAAATTGATTTTTTTGATTATTTTTTGAATGGAATTAAAATAAGCAAACAAGGACAAAAGAGAATAGATTTTTATGATGTTCTTGCAAAAGACCTGAAAGATATTTATGGTTCAGAAGTTTTAAAATCTTCTCTTTGCAGATATATTAAAGCATTCAGCAATATTTGTGAAAATAATCCTCAATTGGGAATTAAAATTATTCCTTATGATAATTCTAAAAAGGGTGCAAAGAAATTTGTTTCATCTGATAATATACAACATTTTTCTCATCAAAAAGCCATAAAAAAATTATTTCATGCAAATATAGAAAATTTAAATGAAGATAGATTTCAAACCTTTTTAAAATAAAATGGAACAACAAAAAATAACTTATAAATATTTAAGTATCCCTTTAAAAATAGCTGTAGTTGGTGCTTGGGGCTGGATGATTTTAATAAGTATAAATTTTATTTGGGGATTTTTAACTGGTGCAATTATGGGAATATTTGGACCTTAAAATTCATAAGTAATTAAATAACAAGGGAGGTAAAACAAATAAAATGGCAAAATTAACTGATTTCGCAAAGGCATACGAGCCAAAGCAGATGAAAAATATCGCCGATTTAAAAGTTGTAAGTGTTGAAGAAAATATAGAAACTGAAATAAGAGATGGCAAAGAAGGACCATACACAGTTTCATTTATAACTATTAATGGTGAAGAATATAGAGTTGTAATGTCTGTTATTGAACAACTAAAAGCAATTTTGGAAAGCAAACCAAATTTAAAAACTTTTAAAGTTAATAAAACTGGAACAGGCATGGCTACAAAATATCAAGTCATTGCTTTAGATTAAATAAATCATACTCGCCACGAGCGAGAAGTAAAGTATTACAATACTCTACTCTTTTACCCGCAAGATACCCAAATTCATTTAAGAAAAAAATTTGTAGTTTAATGAATTATGGTTGATGCCCATAACATCATAAAATCCTGCGGGTTTAATATTCAAAAAATAAAAAATGAACCAATTAAAATCAATCAAAAAAATTCATATAGCTGGAAAAAATTATTTCATAACTATTTTAAAATTAGGAGAAAATTTAGATATTATTAGGGAATATTATACTGCCTATGTTTATTTAGATAATCCTAAATTAGAAGATTTAACTAATTGCACATATCATAATGATAATGTTTATGGAATTGATACTGCACATTCATTTAATTTTTATATGACTTCGGAACAAAAAGAAAAAGATGCAATTAAACAAATAACAGAATTAATTAAATCATCTTTTAAAACAAAATGACAAATCAAAAATTATGTGACAAGTGCAAACAAGTAATCAAACCCAAAGAGGATTATGTTAAATTACAAAATATAATCCATAAAGATAAAAGATTAATTTATGTTGGAGTCGGGCATTTATGCTTAAAATGTTTTGGAGAAATGATAAAATGAACAAACAAAATTTAGGTTGGGTTATAAGCATTATACTTTTAATAATCTTATTAGTAATTGGTGGATGGTTTGCAGATAATTATATTTCAAATACAAATTATCAAAAAGGATTTGCTGATGGACAGGTTAGTGTTGTCAGTTCAATAACTCAAACAGGAAATATTCCTTACCGGGATAATTCTACTGGGAACTTAACTATAAGAACTAAATCACTACAAGACATTTGTGCAGGGAAATGACAACCAAAGATAAATGTCCTGCTTGTGGAAAGAAGATGAAATTAATTTGTCCTTATGAATGGACTATGAAGGATGAAAGAGCATTTAAGTTAGGCGAGAAATCCCAAAAACAAAAGATAATTAAGGAGATAAAAAAATGGAAAGAAAATATATTACAAGAAAATGTTTATGAAATGCATTTAAATTCTGTAAGAGAAGAATTTGTTAGTGAGTATTTTGATAAAGATGTTAAAGAACTTTTAAAAACCATAGGAGAAGAAGATGAATGAAAGAACATTATATTTTTGTGTAGGCTGTAGACAAGTTCATTTTGATAATGATTATTCCAAAGAAGATGGAGATTTAGAAATAGTTGATAAAAATAGGTTTTTAGAAAGTGTTAAAAGGATTTTAGGAGAAAAAGAACAATGACAAGCGAAGTATGGCAGATGATTTTAGTATTAATAATAGTTGTAGCTGGACAATTATTTTCTTTAAGTATGTTAATTTATTATTTTATAACTGCTATTTACTCTATACAATTTTGGTTAGCAATAGTATCCTGTTTTGGATTTGGATTAATAATAACTTTATTAAGGGGAGTTTTAGAATGGAATTAAAAACTGAAAAAGATAAGATAAAAATAGGAACTTATAAACATTTTAAGAAATGTAATCCTAAAACAAAATTAACAAGAAAACAATTTAAACAATTAAATAAGATATTTGATTAACATGACAACTGAAAAAGATAAAATAGGATGTGGTAAGAAAATTGAATTTGTTACAGGAGAGCATATAATTATGCACACAGAAATTTGTGGAAAGAAATCTACTTATGGAGATTATAAAGGAGAATTAATATTATGCAATAAATGTAAAAAATTTAAACAACAATGACAACTGAGCAAGATTTAATAGAACAAAGAGAATTAGAATTAAAAGGATTTAACAAAGGTATTCAATCCCAAAAACAAAAGATAATTGAGGAGATAAAAAGATTAGAAGATTTTTATTACTCTAAGTTTGGAAGAAGTATTATATCTGATTTTTGTAAAGAGCTTTTAAAATCAATTAATAGTCAGGAAACTAAATTAGAGGATAGTGTGCTATTTGCTATAGACAATGATAACACTGCTTATAAGAAATCTAATTCAAGCCCTGACAAAACTTTAGGAGAAAAACAACAATGACAGATATAATAATCTATACAATGCCTGAAACCTTATTACATAAACAAGGTAAACTTAAAGATGATGATGACTATTCTGAAACAGGAGATTATTATTGGGAATTATCAAGATTACCTAAAGACATTAATGAAGGTGAGAAAATATACTTTGCTACAAAAGGATTTATTAGAGGATATTTTATAATAAAAGAAGTAAGCGATTATGAAGGAATAATTTTTAATTGTTCTTCTTGGAAAGATATAACCCCAATTCCATGCACACATTTTCAAGGATTTAAATATGCAAATAAAGTAAAAGAACTTTTAAAAACTTTAGGAGAAAAACAATGACAGGACTAAAAGTAATTGATGGAACATCAACTGAAATAAGTAAATATCTTAGAGAAAAAGATAAAATAAAAGATGAAATTTATGAGAAATATAGATGGGAAATAGATGATGTTAATCCTCAAACAGTATTCGCTGAGTTTCAAGGATGGATGGATAAAGGTGTTTTAGATGAAAAGAAAGTAGTTAGAACTCATAACGAAGATTTGAGAAAAGCTCTTAAATCCCAAAAACAAAAGATAATTAAGATAATTAAGAATTGGAGTGGAATTGTAAATAAGAAAGAACTTTTAAAAAGTTTAGGAGAAAAAGAATGATAGAAGAATTAAAATTAGCGATTGATGAAGCAGATAGAATTAACTCAAGAAAATCTAAAGAGATATTATTAAAGATTGCTATGTTAAAAGAAGAAAATCAACAAGCAAATTTAGATTTAGTTAAATTGATAATAAATACACAATGAACAATAAAGAATATCTTAAAAGAGAGGTAGAAGCAATAAATAGGAAAAGTGAATATATTAAAGAAGGTCGCCAAATTGAAAAACAAAAGATAATTGAGGAGATTGAGAACTTACCAAATCCTTATCCATTAGATATTTTTCCAAAATTAAAAGATTGGCAATTAAGAGAAATAAATAATTGGTTATTAAGAACTAAAGGGTTTGAGTTTCCTCTCGATAGATTATCAGCAGAATTAATGAGGAGAGCAAGAGAAAATGTTAAACAAGAGCTTCTAAACTCTTTAGGAGAAAAAGAATGAAAACAAATAAAATCAAAGAAGAAAAAGGAGATTGGAAAATAGTATTAATTAGTTTTCTAATTATTATGACACCTGTTTTTTTAATAGTTTTTGCTTATCAAAATTATTATATGGGTGATTATATAATTCAAGAACAATGGATTAATTCAAGTTATGAAGGAAAAGTTTATTGTGATAATTGTTTATGGATTAGATTTTCAGAAGGTTGTAATCGCTATCCAGTATATTATTTTGAAAATCAATATGAATTAGATAATAGATTTAATTATGGAGATGTTGTTAATATAAATTTTAGAACTGTTAATGGAAAAGAATATGTTAATTTAGTAAGTAAAGCAATTAAATACAGAACAAAATGTAGTTAAAATGAAAACAAATGAAATTCAAGAACTTGAAGGTGGATTATTTAATAAGGAAAATAGAGAAACGAATAAAATCAAAGAAGAAGAACTTGTAAAGAAATTAAAAGATAGTTTTCCAGATATGCTTGATTTTAATAACTGTCTTAAAGAATTAAGAAAGTTTTGGAAAGAGAAAACAGAATTAAAGGAGAAAAACAATGAAACAAAAAGATATAATTGAAGAAGCTTTAAGGATAATTTATAAAAAACAACTTAAAAGTTTGCTTATTGAAACAGCAGATAAAAATATATTAAAAGCAATAGAAAAAGCCATTCAATCCCAAAATCAAAAGATAATTGAGGAGATTGAGAAAATGGATTTTGAATTTTTATATAAATCACAAGTAGAGGATGTTAAGAAAGAACTTTTAAAAACTTTAGGAGAAAAACAATGACAGGACTAAAAGTAATTGATGGAACATCAACTGAAATAAGTAAATATCTTAGAGAAAAAGA
>Ga0315273_10008792_pt1 | contig 12772 bp, 13 predicted proteins | sample YL17G02_0_MG_FD_205753 | JGI IMG/M metagenome (GOLD analysis project Ga0315273, IMG submission 205753) | Sediment microbial communities from Yellowstone Lake, YNP, Wyoming, USA - YL17G02_0 | ecosystem: Environmental > Aquatic > Freshwater > Lake > Sediment | place: USA: Wyoming | collected...
CGCCCTTGGCGGGCACGTCGCAGAACGTCGGCGTGCAGTTGGGCTTGGCGACGATCGCCTCGGAGAGGTCCTTGCCGACCTTGTTCTTGTCGATGTCGATGGCGGCGACGAACTCGATGTCCTTGATGTGGTAGCCGCCCAGGACCGGGTGCATGAGGCCGGGGACGAAGTCGGTCTTCTTCGCGTTTCTGTAGAACTCGACACCCTGGACGAAGGACGACGCGCAGTTGCCCACGCCGATGATCGCGACACGCACTGGATTAGCCAAGGTCGGTCTACCTCCACTGGGATCGGCCGTGTGACCGGCCGGTCAGCTCAACGCCGCAGGCAAGCCCTCCGGGGTGCGCTGGACTCAGATGAACGCGCGGGAGTATATCACAGGGGTCGTAGGCGGCCCGGCGACGACACGCAGGAAGACTCGTCTCCAGCCGGCTCGGCGCGAGTCGCGAGAAAGCCGCCCTCACGGCTCCGCAGCCGCCGCGCGCTCCTCGTCGCGCAGCTTGCGCATGACGTACGTCAGCCGGCGCACCACCGTGAGCGGCGTGAGTACGGCGATCAGGCAGATCATGAAGGTGAGGATGCTCACCCCGAACGGCTCGAGGCCGGCGAAGACGAAGCCGATGGCGAGCCCGACGAGGCGCTCGGGGCGCGACATGAAACCCACCTTGCAGTCGGTCCCGAGCGCCTCGGCGCGCGCCCGCGCGTACGACACCATGAGCGCCGAGCCCAGGCAGACGAGCACCGCCGCAAGCTCCCACATGCGGTCCTCGGCGGCCATGTAGTACGCCAGGGCTCCGAACGTGATGATCTCGGACACGCGGTCGAGCGTCGAGTCGAGGAAGGCGCCGGAACGCGTCGGGCCGCGGCCGGCGCGCGCCACGGCGCCGTCCATTCCGTCGCAGGCGGCCGCGAGGCCGAAGGCGACCGCGGCCCAGAAGAACTGCCCGGCGACGATGAGCCCGGCGGCGACGAAGTTCAGCGCCAGTCCGGCGAAGGTGAGCAGGTCGGCGGTGACGTGCAGGCCCGCGAGGATCACACCGAGCCGGTAGAACCCGCGGCGGGCCCCGTCCGTGTAGCTCGTCTTGAGATTCGCCACGTCAGCTCACCCGCCGCCCGCGGCGGGTCGTACCGAAGTTGCGCCGTCGCACCCCCGGCTAGTGCTCGTAGTCACGGAGCGTGAGCGTCCGCTCGCGGTGTACCTCGGCGGCCGGCATGCGGACGGCGACGAGCCACGCGACCAGGAGCGCGATGCCGCCACCGACGGCGTCGAGGATGAAGTGGTTGCCGGTCACCACGATCGCCAGGAGATTCAGCACGGGATACACGAACGCGGCGCGGCGCAGCCACAGCGGGCGCGCCAAGGCGTAGACGCACAGCGCGACGAACAACGCGTACGCGAAGTGAAGGCTGGGCATGGCCGCATATGGGTTGGCGAACACGCTCGGCGCCGTGGCGAAGGCGACGTCGTCGCGGTAGAGGTAGGCCATGTCGACCACGCCCGACCAGGCCAGCATGCGCGGCGGCGCCATCGGCACCAGCGTGTAGAAGATGAGGCCGATAAGGTTCAGGGACAGGAACCAGTTGCGGAAGAGCGGCCAGACGTCGCGCCGCCGCATGAACACCCAGGCGAGGCAGGCCATCATCATCGGCAGGTGGGCCTCGCGGTAGAACCAGATCATGGACGACATGAGCGGCTCGATGCTGCTGAACCGGGCCTGGAGCCAAGGTTCCCAGTAGAAGCCCAGGGCGCGTTCGGCGTTGATGACCGCACCGGCGTTGGCGAACGCGACGTCCTCCCGGCCCTGCGCCAGCGCACGCGTGATCCGGTAGAGGTAGTACAGGCCGAACATGAGGGTGAACTGGGCGAGCACGTCGCGGCCCCCGCACGGAGCGGTGGCCGCAATGATGTCGCGCGACAGCTGTCGCAGGCCGGCCCACACACGTCTCATCGTTACACCCGGATCTTCCTCAGGACGTGGGGCGACTGCGTGCGCCCCGGTTCACAGAAAAGATACCAGAGGGTCGTGGCAGAGGACAACATCAGCGACTGTCGGACGAGCGAGAGTGGTGGGCCGTGAAGGATTCGAACCTTCGACCTTGGGATTAAGAGTCCCCTGCTCTACCAACTAAGCTAACGGCCCGGCGTCGAGTGCAGGTCACTCTACCAGCCTCGCGACGGCCTGCCAACTAAGCCCGTCCCGGCCGCGAGCCGCGGCTCAGTCCTCGAAGACATGCACCCCCGCGACGGCGTAGCCCTCGCCGCCGATGACCGCCTCGATGCGCTCGCGGCCGACGCTCTCATCGTCGAAAACGACGTCCACGCTCCTGGCGTCGACGTCGACGAGGACGGAAGCGACGCCGTCGAGGCCCGCGACAGCGCCCTCGATGGCCATCTTGCAGTGCCTGCAGCTGATGCTCGGCACGTTCAACACGACGTGCGTGGGTGCGGCCATGCTCACTCCTTCTCTTCACTCCCCAGACCGAGGTCGGCGAGCCCGTAGGTCGCGAAGCGGCCCTCGCCGAGATCGACGGTCACGCTCTCGGTCGGCGCGAGCAGCTCGATGACCTTTCCTTCCCCGGCCGGCGTCGACACAAGCGCCCCGCGCCGCGGAGCCCGCTGCCGGAACGAGACGTAGGCCGCGTGCTCGTACTTGAGGCAGCACATGAGGCGGCCACAACAGCCCGAGATCTTCGTCGGGTTCAAGGGCAGGCTCTGGTCCTTGGCCATGCGGATCGACACCGGCTGCTGGTCGCCGGCGAAGGTCGCGCAGCAGAGACTGCGCCCGCAGGGACCGAAGCCGCCGACGCTCCGCGCCTCGTCGCGGGCGCCGATCTGCTTGAGCTCGACGCGCCGGCCCAGCCGGTCGCTGAGCTTGCCGAGCAGTTCGCGGAAGTCGACGCGCTCCTCGGCGAAGAAGGTGACCGTCAGCTTGCCGCCCTCGAAAGATTGCTCCGCGGCGACGACCTTCATGTCGAGGCCCACTTCGCGCACGAGCTGGCGGCAGGCCGCCTTGGCCTCATCCTCGGCGGCGCGGTTGGCGGCGAGGCGCTCGAGGTCGGCAGCGGTCGCTGCGCGCCGGACTCGCTTGAGGTCACCCTGCGGCGTCTCGGAGCCGGACTGGGCGCCCCTGACCACGAGCCCGAAGTCCGCACCGCGAGCGGTGTCGACGACGACCTGGTCGCCCGGGGCGAGGTCGAGCTCTCCGGCCTCGAACTGGTACACCTTGCCGCCGCTGTGAAAGACGACGCTCACGATGCTAGGCACTCCGTGCCACCTCCTCGAAGCGCGCGAACATCGCCTGCAGCGCGAGCTTCTGATCGACGTTCAGATAGAGATCCTTGCGCGTCGTGGCGGCGGCGGCGAGCAGCCGCGCGTAGAGCTCGGGACGGGCGACGGCATCGTCGGCGAGCTCGGCGGCGTGGTCGCAGTTCAGGACCGCGTCGGCGGCGCCGCAGGCCACGGTCCAGAGGTCGCGCAGCCAGGCGACGACCAGGTCGAGGGCGTCGACGGTCGCCTGTCGCGTGCGCCGGTCCTTGTCGCGCTTGGCGAAGAGCTCGGCGCGCTTGACGTGCCAGGCGCGGTCTTTCTCGTCGGCGAACTGCGCCTCGACCTCGGCCATCCGGCGTCCCAGGTCGTCCTGTGTCTCGTCACGCACCACCTCGAGACGCCGGTCCAGCACGGCGAGGAAGGCCGCCGCCGGACTTGTCTGCGTCTCGCGCTCGGCGGCGGCGCGCCCCGCGAGACGCGCGACGTGGCGCAGATACTCCTCGCGCAGACGCGCGCCGTGCGCGTCGGCGGCGGACCGCGCGGCGCGCTCGACGGAACCGCGCGCCAGCCGCGCCAGGGCGCGCCCCTCCTCTCCGCTCAGCCCGTGCACGTCGCGCAGGTACGCCTCGACCTCGGCGTCGGAGAGGGGGCGGAACTCCACCAGCTGGCAGCGTGAGACGATCGTCGGCAGCACCCGCTCGAGCCGGTCGGTGACGAGCAGGAAGTGGACGTGCGCCGGCGGCTCCTCGATGCTCTTGAGCAGCTTGTTGGCCGCCTCGGGCATGAGTTGTTCGACCTCGGGCAGCACCCAGACGCGCCGCTTGGCCGCGAAGGGTTTGAGCGCGAGCTCGGCGACCAGCGGCTCGACCTGCTCGAGCCGGATGCGCTCGCCCTCGCGCTCGATCACGCGCAGGTCAGGGTGGGCGCCGCGACGCGCCCGCGCGCAGTCGGGGCAGGCGCCGCACCCGCCACAGGGCGCGACCAGGGCGACCCCCACTTCGCGGGCGAAGTCGGCCTTGCCGAGACCTTCCGGGCCGGACAGCAGATAGGCGTGACTGACCGCGTCCCCGACGAGCGCCCGCGCGAACAGCGCCTTGGCGCGCTCCTGGCCGGGGATCGTCTCAAACACGACGACGCTCCAGCAGGGGCGCGACGAGGGCGTCCACCGCGGCCGCCACCTCGGCGACCGGCGCTTCGCCGTCGACCAGGCGGACGCGGTCGGGAGAGCGGCGCGCCAACTCGGCGAAGCCGTCCGCGACCAGCGTCTGCAGGCGCAGGCCCTCGCGCTCGATGCGGTCGGCCTCGCCGTCGATGCGCGCCAGCCCGGTCGCCGGGTCCACGACCAGCACCACGGTGAGGTGCGGCATGACGTCCCCGATCGCCGGAGCGTTCACCGAGAGGACCGCGTCGATGCCGAGCGCCCGCGCGTGACCCTGGTAGGCAAGGGACGAGTCGATGTAGCGATCGAGCACCAGGATGCGGCCTTCCGCGAGGTCCGGGCGCAGCACCCGCTGCACAAGTTCGGCGCGCGCCGCCGCGTAGAGCAGAGCCTCGGTCCACGGCGCGAGATCGTCGGGACCGTGCAGCAACAACTCGCGCACCGCCTCGCCGGCCGGCGTGCCGCCGGGCTCGCGAACGACCGTGGCAGGAGCCCGCGCCGGGCCGACCGGAAGACCGCGCGCCGCCAAGCCCTCGCAGAGCAGGGCGGCCTGGGTCGACTTGCCGCAGCCGTCGACGCCTTCGATGCTGATGAGGATGCCGTCGCCCACCGTCAGGCGGCCTCCGGGCGAAGCTCACCCGGCACGGGCGCTCCTGCGTTCAGGAGCGCTTGCGGGTGCGCGCGCGATACTTCTCTTTGCTGGGACAATCGATGTCGATACAGAGCACCCACGGTCGCCCGCGGCCGCTCGCGCCTGTCACCTTGATCTCGGGCCACCCGCACTCCGTGCAGGTCTTGCCGGTCGGCACGATGGTACCACGCTGCGGGAGGGGGAACGTCTGGCCGCAGCCGCGGCGCGGCCGCCCTGGGCCGCCACCGGCCGCCTCGCCGCCACCCGTCTCCGGGGCGGCATCCGCCTCGGCGCCGTTCGGCGCGCGCTCGCCGTTCGGACCAGGCTCGCCGGCGCCGACGCACGCGGCGAAGCGCTTGCCCGTCTTGCCGCGCAGCACGCGCAGCTCGCCGCCGCAGTTCTTGCAGACCCCCAGTGTGAGGTCCTCGCGCGCGCCGCTGCGGATCCGGTCGCGGATCTGCTCGGCGTGCCCGTCGAGGAGCTTCCACGCTCGCTCGAGCATGCGCTGGCTGCCGGCGACCACTTCGTCGCGGGAGAGCTGCCCTTCGCTGATGCGGTCCATCTCACCTTCGAGCTCGGCGGTCATGGCGCTGGACGAGATGTCCAGGGGCGCCTCCTTCATGGCCACGTCGAAGGCGGCGATGAGCGCCAGGCCGAGCTCGGTCGGCGCGACCGGGTTGTCGCGCACGTAGTTGCGGTCGTAGAGGTGCTGGATGATGTCGGCGCGCGTCGCCTTGGTGCCGAGGCCGAGGTCCTCCATCTTCTCGATCAGCGGGCCCTGGCCGAAGCGCACCGGCGGCTGCGTCTGCTTGGCCTCGGAACGCACCTCGAGCACCTCGAGCGCGTCGCCGGGCGCGAGCGTCGGCAGCGGCTTGTCGCGCTTGGCCGCGTAGCGCTCGTAGACCTCGAGAAAGCCGGCCCGGGCTACGCGGCTGCCGCGGGCCAGGAACGGCTCGGTGCCGATCTGCAGATCGAGGCGCTGGCCCTCGATCACCGCGCCGGGCAGGAGTGTGGCCAGAAAGCGGCGCGCGACGAGGTCGTACACCTTCGCCTGGTCCCCGCTCAGATCACGAGCCGGCGCGCCGACGGCGTAGATCGGTGGGTGGTCGGTAGTGCGTCGCTTGCCGCGCGTGGGGCTGAGCTTGGGCGCATCCGCCAGCCTCCCGGCGACGGCGGCCACAGGGCCGTATGCCTTGAGCGCCCGCAGGCTCGCCCGCAGGTCGAGGGACGGAGGATAGACGGTGTTGTCCGTGCGTGGGTAGCTGATGAGACCGTCGAGGTACAGCGACTCGGCGGCGCGCATGGCCCGCGCCGGCGCCACGCCGACGGCCGACGCCGCGCTCATGAGCGCCGTCGTGTTGAACGGCGGCGGCGGCGCGAGCGTGCGCGGCTGCGCCTTGTAGCCGGTCACGACGGCGCTCTCGGCGTCGGCCCCGGCGAGCGCCGCCTCGGCCTCGGCGAGCGTGTCGAACCGCCCGTGCGCGTGCGCCACCTCGAGCCGCTCGCCGTCGCGAGCGAGCAGCGCCTTCACCTCCCAGTACGGGACGGCGACGAAGGCGCGGCGCTCGAGCTCACGCTCGACGATCAGCCTGAGCGTGGGTGTCTGGACCCGACCCACGGAGAGGTACTCGGAGCCGTAGCGATACGACGCCAGCGACATGAAGCGCGTCAGCACCGCACCCCAGATGAGGTCGATGTCCTGACGGGAACGGGCCGCTTCGGCGAGGTTGAAGTCGACTGTCGCGGGCTTGTCGAACGCGGCCTGGACCTCGGCCGGCGTGAGCGCCGAGTAACGCGCCCGGTGATGGCGGTCGACGACGTTCGCCGGGAGCATCGCCTTGACGCGCGCCCCGGGCTCGCCGTCGACCGCCGCAGTCGTGGCCCTGGCCTCGGCCCCGGCGCGCCCCGCCTTCTTGCCCTTCTCCGGGCGGTCGCCGGGGTGTCGCTTGAGGGCCTCGCCGCGAAGGATGGCGAGCGCCTCGTGGCCGATGAGCTCGCCCTCGCGGTCGTAGTCGGTCGCGATGTAGAGCTCATCGGCGCCCTTCGCCGCCGTTCGCAGGGCTGCGATGGTGCTCGCGGCGGCGCCGTCGACCACCCAGGCCAGGTCGGGCTCGCGGATCATCTTCTCGAGGTACTTGAGGCTCCAGCGCCGGTACGTGTTGGGGAACGTGCTCTCCATGACGTGGCCACGCAGGCCGATGGCCGTGGCCGGCGTGCCGTCCCACTCGAAGCCGTAGGAGCGCACCTTCTGGCGGCCGCGGCCGTGCTCGTGCACGGTGACGCGGCCGCCGAGGATGTCGGCGACCTTGCGCGCGGCGGAATCCTTCTCTGTGACGATGAGTCTCACGCGGTCCTCGGTCGTTGGCTTGTAGCGGGCTGCGCGGTGTCGCGCCCCGGAGAGGGCGCGGGACGTCGCGTGTTAATACCATCTCGCGTGATGCGGGTCGAGATGACGTTCGCCCGCGACCGGCCGCCCGGCGCCGGCACGACCCCCGGCAGGACGGCCCTCGGCGAGGCCTTAGCTGAGCGCGGCCAACGCGGCGTCGCGGGTGGCGTGGATCGTGAACACGCGGTCGAGGCCGGTGATCGTGAGCACGCGCTCGACGGGACGCGTGGCGACGACGAGGGCCATGCGGCCCTCGACCTCGTGCAGCCGCCGTACCCCGCCGATCAGCACGCCGAGCGCCGTCGAGTCGATGAAGGTGACGTCCGAGAGGTCGACGACGACCCCGGTGACGCCTCCGTCGAGGAGCTCCAACAGACGCTCCTTGAGGCGCGGCGCGGTGTAGATGTCTACCTCTCCACGCAGGTCGATCAGCCCGCGCGAGCCGTCCAGGGTGCCGCTCTCGACACTGAACTCGATGGTCATTGTGCCGTCCCTCCGGACGTGTTCTCCTGGAGCCATTGCTTCACCGTGGCCGCCTCGTCGGAATCGGGCGCCAGCTCGAGATAGCGGGCGAACGCGAGCAGCGCCGTGTTGGTGTCGCCGGCGGTGATCGACACCCTGCCCATGTCATAGAAGTACTGGGCGTTGTTCGGGCGCAGGTCGGTGAGCAGCCCGTACACCCGCGTCACCTGCTCGAAGTCGTTGAGGGTGCGGTAGACCGCGACCAGATCCTCGAGCGCGGCGAGCTGCAGGCGTTCGGCCTCCTTCAGCTCGGCCTTGGTGCCCTTGGTCCTGGCGAGGCGCTTGACGTAGGCCTCGTAGGCGGCCGCCGAGGCGTTCAGGTCGTCGACCTGCTGCTGGGAGCCCTGAAGCTGCTGGTTCGCCCGCCGGCGCAGCGTCTCGGCCAGCTCAAGCCTGGCCTCGAGGTCGCCGGGCGAGGCGGCGATCTGCTGCTGCAGGGCGGCGATCTCGTCGTCGAGCGCGTTGGCGGAGCCCGTCGAGCCACTGCAGCCGACCCAACGGCCGATCGGGATGCTGACGAGCCAGAGCGCCATGAGGACCGCCATGGCCCCGAAGACCCACTTCTGCCAGAACTTGACGCGCCTGCGGTCGAGGAGCACGCTGCCTACCTTTCTGCGCCGGACGCTGCGGGAGCGGGACGCCACCAGCCAGACTCGACGGCGCCGACCTGCACGCCGGCGCGGACGCGGTCCTGCAGCCGTTGCCGCACGGCGTGAGCCGCGACCCGGATGGCGGCGTCGTCGACAGTCGTGAAGACCCGGTCGCGGAACAGGACGCGCCCGCCGACGACCGTGAGGAAGACGTCGTCCTGATTGGCCCCGTAGACCAGTGCGGAGTACGGGTTGTCGATGGGTTCGAAGTGAGAGCGCGAGACGTCGACGGCGATGAAGTCGGCGAACTTGCCGCGCTCGAGGCTGCCGACGTCTCGCGCAAGCCCGAGCGCCTCGGCTCCCCCGAGGGTGGCGATGCGCACGCAGCGCTCCGCGTCGAGCACCGTCACGTCGCGTTCGGTGGCGCGATGCAGCAGCAGCATGATGCGCATCTCGTCGAACATGTCCATGATGTTGCTCGCCGCCGGGCTGTCGGTCCCGAGACCGACGCGCACGCCCTGGCGGAGCATGTCGGCCAGGGGCGCCACGCCGCAACCCAGCTTGGCGTTGCTCTTCGGACAATGGGCGACGGCGGCGTTCCCGGCGCGCAGGATGCGGATGTCGTCGAGCGTGGCCTGCGTGCAGTGGACGGCCAGGAAGTGCTCGTTGAAGACGCCCCACTGCTGGAGGTACTTGACGGGACTCACGCCGTACGGCTGGACGAGCATACGCTCCCAGCCGAGCTTCTCGCGGAAGTCGTGGGCGAACTTGCCCGAGCCCGCGCGCACGTACGTGAGCTCGTGGCGGCTCTCGGCGACGTGGCTCGCGACCTTGAGGCCCTCGGCGCGGCTGCGCTCGGCGATCGCCTCGTAGAGCCGGCTCGACACGGTGTACGGGGCGTGGGCCATGAGACCCACGTCGATGCGCGCCGGCGCCACGGCGCGGGCCGCCGCCAGCCGCGCGTCGATCTCGCGCAGCGTCTCGTCGATGCGCGCGTCATCGATGCCGTAGACCTCGAGGTAGACGCGCCCCCGCAGCCCGGCCTCGTCGGCCGCCTTGATCGAGGTGCCGGTGTAGGTCGTGTCCGCCACCGTGGTGATGCCCGACGAGACGGACTCGACCGCGCCGAGACGGGCGCTGTCGAGGTACTCGTCCGGAGTGAGCGAAGCCTTGACGTCGACGAGCTGCAGGATCCAGTCGCCGAACTCGGCGTCGTCGAGGATGCCGCGGAAGGTCGTGTACTCGAGGTGGCTGTGGCAGTTCACGAACCCGGGCATGACGATCGAGCGCCCGAGGTCGACGAGCTCGGCCCCAGGGTGAGCGGCCGTGAGCTCGGAGGCGGGACCGACGGCGACGATGCGCTCGCCGGCCACCGCGACGGCGGCGTCCACGAGCACCGGCGCCGCGACCGGGAGGACCCAGTCGGCGCGATACAGGGTGACGCGGCCGTGCGCGGTGTCGGTGTCGGTCATCGGCGGTCGCGCGGAGGTCGCCTGCCGGATGGCCCGCGCGAGCGTTGAGTATAGGAGAGCCCCAGAGGGCGCGCAAATGACCGCGGCGGTCGCCGGCGCAGTACCCAGCCGGCGGCCGCCGCGCTATACTCGCCGGGCAAGCGACCCCGCGAGGTGATCGTGGCCGACACGCCAAAGCCCAGCTTCTCGCCCGAGGTCCTGACCCGCTCGGTGTGGGACGCCGTCAAGGACATCCCCGGCGTCCACGAGCTCTATCGCAATCCCCTTCAGAGCCTCGGCGAGCGCGTGCACATCGAACGCTACGGGCCCGTGCGCCTAGACGAGGACGACGACGGGCCTCGTCTCGAGATCCATCTCGTCACCACACCCGACGCCCATCTGCCCACACTTGGCGATGCCGTCGGCAGCGCCAGCTCGACATACTTCGCGCGCATCACCGGCACGCCGATCGAGCGCGTGACGGTCTTCGTCGACGACGTCGCCCTGGCGCCCGACGGCGAGTGAGGGCGCTCGACCTCAACGCCGCGACGCGCGACCTCCTCGCTCCCGTCTGCCGCACCTGCACGTGGTGGCAGGCCGACGTCCCGTGCCCGCCCGGCGACGACACGCGCCTCTGGTGGGAACGCGCGGTCGAGAACGAGGCGGGCCTGTTTGGGCGCGCCCTGCTCGACGGCGAGGCCGTGATCGGCTGGATCCAGGCCGCCCCCGGCGCGCTCGTCCCGCGGGCGCGACGTCTGCCCGCTGGGCCGCCGTCCTCCGATGCGTGGCTCCTGACGTGTGCCTACTTCTACGACGAGGAGTTCGTCGGCGGCTTCCAGCAGCTCTTGCTCGAGATCGAGGCTGCCCTCAAACACCGCCGCGTCAGCGCGCTGGAGGCCTTCGCTCTGCGACGCCGGCGCTCGGGGGACCGCTTCTGCGGCTACCTTCGCGGACTCAACCTCTTCCACCCCGAGGTGCTCGAAGGGAGCGGGTTCCGGCCGGTCTGCGTCTGCGGCGAGGTCGCGCGCTACCGCCTGGACCTGGCGACGGTCATCGCGGCGCCGCGTCACAGCCGGGCGCTGGAGAGCGTCGAGCCCGGCGCCGCGGCGCAGCCGGTCTGAGCACGAGGACGGGCGTCGCTCGCGCGCCCCGCGGCGCACGGCCCTCGTGGGCCCTCAGCGGAACAGGCGCGGGAGGCGGCGCTTCCAGTCGTCGGGGAGGATCGCGTCGAGCGCGTCGTCGAGGGTGACGATGCCGAGCAGGCGGCGGTCGCCGTCGACCACGGGCACGGCGAGGAGGTTGTACTTCGTCATCAGCCTCCCGACCTCTTCCTCCTCCGAGTCGACCGCCACCGTGACGAGGTCGTCCTCCATTATGGCGTCCACCGTCTCTGCCTGGTCGGCGAGGACCAGCTCGCGCAAACTGAGGACGCCGACCAGACGGCCGTCGGGGTCGAGCACGTAGACGTAGGACATGGCGTGCTGGTCGGGCCGCTCACGACGCAACCACGCGAGGGCGTCGCCGGCGGCCGTGCCCGCGGCAAGCGTCACGTACTCGAGGGTCATCAGACCGCCCGCGGTGTCCTCGGCGTGGCTCGCGAGGCCGCGCAGGTCGCGCTCGCGCTGGTCGGGCTGCCGCTTCAGGAGCTCTTCGGCGAGATCCTCGGGCAGGTCGGCCAGCAGGTCCGCGGCGACGTCGGCGTCGAGCTTCTCGAGCACCTTGGCGGCGCGCGCCACCGGCATCTCGGCCAGGGCCGCGGCGCGCAGGTCCTCGTCCATCTCCTGCAGCGTGTCGGCGGCGAGGTAGGCGTTCAGCGCCCCGAGCACGGCGGCGCGTTCGCGCGGCCCGACCTGGCCGACGACGTCGGCGATGTCGGCGGGGCGCAGCTCGGCGAGCTCCGCGAACGCCTCGACGAAGTTGAGGCGCGAGAGACGCAGCGAGATGGCGTTCACGTCCCCCCACGGGACGAAGTCGCCGCTGCGCCGCGGCAGCCGGCGGGCGAGGAAGCCAAGCCCGAAGCGCCGCGCCAGGGCGCCCTGGCTCGCGTCGACCCCGGTGACGACCAGGCGGCCCTCGCCGGCGTCGAGGATCACGTCCTGGACGCGCACGAACGAGCGGTCGCGCATGTTCACGACCTGGTTGTCGAGGACGGCGTCGACGAGGGCGATCTCGGCGCCGCGCAGGGAGGCCGCCCCGAGCGCGGCGGCCGGGCAGTTGAGCAGCAACCGCCCTCCGTCCACGTCGACCTCCGCGACCTGGTCCCAGGAAGCGCAGAGCTGCTCGTCGTCACGGGCGACGAAGAAGGCCGTCACCACCGGGGTCTCGGGGGAGAACTCCGCGACGACGTCGATCAGCTCACCGACTTCCACGCCGTCGCCGTCGATGACCTTCAGGGACTCGAGCTCTGAGAGCGCGAGGGAGCCTGGCTCGGCGTCCACTGGGCGGCTCACATCCTTTCGCACGAGGGCGCGGCGACGATACCGGCGACGCGCCGGGCTGTCAATGCGCGGCGCGCCATCGCCGGCACGGGCGAGACGACGACTTCGTATCCTCCGGCGACACGCTGCGATACACTCGGCGCGTCCTCAAGGCAACCGCTCAAGGAGGGAAGCGATGGAGGCATCGGCGCCGGCCGACGGCAGCGCCCTCGCCCGGTTCTTCCGGTTCTCACAGTGGGACACGTCGCTGAAGCGCGACACGCTCGCCGGGCTCACGACCTTCATGGTCATGGCCTACATCATCTTCGTGAACCCGACCATCCTCGG
>Ga0315273_10008795_pt1 | contig 12771 bp, 11 predicted proteins | sample YL17G02_0_MG_FD_205753 | JGI IMG/M metagenome (GOLD analysis project Ga0315273, IMG submission 205753) | Sediment microbial communities from Yellowstone Lake, YNP, Wyoming, USA - YL17G02_0 | ecosystem: Environmental > Aquatic > Freshwater > Lake > Sediment | place: USA: Wyoming | collected...
CTCTATTGTCTCGGCTGTGAGACTTTTTATTCTCCCGAAGAGCTAAACGAAAACGGGGAATGCTTTGAGCATCCGGGTAAAAAACTGCAAAAAGTCGCCGAAGAGAATTATTTCTTTGCTCTTTCCAAATACCAGGATAAACTAATCAAACTAATTCAATCGGATGAACTAAAGATAATTCCGGAAACCAGAAAAAATGAGGTCTTGGCTTTTTTGAAAGAACCCCTACAAGACATAAGCATATCAAGAACTAACGAACGGGCGAAAAATTGGGGCGTTGTGGTCCCTAATGATAATTCTCAGCGAATTTATGTCTGGTTTGATGCTCTGAATATTTACCAGTCAGGCATCGGTTTTGGCTGGGACGAGGAAAAATACAATAATTACTGGCCAGCCGACGTCCACGTCATCGGCAAAGGAATTACCCGCTTCCACGCCGTTTACTGGCCGGCTTTTCTACTTTCGGCCAAACTTCTCCTGCCCAAATCCATACTTATCCACGGTTACCTCACCGTGAACGGAACTAAGATGTCCAAAACCATCGGCAATGTTGTTAATCCGACCGAAATAATCGATAAGTATGGGGCTGACGCTTTAAGATATTATTTATTGGCCAAATTTTCGCCCTTTTCTGATGGGGATTTTTCGGAAACTAAATTGAAAAATGCCTATAACGGAGATTTGGCAAATGGCTTGGGGAATTTGATTTCAAGAGTGGCAAAGTTATGCGAAAATTCCGGTTTTGAGTTCCCCAAAATAAATTCACTCAAATTAGACAATGTTGTTTTGGAAAATTTAAGCAATTATCGTTTCGACGAAGCTTTAAAAAATCTATTCGACCGCTTTGTGGCCGGCCTGGATTCGTCCATTAACAAAGAGGAGCCTTGGAAACTTGAAGGGCAAGCCCTAAAAGAATTCTTGAAGGGGGCGGTTTCCATTATTAACAATCTCGCCTATAACCTTAAACCTTTTCTTCCCGAAACCGCCGAGAAGATTAATAAACAATTTTCCGGACCTAAAATATATTCACAAAAAGGCTTATTCCCCAGAATCTAAATAATATGCGGGAATTATTTATTAAGCACGATAAAACGGTCCACCGAATCTTAGAAATTCTCCCCGGCTTCTTTTCCTGGAATGTAATACTTTTTCCCTACTGGGGAATATTTGTTATCCCGAATCTAGTTGCTTACTTCGTCCTCATTTTTAATATCTACTGGTTCTATCAATCTCTAACCATTGCCATATCGGCCACACTGTCCCACTTAAAAATCCAAGCAACAATCAATTATGACTGGTTGGGGGATCTTAAAAATTTCCCCGACTGGCAAAAAGTCCGCCACGTCGTCATTATCCCAACCTATAAAGAGCCCCTCTATATTCTCGAAAGAACAATCAATTCTTTAGCCAAACAGACTCTGCCAACTAAACAAATTTCCGTTGTTTTAGCCATGGAATCTTCGGAACCAAGACAAGATAGGCAAGTGAAAATAGCCGCTCTTAAAAAAAGTTTTGCGGGTGTTTTTAAACATTTTTGCATAACTTGCCACGAATTGGTGCCCGGAGAAGTGAAGGGCAAGGCTTCAAACGAACGCCATGCGGCCATTTGGTTCAAAAAGGAAATTGTCGAAAAAGAGCATTTGGATATAAATTATCTAACCGTTACCTCCTGCGACGCAGACCATAAATACCACCCACAACATTTTTCGCTTCTGACTTTTAAGTTTTTGGATAATCCCAAAAAATATAACTTCTTTTGGCAACCGGCTGTCATGTTTTACAATAATATTTGGGAACTTCCGGCGATTACTCGCGTTCCCAATACCCTTTCTTCCATCTGGAATCTTTCCCAACTTCCCAGGCGCGACAGGCTAATAAACGCGCAAAATTATTCACTATCTTTTAAGCTTTTGGATGAAGTTGACTATTGGGACCCTGATAAAATTCCCGAAGATTGGGGCATCTTTTTTAAAGCCTATTACAAAAAACGGGGCGATATTGAGGTTATGCCTTTATATCTTCCTCTGCACGCCGACGCACCCCAGTCGACCTCCTTAGTCAAAACCCTGAAAAACCAATACGAACAATACAAACGCTGGGCTTGGGGCGTCAGCGACGATCCTTGGATTATCAAAAACTATTTTTTGACCCCAGGTGTTCCTTTTTGGGATAAAACTATGCGGCTATTTTATGCCCTCTGGTCGCACTTTATGTGGCCCGTCAACTGGTTTATTATCACTATCGGATTAACCGTACCGACTCTTCTTAATCCCGCTTTCGGCCGAACGACCTTGGGCTATATGGTCCCAAAACTGTCTTCCTATGTTTTAACCGTCGCCTTAATTTTTCTTGTAATTATGATAATTTTCGATAATATTTATAAGCCCAAAAGGCCAAAGGAAGTTCCTCTTTGGCGAGCACTTCTTTCCCCTCTGGAGTTTGTTTTAATGCCGGTAGCCGGCTTTTTCTTTACGGCCTTGCCGGGCCTCGATGCCCACACCCGCCTGATGCTAGGAAAATATATAGAATACAAGGTCACGGAGAAGGTATAAAACTATTGACCCTGTATTATATCGTTCAGTTTGCTTTGTTTCTCAAAATAGACATTTTTCGAAAACCGCAAAATTCACGATAGAATACCGAGTGACGGAAAAGGTTTAAATGTAAGGATTTCATTCGTGAGCCGTAACTACGCTATAGAATTCCGGGTCGCAGAAAAGGTATAAAGTATTAAACCAACGCTATATAGCTTAGCTTGCTTCGTTACTCAAAAATGAGGTTTTCCGTAAGTCGCAAGATGCGCTATAGTGAATTGTGAACCAATTTACTGCCAGCCTATGGGGCGATGAAGCTTTTTCAGCCTTCCTTTCTACCAAATCCATTCCCGAAATAATAAGTATCATTTCTAGAGATACTTCCCCTCCTTTATATAACCTCACCGAACATCTGGCTTTTCGACTTTTCGGAACGTCGGAAATCGTCATCCGCGGACTGTCCTTTTTCTATTTTTTAATCGCGATATTCTTTGTTTACAAAATCGGGGTGCATTTTTGGAATAAAAAAACCGCCCTAATCGGGGCCGCCCTTACTTTCCTCAATCCTTTTTTCTTCACTTATGCTTTCGAGGGCCGGATGTATTCTATCCTGGCCGCAACAGTCACCGCCTCGATGTACTTTTTTATAAAGAGAGGGTGGGTTGGTTACGTTTTGACAACAACGGCAGCCCTTTATTCACACCATTTCGCTATTTTTGCCGTCTTTATTCAGGGCCTTTGGTTTATCCACCAATTGGCAATTAGAAATTGGAAATTAGTAATTCCAATGCTAAAGGCCTTCTTAGCCATCGCCTTGTTATATTCTCCCTGGTTGCTTCCCCTTTACAACCAAACAAAAATGGTCGGGGGCGGCTTTTGGCTGGGAACACCGACCTTAAAAGATTTCTTTGGAATTATCGGAAAATATCTTGGGGCGGGAATCCCCCATCTGTTCTCCAAAACCGCGGTAGGCCTCGCGCTCTTTCTCCTTATTTTAAGAAAGTGGGGCAAGGACAAAGAAAAGAGCGTTTTCTTGTTAAGCTGGTTTCTGGGTCCAATTATCTTGGTTTGGCTTGTTTCTCAAAAATTCCAGTCAATCTTTTTCGATCGATACCTGCTCTACACAATTCCGGCCGGGATGCTCCTTGTTTCTTCTAATTTAAGAAAAATTTCCTATTTCTTTTTGGTTTCGCTCACTGTCGTTTTATTAATTATTGGTTCTTTTTATTTTAACCACCCCACCAAAAGGCCTTTTAAGGAACTGGCGGCTTATGTGTCGGAAGAAAAAAGGGGAGATGACTTTTTAATCAACTGGAATTCGGCAGCTCACCATCTTTGGGAATCCAAGTATTATTTAATCCCAGCGCCGATTTATATTCCGAAAGAAGGCGAGCTGCCTTACTACGTAGGAACCGCCCTTATGACGAAAGACGATATAATTCGAAAGCTGCCCGAAAAGATTAGTAGACTCGGAGTAATCACCAGTGGAAATATTGCCGAGATTAATCTGCCCGGCTATACTAAAGGAGAGGACAGGGTTTTCGGATCACTAAAGTTTGTCTGGTTTACCCCCACACCAAAAGTTGGGGGCAAAAAATGAAACAAAAACTGTCGTCTATTTTGGATAAAATCCACGCCCCCACTTGGTTGGTTATTCTTTTTGCCATTGTCCTAATCTTAAGAATTCCTTCGTTCTTCGAACCTTTTTCTTACGGAGATGAAATGATTTATTTAGCTTTAGGGGAAGGCTTAAGGCAAGGAATGGTTTTCTATCGCGATATTCACGATAATAAACCACCGCTTCTTTATATGCTGGCGGCTGTGGCCAGAAACGTCTTCTGGTTCAGAGTAATCCTCGCCTTTTGGAACCTAGCCACCGTCTTTATTTTTTGGAAATTAGCCATTCTGCTTTTCCCCAAGAAAGAAAAACTGCAAAAGGTGGCTACAATAATTTTTGCCCTTCTTACCACCCTGCCTCTTTTAGAAGGACAGGTCGCCAACGCAGAAGTCTTTATGCTTTTGCCCAGCCTAGCGGCTTTTCTGATTCTTCTTTCCAAAAAGCTTAATTTCAGAAACCTTTTCGGCGCAGGAATGCTCTTTTCGATGGCTACCCTATTTAAAGTCCCCGCAGCTTTCGACTTACCGGTCATTATTACTCTTTGGTTGATTTTCCTTAAATCAGAAACGGGCGGCTTTAAAGATTTTATTAGAAAAACTCTTTTTCTTAGCCTGGGCTTTTTGGCGCCCATCCTCCTTAGTTTCTTATTTTATTTCTTAAAAGGGGCGCTCGGTGAATATGTAATCGCCGCCTTTTTACAAAATATCGGGTATCTATCAAGTTGGAGGGCTTCAGCCCCACATCAGCCGTTTTTCGTTAAAAACGGCCCGCTCTTAATTAGGGGGGGAATTGTTCTATTAGGGCTTATTGTCCTCTATCTTAAGAAAAGCAAATTGTCTAAGGTGTTCATTTTCTCAATTATTTGGCTGCTTTTTTCTCTTTTTGCCGTAACTCTTTCGGAAAGGCCTTATCCGCATTATCTAATTCAATCTGTGCCGGCCATTTCTTTTCTTTTGACAATGCTTGTCATGGATAAAACGATTGAACAAGTTTTGGTAATCATCCCTTTGTCCATAACCGTCTTTGTCCCTGTCTATTATAAATTCTGGCATTATCCAACGATTCCTTATTATTCACGCTTCGTTCAGTTTGCCGTAGGAAAAATTTCCAAAGAAGAATACTTCGCTAAGTTCGACGGAAACGTCAATAGAAACTACAAAATCGCCGATGTCATTCTTCGTTCAACCGGCAAAAGGGATAAAATTTTTGTCTGGGGTGATAGTCCGACGATCTATGCGTTAACAAGGCGTTTCCCGCCTTTAAAATACATCGCTACTTACCATATCCAAGATTTCTATTCTAAAGAAATGGTTATTAAAGCTCTTGAGACCGATAATCCGAAATTAGTTATCCTTTTACCCAAATCTCCTGAATTTAAAGAGCTAACGCCCTTTGTCCGAAAATCTTATTTCTTGCTTGACGAGATCGACGGGGCCGAGATTTATTACCTTATGAGTCCGAAAATTCGAGCCTTCCTTGCTCGGTAGCCCTCTTTCGATTAAAATCTGCAAGTTACTTAACTATGAAAGCCTTTTGGAAAGTTGAGGATCTAAAAAAAACAGGTTTTCCTACTTTGCCATATAAAAAACTCTTATTAATTACCCTTATTGCTAACCTTGCTTCCTTGGCCCTAGCTTTATTATCCCAAATCTTTCTGCCGCCCCAAATTCCTCTCTATTATGGCCAGGCTGAAGCAGAAAACATCGTCGCCCCCTCCTTGGCTCTTATTCTTCCGTCCATCATCTCTCTGGCTTTTTTGGGCTTAAATTTGCTATTAAGTTTCGTCATCAAAGACGACTTTTTAAAAAAAGTCATGGTTATAAGCAGCTTTGCGGCTTCGCTTTTTGCGACAACAACTATTATTAAAATTGCTTTTCTGGTCGGAAGTTTTTAAATGCAGGACATATCTAAGCTGGTATTATTTCCGGCCCTATTGGCCATAATTGCTACCTACTTAATTACCCCTTTGGTAATAATCCTCGCCAAAAAATGGGACATTGTTGACGATCCGGCCAAACATAAACACCCTAAAGTTATTCATACCTACCCCGTGCCCAGAGGGGGCGGCATAGCCATCTTTTTTGGAATATTAGTTTCAACCTTATTTTTCTTGCCTATAGATAAGCACCTCTTGGGAATCTTAGTCGGGGCAGTAATTATCCTTTTTATGGGAATCTTGGACGATAAATACGACCTGAATCCTTACCTAAGGCTTTTTTTGTGTTTTTTGGCGGCTTCTGCTCCGATCATTTCAGGAATCGGCATCTCATTTGTCTCAAACCCATTGGGCGGCACAATCGATCTTTCCCATCCGCAAATTAATTTTTTTCTTTTAGGCCAGGCACGAAGCCTATGGTTGTTGTCGGATTCTTTCGCGATTCTTTGGATTGTTTTAATGATGAATATTCTTAATATGGGAGCTAAAGGTGTCGACGGCCAGCTTTCGGGTGTCGTGGTTATCGCCGCAGCCACTATTGCCGCCTTATCGCTTAAGTTTTCGGCTGATATTACCCAATGGCCGGTAATAATTCTGGCGGTCATTACGGCCGGATCTTTTTTGGGTTTTTTACCATGGCATATCTTCCCCCAAAAGATAATGCCTTCTTATGGAGGAGCCACTCTAGCCGGTTATTTACTGGCCGTTCTTTCAATTCTCTCGACAACCAAAGTCGGAGCTCTAATGGTAGTTTTGGGCGTGCCTTTAATAGATACCGGATATACGATTATAAGAAGAGTCGCTTCAGGAAAATCACCGGTCTGGGGAGATAGGGGGCACCTTCACCATAAACTTCTTGATATCGGCTGGTCAAAGAAGAAGGTGGCTACTTTCTATTGGGCAATCACCCTTGTTTTAGGAATTCTCGCTTTAAATTTGAAGACGGCTTCAAAGTTATATACAATGGTCGGGATTGGTGCATTGATTGGGGGTTTCATTCTATGGCTAACCTACCGCTCGAAATCATTAAAGTAATCCGCCCGCTCCATTGGACAAAGAATCTGGCTCTATTTGCTGCCTTAATTTTTACGGGAACGCTATTTCTTAGGTCATATTTTATCCAAATAACCTGGGCTTTTATTGCTTTTTGCTTGGTAACCAGTGCCACTTATATTTTTAACGACATTATGGACGCCAAAGCCGACAGGCTTCACCCAATTAAAAAAGAAAGACCAATCGCCAAAGGGACAATTCCCGCTACGCTTGCTTTTGTTCTTTTCCTTGCTTTTTCTCTTTTGTCTTTTTACATTGCCAGGCTCATAAACCCTCTTTTTACTTTCCTAATTATAGGCTATCTGGTAATTCAAATAGCCTATAGCCTTGGGTTGAAGAATTTGGCCATTATCGATATTCTGATTATTGCATCCGGCTTTATTATCAGGGTTTATGCCGGGGCCTTTGTAATTAATGCCCATCTTTCGGTCTGGTTTTTACTTTGCGTTATTTCGGTTGCTCTCTTTCTGGCTTCGGGAAAAAGGAGGGCCGAACTCGGATTTATTCAGGGAACGGTAGTTATAACCCGGAAAAGTCTTTCAAAATACTCAAAACCGCTTCTTGATTCATATGTCACGATGTTCGGAAGTGCGGCCTGGATGAGTTGGGCTTTATTCACTTTTTTTGAATCGCCTCCGGCCACTCTGCCTATTTGGCTTTTTTTGGCGGAAATTTCCAAGACAACCACGATTAATAAGCTTCTTATGATTACTATACCGGTCGTAATTTTCGGTATTATGCGTTACGAAAGCCTAATTTTTGAAGACAGAAGTGAGGCGCCAGAAAAGCTTCTTTTAACCGATATTTCTTTAATCGGTGCCGTGATTGTTTGGCTTTTCCTGGTCGTTTTTATTCTTTACGGGGGAGTTTCTTCTTTTATCTAAAAGGCTTCGGGTTTAATTATCAAAAAGCCCGAGTTGGCGTTGGGGTAATTTTCTTCGTCGGAGTTGCCGAGAAGGTTGCAGTTTTAGTTGGAGTGGGAGTAGGACTTGTCCCCACTTCTACCTCCACTTTTTTGGCATACTCGCCGAACACCCAACCTTCTTTGGCCGCTTCCCCGGCTTGCGCAGGCTGGTATTCTATTTTAAACCAATTATTTTGGCTGTCTTCCTCCAAAAAAGGAAATCTTTCGCCAGGCTTAACTCGGGCAACCTCTTCCGCGACCGTTGAGGCCGTCTTTCTTACCTTCAAAAAACCAGTCGGGGTAGTCAGTATTTCTACCATTGTCTTTTTTTCCGGAGCCGGTTTTTCCGGTTCGGTCTCGGTCGTTAACCCTTGCGTCGTGACAGGTTTTAGCTTGACCACGGCCGTAAGTTTGTATCCGGGAACAGCCTTAACCGAAATTGGCCTGTCCGCGTAGCCTTGCGAAGTAATAAGTAGCGAATGTTCTCCTCCCGTAAGGGTAGAGGTAATATAAGGTGCAAACCCCCTAATTTGTCCGTCAATCGATATTTGGGCCGAATTTGGCAGGGTAACCACAGAGATGTTTATTTCTTTTCCGCCGGTTTTCTCAAAAGAGATAGTTTCCCCGGCTGAAGTATCTTCCGTCTCGCCAAATTCTCTTCTAATTACCGTCTGTATCCCGGAAACCAAAAAGACTTTGGTTTCGTGGGGCGCAAGAGCTTTATCGGTTGCGTCGGGTACTATTTTTACAACTACTTCGCCTGGCTTAAGGACAGCTTCAAAGGGTGTTCGCCCTACCTGTTCTCCGGAGAGATAAACGGCTGCGCTCGGAACAGATTCGATAAGCAGACCTGCGTTTTTCTGTTTTAAACTTCCTATCAAAAACAGAATAAGACCGATAAATGCTGATATCCCGATTGTGATTAAAATCGCGATTTTTAATTTGCGCATAGATGAGCGCAAGTGTAACAAAAAGGCAGTTGCTTGACAACCTTCTCCCCTATCACGAATTTATTAACACTTATTATCTACGGTTGCTAGTTACAATCTTGTTTTGTATTGAAGGACTAAATAAGCTAAAATGGCCTTGTTCGGCCGGATGGCGAAGTGGAAACGCTGCGGTCTGCAAAACCGCGATGCGGGGGTTCGATTCCCCCTCCGGCCTCTGAAACTTCCCTCCCAATCTTAATTCTCGGCTTTTCAGTATTATTCATACACGTCTCGAAGTGCGATTTTGGGAGGGTGCGCCCGGCATAAATTTGAACAAGTATTCTGCCTGGCTTGACTTTCTGACTGTTTATAGGATAAAATACCGACTCGTCCCGATTCAATCGGGATTTTTTTATGCCGCCCCGTCAGTTTATGTGACGGGGTTATATGTTAAAAACAATATTAAATCTATCCTGCAAAGCAGGATTTTGCTTTGCCAGACCCATCAGCCACCTTCTTCGCAGCCGAACAAGGCGTATAAATCTATTCCTCAGGGAAATTTTCGGTCATAAATACATTAAAAGGGTCCTTGGCGCCAACCTCGCGGTAATGCTTGTCGCCTCATCGCTTGTTCCTGTCAACGCCTTTAAGAACGATGAATTGAGAGATACGATCGTGGTTGAAAATAAGATCAATCTAAATACCAAGGTTTCTGTTCAATATCCGGTCGAAAAAATAAAAATTACACAAAGCTTTCGTGCTTTTCACCCGGGAATTGATCTGGATGGCTTAACCGGTGATAATATCCGTCCCTTTGAAGACGGGGTGATTGCCATTATTTCCCGTTCAAAATATGCGTACGGGAATGCCGTCCTAGTTGAACACGCCGACGGAGTTTCTTCTTTGTACGCTCACTTATCAAAAATCTTTGTCGTTGAAGGAGAAAAAGTTGATACCCATTCGGTTATTGGCGAAATGGGAGCTACCGGCCGCGCTTTCGGCGACCATCTCCACTTTGAAGTCCGAAAGAACGGTATTCCTGTTAATCCATATACCATACTTCCACGTTTAGATACTAGATAGCGGAGCTCTCGACCTAAACTTCCCGGCCAAATAATTTCGGATTATTCTTTCCGAAGGGGCAAAGAGAGATATGTTAAGATTAATAAGCGGGAACCATTTCCAGCTCCCGATTGCCTTTTCCTTCTCCTGAGGTTTTCCTTTAGCCGTTGCCACCACGCCAAAGGTCATATAATCCAAGCCATAAAACGTCTCAAAAGCGACCGATATGAAGCGAGTTTTTTCTGCAATCATTCCAACTTCCTCTAATAGTTCTCTTTTGGCGGCTTCCATTACCGTTTCACCTTTCTCGACCTTGCCGCCGGGTAAGGCCCATGTCTTGTCGCCAATTCTTGAATGACGTTGCCCCAACAATACTTCGTTACGGTTATTGAAGACCAAAACACCAACCGCCAACCCCGGTTTTAAGCTCTCTCTCTCATTTTCCGAACTCATTAAGTCAAATTTAACACAGAACTAATCGTTGTCAACAATTTTCCAAACATACCAGGCGGCTACCGTTCGATAAGGTTTCCAGCGTGTGGCATGTTGGGCTAATTTATCGCCATTAATCCTATTTCCGAGTAGTTTTTCTATTCCTTTATTAATCCCCAAATCATCGACCGGAAAGACATCCTGTCGGGCCAAGCTAAACATTAAAAACATTTCAGCCGTCCAACGGCCTATTCCTTTGACGCCAATTAATTCTTTCGTAACTTCCTCGTCCGAAAGTTTGTCTAACTTTGTAACTTGTAACTCACCGCTTAAAACTTTATCCGCCAAATCTTTTACATAAGAGCACTTCGCATACGACAGTCCGCACTTCCTTAATTCCCCGGTTTTTAAGTTTTTTAGTTTCTTTGCAGTAATACTTTCTCCGCATTTATCTTTCACCCTATTAAATATCGTCATTGCGGCTTTTCCGGAAAGTTGTTGGGAAGTTATCGCTTCAACCAGATCAATAAAATAATCTTTTTTCTTACCGGGCTTTATCTTACAGGGTCCGTATTTTTTAATTAACGGACCTATTACCTCATCTTTCAAAAGAAATTGTTCTGCCTTATTCCACATAGAGTATTATCTATTGTCTCTTTGCACCCAAAAGGATTTCGTCCAAAAACGAGTGGTTTTGGGAAGGGTCCTTGTCAATTTCCCGATACTTTTCTTTTAAGAGTCTTTTCGTCAGTTTTTCTGCTTCTTTGGGATCTCTTACCTCTTTTTGACATTCGGAGAATAATTGATTAAATTCCTTCGCCCTGGCCTTAAGGGCCGTGTGGGTGAAATTTAGCCAAGCATATTCTCTTTGTTTTAGTTCAACTAAAAAAGCACGAACTTCTTCGTCCGTCGCGGACCGTCTTCTGTTAATTAAGCCTTTTACAACCCGTTGGTAAATCGATACAACATACCACCTTTCTTCTTCGGGTGTGGATACGGCAAGAGTAAAAAACGGTCTTTTTTCGGCCTCTTGGGACATTTATAAACGAGGTAAAAAATTAAATTAGCAATTAAATAAAAAACCCGCCTATAGCGGATAGTAAAACAAGCTCAATAAATTGTTAATACTCCATTCCCCCGCCTGGGGGCATACCGGCTGGAGCATTCTTTTCTTCCGGAATATCGGTTATCAAACCTTCCGTTGTTAAAACCATCATGGCTACCGAAGCTGCGTTTTGAAGAGCTGTCCTGGTCACCTTGAGGGGGTCTAAAATTCCCGACTTGGTCATTGAACCGAATTCCCCCGTTAGAGCATTAAATCCGTAATCCGGATCGCCGGCCGCCTCAATTTTCTTTAATACATAACCGTCGTCCTCACCCGCGTTCTTGGCCAGCCATCTGATGGGCTCTTCTAAAGATGCGCTAATTATTTCTATTCCGACCTTTTCATCGTCTCCCTCGGCCGTCAGCTTGTCTAAGGCCTTTCTGGCACGAAGCAGGGCAACTCCCCCGCCCGGAACAATACCTTCTTCAACGGCAGCCTTGGTTGCTCCAACGGCGTCTTTAACTCTTTCTTTTTTCTCGTTAAGTTCAATTTCTGTCGCGGCCCCAACGTTTATCTGGGCTACTCCGCCGGAGAGCTTGGCCAGTCTTTCCTCCAGTTTTTCTTTGTCAAAATCGGAATCGATCGTGCTAATTTGACGTCTTATTGAGGCAATTCTGGCATTTATGGCGCTTTTTTCTCCCTTTCCGCCAATTAAACGGCAATTGTCTTTGTCGGCCCAAACTTTATCTGCCTGTCCCAAGTCGGTTACTTCAATCGCCTCGAAATTTCTACCCGTATCCTCACTAATCACCACTCCCCCAGTTAAGATGGCTATATCCTCGAGCAATTCTTTGCGTCGGTCGCCAAAACCGGGAGCTTTAACTGCCAAAACATTAAAGGTGCCGCGCAGTTTGTTAACAACCAAGGTTGCCAAGGCTTCTCCCTCAATCTCATCGGCTATAATTACCAAGTTTTTGGAAACTTTGACGAACTTTTCCAAAAACGGAAGAAGGTCGGTAATTGCCGAGATTTTCTTATCGGTTAGAAGTATATAAGGGTTTTCAATCTCGGCTTCCATTTTTTCCGGATTTGTCGCAAAGTAAGCCGAAACGTAACCTTTATCAAACTCCATTCCCTCTTTATATTCAATTTCTATCGTTAAACCCTTTCCTTCTTCGACGGTCACGACTCCGTCTTTGCCGACTTTGTCTAAGGCTTCAGCAATCTTGGCACCGATTACAGAGTCGCCCGCCGAAAC
>Ga0315273_10008796_pt1 | contig 12770 bp, 9 predicted proteins | sample YL17G02_0_MG_FD_205753 | JGI IMG/M metagenome (GOLD analysis project Ga0315273, IMG submission 205753) | Sediment microbial communities from Yellowstone Lake, YNP, Wyoming, USA - YL17G02_0 | ecosystem: Environmental > Aquatic > Freshwater > Lake > Sediment | place: USA: Wyoming | collected...
CGGGCAGCGACAGCTCGGCGCTCGCGCGACCGGCGCGCTCACGGACCTGGGCGAAGAACAGCACGGTGACCTTCATGGACGCTCTCCCTCGTGAGTCGCTATGCTCGCCGGATGAGCGACGAGAATCAAGCGCCCCCACCGCCTGATGGGTTCGCGTCACGCCCCGGCGGCCCACCCGCGCCCCATCCGGCGTTCGAGTTCCTGGAGACCACCACGGGCGGCCCGGAGGCGTTCGGCCCACCCGAACCCGACGCGCCGCCGCCGCTGCCGCGGAAGGTGCTGCACAGCGCCCTGGCGCTGGCGCTGCTCGGCCTCGCAGCCCTGCTCCTCGGACAACTCGAGGCTGCGCTCCTCATCGCGATCGCGGCGCTCTTCTTCGTGGCGCAGGGCGCCGACGTCCACCCCGCGATGGGCCGCGTCTACGCGCTGCTCGCCTGGATCCCGCCCGTCACGGGTGCCCTCGTGATGGGTGCGCTCGCGCACCTGTTGGTCACAAACGGTCCGCTCACGCCCTTGCGCATCGGCTTCGCCGTCTTCTCGGGCATCGGCGCGCTAGCGTGCTTCACCACCCTGCTGCCGTCGGTGGCGGACCGCGTCGTCCGGCTGCTCTTCCGCGGTACGCACCCGAACCACACGCTCCGGCTCACCGCCGGCATCGTGCTCGCGATCCTGTGGGTGGCGCTCCCCGCGTGGCTCGTGTTCCGCGACCAACTCGCCGACCTGCTGCGGGACCCGGGCGCGCTGGTGAGCGCCTCGAAGCTCTCGGGCGGACTCGTCGGCTACGTCGTGCTGGCGTTCGCCTCGATCGGCTTCATGGTGCGCCGCGATTGGCGCGGCTCGCTCGAGCGTCTGGGCCTCACCGCGCTGCGTCCCGCCGACGGACTGACGGTCATCGCCGGAGTCGTGGCCCTCTGGCTCTTCAACCTCGGGAGCGAGGCGCTCGAGCAGAGCGCGTTCCCGGCGCTCTGGGCGAGCGACCAGGCCTTCATCGCCGCGCTGGCCGGGGTCATGGGCCCGGGCCTGATGCTGCTGCTGAGCCTGAGCGCCGGCATCGGCGAGGAGATCACGCTGCGCGGCGCACTGCAGCCGAAGCTCGGGATCGCGCTCACGTCGCTGCTCTTCGCCGCGCTCCACGTGCAGTACTCGTGGTACGGGATGCTCTCGATCCTGGTCTTCGGCCTGTTCCTGGGCGTGATCCGCAAACGCAGCAGCACCACCGCCGCGATCCTGGTGCACACGCTCTACAACCTGTTCGCCATGGTCGCCTCGAAGACGTAGGACGCGGGGCGCACGGGCGCAGCTCAGCCGTCAGCGCACGAGGGCGCAGACTCCGGCCGGGCAGCGCCACCAGGCGCCGGACATCAGAGCTTCGCCCGACGGACGTGCTCGCAGAGGCCCTCGTCGCGACGCGCACGTACCGGCCGGCGCTCGGGATGGCGCTCCCGGGCCTTCAGCTCGCAGTCCAGCGACGGGGCGCTCGGCAGCACCTCGCAGATCGGCTCGACCCCATGAGCGTCCGGGTGGTCGTTGATGAAGTCCACCATCACTTCGCTCGGCGGTCGGGCTCCGCCTGGGCGAAATGCACCGCCATCTTCTCGATGATCTCGTTGCCCCGGGGAAGACCTGCTCGGTCCGACCAGAACCCAGCCTCTCAGGGAATGGAGCCTCCAGGAATCCCGGGGTGGTTCCCTCGAAACCATCCCGTTCAGCCGCTCCAGCAGCTCTTCGGGGCGAGATCCACGCGAGTCACGGGCCCGGAATGCAACTGGAGCGAATGTCGCTGCCACAGACCAACTTCGCTTCCTGCGCAAGGTCCGGACGGTCGCGCGGATGCTCCACCAGAGGCTGATCCCGTGGAGGACGCTTTGCGCCATGCTTGCGGCAGTCGGGTGGTCTGCCGCAGTATCTCGATCCGAAGGCGTGCTTCTTGAGGAACGGCACGATCACGTGGCCGAACCCGGGATCGCCCGCGGCCTGGCTGCAGCAGGCGGGTGGGCGCCGCCCGGGGGTTCGAAAGGAAGTCCCGACCCGCTGACCTGGAGCAGGTCACCGGAGTCCGGGGTGACGGGGGCGAAGCAACCGCGCAAAGGAGTGGGTCATGTTGCTCAGGATGAGTCTGGTGGGTGGGGCGCTTCTCGTTTCGTTGGCCTCGGCTGCGGTGGCGCAGGATTCTGCCACCTCGCCCCAGGATCGGGTCGAGATCGTGAAGCAGTCGCTCGTGGCCAGCAAGGCGGCGCTCAAGCAGTACGAGTGGATCGAGACGGTCGCCCTGTCGCTGAGCGGCGAGGAGAAGGTCCGCCAGCAGAACACGTGCTACTACGGCGCCGAGGGCGGGCTCCAGAAGGTCCCGGTCGCCGCGAGCGCCAAGGAGGAGAAGAAGCGGGGCCTCAAGGGCAGGGCGATCGAGTCCAAGAAGGCCGAGTTGCAGGCTTCGCTCAAGGCCGCGGTGGGCCTCCTTCAGCAGTACGCGCCTCTCGATCCGGCGAAGATCCAGGCCGCGAAGGCTGCCGGAAACATCAGCGTCTCCCTGCCCGCCGCGGACGGAAGCGTCAAGCTCACGATCAAGAACTATCTGAAGCCGGGGGACGAGGTGGGTGTCGAGTTGGACCCGGCCAGGAACACGCTGAAGACGGTCTCGATCGCGTCGTTCGTCGAGCAGGGGAAGGACAAGAGCCCGGTCTCCGCGATGGTGAGCTACGCGGCCCTGGCGGACGGCACGGCCTATCCGGCGAAGGAATCGCTGGACATCCCCGCGCAGAAGCTGAATGTCGGCATCACGAACAGCGGATACAAGAAGAAGGCGTAGTGATCGGCTGAGGGGCGCGCCCGCAAGCGGCGACGTGTCATTCCAGAAGGCTGAAGCGTGACGGCAGCGCCCAGGTGCAGCCGAACGAAAGGGAGAATCGGCCATGAGCCCTGAAGACAGGAAGCACCGTTCGCATCTTCCGATGAGGAACACGGCGCGTCCAACGCTGATCACCTACGACGCGAAGGACCCGGACAGCAAGTTCCCCCCCATCGAGCAACTGCGCCCGCCCAAGGGCGCGCCCAACGTCCTGGTCATCCTCATCGACGACGCCGGGTTCGGCTCCACCAGCGCCTTCGGCGGGCCCTGCCAGACACCCACCGCGGAGCGACTGGCGGCGGCGGGCCTCAAGTTCAACCGCTTCCACACCACCGCGCTCTGTTCGCCCACGCGCCAGGCGCTGCTCACCGGCCGCAACCACCACTCCGCCGGCATGGGCTGCATCACCGAGATGGCCACCGCAGCGCCCGGCTACTGCTCGGTCCTGCCAAACACCATGTCGCCTTTGGCGAAAACGCTCAAGCTCAACGGCTACAACACGGCACAGTTCGGCAAGTGCCACGAGGTGCCGGTCTGGGAGACGAGCCCGGTCGGGCCGTTCAACGCCTGGCCCACGGGCGGCGGCGGCTTCGAGTACTTCTACGGCTTCATCGGCGGCGAGGCGAACCAGTGGTATCCCACGCTGTATGAAGGCACCACTCCGGTCGAGCCCGAGAAGACCCCCGAGGAGGGCTACCACCTCGTGGAGGACATGACCAACAAGGCCATGGAGTGGATCGGCCAGCAGAAGTCCCTCACGCCCGACAAGCCCTTCTTCATCTACTTCGCCCCCGGCGCCACCCACGCTCCGCACCACGTCCCGAAGGAGTGGGCCGACAAGTACAAGGGCAAGTTCGACCAGGGCTGGGACAAGCTGCGGGAGGAGACCCTCGCCCGCCAGAAGAAGCTGGGCGTCGTCCCGGCGGATTGCCAGCTCACGGCGCGCCACAAGGAGATCCCGGCCTGGGACGAGATGCCGGAAGCGTTCAAGCAGGTGCTGCGCCGGGAGATGGAGGTCTACGCGGGCTACATGGAGTTCACCGACCACCACGTGGGCCGGCTTCTCGACGTGCTGAAGAAGCTGGACATCCTCGAGAACACCCTCGTCTACTATATCATCGGCGACAACGGCGCCTCCGCCGAGGGCGGGATCAACGGCTGCTTCAACGAGATGGGCTACTTCAACGGCCTGCAGTCCTTCGAGACGCCCGAGTACCTCACGGAGCGCCTGCAGAAGCTGGGCGGCCCCGAGTCCTACAACCACTACGCCGTGGGCTGGGCCCACGCCATGAACACGCCCTACCAGTGGACCAAGCAGGTGGCCTCCCACTGGGGCGGCACGCGCAACGGCACGATCGTGTCCTGGCCCGGGGGAATCCAGGCCAAGGGCGAGATTCGCTCGCAGTTCCACCACGTCATCGACGTGGCCCCCACGGTCCTCGAGGCTGCGGGCATTCCCGAGCCCCTCGCCGTGGACGGCATCCAGCAGGATCCCATCGAGGGCGTGAGCATGCTCTACGCCTTCAACGACGCCAGGGCGGCGGAGCGGCACGAGACCCAGTATTTCGAGATGTTCGGCAACCGCGGCATCTACCACAAGGGCTGGACCGCGGTGACGAAGCACGTGACGCCCTGGATCCAGAGCAAGAGCATTCCGCTGGACGACGATGTCTGGGAGCTCTACGACACCACGAAGGACTGGAGCCAGGCGAAGAACCTCGCCAAGGAGATGCCCCAGAAGCTCCACGAGCTTCAGCGTCTCTGGCTCATCGAGGCGACGCGCTACAAGGTCCTGCCCATCGACGACCGGCTGTTGGAGAAGGTCAATCCCGACACGGCCGGCCGGCCCGTGCTCATCAAGGGGAAGACCCAGCTCCTCTTTGCCGGGATGAGGGGCCTGTCGGAGAACTGCATCCTCAACCTCAAGAACAAGTCGCACTCCGTCACCGCGGAGATCGTGGTGCCGCAGAAGGGCGCTGAGGGCGTCATCATCGCCCAGGGCGCGAACATCGGCGGCTGGAGCCTCTATGCCAAGGGCGGCAGGCTCAAGTACTGCTACAACTGGAGCGGCTTGAAGCACTTCTTCGTCGAGTCGGCGGGCCCCATCCCCGCGGGCGAGCACCAGGTGCGCATGGAGTTCGCCTACGCCGGCGGCGGCCTGGGCAAGGGAGGCAAGGCGACGCTGTACGTCGATGGCAAGAAGGTCGGCGAGGGGGACATCCAGGCAACGCTGGCGATGATCTTCTCGGCTGACGACGGTTTGGATGTCGGCGAGGACACGGGCGCCCCGGTCTCCCCGGACTACGGCCCCAAGGGCAACCGCTTCAACGGCGAGATCAAGGGAATCCAGCTCGCCATCGCCGACGCCGCGGAGAACTCGGACCACCTGATCACCGCGGAGGACGCCGTCCGCATGGCGATGGCCCGGCAGTAGCGACGGGTGGCGGACAGGCAATCGAACGGGCGGCCCAACTCACCGGGTCGCCCGTTCGACCTCGCCATCGCAGTGAATCAACTCGGGAAGGAAGGAGTCTCGTGCTCTTTCCTTCCCGGTTTCTTCTTCGGTTCCCGGCCGCACCACCAGGCGCCGGAGGTCAGGGCTTCGCCCGCCGCTCGAACAGCATGAGCCCCCGCCCGCCGTCCCGCCTGTAGCCCAGCCCGAGCCGCCCCGCGACGAATCGCATCTGGTCGGCGCCGGCGAGTTGCTGCAGGAACCGCGTCTCGACCGACATCTCCGCTTCCGGGCACATCATCCGCGTCGATCCCGCCAGCCCGACGGAGAGCGCCCCGGGTGTCGCGCCGGCCTTCACCGGCGCGAAGTACCGGTTGCAGCCGGCGCTGCCGGCGAGGTTGCCGGCATCGAGCCGCAGCGTGACCTCGGGCTCCGCCGGCGCCGCCTCGCCCGGGTCCCATTCGCGCAGCACCCACTCCACCCCGCCCATGGCTTCCGGCGAGAGCCTGCCCGTGATCTTCGGCGCAGCTTCCTTCAGCCGGCCCGACTCGAGCGTCCAGCCCCGCGTCGCAAGCTCGCCCGGGCAGCACATCGCGTCGTTCGGCCCGGCCTGCACGACATCGAGGATGATCCGGCGCGCCTCGACCCGTGCGTCGCGCACCTGCACGCGGTCGCCGACCAACGCCGTCGCGACGTTCCGCGGGTGGCCCTTCCTGCGTCCGACCACCGCCAGGTAGAGGTTCTCGCCGCTGCCGCCCGCGCTCCCGGCGAGCAGCACGACCGCCTCCTCGGTCCCGTCGCCTTCGAGGTCGCCCGTCAGGCGGAAGGGACCGACCAGCACGACGCTCGGCGCGGCCGCGCCACCCTCGACGGCCGGAGGGCCCGTCCACTGCCCCGCGGAGAGCGTGACCGGGCCCCCGGCCTCTTCGATCCCCTGGTAGGTCGCGCACCGCAACTCCTCGAGCGTCGGCGCTCCCCTGGCACTTGCGGGCGGCGGCGGCGCGGCTCCCCCCGCGTGTGCCTGCCGGTTCCCGGCGCCCGCCAGGACCAGGACGGCGAGCCCGCACACAATGATCGGCTTCATGCGTCCCTCCCGCTCGCGTCCGTCCAGCATCTCAGGCCCGGACTACTCGAAGTCGTAGCGCAGGACGAATTGCAGACCGAACGCTCCGAATTCGTTGTCCACGTCGGTCTGTTTCAGCCGCGTGTAGGCCGTCTGGACACCGGCCGTGAGTTCGGGCCTGCCCGTGTAGAAGACCCCCAGTCCCGTGGTCCAGCCTCCGCCGCCGAGATCCTCGTTGCGGGAAGTGCTGGAACGGAACGTCGCGCTGAAGAGGAATCCCAGGTCGGGCCGCCAGCGCTCGCGCATGTCGAGGCTCCAGGCGCCGCCCGCCAGCCAGTCGGCCTTCGTGGACTCGCCCTGGTCGTACGGATCCCTCAGCCCCAGGTCCCCGAAGAGCATGAAGCCATTGGTCGCGCTCCGGCCCCAGGCCGCGCGCAGCCCCGTGGTCACGCGGGCGTTGCTGGCGCTCTCGGCCAGCGAATTGGTGGTGTCGCTCAGGCCGTTGGCCAGGACGTCCTCGACGAAGGTGCGGGGCGAGATGACGGTCAGCGAGTTCCCCGACACGTCGAGGCTGCCCGACAGCCGGAAGCCCGGCCGCTCGGACAGTCGAAACGTGCTGCCGGCGGCCCAGCTCATGATCACCGAGACCCCTTCGGTGAGCAGCGCCGCCGTCTCGGTCCCCAGCCGGCCCGTTCCCGAGAGCGCCAGCCGCACGGCGACCGCGTCGCTGACGCGCTGCTGGAACTCGAATTCCTGCGTCAGGTACGAGAGGTCGGCCTGCCTGCTCGCGAGCAGGCGCGGTGGTTCGTCGAAACTGTAGAGTTTGACCTCCATGCCCTGGGTCAGGGCCACGCCGGTGCTGCTGCGCAGGTAGGTGGAGAGGAAGGGACTGGGGATTCCCGCGGCACCGGGGAAGCGGTGCGGTCCCACCTGCCGCGCCAGGGTGTCGGCGGCCGGCGAGGCCGACCCGGCCCGCGCGGCCTGCGGTCCGGCCGCCACCGACAGGGTGACGCAAGCCACCGCGAGTGCCGCCCGCATGCAAGTCCTCATCTCGGATCCCCCATTTCGGCACTGGCCGGCGCGATTGCCCGGCGTCTCCCTGACCCGGTCAGACGCCCGGGCCCCCCGAGCCCCTGGCGGTCTCCGATCGACGCCTCCATTCTCTCCCCGGGGCTGGCGAACGACCGCTCCACCAGGGCCGTCAGCCGCTCACGCTGGTTCAGCAGCGCCGCGTGCCGCTCTTCGGGCAGCGCGGAGAGCAGGTCGTCGACCAGCGCGTTCATCCGGCGCATCACCTGCACGCTCCCCCCACCGCAGGCCCTGATCTCCTCGAACGCCAGCGCCAGGAAGTCGTCCCACGAGGGGAACGGCACCAGCACCCTCACCGCGCCCGCGCCGTCGCGGAACGCCTCGATGTCCAGATCGCAGCGCCCGAGACGCATCAGCAGATCCTCGATGTGGTCGAGCGCCTGGATCGCGGTCGTCGGGTCATTGACCGCCGGCGACAGGGCCCGGATGGCGATATCGACCAGCAGCCGGATCGCGTACTTGGGATCCTGCTCGAAGGTGCGCTCGTCACCGAGTTGGATGGCCGGGAGCAGCGCTTCCTCCGGGATGTTCCGGCTCGACCCGTGGATGCGCAGGAGCGGCAGCGAATCGAGGACGACGTCCCCCACGGCCGGCACCACCTCGATGACGGCTCCGTTCGACTCCGCGACCGCGCCCATGGCCTCCGCGTCCACCGCCTGCACCGTGCGCATCGGCCCCCGGTGGTTCACGACCTGCGTCACCGGCGTCCCTCGGATCCCGGCTGCATCCGGGGCTGGGCCGGCACCACGGCGCCGGTAGAGCGATTCGATCGCCTTCCGCCCGCGCCCCGCGGTGAATGCCAGCATCCGGCTGACCTGCAGGATCCTCAGCCGCTGCACCAGCGCGACGAACAGGCCGACGCTGACCATCAGGAGGAGGATGGCGAGCCACGAACAGAAGAACGGCACCTTCCCGGAGCCGTACCGGTCCACCCAGGAGAGCGCTCCCAGGGAGTACAGGAACGTCGCCGTGAACGAGCCCATCGCGTGGAAGAGCACCGGATCCCGCACGATCCACAGGACCAGGCGGGGTGAGTAGGCCGTGGAGCCGAACTGCACCATCACGAACGCCAGGGAGAAGACGACGCCCGTCAGGGTGATCATGCCCGAGGCGATCGACGAGAAGATCGCGGTCGCCGCCGAGGCGCTCATGCCCCAATCGATGTACGGCAGGAAATGGGTCTCGACTCTCGGGAGGATCAGCCCGCCGGCGAAGGCCGCGATCGAATAGCAAATCGGGACCGTCCACAGCGGGATCCGGACGCTCCGTATGCCTTCGGTCATGGCCCCCCCGACTCACCCCAAGCGAACGTCACGCCCTCGATGCCGTGTGCTGGCCGGGACACCGGTCCGATACTGGCGGCCTGCGTCCCCGCTAGAACACCGTCTTGGCTCCCGCGCTGAGCGTGCTCCTCAGCATCCCCGTCACGTCGATCATGGGCGCCACGGAGATCCCGGCGGCGAGATTCCGATGCGAGCGCTGCCACATGACCAATGTCATCCGGGCGAGCCGGGCGCGCTCGTCCGTCTGGTTCCTGAGTTCCTCCAACTCCGCCTGGTTCTCCCGGTAGATCGTGAAAGCCGGTTCGATCTGGTCCCGCAACGACTTGATCGTCGTCGTGCGATCGATGACGTAGCGCTCGGCGGCGTCGAGGTCCCTGGGCGCCGGCGCCCGGCCGGAAGGGATGAGGTCCTTCACCCCTGGATCGCTCGTCCGGAGCGAGTCCAGCGCCGCCGGGTCGCCGCCGCGGAGGCGCTGAAGCAGCGTGTAGCTCCGCACGCTGGCGACGTGCATCTCGTCGAGTTCCTCGATCCGGGCCTTCAGCGGAGCGAACTCGGCCTCGACGCGGGCGTTGATGTCCGCGGCCGCCACCTGCACGTCGTCGTCGACCTGGTCGAGCAGCCTGTCTCCGGTGCTTGCCGTCAGGTCCACCAGCCGCTGCGCCGCCCCGAGGGCGGTGAGCAGCGTCTTGTGCGTCTGGATGTCCTGGACGAGAGTGTCCAGGTAGCCAGGAGTCACCCCGTAGTCGCCCGACCAGTTCGCGATCAGGTTCGGGCGGATGGTCTCGGTCATGTATCGCGCCAGCTCCGAGATCTTCTTTTCCTCCGACAGGGGAGACTGGTAGACCGCCACGATCTGCGAGGAGTAGAGGGCGACGCCCCGCGTCAGCATCCGAGCTCTCGCCACGGATTGCTGAACCTGCTTCACCGAAGGCAGCGTCTGGTACTTCTTGAGGTGCGTCCACACGGCCGGACGATTGAACCTCTGCAACGCGCCGACCATCCCCGAGGTGTTCTCGGAGAAGGGGCCGACGTCGATGCGCTTCGACCCGCGGAACGTGGCGCAGCCGCTCAGGAGCCCGGCGGCGATCAGCGCGGCGGGCACCAGCCCCGCCAGCCATGGCGAAACACGCATGAGGAACCTCCTTCGATGGCCGGGGGCCTCCGCGAGCCGTCGCGGACAACCACCTGCCGACACCGGGGCACAGGATCCATCGATTCCGCCGGAGCAGCCGCCCCTGCGGTCAATCTACATCAGCATGATCTCGTCGGCGAAGCGACCCTGCCGGAGCAGGTTCGCCATGGTCTTCATCGGCTGGTCGATGTGCGTGAAGAACGCCTTGTAGCCGGCGCACAGGTAGTTCAGCCCGTCCTCGCCGTCGGGAGTCCGGATGAAGCGGTTGCGAGGGCACTCGCCGTGGCAGGCGAAGAGGACCGGGCACTCCCTGCAGTACCCGGGCAGGGTGTCGAACTTGCTCTGGCCGAAGCGACGCTGCTTCTCCGAGGTCACCAGCGTCTGGAGCGGCGTCTCCATGAGGTTGCCGAGCCGGTGCCCCGGCTCGACGTAGTGATCGCAGGAGTACACGTCACCGTTGTGCTCCAGGGCCAGGGCGTTGCCGCAGGTCGGCGACACGATGCAGAGGTTGTGCTGTCCGAGCCAGCTGCCCAGCGCGATGTCGAAGGTGACGACGTAGACCTTGCCCACGTCGCGCTTCACCCATTCGTCGAAGATGCTGGTCAGGAACCGTCCGAAGCTCCCGGCCGTCACCGTGCGATCGGTCACCAGGCTGCCTGCCTGCCGGTACAGCGGCCGGTCCCTGCCTCGCTGACCGCCCCACCCCAGGTTCGCCAGCTCGATCGTCTCCGGGGTCGCGCGCTCGACGATCGGGATCAACTGGATGTAATCCGCCCGCAGTTCGTCGCGGAGGAACCGGTAGACCTCGAGGGGGTGGTCGGCGTTGCCGGCGTGGATGGTGCAGAGGATGTTGACGTCCACGCCGTGCTTCCGCAGCAACTCCCAGGCGCGCACCACGGCGTCGAAGCTGCCCTGGCCCTGCTTGGTGATGCGGTAGGCGTCGTGCAGCTCGCGCGGACCGTCCAGGCTGAGCCCGACCAGGTAGTGGTGCTCCTTGAAGAAGGCGGCCCAGTCGTCGTCGAGCAGCGTGCCGTTGGTCTGCATGGTGTGGACGACGCGCTGGTGGGGCTTCCGGTGCCGCTCGGCCAGCTCCACGGAGCGCCGGTAGAAGTCGAGGCCCCGCAGCGTCGGCTCGCCCCCCTGCCACGCGAGGTGGACCTCCGGCCCGGGGGAGGACTCCATCAGCTGCCGGATGTACGAATCCAGCACCGCCTCTTCCATCATGGGGCTCTGCCCCGGGTAGAGGAGCTCCTTGGACAGGAAGAAGCAGTACTTGCAGCCCAGGTTGCAGGCCGCGCCCGCGGGCTTCGCGAGGAGGTGGAAGCCGGGCCGAGCCGAGGGCACGCGACTCATCCTTCGCCGCCCGCCTTGCCGGCCCCGTCGCGCAACTCGGCCTGCAGCGCCTCGACCGCCGAGGCGACCGTGGGAAATATCCGTTCGGGGCCGATGCGCTCCGCGAGACCGGTCCGCTCGAGCATGGCGCGCACCGGACTGCGGGCCGACGCGACGGCCAGCGCGATGCCCTGCGCCTCGAGGTCGCCGCACACCTGGTCCAGGCTGGCGGCCCCGGTCGAGTCCAGCTGGGGCATGGTCCCGGCATCCAGGACGAAGTACCGCGTCGGCGCCGACGCCTCCCGGGCCACGCTCCGCACGCGCGCCTTGAAGTGGTCGGCGTTGAAGAAGACCAGGCCCGCGTCGAAGCGGTAGAGGACCAGGCCCGGGACCGGCTCCGTCCCGGGATGGGTCGTCGTGTCGCGGAAGTCACTCGTCCCAGGGACGCGGCCGAGCACCGCGTCGTGCGGCCGTGAGGCCGTGACCAGCAACTGCACGAGGGCCACGCCCACCGCGACCACCACGCCGGGCAGCACGCCGACCGTGATGACCCCGAGCAGCGTGAGGAGGCTGAGCCGGAACTCCCGGGGGCTCACGCGACGCAGGTTCGCCAGGCCCTTCAGGTCCAACAGGCCCATGGCCGCCTTGACCAGTACAGCCGACAGGACGGCCATCGGCAGCCAGCCGAGCGGCCGGGTGAGGAACAGCAGCGTCAGCGCCAGGCCGGCCGCCGCCACCAGTCCCGTGACCTGGCTCTTGCCGCCCATCGAGTCGTTCACCGCCGTGCGCGAGTCGGCCCCGCTGACGGCGAAGCCCCCGAGGAGGCCGGCCCCGATGTCGGCCACACCCAGCGCGATGAACTCCCGGTTCGAATCGATGTCGTAGCGGTTCTTCGCCGCGAAACCCCGCGCGGTGACCATGGCGCTGTTGTAGCTGATCAGCGCCAGCCCGACCGCGCCCATCGCGAGCGGCGTCCAGTCGGCCCCGCCGATGGCCGGGATCATCAGGCCCGGCAGCCCCGCCGGGATCGCGCCCAGCAGCTTCACGCCATGCGCGGCGAAGCCGAAGAACGCCGAGCAGGCGATGCCCAGCGATACGGCGACCAGCGGCCCCGGCACCTTCGGCACCAGGCGGGCGAGCAGCAGCAGCAGCGCCAGCGTCGCCGCACCGACCGCGAGCGTCGGCAGGTGCGTCTGGTCCAGCTTCGAGGCGAACTGCAGGAGCAGGCGGAAGACCCCGGCGGGCGAGAGCGGGAATCCGAACAGCGCGCCGAGCTGCCCGACGATGATGCAGATGGCGATGCCGTTGAGGTAGCCGACCAGGATGGGCCGCGCCAGGAAGTTGGTGAGGAAGCCCAGGCGCGCCAGCCCGGCCGCGATGCAGAAGACGCCGGTGATCATGGCCAGCGCCGCCGTGAGCGCCACGTACCGCGCCGGGTCCGGGCCGGCCAGCGGTGCGACGACCGCCGCGACGATCGCGCAGGTGGCGGCGTCGGGCGCCACGATCAGCTGCCGGGACGAGCCGAGCAGCGCGTACGCCACCAGCGGCAGCAGGCTGGCGTACAGGCCGTAGAC
>Ga0315273_10008797_pt1 | contig 12770 bp, 13 predicted proteins | sample YL17G02_0_MG_FD_205753 | JGI IMG/M metagenome (GOLD analysis project Ga0315273, IMG submission 205753) | Sediment microbial communities from Yellowstone Lake, YNP, Wyoming, USA - YL17G02_0 | ecosystem: Environmental > Aquatic > Freshwater > Lake > Sediment | place: USA: Wyoming | collected...
ACCACGACGACGACGAAGGACTCGCCGGGAACGTGTGGTCGGATGTGGTCACGGCAATGGAGCGGGCGTGGGAACAACTCCACGATTACAGCGCCGGAGCACGCGGCCCGGAGGCGCTGACGCGGGCGGCAGATGAGGTGCAGCGCGGCATCGCTCTGCTGGCGGCCGTGCACGGGCGGCTGGAGCGGCTGGCAGCGGCGGAACCAGCCAGGGCGCGGAACGGCCGCCAGACTCCGCAGCCTGCGACGGTGCGCTGGCTGACCAGAAGTGGTTCCGTGAGCGTCGCAAGCCTCAGGGGAGACCGCTAGAGCGTTCGATGGGCTCTTCTCCATGGGCTCTTCTGCATCGTCACCCGCGCCGCCCCATCGTCTCAACCTTGCAGGGCGACGCGCTGCTGTGGAGTGGGTCTGCCCCTGCGTACTCGTATGACGGCCGGCGCAAAGGGCGGTTGCGCTGCAACTGACCGAGGTCGGCGACCAGACACGCGGCGATGTCGGCTGAGTAGCTGCGGCCAGGCGCGGGGTCGAGCAGCCCCGGCTCCTGCCGCGCGACACGCCGTGCCGCTATACTTTGTGGCCCGGGCCGGCGGCCCGGGCGGTAGGGTCCAGGACGATCGGGCAAGGTGGCGCGCGTGAACATCCTCTTCATCGGCGACGTGTTCGGCCAGCCCGGGCGCGACGCGCTCTTGCGCTGGCTGCCCGGCTTTCGCGCGGAGCGCGCCGTCGACTTCGTGATCGCCAACGGCGAGAACGTGGCCAACGGCGCCGGCATCACCTCGAAGCTCGCGCTCAAGCTGCTCGGCGGCGGCGTGGACGTGCTCACCACCGGCAACCACGTCTGGCGGCAGAAAGAGGTGTATTCTTTTCTGGCAACGGACGAGCGCATCGTGCGCCCGGCCAACTACCCCGCGGGCGCCCCCGGCCGCGGGGTCACCGTGCGCCCGGCGGCCGACGGCAGCGAGGTCGCGGTGATCAATGTCGCCGGCGAGCTGTTCATGAACACCGGCATGTCGCCGTTCCGCATCGTCGACCGCCTCGTGGAGGAGGCCCAGGCGCTGGCCGAGACGATCGTCGTCGACCTGCACGCCGAGGCGACCAGCGAGAAGGTCGCCATGGGGCACTACCTGGACGGGCGCGTGACGGCCGTGCTGGGCACGCACACGCACGTGCAGACCTCCGACGCGCGCGTGCTCCCGGGCGGCACGGCCTACATGACCGACGTCGGCATGACGGGCCCGCTGGAGTCGGTGATCGGGGTGCGCACCGACATCATCGTCAAGCGCTTTCTCACCGAACTGCCGGCGCTCTTCGAAGTCGGGGACGGGCCGGTGCGCCTCGACGCGGCGCTCATCAGCGCCGAGGGTGGTCGGGCGACGGCCATCGAGGCGTTTGGCGTTTTTCTGTAGTCACAACTGATTACGGCGAGGCTACGGCGTTCGTGGACCCAGAGAACCACCGGCTGCTGATCGAGCTCGGCTTTCGCGAGCGCCAAGTGGCTCCTCGCGCGTCACTTCGAGAACATGAGGACAAGGACCTGACTCCCGGATCCAGTCCTGCAGAACGATGGACTGCTGGTCGACCTTGTGTTGTAGTCGCTAGAAAGACCGGGTGTCTAACCCAGGTGAATAGCATTCTCGTCCGGCCTGGGTCACCAGGAGTCTCGCGTCCCGCCGCCATTGAAGTCCTACCCTGGGGGAGATCGGCCAGGCGTGATGACCCATCATGAGCGGGATCGGGCGCCAGGCACTCACCGGCTCGAAATGAGAAGGCCCCGGCTAGGTAGCCTGGCCGAGGTGTTGAGCTTGCAGGTGGAGGCGACGCCAGGAGTCGAACGCGGTTGTAGGGGCTTTGCAGGCCACCGTGTTGCCACTTGGCTACGTCGCCTCGGTGCAGTCGGTGGAACTGGGCAGACAAGGGACCTTGCCCCCACAGCACGTTCCGCCGACTGCACCGCTGTTTTCGGTCGCTCGACCATTCCCTTGATACCCACGAGTCATCGGATAGGCAATTGTCCCACAGAAACGGCCCGGGCGAGGTGGGCGACAACAGATCCGGCTGATGGTCGCGAAGGATGCGGGACCGCCTTCACGAACGATGCGTCAACAGTGAAGGGGGCGTGATGGTGCTCATCGTTTGCAGCCTTGCCGGTTGGCTCGTCGCCGTTACCCTGATTTGCCTCTTCGTCGCAGGCTCTTCACGGGGCCATGCGACGACTGTGCAGCCGCTCCTCACGGACCGCCGCAGGCCGACGCGCGGCAGGCGGCGCAGCACTTCCAGCGCGGCGCGCTAGAGGCGAGCCAACGGCAAGAAGGATTGCCCGACTGCAGCCGAAGACGTAGTTGCTGCGACCATCCTTCATCGTCGCCTGGAGGAAGGACCGGCGGGACCGGTAACGGACCGGCCTGACACCTGACGTAGCGGAGATGAGGCGACCTGGCCTGGGTGCGAATGCTCTTGATGCATCCGCCTCCCGGGCGATTCCCGGCGACGGTTCACTCGTCAGCGGCGTCTGGCGCGAACGGCCGGGCTACTGAAGGTTCGCGGGTGGCACTATTTGGGCAGCAGGGCGGAGCCACGCTGTTCGTCACTGGTGCTGTGGAATCGGAAGGCGTTGATGGGCTTCTGTATGAGCATCATGATCCGATTGACGCTACCTATGCGGTCGTGACTCTGTGAAGAGTCACTTGAGATGGCTGGCGTACTGGTCTTCATCCCCGCCTTGATGACTGACATCGGTGCTGGATTCAATGGTCTGTCGTTTAGCATAGGATCATCTGATTGGGTCTTCGCGAGCCGGGCCGCTCCGCGGTCCAGTGCTGTGGTCGATTGACGGGCTAGCTGCGCATAGATGAGGGGTCTCTTAGCGACGCCCGTCCAGGCGTCGAGGCAGGGCGGAGCGAGAAGGTGAAGAGAAAGCTCCTGACGCTGGTTCTGTACGTTTACGCGGTCGTGGGCCTGCTCGTCTCGATGGCGCTCATGTTGCTGCTCGGCCCTGCCGCCGACGTCCAGAACGCGACCTCGGCGCGCCTGCTGGGAGCCGCCCTGTTCTCGCTCGGCATTGGAGCCGTCGTTGCGGCGCGAGAACCTTCGCGCAACAGGAGTCTACTCGTGGTCGAGATCTGCTTCACGGCGCTGGCGACGCTGGTGCTCATCCTCAAAGTCGTCATCCACCACAGCCACGCCGACTTCGACGAGCGTGTCTATTTGGTGCTCGCGCCGACGCTCGTCTGCCTGGTCCTGCTGGTGATTACCTTCCCCTACGGGGAGCAGGACGCCGGGAAGGACTGAAGCTCGCGGCGAGCAGTGCGGGCCGGCCGCCCCTTGTCGCCGATTCCTATGCGTCCAGCGGTAGAAAGCCTCGCCGAGCGTGCGACAGATCCAGGTCGGCGATCGCCAATGACCCGCCGGGAGAGGCGCCAATAGATGGCCGCCCTTCGTTCGACGCTGTGACCGATCGCGAGTGGCCAAGATACCAGTTGACGACGACGGTGACCGGCGCCGGCCTGGAGAGGTTAGGGCTCTCGCGCCAAGCCGTCCACACTCGCTTGAGATAGAGGCAGCGAATCTGGGTCATGCCTGTTCCAGTGTGGCATGGTCGGGAGGGCGGTGTCCAACTCTTCATGCTCGGCTGCCGAAGAAAGCCTGCGGGCATGGTCCGCGGGTCGCGAGGGTCTGGAAGGAGAACATGGCGAGCCGGTGCAGCTTCAGCCCTGTGGGGAACGCTTGGGAGCGTGACGCGCTCTTCTCGCGGGTCGATCAAGCGCACCTGACGCGGTCGTGGGCCTGCGGACGACGCCGAGCAGGCCGCGGCGGGCTGACGCCCGTGACGCGACGCTGCCATGTAGGGGGTGGCTGGCCCGGGGGTCGTCTTCAGGCTCGGGAGTGAGCCGGTGGCCATCTCCCAACTGCTCGACAAGTCGCTGCCGGTCTGCGCGTGGCGGCATGGTCAACCGCAGGCCACTCTCCTTGCGCGCCGAACCAGCCAAGGGTCGTGCGAGACGTCCCAGCTTTCGCATGTGGAGGCGACGCCAGGAGTCGAACCCGGGATAGTGGCTTTGCAGACCACCGCCTTACCACTTGGCTACGTCGCCTCAGTGAAGCCCGTGCAACGGGGCAGTGACTCGTCGCCGACAGTTCCATTCGCCGGCTGCACTGCTGTTGTCGGTCAATCGGCCATTCCTCTTGACATCCGCGCGTGGAATCGACGGACGTTGTACAGAAGAGGCTTGGCCGGTGGTGGACGCACCAGGCTGGGTGATCAAAGGATGCGGCCGGCATCCCGTGCGGCCGGATTCCAACGGGGTAGCCAATGAGGTCGTACAAGTGCGGGTTGTACGGGCTGGCTTCAGGAATGTCGAGAGAGCGCATGAGAACACTCCTGGCAATGCGGCGGGCGGCTTGATTCACGCCGTCCGGCGGTAGAAGGCCTCCCCGAGCGCGCGGCAGACCCAGGTCGGTGAGCTGCGGATGACCCGTTGGGAGAGACCGCCCACGCTCGGCCGTTTGTCACCTGGCGGTCTGCGCGCGATGTGTGTGTACACAAGGGGCGTCTCTACGGCACCCATTCGGGTCTTGAACACCCGCAACCCCTCCGTGCTCGCGTCCGTCCGGCCGAGATCATAGACACGGTAGCCCTCGGCGCACGCCTCAGACATGACCTCCCAGTGCATGAGGTGGCCCGCCCCCGTCTCCCGGCGGCTGGGGTCCGATGCCTGGTACTTCGCTACGATCGTGGTGTTGTGCACCAGGTAGACCGCGGCAGCCAGGACGTCGCCGTCCAGCGTCGCGGTCGCGATGAAGCCGCCCCCGGGTTCGAGAAGTCGTTCTTGGAGCAGGTCGAAGAAGCGGCGCGGTTGTACGGGCACCCCCAATCGCCGCCTGGTGAGAGTGTGCAGCCGGTAGAAGCCTGCCACGGCCTCTGGGCCCCTGCCGCGAGCGACCTGCACTCCCTTGGCTCTGGCCTGATTGCGGTGCTGCCGAAAGTTCCTCTGAGGGTGCAGCTCCGCGGGGTCACGGGGCAGCTCGACGGCGTGTTCGTAGCCTGCACTGACGGGATACACGCCCTCGCTTTCGGGCAGTGACGACCGGACCTCGAAGTCCGAGATGCTGCTGATCTGAGCATGCCCCTCGAGAGCGATGACAACATCCTCGCTGGCCACGCCCTGCCGGACCAGCACGGGGCAGGAGTCGGTGAAGGGAAGAGACACCCATCGCCACCCGGCGGGGGGGAATCGCACGGCCACTGCGGGGATCCCCCCGAGGATCTCGCCGCCGGGGCTTCGCACCGTCAGGGCAAACGCCTGGAATCGGTAGCAGTCGGCGATAAGTGCAGCCCAGGCGGGGAGGTGGAACGGGGTCGCCTCCGGGTGTGAGGACGTGAACTCACGCCACGTATGATCGTCGATGGGGACTCTCGACACTTCCATGTTCGCCTCAGTCGTCTCGCAGTTGTATGTGAACGGTCGACGGTCCGCGCCCAACTAGGTCATGGAAGGTGCTCGTAGAGGTCGTCGAGGGTGGGCGGGCAGCCTGGGACATAGATGTAGCCGTTCTCGTTGGCCAGCCGCTTGGTGCAAGAGCCAATGCAGATGACGGTGTCGTATTCCTTCCGCCAGCGGGGGTTGGACCCCATCACGATCTCGGCACCACGGATCGAACGGGCGAGCAGCTTCCGTTTGGCCGCCAAGTGTTGGGGTCTCAGCATGTCGTCTTTCGCATCCTGGAAGATCACCCGACAGCCCGTGCAGGCCTGCGAGTTCGACCAGAGGCGGAGTCGCCCGAGGCGTTTGGCCTCTCTCGGTTCGGGGCGCGCCGCGATGCGCTTGATGCCGGCCTCCTCGCCGTCGACGGAGAACCCCGGCGCAAACACGCCCGCGCTGCGGGACAGCCGGACGTGCTCCGGCTCGTCGATCTCCAGCAGGCGGCAGGCGGTCGCATCGATCTCACCGCAGTTGTCGCCCGAGATGAGCACGTTGGGGCCGAAGAAACGGCTGCAGTCCATGATGGTGAGCGAAGGTCTCACGGCGCGGTTCAGCTCTGCGATCTGCTCGTGCAGCCCGAGCCGGTGGAACTGCTTCTTCATCTCGGCAGGCAGCAGCCCCTTCTGGTTCTTCAATGCGCCTGAGAGCACGCAAGCGCTGCTGTACTTGAGGATCGGCAGGTTGACGTAGATGCGATCGAGCGCAAGGGAAGGCAGGTCGAGCTCACCGAACCTCCACCGCATCGGTCGGCATTCCGCGGCGTGGAGGTCGACCAGAGGCACGCCTGCTTCTCGAGCCAGCTCCGTGTATCCCGAGACGCGGAAGTTCTCTTCAGGGTCGCGACCGACGGCCACGCCGTCGCCCATGACGATGTCCAGATTCGCGTGGAGCTCTCTGAGCGCGTGGATCAGCGCGCCGACCAACTTGGGAGGAGTGATCTGACCGCTCTCCGGCTTCGCGGCGAAGACGATGTTCGGCTTCAGGAACACCCCGCGCGTCCAGTCGAGACCCGACCCGTGGTCGTCCAGGATCTCGTGCAGCGCGTCCCTGAGCTGCCGCCGCGGGCCGGTGACGAAGACGCTCACGACGCCTCACTTCGCCGGCGCGCGGAAGAACTTCTCCCGCGTCGGCTTCGGGATCTTCAGGAAGTCGAGGACCCTCTTCAAGCTATCGTCCAGGCGCGCCTGGTCTTCGATCTGTTCGAGGAGACGCAGGCCCTCCTCGCGACTCATCCTTCCGGAACGTATGAGACTGCAGAGGTAGAGGCCGGCGGAGGAGATGCCGAACTCCCGCTTGTACGTGTAATCAAGCAGCGGCTCCAAGATGCAGTCGTATCGCCACGAGAGGGGCGCGTCTGGCTGCTGCCACCCGAGCTCTTCTTTCAGCGTCTTCTCGATCGAGGTCTGGTCCCATTCGACGTACTCGAACACCCTGATGGTCTCCGGGCCATCGGTGGGACTCTCAGCTCGTTTGTAGACGTTGAAGCGGCTGCTTCCTGCAATCGGAAACTGTCGGCGCTGGTCCACCAGATTGAGGTACGCCCTGCACTGGTACAACCCGAAGAGGGCCTTGTCCGCGAGCGGGACGTCCTTCAGCCGCTTGGCCAGGATGCGGGTCCGGTTCCCGGGCTCCCACCACACCTCACTGTCCGTGACACCGCTGAGAATGAAGGGGATGCCTTTGCTATGTGCTGCCTCGTGGAGGATCGCCTTGATGCCGTAGTGGCAGAACATGCACTGGCCCCAGGTCGTGCCTGAGGCGGCCAGCGAGGTGAGGTGATTGCGCAGCAGGTCGTATTCGAGGTCGTTGCTCGATCTGATCACCAGCAGCTCGAGGCCGAGATTGTCGCAGACGGTCTTGATGTTCTGCCGGGCAAGATCGACCATGAACGGAAAGTCGTAGCTGACGGCGAGTGCCCGCAGCCCGTACTTCTTCTTGGCGAGGTAGGCTATATAGCAGCTGTCCTTGCCGCCGCTGATGCCCAAGACGCAATCGTAGTCGGCACCCCTTCTGGAGCGGATCTTCTGAAGGAGGCGCTCCTCGCCGAGCGGTTGCGGCTTGACGTACTCCCGGCAGTGGTTGCACACGCCCTCGCCGTCGAAGCTGACGTCGGGATAGGCATCGGGCAACAGGCAACGGGCACAGCGCAGGGTCACGGGTGCACCCCGGCCTGCGCTTCGGGCTGCCTCCATGGGACGCTCACGTCCTTGATCTTCTTCGCCGGAACCCCCCCGACGACGGTGTAGGGGGGAACCGTATCGGTGACGACGGAGTTCGCGCCGACGACGGCACCCTCGCCGATCGTCACGTCCGGCAGGATGACCGACCCGGTCCCGATCCAGGCATCGGCCTCGACGGTGATGTCGCCCTTGTGGGAGTTCACGTACGGCGCGATGCGCGAGTCGTTGGGCTGTGTGTGCAGCACGAACGTGACGCGCGGCGAGATCGAGGCCCTATCCCCGATGCGCAGGTTGTACGGCGTCTCCCCGAGGTCGTCGATGATGATGACGTCTTCACCAACGTAGACTTGCTCGCCGATGATGTAGCCGCATCTGCGCAGGAGACCGACGCGCATCCCTGCGCCGGGGAGCTGCTTCGCGGTGAGCTTCAGGAGCTTCCTCTTGAGCTTGGTCGACGTCCGATTGTTCGTCATTCCCTGAGGCCCCCCGGTCGTGCTCCTTGGTGGTCCTTGACGGATACGGCAGCCTTCGTTGATGGAGGCGGCGATGTGCTCGATGTCGCGGCGGTGCAGTCTGTAGTGAATCGGCACGAGCAAGGTCGTCCTTGAGAGCCGCTCGGCGTTCGCGCAATCGCCGCCATAGCCGTGCTGCGCGCGGGCCACATCCGTGATGTCGTCAAGGTACTTGGCCGTGTCGATGCCTTGCGCGAGCAGGTGAGCGCTCATGCGATCGCGCTGCTCCGTATCGGTGAATCTCAACGGGAACTGGAACCAGTTCCCGACGCCGTCCGGGCTCTCAGCCGGAAGCTCGAACTCGCCTGGCCTCAACGCGTCCAGCAGCACATGTGCGTGCTCACGCTGACGGTCCACATTCGCCTGGAAGTCCGGGATGCGCTCATCAATGAGCGCAAGCTGCGTAGACGCTGCCGGCCCGGTCTCAAAACCACCTTTGGCGGTCAGGTTCAGCTTCTTGTCCAGCCGCATCCCTATCGGGTAACCGGCGAGGCCGTACCAGGGCCGGTTGTACAAGGTCGCCTTCGCGAACGTGGTGAGCGAGTCGGTGATCATGCTCGACGTGGACCTCGGCGGGAAGGAAGCGGTGAGTCGCTCGATCCGTTCGTGCAGCTCCGGATCACGGCAGATGATGGCGCTGCCTTCCCCAGCCGAGATGTACTTGCCGCAGCGGAAGGAGAAGAAAGAGACCGTGGACAGCAGCCCCGTCAGTTTGCCTTTGAAGGTGCTGAGCAGGGACTGGGCGCAGTCTTCGATCACCGGGATGCCCGCTGCGGCTGTATTGATCGCGTCCATGTCCGCCGGCTTGCCGAACATGTGCACAGGCACGACTGCCGCCAAATCGGCGCGCTTCTTCAGAAGGTCCTCGACCGAGAGATTGCCGTCTTCGATGTTTGAGTCGATGAAGCGGGGCGTGAGGCCGGCCTGACGGATGGCATCGAACACGACTGAACAGCAGAACAAGGGAACCCCGACCTCGGCGCCGGGGGGCAGCTCGAGGGCCCTGAGGATTGCATAGAGGGACGTCCGGCCGGCGTTCGTCCAGATGGGATCCTGCCCGAAGAGGCTCGCGAAGTTGGGAGCCCCTGAGGCGTGGCGGTAGATGCCCAAGGCGGCGAGGACCAGTGCGTCCACGCCGTAGTCCCAGTCGTTCCTCGGTATCAGGTCGACCGTGTCGCGAAGCGTCATGCCGCCCCCATGAAGAGACCGGTAGCGAACAAACGGATCTCAGATTGACAGGAAGTCCCGACAGGGACTGTCCGTACGGCCGTTCATACGATAGCACTCTCCAGAGCTCGCGGCATCGCGTGCTCAAGCCGGAATGACATACGGTCCGCTCGCCTCGGGCTTCGTCTTCGCGGCACGCCGCGTCTCGCGGAAGGTTATGATGCCCGATTGGCCCCTCATGCTTCCTGATAGCGTTGCCGATGCTGGTGACATGGCCGAGCGACACACCGAGCATCGCGTGACCGGCTTGCTGCAGAGCGGCGCGATCGTCCGACTGCTGGGCGCGCAGGCCTTCCATGCTGACGCAGTCGTGGAAGCTGTCGATGCGGCCCGTGGATTGCTTCCGGAGCCGGCCCGGAAGGCGCTGGTCGAGTCAGGACTCGAAGGCCTGGCCGATGCGGTGTTGCTGGAGAATCAATTCGGACCCCACCACTTCGCCCTGTCACCGTCGCGTCGCCTCTACTACCACATGAGACCCTTTCTACCGGGGGCGGCTCGTGCTCTTCTGCGACGTGGCGTGGTGAGCCGGACAGGACGCAGCGACTTGCTGCGGTGGCCGGTCGAGGACCGATTCGTGTCTTTCGTCGAGCAAGTACGCAAGGTGCTCGAGGAGTCGCAATCGATGCGAGCGCTCTCGTGGTGGCCTTCCGGCCAGAGCTTCGCGGTCGTGCTTACCCATGATGTGGAAGGACCCTTCGGCCTCGCCCATCTGATGGATGTACTCTCCGTGGAACGCGAGGCTGGCTTTCGTTCGTCCGTATCCTTCGTAGGCAACACTTACGGAGTGCCCGACTCACTCCTTCAGGAGCTCCGCGCTGAGGGCTTCGAGATAGCCCTGCACGGGTGGCGACACGACGGGAGGGACTTCTCGTCGCGTCGCCTGTTCGATGAGCGCGTACCCAGGATGAATCAACGACTGCGGGAGTGGGACGCGGTCGGCTTCAGATCACCGATGACGCATCGCAATCCGGCGTGGATGCAGGACCTCGACGTGGCATGGGATTCGTCCTTCTTCGACACCGACCCATACGAGCCGATGCCGGGTGGGGTGATGAGCATTTGGCCCTTTGTGATGGGCCGGTTCGTCGAACTGCCCTACACGCTGCCGCAAGACCATACCCTGATCGAGACGCTGGGTGAGACGAGCCCGCGCGTCTGGTTGGAGAAGCTCGACTTCCTTGCCGCTCACAACGGCATGGCTCTCGTGAACGTGCATCCCGACTACATCTGCCGCAAGGGGAGGCTCAGGATGTACGAGGAGTTCCTCCAGGAGGTGACGCGGCGCCCGGGCTACTGGCACGCTCTGCCGAGGGACGTGGCGTCGTGGACGCTCGAGCGATGGCGGGGCGATCTGAGCGACTAGAGCGGGCTGGTCGGCGAACTTGTCCCTAGCCCGCTGCAGTTCGCAAAGAGCTGCTGCAGGTCAGAGCCATAGACGCAGCCCACGAACCCGACGCAATCGTCCGACGTGCTCTTCAGGCGCCGTGTGTAGTCGCCGGCTTCGGAGCTGTCGGCGGCGATGACCGGAGGCAGTGCGCTCTGCACTTGCCGGGATGCCTGGAGAAGCACGTGGACCCCTTTGTCCGGCTTGAGCAACCTGGCGAAGAGCACATATTCGTGGCGGTCAAGAGCAGAACGTTGAATGGCTGGTCGGCCGGCGCTACCTCTCGGAGGAGTCGCTCGCGGCGGTACTGGCCGGAGCGGCCGACGCTCAGACGGTCGTGGAGGTGAGCGCGCTACCCGCGGCCTGAGGCAGAGACCATGCCGACGACGGACTTACACCACACATCGGGACTTGACCCGACTCGCATCACGCGTAAGTTGCATTAGTATGACGGAGTGACTGACACAACGACATATGGTCAAGACTGTCACGGCGACAGGAGGCGCGAGGCTGCCGGAGCGCGCTATCCGGCAGTGCATCGTTCTCATGGTCAGTCAGATCCAGCACGGACGACGGGAGAATAGCGTGCGTGGGGTCAGAGTACCCAATCCTCGATACCTTGCCGCGGCCCTTGTCCTAAAGGCATTCGGGGTGTCCAAGCACACCCGCATTGCTTATCGCCGAATCGGCAATCTCGTCACCGGGAAAGCTCATGCCCGAGTGTCCGCTAGTCACATTGCAGCGGCAGCGAGCATCTGGCAAGTTGTGCATGAAGGGGCTGCCTCTCGTAATCGCTCAGTACGCTACCTCGAGATAGGCACGGGCTGGACTCTGTTCCAAGGACTGATGTTCCGCCTCGAATTCGACGGCCGAGGATCTCTCTTCGATGTCCAAGACTGTCGACAGTTGGATGCTCTCCGGAACCGCTTTGCGCGGGTCCGGAGGCTTCTTCCAAGTGGCCTCCCAGATCAGTTCCAATGCAATGTCAACCGCTATGTGCGATTGGCGGGGATAGTCGAATCGGCAAGCACTTTTGAAGACCTGCTCGAGAGACTTGACCTCGAGTATGTTGTCGACCCGACTGGGTCGCTCAACGCCTTTGCAGATAATGAATTCGAAGTCATCTTCTCGTCCAATGTACTTGAACATGTTCCTCGCAGTCAGTTCCTCTCAATGGCGTGTGACCAGTTTAGAGTACTCAATCCTGAAGGTATCGCGGTTCATCACATTGACTTTAGTGACCATATTACCGACCAGTATGCTCATGCTGCACTCCTCAAAGAGTATCTCCGTTTTGACGAGAAAGAGTGGCATCTTCTTTTCGAAAATCGTATACAGCACATGAACAGGTTGCAGCCACGTCAAGTTGTTGCAGCCTTCTTAAGGGCAGGTTTCGAACAAGTCGATGACTTGCGAGATATTGACGTTGATGCAGTTCCGCTCCAAGTTGCTAAGCAGTGGGCTTGCATGCCGGTCGAGGACTTGAGCTGTGTCCGTTCACTTATGGTCTTTCGGAAGCCCTCGACGGTTCTTTGACACAGACAGCGGTCGGCTCGCCAAGCTCGTCTGTTGGTGTCGCACGGAGTTGAGCTAATTGAAGTTGTGCCGAGACCTGTGCGCGCCCGGGCCGGACTTCCGGAGCTAATAGGCATTTGCGGCCCTCCGCGATGACGTTTTGCCTGCTCAAAGCGTTTTCGTAGGCTCTGAAACGCCAAAACCTGTAGGCACACGATTACTTGACATGAGCAGGTACTTCTAGCTATCACGCAGGCGTGTACCTACGAGAGACACGAAGGCGCAACAAAGACGGCTCGGTGGTCAGCTACCTGCAGCTCGCCCATAACGAGCGCCACCCCGAGACGGGCAGCCCCGTGGCCCGCATCATCCACAACTTCGGGCGCGCCGACCAGGTCGACCGCGAGGCGCTGCGGAGGCTCGTCGCTTCGATCAGCCGCCTCCTCGATCCCGCCGCGGCCGTGGCCGCCGGC
>Ga0315273_10008799_pt1 | contig 12768 bp, 8 predicted proteins | sample YL17G02_0_MG_FD_205753 | JGI IMG/M metagenome (GOLD analysis project Ga0315273, IMG submission 205753) | Sediment microbial communities from Yellowstone Lake, YNP, Wyoming, USA - YL17G02_0 | ecosystem: Environmental > Aquatic > Freshwater > Lake > Sediment | place: USA: Wyoming | collected...
TCGGCGAGACACGCAGCGCCGACGGCGCCGGAGCGAGCCCGGCGGGCCCCACCGCGACGTTGCTGGCGGCGAGCGGCGGCTCGAGATAGCAGATGCGACGCAGGATGTTGCCGGGCGTGGTGCCGCGGTCGCCGATGATCACGCAGCCGGCCTGATCGGTCGCCGCGGACTGATAGACGAGATGCGCGCGGCCGCCGGGATTGCGTGCGGCGAGCGAGAAGAAGCGCTCGTCGGTGTTCGGGGTGTTGGTCACGTTCTGGGGCGGCGACCAGCCGCCACCGCCGCGCACCGAAACCGCGATGTCGCCGTAGCCCACGCCGGTCACGATGCCCGGGAGCCCCATGTTCGCGGTCGGGTCGACGTGCGCATCGCTGCAGGCGAGATACGCGACATAGGTCTCGCTGCCGTCGGTCGAGAAACCGACCTGCGGCCAGTCCACCGCGAGCGTGTTGAAACCGGCGAGGGGCCCCGAAAGGCCATTGTCCACATCGTCGTAGGTGTCCGCCTCCCCCGCCGCCACCTGCTTCACGACCTCGGCACCGTGCTGCGAGTCCCAATGCACGATCCGGCTGTGGTGGTCGAAGTACGCGATCGTGGCGCCGCTCTTGCGCGCCTGGAGCTCGCTCCACACCACGTGTGGCGTGGTGTCGTTGTAGGCGATGGCGCAGTTGACGAACGCGCGGTACTGGGTCGAGGTCGAGTCGCTCTTGAGGATGGCGGCGTCGCTGTAGTTGGTCAGATTGCGCGTGGTCACCGTGCCGGGGGCGAACGATCCGTTGGACGACTCGATCAGGTAGACGTTGCCGCCGAAGTCGCCCACGGCCACGCCGACGCGGCCGTTGCCCGAGACCGCGATCGCCGGGAACGCCGGCTTGCCGTCGCGAAATAGCGCCGGCGGGGCGATCGAGGTCCAGGTACCGAGCTGCCAGCCGACCGGGCACACGAACTTCGCGCCGGCCGCCGCGAGATAGCTCACCGCGAACGACTCGGTCTCGTCGTAGGAGCCCGCCTTCGGCACCTCCCCCATCAGGGTGAACGAGCCGTTCGGGTTGGCCGACACCTGCGGGAACAGGTTGCTCGGCGACACGATCGGCGACAGATAGCCACTCCAGGTCGTGGCCGCGAGCGAATCGGCGAGGTAGAACACGCCGCGCAGGTCGCAACCGTCCTCGTTCATGTGCTGCGCGATCACGGGCAGTCCCGCCGGTGTCACCGCGAGCGCGCCGAAGCCGCCGAGCAGCTCGGTGACGCAGCAGTTGCGCAGACGCGGGTCGGCCACCTTGCCCTTCATCTGCCAGCCCGACGGATCGCGCACCGCGTAGGCCATGGCGCGATTCGGGTAGGGCTGCGGTGCGCTGAGATTCGGCGGACAGCCGCCGCCCAGCTCGCAGTAGTCCTTCAGGTAGGCGATGTGCACCCGGCCGTCGGCGCCCACCACGACGTGCGTGCCGAGACTGCCCATGTCCTGCAGGTCGTACCAGGTCGAATCGAGCACGGTCGCCCCGGCCGCCTGTGGCACGGGCGAGACCGCCACGCCCGCGAGCGAGGCGGGACCGGCGCGGCGTTCGGCCGCGGTGGGCGCCGAGCGCGCGCCCGAGGGGCCGAGCACGGCGCGGCCATCCGGGTTGGCGAGCGTGCGCGCCGTCACCGGCGTGGCCGCGAGCAGCGCGGCGAGGGCGAGCAGGATGGGTCGGCGGGTCATCGGTGTTCCTCCGTCAGTGCCGGGCGAGCGGCGTCTCGATATCACGCCGGATCGAAAGCGTATAGGTGCGGCCGGACTCGACGAGGAAGCTCATCGGTTCCAGGTACAGGTGATCGAACAGGTTGTTGACCGCGAACGTCACCCGCGAGCTGAGCACGTTCACCCCCGCCTCGGCGGAGACGATCACCGCCGCGGGACGCCGCAGCAGCGCCGTCTCGCCCTCGGCGGCGCCGCGCGCGTCGGCGCTGACCGCGCCGAGCCAGCGCACCCGCAGGGCCGCGCGTCCCTGCGGCACGAAGCGCGGCAGGCCGAGCGCCATCTCGCCGGTGACCCGGGTCGAGCCGATGTCGGTGAGCGCCTTGCCGGTGACCAGGTCGCGGCCACGCGGCAGTGTCGCCTGCATCGTGAGTCCGACGCCGCGCAGCGACGTGCGCGCCGTCATCTCGAGCCCCTCGAGACGGGCGCGTTCCACGTTGTCGTATACGAAACGCGGGACCAGGTAGAGCTGGCCCACGTAGCGCAGCGAGATGAGGTCGACGACATCCGAGCGGTAGGCGTTCAGCGCCACCTCGCCGTGCTCACCACGTGCGCGCACGCCGGCTTCGACGTTGGTGCTGTGCTCGGGGCGCAGCAGCGGGTTGCCGAACACGCGCATGCCGGCGTGCACCTCGTCGTTGAAGAATCGCTCGTCGAGGTTCGCGACCCGGAACCCGGTGGCGACGTGAAGGTGCGGTTCGATCACGCCGAAGCGGCGCGCCACGCCGCCGTCCACGCTCCAGCGGTCGTCGTGCAGGTCGAGCGCGGGCGACCCGCTCGCGGTGGCGGTGTCCGCGAAGGTGTGCACGAAGTCGTAGCGCGCACCCGCTTCCAACCGCACACCCCAGCGTTCGCCGGTGCCCGAGGTCCAGCCGCTCCACACCTCGCGCCACGCCGGCGGGACGCTCTCACCGGCACCGGTGGAGTAGTTCATGGTCGCGCCGGCCGAGTTGCGGGTCGTGACGTCGGTGGTGCGTGGTCCGTGGCTGTCGTCCCGCCGATACTCGCCACCGAGGCGCAGCGCACCGTCGGCGAGCAGTCTCAATTCCGGTACGACACCCCGCGAATGCGTCTGCACGCGGTCGGACGCGTCGGTGGTGGTGGTGGCGACGAAGCGATTGCGGAGGAAGCTCGAATCCACCGTGACCTCGTCGAAATCGCTCCGGTACGACTGGTTCGAGGCCAGCACGCGCCACGAGATCCGATCCGGCTCTCCGGGACCGGTGAGCTCCAGCCGGTCGGCGTCGCGCGATTGCAGCGGGTAGGTGGCGGTCGAGCCGCTGTTCGAGTTGAACGCGGGCAGACCCACGTCGCGCGCCTCGTGGCGCGTGTGCTCGTAGTCCAGCGCGGCCACCGACGAGCGCGCGGCGATCCGGCCGGCCCAGTCGCCCTGGTGGTCGCCGCTGTTGTACAACGGTCCCGCAGGTGTGTAGAACGCCCAGCGCCGCGACAGGCCGCCCTGGAACTCGGCGCCGATCCGATCCGCCCGCAGGGCGACACGCCCGCTGAGCGAACCCTCGTCTCCCGGCTCGGAGCCGCGCGCGATCCAACTGGTGGTCATGGTCGGGCGCGGTGAGAACAGCGGCCGGTGCGTGACCAGGTTGACGACACCCGCGAGCGCGTCCGAGCCATACGCGGCTCCGCCGGCACCGGGCGTGACCTCGACCTGGTCGAGCCGGTCGACCGACACCAGCGACGATTGCGCGCCGTGCCCGCGCCCGGTGTTCATGCGCACACCGTCCACCATCACGAGCACGCGCTCGCCGGTGAGACCGCGCATCGAGACCTGCGTCGCCCAGCCGCCCGTGCGCACGATGTCGACACCGGGGGCGGCGAGCAGGGCCTCGGCGGGCGTGGAGGGCAGGAAGCGCACCAGTTGTCCGCGGGTGAGTCTCACGCTCGAGTTGGTGGTGCGCGCCGGCTGGTCGACACGCGCGCCCTGCACCCTCACCGGCGGCAGCACCGTGACCGAGTCCTGCATGCGCCGGGGCGCCGTCGCGGAGCTCGCGGACGGCGCAGGCATGAAAACCGCGGGCGGCACCGGCGCGGAGACCGCGGGCGCCGGCGCAGTCGAAGTTGCTGGCGCCGGCGCAGTCGAAGTTGCTGGCGCCGGCGCAGTCGAGGTCGCTGGCGCCGGCGCAGTCGAAGTTGCTGGCGCCGGCGCAGTCGAGGTTGCTGGCGCCGGCGTCGAAGCCGGGGGCGGCGCGACCGCGCCGGTATCGGAAGGCGCCGGCGCGGTCTGCGCGCGCAACGTCGCCGGGAGTGCGACGAGCGCCACGAATGTGGCGAGCAGCGGGAGCGTGATGACGGGTCGACGCTTCATATGCAGAGAAACTAGGCCCCGGTCTGGCGCACTCCCATTCGCAGTTGTCCGGGAGACGTCACGGTAGTCCTACGTACTCCTCCGGGGTTCCGCGCCGCGTCGTGATGGCGTTCGAACCGGCACGGCACGGCCGCCCCGAGTGCCGCTGGACCGCGCCAGATGCGGCTCGGAGCGTGATTCCCATCGGGCGGCCGAGCGGGTAGCATCGGGGCGTCGGGGGCAAGCCGCCACCGACGCCGACGCACACCCGGAGTCCCGCCGGGATCCCTCGGCCGCCTCGTCGCCGGTTGCCGGCTCTCCCTTCGCCGCTCACGCGGCCTCGACAGTGCAACGTCTCGACCAGCCCCTCCGAACCCGCATGAGGAGTCGCCGATGAGATCCGCACGCGTCATCCTGCCGTTGCTGCTGCTCGCGCTGACCGCAGTCTCACCGGCTCTCGGCGGTCCGAGCCTGTTCGATCGGGTCAAGGACCGCGCCAAGCAGAAAGGTGAACAGAAGACCGATCAGCAGGTCGACAAGGCTTCAGACGCGGCCGCGAAGGCCGTGACACCCGACGCGAACGCCGCCGACGCGAACGCCGCCGAGGCGAAGCCCGGCGACAAGAACGCCGCCGCCGCGGGCACCGCCGCCACGCCGGGCGGCGGCACGAGCGCCGAGCAGCTCAAGCCCGGCGAGGGCGCGTGGGCCAACTACGACTTCAAACCCGGCAACCGCGTGCTGTATGCCGACGACTTCATGAAGGACGAGGTCGGCGACTTCCCGCGCGGGATGGAGTTCGTCGAGGGCGCGATCGAGATCGTCGAATGGCAGGGCGGCCGCTGGCTGCGCTGCAACACGCGCTCCAAGTTCAAGCTCGTCCTGCCCGAGGTGCTGCCCGAGCGCTACACGCTCGAGTTCGACTACACCATCCCCGAGGGGGAGGTGTGGGTGTTCCCGATGGACAAGGACTACGACTGCGGCAACATCGTCTTCCGCCGGGACGGCATCGCCGGCATCGCCGGTGGCTGGGAGAATTACCGTCCGCAGGTGCGGACCGACCCGAACCCCGCCATCGGCGAAAAGATCGTCCACGCGCGCGTGATGACGGACGGCGGCTACGTCAAGCTCTACATCAACGACAAGCGGATGGTGAACGTGCCGAACTTCGATCCGCGGCGCGCGAACAAGATCGAGTTCTATCTCGACGCGAGTGAAAAGAACCCGGCGCTGCTCGGCAACTTCCGCGTCGCCGCCGGCGGCAAGAAGCTGTACGACGCACTCGCGGCGGATGGGCGGGTCGCGACGCAGGGCATCTACTTCGACACCGGCTCCGACCGCATCCGGCCCGAGTCGAGCCCCACGCTCAAGGAGATCGCGGGCATGCTGACCGAGCATGGCGACCTCAAACTCCTGATCGAGGGACACACCGACAACGTCGGCGCCGCGGCCGCCAACCAGACGTTGTCCGAGAAGCGCGCGGCGGCGGTGCGCCAGGCGCTGATCGACAACTACAGCGTCGCCGGCGACCGGCTCACCACCAAGGGCTTCGGCGCCACCAAACCCGTGGGCTCGAACGACACGCCCGCGGGACGGCAGACCAACCGCCGGGTCGAACTGGTGAAGATGTAGGCAGGACACCGGGGGGTCGAAACGGACGAGCGGCGTGCCCCGATGGGCGCACCCCTCGTCCGCTTCGACTCTTCGGGCGCGGCCCCGGCCACACCGCGCTCAGGAGTCCTTGAGCAGACCCTGCTCGATCGCGAACCGCGTCAGCTCCGCCACCGAGCGCAGCTCGAGCTTGCGCATGAGATTGGCGCGGTGCGTCTCGACGGTGCGGATGCTGATCGCGAGGTCGGCCGCGATGGCCTTGGACGGCTGCCCCGCCGAGACGCGCCGCAGCACCTCGATCTCGCGCGTGGTGAGACGCTCGAGCGGCTTCTCGCGCGTCTCGGTCCCGGCTCGCATGGCCTCGCCCAGCGCCTGCTGGGCGCGCGGGCTGTAGAAGCCCCCGCCCGCCATCACGGCGCGGATCGCGGCCGGCAGTTCCTGCACCGCGGTGTCCTTGAGCAGGTAGCCGTTGGCCCCGTCACGCACCGCGCGCGCGACATAGGCCGGCTCGTCGTGCAGTGACAGCACCAGCACGCGTACCGGAAGACCGGCGGCACGGATGTCGCGCAGCACCTCGAAGCCATCGCGTCCGGGCATGTTGAGATCGAGGACCAGCACGTCGACGGGGTTCTCGAGCAGCAGACCCGCGACCGCGTCGGCGTCACCGGTCTCGGCCGTCACCACGAAGCCCGGCTGGCTCTCGAGCACGCGGCGCACGCCGGCGCGCACCAGGTCCTGGTCGTCCACCAGCATCAAACGCACTTCGGACGTCTCGGTCATCCCTTCGCCCCCATCGGCAGCCATGCCTCGATCCGGAATCCGGCGCGCGGCCGGGTATGCACCGTCAGACGTCCCCGCATCTCGGCGACGCGCTCGTGCATGCCGAGCAGCCCGAGGTGCGCCTGTGGCTTCTCGGGCGCGCCACGCCCGTCGTCCTCGACCTCGAGCGCGACACCGCCGTCGCGCACCGCCAGACGCACCGACACCCGGGTCGCCTCGGCGTGGCGCGCCACGTTGGTGAGCGCTTCCTGGATCACACGGTACACCGTCACCTGCATCTCCGTCCCGGCCTCCGCCGCGGCGCGGTCCAGCTCGAGCGTGGCGCGCACGCCGGTGCGCTGCTCGAAGTCGGCCACCATCGCCCGCAGCGCCGCCTCGAGCCCGAGGTCGTCGAGCGTCTGCGGCCGCAGCAGCCGGCTCACGCTGCGCACCTGCTGGATCGCCTGCGCCACCAGCGCGCTGGCCGCGACGCGCTGCTCGAGATCGAGCTCGATCTTGACCGCGGTGAGCACCTGCCCGATCGAATCGTGCAGCTCGCGTGCGATGCGGCGCCGCTCGTCCTCCTGCGCGCGCAGCAGCAGTCGCGTGAGCTGTTCGAGCTGCGCGCTGCGTTCGGCGAGCGAGCGGCGTCCCTCGCCCAGCACCAGCGCAAGGATGCCGACCGCGGCGGCGACGATGAGCACGACATCGGCGAACACGCCATACAGCACCCCCTGGCCGAGCGAGCGCCAGATCGGGTAGTCGAGGTGGTGCACCGCCCATACCCCGAACGTGACCGCCAGCACCAGCGCGCCACCCGAGCCGGTGCGGCGATGGTGCACGAAGAACACGCTCGCGGTCCACAGCGTCACGACCGACAGCAGGATGGCCCCGGTCATGCCCGCGGCCGCCATGTCGTGCATGCGGAACACGGTGAACGCGGCCCAGGCCGTGATCGCGACCGGGAACAACAGGTAGCGGCGGTGCCAGCTCACGCCCTGCGCGAACTGGAGGGTGCCCCACAGCAGCAGCAGGGCGCTGATGCCGGTGGTGACCTGGTGGGCGAACAACCAGGCCTCCTGGGTCCAGACCAGGTAGCACGAGATCATCACCAGCCGCACCGCGTACAACGACCACGCACCCGCCCACGTGAAATGGAACGTGCCGAGCCGCTGGCGCCCGAGCGAGAGATGCACGAGCGCGAGGGTGAGCGTGATGAGCGCCTGGAATCCGAGCGCGACGAGTTCGGTGGTGAGGGGCATGGTGGTGGTCGCGGCCGGGACCGTCCCGGTGGCGCGGGCACACTAGCCTAGCCGAACCGGACCGCGAAGGTGGGCGAGCTTCCCGGTCCGGGAAGGCATGGCCCTGCGCGGGTCGGGGCCGTGGCCGGCGCCGGCCCCGCGTTGCCGGCGCCGGCCGCGCCGGGCTCGTCCGACGGCGGGGTTCCCCGGACGCCGGATCGCGGGCTGGATGGCGGCAAGGGCAGGGTTCAGGTTCACGCAACGGATGACAATTCGGGCACCGGGACGTATCACGGCCACCCCCGCGGGGTACCTTTCCCATGGACCGGATCCCATGGACCGGAACCTCCGCCCCACGCGCGCCGCGCGTTCCGCTCATCGTCGTCCGCAGAGGTGACTCATGAAGCCCGCTCGTCTCGCCGTCGGAGCATCCGCCATCGTCGCACTCGTCGCCCTGATCGCGGTGGTGTCGTGCTCGAAGAGCAACAACTCGTACACCCCGACCAGCCCAGGCGGTGGCACCACCAAGGAGCTGAACTCGGGGTCGCTCGCCAGTGGCGGGGGCGGATACCAGCACACGTTCGCCACCGCCGGGACGTTCCCGTATTACTGCACCATCCACGGAACCGGGATGGCGGGCACGGTCACGGTCTCGGCGAGCAGCGCCGTCGATTCGGTCGTGGTCGCGGTGGGCCCCGGGCTCGCCTTCAACCCGGCGAGCGCCACGGTGAAGCCAGGCGGCCACGTGCGCTGGTCGAACAACAGCGGCGCCCTGCACAACGTCACGAGCAACTGAGCGGCCCGCTCCTCCGATCGACGACCGTCCTCGCGACGCGAGGCCGGTCGCTCGCGTTTCGGACGCGCGCCCACTCCCCCGGACGATCACCCGCGCGCTCGGCCGGCAGCGAACCACCGGTTGCAACCACCTGGGGCGCGGCTCATAATCGATACTGATCAATCTACCGGCCGCCAGCGCTTGGTACCCGCCGTGTCCGACCTGGCCACCCTGCCAGCATGGCTCTCCACGCGAGTGTCGGCGGGCGATCCCGGCCGAACAGCCCTTCCGTCTCTCGCCCCGCGCGACGACCGGAGAGCGGAGCGCGACATGTCGGAAGAGCCGATCCCATTCAACCGGCCCTGCCTCACCGGCCGCGAACGTGACTACATGACCGAGGCGCTCGCGCGCGGTCACATCTCCGGAGACGGGGAGTTCACCCGCCGCTGTCGCGCCCTGCTGGAGCAGCGGCTGGGTGCTCCGAGCGTGCTGCTCACCACCTCCTGCACGCACGCGCTCGAGCTCTCGGCACTGTTGCTCGATCTGCGGCCGGGCGACGAGGTGATCGTGCCCTCGTTCACCTTCGTGTCGACGGTCAACGCGTTCGTGCTGCATGGCGCGCGACCGGTGTTCGCCGACATCCGCAGCGACACCCTCGGCCTCGACGAGACGCGTCTCCCGGGACTCCTCACCGCCAGGACGCGGGCGATCGTGCCGGTGCACTACGCCGGGGTCGGTTGCGAGATGGACGCGATCCTCGGACTCGCGTCGTCGCGTGGCATCTCGGTGATCGAGGACAACGCCCACGGCCTGTTCGGCCGATACAAGGGCCGTCCGCTCGGCACCTTCGGCCGACTCGCGACGCAGAGTTTCCACGAGACCAAGAACGTCACATGTGGCGAGGGCGGCGCGCTGGTGATCAACGATCCCCAGCTCGTCGAGCGGGCCGAGATCCTGCGCGAGAAGGGCACCAACCGCAGCCGCTTCTTCCGCGGCCAGGTGGACAAGTACACCTGGGTGGACGTGGGCTCGAGCTACCTGCCGTCGGACCTGCTCGCCGCCTTCCTGCTGGCTCAGCTCGAATCCTACGAGACCATCCTGGACCAGCGTCGCCGGGTGTGGGAGGGCTATGCGCGGCTGCTCGCCCCGGTCGCGGAGCGCCACGGCATCGGCATCCCCGTGATCCCCGATCATTGCGAGCAGACGTATCACATGTACTACGTCCTGCTGCGCGATCTCCAGACCCGACAGGCGCTCATCGCGCACCTCAAGGCGCGGGGGATCCTGGCCGTCTTCCACTACCCACCGCTCCACCTGTCCGACATGGGGCGGTCATTCGGCGGCCGGCCCGGGGATTGTCCGGTCACCGAGGACATCAGCGATCGACTGCTGCGTCTTCCGTTCTACAACGAGCTCACGCCGGACCAGCAGTGCCGGATCGTCGAAGGGATCGTGGATTTCTTCGAGAATCGCGTCACGGGTACCACCGCGATCGAAGGCGAGACGCTCCCGCGCGCGAGCGAACGCTAGCAGCCCGCGCGCCGCGCTCAGCGCGGGCGTCGCATGACCGCGAGCACCGACGTCCCCCACGGGAACGGCAGCCACGCGCCGAGTGGTGTCTCGGCCGCGAAGATCAGTCCGAGCAGCCGGTTGACGGGCCACGGCGGGGTGGAGTGTGTTCGGCGGGCGTGCTCGGCGATCTCCGCGGGGCTCATCCGCGCCAGATCGGGCGATCCCAATCGACTGGCGAGGAGCAGAGGACTCAGCAGGAACATGAAATAACGCGACCACACGAGTTCGAGGCCACTCTCCCTCGCCAGGACGGCGAGATCGCGTCGCGAGTACCGGCGGACGTGCTTCGCGAGATCGTCGTTGTAGGTCCATAGCGACTGCAGCGCCGGCGTGGTGACGATCAACGTGCCTCCCGGACACAGCGATTCGCGGATCTGATGGAGCACCCGCCGATCGTCCGGGATATGCTCGAGCACGTCGAGCAGGAACGCCAGGTCCCACCGCTCGCGCCAGCCGAGGTCGTAGAGGTCGATCTGGTAGCGCGCGACACCCGGACCCACGACCGGCGCCGCGAACTCGAGCGCGTGCCGTGACGAGTCGCCGACGGCCAGTTCCGCGAAGCGGTCGGGGTCGCGCTCCTTGAGATAGCGGATCCATCCCCCGCACCCACCGCCCAGATCGATCGCCCGCAGCGCCGCGTTCGCCCCCACCGTAGCCGGTCCCAGCGCGCGAGCGAGCGCATACCGCACGAACCGATGCCGTCCCCGGTACCAGAAATGCCGGATCTGCATGTCGCGCAGGACACCGAAGCCCGTCGGATCATATTCCTGGTCGCGGTGCACGACCGGCCATTCGGGGACGAGGATGCCCTCGGCCGTGGCGTGGTAGGGCTCTTCGGGGATCATCCTCCGGGTCCCGCTGGTAGAAGGGTTCACGGCGTCGGTCATCCCGTCGTGTACTTGAGCCAACTTCCGCAGGCCGCGGAGCCGGAGTCCGGGCCGACGGCGTCGACCGCGATCCACTCGAACCGCTCGCCGAACCCCCGGAGCACTGGATGCAGGCGCTCCCCGGCTCCTGGAGTATGGTCTTCGCCGTTGCAGACCGGGACGCGGTCTGCGTCACCGGGGACACGCATCGGTCGATCCCTTCGATCCTCTTCGGGAACGGCGGCCGGCGGGGACATCATCGCTCCACCCCGGCGGCATGGAGGACCACCGTGTCCGCCAGCGCCTCGACGCGGGCATCGACCGGCCAGTCGCGCGGGATGAGGTATCGAGTCCCACCATAGGATTCCGGGATCGTCTCACGCCATTCCACCAGCCGGTAGCGCTGCATCAGCTGCCGGGCGACTTCCGGCGCGCGCACGGGCGGGATCACGCCGGTCCCCAATCCGTAGCGCAACAGGTTCGTCGTCTTGCCACCAGCCGCCGAGAACGCGTTCCACGCGATCACGCGCGCACGGCCCGACTCGAGTTTCGCGACCAGGTCGCCATTGAGCGTACGATTGAGATTCGGATCCTCGATACGCAGGTACCACCAGCCGTTCGTCATCCGCCATGCGTTCGAGGTGCGGATCGGATGATAGGGGGCGACACACATTACCGGCCCCGGTCCCGCGACCTGCCCGAGCCAGTCGTTCAGGTGCTGCTGGCCCACCAGCTCGTGATAGGCCCGCACGGCGGTTCGCAGCGGCAGTGATGGCCGCACGGCGAGCACCAACGGCGGCACGGCCAGCAATGCGAAAACGAACACGCGGGCCTGCAGTTGCCGTCGCGACATGGGCCCGACGGTGCGCGAGGCGAATGCCACTGCGGTGAGCACGATTCCCGCCGCGTGCCAGATCCCGAGCGCATACCAGGCGCTCATCGGGGTGATCACGTTCGACACGCCGGCGAACAGCCAGAAACATGCCACGGTACGCACTCCGGGGCGCGGCTCGCGGCTGCGCCACACGGACAGGAAACCTGCGGTGGCGGCCGCGGCGAGGTACGGATACTCGATCTTGATGGCGCCCGACCATCCCGCAAGCCGGGGGAACACCGTGTTCCAGTACCGGATCGACGCGAACGTCTCGTGCATCGCCAGGTAGACGGCCGAGGGCGCGATCGCGATCACGAGGCCCGCGAGAGTCCATGCGAACGCACGCTTCCGGTCGCGACCCGTGAGTTCGAGACCGAGCGAGACGAACGCGGCCGGGATGAGCCACTCCTGGCGGAGACTCAGCGTGATGGTGACGCCGATGATCAGCCCGGCGGCGAACCACCGGATGCTTCGCGCGGCGCCGCCCGGCGACGTCGACAGCAGAAGGAGCGAGGCGATCCCGAGGAAACACGCGTAATACTCGGGTCGCACCAGCACCATCGGCAGATTGGCCAGGATCACGACCAGGATCGCTCCGGCAACGGTCGCCGAGTTCCGCGTGACCTCCAGCCGTGTCAGCATGGCCCGCACCATCACCCCACAGGCGAGGGCCAGCAGCACCACGCTCCCGCGGCTGATCCACAACAGGGTCGATGGTGATCCTCCCCCCCACAGGTAAGGCCGCATGAGGAAGGAGCGCAGCGGCAGATCGCCGCTGGTGGGCTCGCCGAGCGTCGCGCCCCAGCTATGGGCGAGGTAGAACACCTCGTCGTCATTGAGCGGGACGGTGAGCATGGTCTTGAGGATGAGGAGCACCGCAGCCGCCCAGGCGATCCCGCCCAGGATCGGGTGGACGCGGCCCTCGCGATCGAGCACCAGCCGGGGGAACGCGCACGCGGCCAGCGCGACCAGCAGGCTCATGACCAGCAGCGACGGTTTCAGCACGTCCAACAACGGACCACTCTCCTTCCCG
>Ga0315273_10008800_pt1 | contig 12768 bp, 25 predicted proteins | sample YL17G02_0_MG_FD_205753 | JGI IMG/M metagenome (GOLD analysis project Ga0315273, IMG submission 205753) | Sediment microbial communities from Yellowstone Lake, YNP, Wyoming, USA - YL17G02_0 | ecosystem: Environmental > Aquatic > Freshwater > Lake > Sediment | place: USA: Wyoming | collected...
CAGCTCCAGGCCGTCCTCGCGGTCCTTGCTGGTGATGATGTTGCCCAGCTCCTCCAGCGTGACGCCGTTCTTGAGCAGAGCCATGAACTGACCGGCGAAACTGTCGCCGCGAGGCGGGTGCGCGGCACCGTTGAAGGGCCAGTCGATGGGCTTGGCCTCGCGCACCGTCACGACCTTCTGCGACGCCTTCAGCTGCTTCAGGATCTCGCGGGTGCGCGTTTCCGCCGCTTCACGGTCGCGGAACTTCTTCACGGTCTTGAGGCCCAGCGCGGTCGCCGCCTCGTTGTGGGCCGCCACCAGCTCGGGGGTCGTCATCTGCTTCGCCATTCCAAGAACCTCCTGACGGGGTTTAGGGGTAGCACTTGCCCGTCCCCTTAGCTAGAATCGGGCCTAACGTAAGTGCTTTATTTCCACTGCCGGCCTCACTCCATACCGGGCTTTCCGCCCGGTTGCCCGGGCTATTCGCCTGTGGTAAGCCTACCATCCGCAGTTACGCTGTACACTGCTGACCCGAACACCGGCTCAGCAGTTTGGTACGTGGGCATCTGGTACCAAATCACCGGTGGCGGATCAAAACTCCCTCTCCGCAACACCCCGGGGGAAAGGGTGGGAGATGGCTGATAGCGCATCTCCTCGCCAATCACGCGAAAGGGCGCACCAGCACCTTCATGCGGTTGCGGTCCACGTCCATCTGGCCCCACTCCATTACAGCCACGATCCCCGCCGACTGGGCATCCGCCGCCAGCACCGGCTTGGGGGCCAGCACCAACCGCTCACCAGCACCGTCCTCCGCCTGCTTGGGCGTGGGGACTTCGATAATTGCAACTTCGAACAGCGGCATGTCAGTTTCCTTTCAAGATCCACAGGCCCTTTGCAGCCCGGGTGATAGCGGTGTACAGCCAGCGGGCACTGTTGGGGGCAAAATCCGCGCTCTGGTCGATCACACCCACCCTATCCCACTGGCTGCCTTGGGCTTTGTGACAGGTGAGGGCATACCCGTACTCAAACATCTCCGCATCACGGAGCTTCCAATGGTCCACCTCTACACCAACGAACGGTTCCGGGTGGACCTCTACCTCTAACTGGCCATCCAATTCCAGCCATCCGTGGCTGGTCCCGGTGACCTCATAGGTGGCCCCGTTGAGGATGCCCAACTGGTGGTTGTTGCGGGTGCAAACCACCTTTTCCCCTATCATGGGGAAATCCTCCGTGAAGTCAAGCAGTTCGCGCATACGGCGGTTGATGGCGTGCCGGGTACGATTGCGCCCTACGATGATCTGGTCAACTCCCAGCGCGTCCTGGGGGGACAGAGACGCTAGCATGAGTGGGTGCTGTGCTGGGAGTCGACCAGTTTCCCTAACCGTGGTTGCCAAGTCCAGCACCGGGTTATCCCGGGCCTGACGGTGAACGTCAGTCAGCAACATATCTGGGGTCACTGACGTAAAGTACCCCCCACCGAAAACAGGTGGCAATTGGGCTGGGTCCCCCAGCACCAAAATGCGACAACCGAAACTTTCCAGATCACGGCCAATTTGCTCATCCACCATGGAGCACTCGTCGATCACTAACAGGCGTGCCCCACGCAGCGGACTGTCCAGGTTTAGCGTGAACGACGGCTTTTTGACGTTCTCACGCTCCCGGGAGATTTCCCGGTACAACGCCGCCAATTTTTCCGCATCCGGAGTTTTCGGTATCTGTTCCAGCAGCCATTGCAGCCGCGCAGTGGACTTGTCCTTGGGCTGGTAGATCAAGGAATGGATGGTGGTGGCGGGGCACCCCTTTTGGATCAGCACATGGGCTGCTTTGCCCGTGTAGGCTGCATAGAAGTCAGCCTTGAGATAACGGGCAAGGGTGGTTTTGCCGGTGCCCGCATAGCCAAACAGGCGGAACACCTGCCGGTCACCCTGGAGCCAGTGCTCTACTGCCTCCAGGGCCTGTTCCTGCTGCGGGCTAAAGTCCACGCCATCTCTCCATTGCCAGTCTTGCCCGGTCCAGGTTGGCTTCTGTTTCCGGCAACTTGCGCCAGTACCAGCCAAACACTTCAGGGTATTTGCTCTTGCCGCACTTCACGCACGTCAAGGCATCCCGCATCCTGCCCAGGCCCGGGACCACTACGTGGAAGCACATCACGTCATTGCCTGCAGCAAGCTGGCCACGGGCCAATAAAGCTCCCGGCGACCCGCTACGGAAACCAGGTAACTTTCGTGACCGCGAGCCGTGCCCGCCCCCCGGGGGATGGTGAAGGGGGCAACCTCCATCACTAGGGCTGTAGGGTGGCCCCCCGGGGGGAGCACGGCCACCACATTGCCCATCTTGGTCCGGGTGTATCCGGCAGCCGAGCTAGTCCAGATCACCTTGTCTCCTACCTTGAACATGCGTGCTCCTTTGGGGCACTGTATAGGTTCGGCTGCTACGCCCGTACCTTAACGATATCGGACACTGTCCAACCTACCGGTTGCCCCCGGTCAGAACGGCGTCCGGTCGTCCGCGTCGTCCTCACGGGCTGCGCGGGGCGCGGAGTAGTCGGCGCGCATGGTCTCCGCCGCGATCATGCCATGGTACTCCTTGCCCACCTGATACCGGGGATCATCGGGGGTGAGCAGGGACTTGGTCAGCTCACCTTCCGCCGGTGCCCACACGTAGTTGAACCACGACCCCTTGTCGTTCTTCTGGGCCACGGTGGACAGGCGCGTGAGGTGAGCCCACAGCGGCGGAGCCACCTTGCGGCCATCGGGCAGAGCGATCTGGAACCGGGCCAGCTGGGTGTTGAACTTGCGATACACGGGGATCTTGGTGGACTCAAAAGCCACCACGATGGGCTCCAGGCGTCCCTCGCCCAGATCCATCACGGCGTAGACCTTGAAGGACTCGACCAGGTCATTGCCGTCCTCGGTGACCAGTGCGCCAAACTTACCCGTGGCGCGCAGCTTCATCACCATCGGGTCGTCCAGCCGGTGCTCCGCCACGAAACCGCCACCCTTGGCCCGGGGCACCCACTCGACGAAAACGTGCTCGGTCTTGACCGGGATGATCAGCAGATCCTTGTAGGTTTCCTCCGTGACGCTGTTGTACAACAACCCAGGCTGGATGCTTTTCTCCGTGACCAACGGGCTGCTGGGCTGAACGACCTGGAGGAACGGAACGAGGCGGTCTTCGCGGGTCTGGCCCTCAAATCCGACCCCGGCATCCTGGCCATAGTCGTATGCGGCCACCGCCGTGGTCTGTTCGGGCTTTGCTGCGGGTTTGTTCGTCGCCATCATTGCTCCTTACTGGTTCGGGGGGTCAGAACTGAAGGTTGTCGTCGTTGTCATCTGCTGGGAGTGAGGTGTCCACCACCAGCGTGCCACCCTCGGCAGGCAACTCCGTGGTGCCGGGCAGACCCAAGGTCTCATTGATCAGGCCCGTAGCCCAGCGGTCCAGTTTGTACAGGAATCCCAGAGCGATCGCCTGATCGCCCCCGGCCAGGTCCAGGTACTGGGCCCAGGTGGCGTGGATGGCCGCTGCGGTGCGCGCCTTTTCATGCGCGTCCTCCAGCATGCTGTCCACACGCTGGACTGCCTTTTCACGGGCCTTGATGGCCTCGCGATACTCCTTGTCATCGGCGTCCCACTGGTTTTTGGCCTTCTGGTATGTCTCCTGCTCCAGCTTGTGGGTAGCCCACTGCTCGGGCGTCCAGAATCGCTTGGAACCCATGGTGCCCTGATTAGGGTCTTCCGGCTTGATTCCCTGCGGCCCGCGCCAATCTCCGCTCAAGTAATACTCATCCCCCCGGGCCTTGCTGCGGACCAGATCCAACACCTCCTGCGCGTCTTCCTCCTTGAAGAACAGCATCTCGGCGTTGACATGAAACGCCACCCGCTCGCCCACCACCGTGGGCTTGATAGGCTCAGGGCCAGGGTGCTTGGACAAAAGTGGTGCACCCTCGCACATACACTCCATGTCCTTGAGACGGAGGATCTCGTCCGGCCCCAACTCCAGCAATTCCTCCTGCGTGTAATCCCAGGCTCGTTTCATTTCACACTCACCTTGCTGACCCGCTGGCGGAAGATGCCGATGGTGTCCGGCAGTTCAATGCCGTTCTCCAGGGCCTCACGCACAAACTTGCCCAGGGTCTGGACGTGGATGCTGGGATTTTCCTTGGCCGTGAAGCTGACCAGGATTGCGCGAAGCCGCTGCGCCTGATCCTCGTCATTGGCCAGCACCTCAAATTTGTCCTTGATCAACCGGCCATGGCCGTGGTCCCTGAGCCAGCCAAAAGCCGCAGCCTCATTGGCTTTGGTGATGTTGGCCCGAATGGTCTCAGGCACTGCGATGGACAAACCGTCGCTGGTTTTGAAAGTCTCCAGTCCCAGTTCCTCCATCACCTCGGGAATCGTCACCTCCGCCACCACCCGTAAACGCTCCTTGGCGGCCTTGAGGTCACTTTCTGCCAATTCCACCCCGGCCTCCGCCTCCAGCTGGGCATGGGCCAACGTGGAAAGGCGTTCCATGGTATCGCTCATATCCACCCCCGTAGTTCATCACCGGTGACTTGCGAAGCAATGTTGACCTTATTCCGCAGGGCGGCCACAATGTACACATCAATTGTGCCCGGGGCAACAATGTCAATGTAGTTGACGGGGTGAGTCAGCCCTGCCCGGTGACAACGATCTTCGCTCTGGAGCCGATCTTCAAGGGAAAAGGTGTTGTTGTAATAAATCACAGTGCTGGCATTGACCAGGGTCTGACCGCGTGATACCCCCTTGGTTTGTGGCTTGCTGACCAAAAATCGAACTTTGCCTTCCTTGAACAAATTGATGCGTTCCTGACGGTCAACAGCAGAATCGCGGCCATCACAGCGCACAACCTCATCATCCAGCAGTTCATTGCAAATGGCATCAACGTCGTGATTGAAGCGTGCCCAGATGATGGCCTGGCCGCTGACTTCTTCTAAGGTTTCCATGAGGCACTTGAGGCGAGGATTGGGGCTACCAAGACTGATGTAGGGTTCATCCCCCTCATCGGTAGGTAGATAATTTGAAGTGACCTGATGGAGCCGCAGCATCCTGGTGATGACCAAGGGCACGGTCATCAGGTCACCCGAAGCCAGAACAGTCAGGGCCTGCTCCTTGATTTCCTGATAGATCCGTCTCTGCTCCGGCGACAGCTCAAAGTAGCGTTTGCTGTAAAGTTTGGGGGGAAGGTCCAGCACCTCAGAACGCAACACTCGACTGGAATGCGCCTGTATGATTTGGTTGAGGTGGTCCAAATTGCGAAAACTCACCACATACTCAAACTCACGATTCTGCTCGCGGTTGAAACCCTTCTCCCAGATTCCGTAGAAGGTTTTGAATTCAGTGAATGTGGAAAACCCTGCCTTGCGCCAAAAGTCCTGATCCAAAAACCGCATTTGGGTGTACACGTCAAACGGACTATTGTTGATGGGCGTTCCGGTCATGATGCGCCGATACGGCGCATGCGCACCGGAAGCCACGATAGATTTCGTCCTTTTGGCGGCGGGGGTCTTAATCGCAGTGCTCTCATCCAGCACATAGAACACTTTGCGTTTGGCTAAAAACTTGGTCACCCAGGCCTTGCCCCGTTTGGTCATGAAGGCGTCATAGCTCATGGCCACAACTGGAAAGGTTGCCTTGAGGGCCTCATCCATAGCCTTGATGTGTTTTTGAGTGCTGGCCTTACTGGAGGAGTACACCCCCAGAAATAGGCGTGCCCCGGGGAGCCAGAGCGGAACCTCGTCCTCAATCCACATCTGGTGGACACCATTGGGGGCAAGCACTAGGGCTGCGTCCACCTTACCCTGCTGCGCAAGGTGGGCCATGGTCTCTAACGCCAGCCGGGTTTTACCTGTCCCCTGCTCCCAGAATACGGCAAAGGCCTCGCGGTCTTTGCTCTCTTCCAGCACACGGGTTTGGTGGGCAAATCGTTCAGGCGTCATAGGGGCTAGTATAGGGCCGGGCGAAATTAAAGTAAAGCGAAAAGAAAAGTACGCTTTTCGCCCGGCGGATAGAGTATAATAGTAGAGGCCAAACGGTGACGAGAGTCATAAGTGGTTTAACGGCAACGTAATTTGGTACTGCTTCAAAACGGGTACGGTTTAAGCTAAGGCAGGGACTAGGGTCCACAAGCAGTAAAGGAGAAGTGATGGCTCTAGTATTCACCGGCGAAGCAGAGCGGGGTTGCGGGTTACGCAAGCACTTGGGCCTGTACCTGGTTTCAGACCCGGGCCGCAAACTGCCCTGCACCGTGATGCCTTTCCCTATTATACCCTGCGAGTGCTGCGGTATTAGCCCTGCCTCGTTCAGCCGGGGACTCCAGTGGCTTCGCACCCACTACTTCACCACCGTATGCGAAACCAAGTGCCCGGCTCAGGGGCAGTGCGCCTTTACCGCCCCGGCCCAGGTGCCCTGTGGGCGCTGTGACTCCGGCTTTCTCTATGCCAATCCTCTGGATGCGGTGATGGCCAGCCTGGACATGGAAGTGGACAAGCAGGTCTGTCCCTCCTGCCGGGGCCGGGGGACCGTTCCCAACCTGGTGGGCCTGATGTGGGTGGGGACACAGTATTACACCCCCGCCAGCTTCATGGATGAGGCCAAGCTGCGGGGCGTGTCCAAGCGCATCCCCTCCAACCAGGTGCCCCGCGACCTGCGCCTGGGCCAATCGTGGATCATGTTGGCAACCCGGGGCGCAGCAGACTGCACCTGCATAAATGATCAGGATTGCCCTATTTGCGACGGTAGGGGTAAGGTTTCAGCTGTGTTCTACGCTTTCCAACCTTCACGGCTGGAGATGATTGTGACGGAGGAAGATCTGGTTCAAAACGGGCAGCCAACTCAGTTGGCGGCCAGGTTGGAGAAGCACAACATCACTCCGATCATCGCCCGGCCAGACCAGTTGGTCCGGGAAGACGTGGGAGATACGGAATGAACACCCCACTGATCACGTATGGCAACATCTCTTCCTCCAAATGCCCCTTGTGCGGTAAGGTGCTGGAGTTGATCGTAGTGGATGATCTCGATGACCTGGGTCATTTCGACAAACGCCCCTGCCGCCATTTTCGTGGGTTCAACGCCAAATGCACCCACGCCATCTTCGAGAACACACCTTGGTGGAGCAAATGGCTCCGCCTCATCAGCCTCTTGATCGTGGCGTGGGTGCTCCTAAACGCTGTGTGTGCTCACGCATATGAGCTGGTTGGGCCCAAGGCGTGGGACGCGGAGGACTTTGGGCACCGCTACCGGCGTGAGATGTGCAAGTTCACCAAGGGCCAAGTGCGCGAGTTGATGGGCCGCTTCGATATGCTGGTCTCTGCCGCTGGGGAGACAGAGGTTGACTGGTTTCGGATAGGGGTGGTAGTTGGGAGAAACGAGACCATCCACATCAGCGGCCCTGGCGCATTGCGCTTTAACGGCGTTGCAGACCTGGGTATCCTGCTCCCTGACGCATGGGACGCCGCCAACTGGACCGACTCAGCGCAGTACCCCCTCACCATCAACCTGACCAGTGATGCTGGCCACATTGAGAACGGATCGCGGGTCCGCGTTACATTTGATGACGGTCACACCGAGATGGTCTCGCCAATTCGGCTGCTCGTGCGGGTGCCCAAGGGGACGCCGGTGCAAGCCGCAGTGGTGGACACCTCAATCTGGAAAGGAGGTGGATCATGAAGAAGCTCGTGCTGGTTATGTTGCTGGTGCTGTTGGTGGTCCCCTTGACCGCCAACGCCCTCGACATGTACTGCGCGCAGGCCGTGGCGGCAGGCGGCAAGGACGTGGTGGCCAACATCAAGTGCCTGTACGCCATGGCCGTTGCGGAGCTCAACCCGGACCTGGACCTGTTCTACCGTTGGTAGGCGAAACGCCCGGGCGGGGCGGGCTTTTCGCCCTGCCCGGGACTTTAGCTGTAGCTAAACTGGGTTTCTGCTGGTTGAAAACGGGTATGGTTTAAGCTAGGTCCGTTTCAACCAGGAGGGCACTATGACCGACCTCAAGACCAAACTGCTCAACTTGTACCGGGTGGCCCAGGCGGGTGGCACCGAGGGTGAGGCAGTCAACGCGGAACGGGTACTCAACAAGCTGCTGGCCAAACACAACATCTTGCTGAGTTCCCTTATGGACACGGACACCGAACAGCGGTGGGTTGAGTTTCAGTACAAGGGCGAGCACGAAAAGAGTCTGTTGAAGGCGGTAATATTCAAGGTTGCCAGTGATGAAAAGGGCACCATCTGACAATCACGGGCAGCCAAAAACGTCTCCATTCGCCTTTCCTTTAAGCTCACTCGGGCACAGGAAGCTGAAGCCCGACTGATGTACGACCTGTACCTGCGCGCTTTTCGTGAGGAAATGCGTCGGTTGACCACAGCCTTCATCTGCCGCAATCAGATCTTTGGCAACGGCGAGGGGCGCAAATGGGAAGAATTGACCCCGGTTGAGCAGGCTGAATTGCGGCGCATCTGGAAAACGGCAGATAGCCTGGATGTGGTTGAGATACACAAGCAGTTGGAGGGGTGATGCTGTTCTACGTGAAGGATCCGGAAACCGGCTGGCTGTACCCGTTCACTGCGTGTGATGCGCGCAACGCGGCCATTGATTGGTGTAGGGAAAACGGATGGCAGTTGTGTCCGGTCCCACTATCCACCCACAACCTGATCGTGGAGGAAGGGCGCACTGAGGTTCAACAAATGTTCACTGTCATTGAGTTGGTATGAGTTGCAAGACCTGCACAAAGCCGCGCACTGAGTGCGAGGCTTGCCGGGCGAAACGCCTGGCCGCCAGGGCGAAAAGCCCGGCGGACAGGCAGCCCGGTGCCGTAAAGCCCACGGCGAGTGGGCCCAAAAAGCGGCCCGAAAATAGCTAAGGGCGGGGGTAACCGGAGGTGGCGTGGTGAGAAAGAAGATCGACAACTGGCCGCTGCTGGATGAGGTTCAGGCTCGCATGAACGGGGCCACTACGCCCTTTCGCCGAATCCACAGCACCCTGGAGGGTGATCTGTGCTTCAGTCGCTACTATCTCAATGGGTTACCGTGCAACGGTGACGAGCCAGCACCGGAGGGTGCTGTGCGGAGGGACTTTGTGCTCGAAATCAAGGAGATACTCTGATGGCACGAGTGCAGCGAGTAATGAAATGCCGCAAGGCGCAGGGGCCTTGCAGCAAGTGCGGAAAGGAAATCCAGGTGGGTGACCCGTACCTGTACTGGGAGTTCAAGATGGGTCCCACTGTGAAGCGATGCACGGCCTGTCCGCCCAAGCGCAGTGATCTCACCCGGTCGGCTTTCCTGGGTGGTTTGTACGATATCCAGGACCGACTGGCTGAGGTGGAAGACTCTGGCGATGTGGAGAACCTGGTCGCCGACATCCAGTCGCTGGGCGAGGAAGCCCAGAGCAGCTACGACAACATGCCTGAAGGACTCCAGCAGGGTGACACCGGCCAGCTGCTGGAGAACCGGGCCAGCGCCTGCTCGGAGTGGGCAGACACGTTGGAGGGCCTGGAGCATCCGGATGAGGAGGACTTCGAGAACCACGACGCCTATCAGGAAGCGGTGGATGCCTGGTTGGAGGACGTTCACAACTGCGAATACCCGGGGGATGACTGATTGGCAAAGCTGTTTGACCGGGTCTTGGAGGATCTTCCTGAGATCAGGCGGAACATGATTGCAAATCTCGCTTCACCCAACAAACTGTACAAGGAGATCGGCGTGGACACCCAGCTGAAGATCATGTGTGCGCAGTGTGGATTCAAGCAGCCCGCTTGCCATCAGACCTCCGATACGCCCCTGCTGTCGTGTTTCTGTCCACCAATAACACGGTGGCAATAGGGAGGGAGTGACAGATGAAACGGCACATTGTTGACTGGCACCACCGGGTGAATGTGTCGTTTGCGGGGTTGAAATGAGTCAGGCCCGCCCAAGCCGGGGGGAGGTTCTGATTAATGCGGGGCACTCATTGCAAGACGGAATTTGTTTTGAAGTCGTCATCCGCTCTCGCGTGAAGCCTGAACTCCTTGTGTACGGGTCCATCAGTTTTAAGCACAAGGTTAATCAGTCTGATCAGGTACAGGCGTTGGCAGGTACACTCTCAACATATCTCCAGGAGCAGTTCGCAGACACAGTGGATACTGAACAAACAATGGCTAGGGCGAGAGAGCTGTACACCAAAGTGAGACCCCGCGTGAGAAGTCTGAACCGTCGATCTGTACGATTGGGAAAGAAGGCTTAATGCAACGGCACATTGTTGATTGGCACCACCGGGTTGAGGGAACACTCGCCGTTTTGAACTGTGGCCACATAATGCGAGTTGCTGCCCGCTCCCTTGGTGAGGAGGTGGATTGCCCGGAGTGCCACAATGACTGTGCTATCTGCGGCAGTCCCCCCGTAGTCCAGAACACCGTACACGTGCGGGGCCAACTTGTCCCAATCCACCTGTGCCGATTTTGCGCGTTGGGCATGTGTCGTCAGGTCGATAACGCGAACACCTTGATGCTTGTGGCCCACATCAGCCTGGTGGCCCATGAGCTGCTGGCGGAAATCAGGAGACAACGATGACCAAGCAACTGACCGTGGCTGAGTTGATCACAGAGTTGCAGAAAATGCCCCAGGACGCCTTGGTGAGTTCGGAGGGTTGTGACTGCTGGGGTGAGGTGGACCGGGTTGAGCTTCGCCCGAAAGAAGACGGCAACTTTGCCCATGACCAGTTTGTCCTGATTGGCCGCATCGACGGGGTGGAGTCATGAGGATCAAGGCCCGCGTCACTGGCATGCACGGCATCTATCACCGGCTGGAGGCTGAAGAGTGCGTGCCTGAGCACCTGCGCGTTCACTTCCTTACCCCACGCCAGTGCTGCATTCCACTCCACGACGGCGACCTGGTATGGCTGGAGTACCATCTGATGTCCATGCACCTTGGATGGTGGATGGCGGTGGAGGGGGTATGACCTACACCGGCACAATCCTGTCCCTACGTGATACCGGCACTCATGGGTGGCGGCTGCTACGGCTAGAGGCCAAGGGCCACGGTCTGATGGAGTTCCTGATCTACCCAGAGATGGTGGGCCTTACGGCGGAATGGGTGGGCCGAAAGGTCCAGCTGGATCACGATCGTGTCGGAGCAGCCACGGAGGTACGCGCAAGTGCTGGTAATCTTGTTGTTGGTCTTGCTAGCGGGGCTGCTGTACGGGACACGGATGCCCCGGTGGGTGTGGGTAGTGGTGATGGGCACAACGGTGCTGACCTTGATCGCCCTGCGGTGAAACAGGGGAGGTTGTTTTGAGCGAGACACCTGTGTGGATTGTTGGGGGGTTAATGATAGCGGGGTGCCTTTGGGCGCTCATTTCAGATATTCGTACCCGCCATCATTGGAAACACCGCTGCACCACGTGCAGGGTACAGTACCCCAACTGGGACGGCTTTGTGGGCATCCTACACGGCATGGGGCCGGAAAGCGACTGCTGGGAGGAGCATATCTGTCCTGCCTGTCAGGCGAAGAAACCGCCCCGTGTCGGGTTTCTGACCTCCCATGCTCTTCATCCAACGGACTTCAGCTGATGTTCCGCTTGTGCATGGGCATCACGGCCTTGCATGTGGCGCTGGTGATGGCCATAGCAGCGGGCATTGCCCAATGGGAGGGCTGTCGTGTGCGCTGGCTGTGGCTGGCGACGGCGGCCATGTTTGTACTGGGGATTTGGTTAGCCACGGGGGTGGTAAAGTGAACACACGTCAGTTGACAACCAAGCAGATATTGGTGCTGGTGTCGTTGTCCGTTCTGGGTGAGAGCCGGGGATGCGGAGTGGCCCACCTCATCATCAACGTCACTGGCCGACACAACCAGCTCATTTCGTCCATCTACTGCATCCTCAACACGCTCCATCGCTATGGGTACGTGGAAGGGCGGAGATACGTGTGGAGGGCCTCTCGGCGGGGCCTAGAGGCCTTGGACCATCAGCTGGCGGAGTTTGAGCAGCTGGGTCGGGTGCGGCACAAGCTGAGGAGGGTGGCATGATCTGGGGCATTGGACTGGTGCTGTTGGGGGTGTGCCTAGCTGCACTCTCTGACTGGATTGAGGAACATACTGGTGGACCCCCGCGATTCTGGTGGAAGTGCCTGGTGGTGGCGATTGTTGCTGCAGGAGTACTGAGGGCAACGCTTATCGCCCGGTAGGGCCAGGCGTTTCGCCCGGTCCTTGCTGATGGACCGTTGAGAACGTGGGGGTTACAACGGGTATGGTTTAAGCTAGGCGAGGGGTATGACCACACGAGCGCAACTCAACCGTGAAGCGGACAAGCACGGGGCCACCGTCGAGGATGACAGCAGTGGCCGCTGGCGAGTGCTTCAGATCGTCGCCCCGGAGGGCAAACTGTGGGTGGATGGAAGTTGCACCTGCCTGCGGGTGGAGTGGATAGCCCCGGGGGCAACGGAAGCCTTTGACGACGCAATTGCGCGCATGAACTGCGGTCTGGAGGAAGACGATGGCTGGTAACGGTGTCGAGCGAGTCGAGCGTGAGAACCTGGCCTGGGTCACGATTGACACGTGCAAGGGCTGCGGCTGGACGGTCACGTTGCCGGGCCGGGGGCCTACCAACGTGGGCTGCGGTAAGTGCAAGGCTGACATGGACGTGGTTCATGTGAGGGTGCTCACGGATGAAGCGGTCAGCTTGATCCGTGAGTTTGTGCGCTACTGGGACAACGTCGTGTGCTTGTGCGGAGCGAATGGCCGGCACCACGTAAAGCATCGTGAGGCTGGCGGCACTTTCCTGTACTGTCGCCGTTGCGGCGACGAAC
>Ga0315273_10008804_pt1 | contig 12766 bp, 10 predicted proteins | sample YL17G02_0_MG_FD_205753 | JGI IMG/M metagenome (GOLD analysis project Ga0315273, IMG submission 205753) | Sediment microbial communities from Yellowstone Lake, YNP, Wyoming, USA - YL17G02_0 | ecosystem: Environmental > Aquatic > Freshwater > Lake > Sediment | place: USA: Wyoming | collected...
CGCATATCCGCACGGCCTATCTATAACACAGTTCTCCCCTTGTGTCCAGCCCCCCAACTTATGGGACACGATCAGTATCTTAAGGGGGGATGAAGGGGGGGACAAGAGGGGGGATATATCTACGCAAAAACCGGAAGAACCAATAAAAAAATGAGGAAAATATTGACATGGAGGTGATTATCACATAATATTTAGCGGCTAAAGTGAAGGCATCCTATAAAGAGTAAAGAATAGGATGTCTGATTACAAAGATTAAAAAGAAGATTACAGTGATTAAAAAGGTTGGGCTGTTAATAAACTTGGGGAATAAGAGCTGTCAAGTAAGGAGATTAATGGCCTAATCTCTGTAATCTAAAATAATCTTAGTAATCAGGTATAATCTGTATTTTTTACCTTAGGATTATACCAGGAGGTTGTTATGGAAAAGAAATATCTCTTCTCACCCGGCCCGACCATGCTTCCGCCCGAAGTGCTCCTCAAGATGGCCGAGCCGATCATGCACCACCGGGAGCCCGCGTTCGAGAAGATTTTTGCAGAGATCAGGGAGGGGTTGAAATACCTTTTTCAGACGAAGAACGAGGTATTGGTCTTTACCTCCTCAGGCACAGGCGCCATGGAAGGGGCGGTCTCCAACATCCTTTCCAGAGGGGACAAGGCCCTGGTCATCCGGGGAGGAAAGTTCGGGGAGAGATGGGGAGAGGTCTGCAAGGCCTACGGGATTGAGTTTATTCCCATCGATGTGGAGTGGGGAAAGGCGGTCGAGCCGGAATCGATTCGTAAGGCGCTGGAATCCGATCCTGCGATCCGGGCGGTTTATTCGCAGGCCAGTGAGACATCGACCGGCGTGAGGCATCCCATCCGAGAGATCGCAGAGATTGTGAAGAGATATGAAGACAAGGTGATCGTAGTCGATGCCATTACAGGGATCGGTGTCTTCGATATCCCGACGGATGAATGGGGAATCGATGTGGTGGTGAGCGGGTCACAGAAGGCATTGATGCTTCCTCCGGGCCTTGCTTTTGCTGCGCTGAGTGAAAAATCGTGGAGGCTGGTCGAAAGGTCGAATCTTCCAAAATTTTATTTTGACTTCAAAAAGGAGTTGAAATCGACGAAGAAGAATCAGAGCTCTTATACTCCGGCGATCTCCCTCTTTGTCGGGTTAAGGGAGTCGCTCAATATGATCCGGAAGGAAGGGCTGGAGGCCCTCTTTCGAAGACATGAAAAGCTGGCCAGGGCCACCCGTGAGGCCGTAAAGGCTTTGGGTCTTGGCCTGTATGCTCCGGATTCACCAAGCAATGCGGTCACTGCCGTCAAGATCCCTGAAGGAATCGACGGAGAACGATTGAAAGACCTTTTCTTCGAGAGATTCGGCATTACGGTGGCAGAGGGACAGGGCTGCGCCAAGGGGAAGATCATTCGAATCGCCCATCTCGGATATTATGGAAAACTGGATATGGTGATGGTCATCTCTGCCCTTGAGATGCTTCTGAAAGAGATGGGCCACCGCTTCGAACTGGGAGTGGGCGTGAGAAGGCTGGAAGAGGTATTGATGGAGTTGTAACTGTTTAGCCCAATAGAAGTCTCCACGGAGTTGGAGCTGGGCAAGCCGCTCTCCAAGGCTTCGAATAGCGGTCTTTGGACTGAATGGGAAACGAACGATCACGTCTGAGCGAGCCTGCTAAATCACGATAAAGGCCTGTGCCAATTATCCGAAAGGTGCGCCTCGAAGCCTTTCCGAACGCTTGCCCAGCTCCGTGATACAATTTTGTGCTTACTTTGTCTAAACAGTTTAATGGATTTCGGCCTCCGGCTCGGAGAGAGTGCGGAATAATTGTTGGTCACATTATGTGAGGTGAACTGTAATGGGAGAAATGATGAAAGTATTGGTCAGCGATCCCTTATCACAGAGCGGGTTGGAAATTTTAAAAGGGGCAAAGGGCCTGAAGTGTGATGTCAAACCCGGTCTCTCGCAGGAGGACCTGAAACAAATCATCGCCGAATACGATGCCATCATCATCCGGAGCGAGACGAAGTTGAAGGCTGATGTCATTGAGGCAGGAAGTCGCCTGAGAGTGATCGGAAGGGCGGGGATCGGGCTGGACAATGTCGATGTTCCTGCGGCGACCAAGAAGGGGATTGTGGTCATGAACACCCCCCAGGAGAATGCCATTGCCGCAGCAGAGCACACAATCGCCATGATGCTCTCGATCTCAAGAAAGGTTCCTCAGGCTACAGCCTCGATGAAGGCAGGCAAATGGGAGAAGAAGAAGTTTATGGGGGTGGAGCTCTATCAAAAGACGCTCGGACTGGTTGGCATCGGGGTCATCGGAACGATCGTTGTGGACCGCGCCAGAGGATTGAAGATGAAGGTCATCGGCTACGATCCCTATCTTTCTCCGGAAGTGGCGGAGAAGAAAGGAGTTGAGCTGGTCTCCTTTGACGAGCTTCTGAGCCGATCAGATTTCATCAGCATCCACACCCCTTTGACCGAAGAGACCAGGAATCTGATCGACCAGAATGCCTTTAAAAAGATGAAGAATGGCGTGATCCTGATCAACTGTGCCCGGGGTGGAATCATCAACGAAAAGGATCTTTACGAGGCGATTAAAACGGGGAAGGTCGCAGGAGCGTCGCTCGATGTTTTTGAGAAAGAGCCCGCGATTGGAAATCCTCTTCTGGAACTGGAGGAAGTCGTCTGCACCCCTCACTTAGGAGCTTCCACAGAAGAGGCCCAGGAGAATGTAGCCATCGCCATATCCCGGCAGGTTGTCGATTATCTGATCAATGGTGAAATTCGCAATGCGGTCAATATCCCGGCTGTCAGCCCGGACATCCTCCTCTTCTTAAGGCCCTATCTGAGGCTGGGGGAGAAATTGGGGAGCTTTTTGGGACAGATTTCGAATTATGCCATCGAAGAAGTTCTGATCGAATACCATGGCGAAGTCTTAGAATACGGGACAAAACCTATCACCATCTCTGTCCTGAAGGGACTCCTGACGCCGTTTGTGGGTGAGACGGTCAACTTTGTCAATGCTCCCATTATGGCCAAGGAGAGAGGGATCAGGGTGACGGAGTCCATCAGTGAAGAGGGAGAGGACTTTGCCAGCCTGATCGCCCTGACCGTGCGGTCGAAGATGGAGCAGAACTATATAGCAGGAACACTCTTCGGAAGGAAGGAGTTGCGAATCGTCAAGCTGAACGATTTTCTCATTGAAGCCCTTCCGGAAGGATATATCCTCTTGGTGAATAATTATGACCGGCCCGGAGTGATCGGCAATATCGGGACGGCGCTGGGAAGCCGGAATATCAATGTTGCCACCATGCAGTTCGGTCGCGATCGAATGGGGGGAATGGCGATCTCCCTTCTCCACCTCGATTCTCCTCTGCCCCCGGGGATGGTAGGTGAAATTTTGAGGTTGCCCAATATCATCTCAGTCCGCCAGATCAAGCTTTGATGGTGGAAGTAAATTTGAACTGCCCCGCACCCTTCACAGGTGACAGGGCTGAATGAGGGTGAATATGGCCAATATTGTGATTGTAGGCGCTCAATGGGGGGATGAAGGCAAGGGGAAAATCGTTGATCTGTTGACCCGGTATGCGGATATCGTCGTCCGTTTTCAAGGGGGAAATAATGCGGGTCACACGATCGTTCTCAAGGGAGAGAAATTTGTCTTTCATCTGATTCCATCCGGCATCCTCTACGAGAATAAGCAGTGCATGATCGGTAGCGGGGTGGTCGTGGACCCGGCCGTATTGATCGAAGAGGTTAACGAATTAAAAAAGAGAGGACACTTAAAGGATGATTCACAGTTGATGGTGAGCGAAGAGGCTCACCTGATTCTTCCTTACCACCGGAGGATCGATATCGCGAGAGACCGGGTCTTTAAGATTGGCACCACAGGCCGCGGAATCGGGCCTGCCTATGAAGACAAGGTGGCACGTTACGGGATCCGGGTGGTTGATCTCATGGATGAAGAGGTTTTCCGGAAAAAGCTAAAAGCGAACCTCCTCCAGAAGAATGCTTATCTCTCGGAGGTGCTGAAGGAGGAAGGTTTCGAGTTGTCAGAGATTTTCGATGAATTCCTCCGGTTTAAGAAACAGCTTGAAAAGTACGTGAGGAATACCTCACTCATCCTCTATGATGAAATTCAGAAGGGGAAACATATTCTCTTTGAAGGGGCACAGGGAGCCCTCCTGGATCTGGATCACGGGACCTACCCCTATGTGACAGCCTCCAATACCGTGGCAGGAAATGCCTGCGCGGGCTCGGGGATCGGTCCGACCATGATCGACTCGGTGATCGGCGTGGCGAAGGCCTATACCACACGGGTGGGAGAGGGTCCGTTTCCCACCGAATTGAAGGATCAGGTCGGAGAGAGGATCCGTGAAAAGGGAGGGGAATACGGGGCCACAACCGGGAGACCGAGAAGATGCGGCTGGTTCGATGCGGTGGTGGTCAACCACGCCATAAGGATCAATGGCATCCAAGAGGTGGCCATCACCAAACTCGACGTGTTGAACGATTTTGACAAGGTGAAGATCTGTGTGGGGTATCGCGTGAATGGAAAGATTCTTCACCATGTCCCGTCTCATCTCGATCTACTGGAAAGCTCCGAGCCTGTTTATGAAGAATTGGACGGGTGGAGAAGAGAGGTGAAGGGAGCGAAAAAGATTTCAGAGCTTCCCGCTCAGGCGCAACGCTATCTGAAAAGGATCGAAGAATTGACCCATGCAAAGATAGCGATGGTCTCAGTCGGTTCGGAAAGGAATGAGACGATTGAGGTCAAAAACCCTTTTTCAAAGGACTAAAGTGTTACGTAATTTCCATTTCATCTTGACAATACAGGGGGTTTTCTCTTACGCTGAATCAGACGGGCCGTTAACTCAGACGGTAGAGTATCTGCCTTTTAAGCAGAGAGTCGTGGGTTCGAGTCCCGCACGGCCCACCATGGAACTATTTCGGATTTCGGATTTCGGAATTCGGAATGATTTTTGATTCAGTTCCGAAATCAACAATCCGTATTCCGCAATTGAAATCGTCCCCATCGTCTAGTCAGGCCAAGGACACCGGCCTTTCACGTCGGCGACAGGGGTTCAAATCCCCTTGGGGACACCAGTATTATTATCGAAAAGCCTCGGCATCGGTCGGGGCTTTTCTTTTTTGGCTCTTTGACCGGGCCAAGGACATCCCGCTTTTGGCGGGACAACACGGGTTCGACTCACGTTTTCTATGGGATTTAGGAATTATCTGCGGGAAAATATATGAAGTATGCCTGCGTTTTTAAAAGTCTTTACTCCTATTCTTTTTTGTGTTATGAAGGCTTAAAAGGATTGCAGTTTTTTGTTCGACGCTCCTCATTATGACGGTTTCCCTTCAAAAAAGAAAAAAGTGGGTCATCTTTCTCTTGCTGTTGGGTATTTCTTTCCTTCTCGTCTACCGGTTCAATTCACAGATTTGGATCAAGGCCGTTGAATTTTACTATCTCCTCCACGATCAACATCATTTGAAGGCGATCATCACCTCCTTCGGAGCTTATTCACCCCTGGCTTATATCCTCATCCAGGTCATTCAGGTAGTCGTGGCTCCCATTCCCGGAGGCCTCATCGAGTTCATGGGAGGATACCTCTTCGGGGTAAAGGCCGGATTTTTCTATTCCATGATTGGAGTCATATTCGGTTCCTGGCTTGCCTTCAGCCTGGCAAGGTTTTTTGAAAAAGTGGCTGTTGAAAAGTTTGTTCACATACGGACGAGGAAAAAATTTGGTTATTTGATCGGGCATGAAGGCGTCATCCTCAGCTTCCTTCTCTTCCTCATCCCGGGTTTTCCGAAGGATGCACTCTGCTACATTCTGGGACTGACTCCCATGCATTTAGGTATTTTTCTTATCATCTCCACCATCGGGAGAATCCCGGGGGTATTGATGGCCTGTCTTCAGGGCGGAAAGGCATTCGATCATCAATATAAGGCTATGTTGATCCTATTCGGGATATCCGCTCTGATCATTATGGTTTTTTATATCTACCATGATGAAATTCATCATTTGATCGAGAAGCTAAAAAGAGTTAAATCATAGGGATGATACAATCCCCGAACGACTTTCAGAGGTGAACCCCGTTAGAAATTCAAGCGGGGCATTATTTCTAACGGGGTGAAGCGGACTGATGGCAAAAGAGAATAAAGGAGGAAAATATACATCAGATCTCGTGCTGGACCTCTACTCCAACCTGTTGTTAGAGGTCTGGGAGGTTGTTTCCGCTATGGTCGGCGAAGCCATTTTAGAACTCCTTTTCAACCTATCCATCAAGAAGATTAGCGAGAAGTACCCTTTCTTGAAATACCTCGAGGTATCGGAAGAAGGGATTTCTTTTGGAAAAGTCAAAGAGGAATGCCGGAGCCTCCCCCCCGTTGAAATTCACCGGGGTTTTCAGAGCTTGATCAATCACCTTCTCAATCTCTTTTCGGCCCTTACCGAAGGGGTGATCAGCCGGGAGGTCTTTCCAAAAGTGTTTCCCAAGGTGAGGGAGGCGGAGCGTCTCATCTCTCAGAAATAGGAGAAACAGTGAGACTCATCGTTAAAAACCTCAATATCCTCCGATCGATCCTCAACGCCATCAACACGAGCTTTGAGGTAAAAGAGATCGTGGAATCGGCAGGGGATAGCCTGCCCAATCTGTTTCAATTCTCCGCGCTGGGGGTTCTCTGGAAGGAGGAGTCCACCCTTTACCTCTACCAGGAGGAGTCCTGTCCCCCCTCCTTTACCCAGGAGTTGGCCGTCAATATGGTGAGGGTCTTCTCGATCTTAGGAGAAGAGCCAAATGATCTCAACCGCGTGACCCTTCAGGTTGAGAAAAGAAAGTTACGACCCTCTCATATGGCGATGGATCCAAAAGCCACACTGAAATCCTATCTCATCCTTCCCCTTGCCGTGGAGGAGGAGATCGTCGGCTGTGTCTCACTCAACAGCGATCAACCCAATGCCTACGATGCCCAAGACCTCCAATTCTTCTCCGTCATCGGCTACCAGATGGCGACCACATTAAAACATTTTCAGAGGTTTAGTTCTGTTAAGACAATGGCTGTCTTTGACACCCTCACCACTCTTTATAACCGGAGATATTTTGAGGAGAGGTTGATCGTCGAGGCGCAGAAGTCTTTTTACGGCGGGTCCTCCCTCTCCCTGGTGATGGTGGACATCGACCATTTTAAGAAAGTGAACGATACCTTCGGCCATACCGAGGGGGATAAGGTACTGCAGGAGATTGCCTCCCTCTTAAAAGCATCGGTTCGGAAGAAGGATACGGTCGCCCGTTATGGCGGGGAGGAGTTCATCCTTATCTTGCCGGAGGCCGGATTGGAGGAGGCTGCCATGATTTCGGAACGTATCCGGCAATTAGTGGAGAAGACTCTTTTCGATGTAGGACAGGCCCATATAAACCTGACGGTGAGTTTAGGGATCTCTAACTTTCCGAGCCACCGCGCCAGGACAAAAGAAGATCTGATCAAGATGGCGGACCAAGCCCTTTACGATGCGAAGAGAGGGGGGCGAAACCGGGTCTGCGTCTTCAATCCCGGTTAGAGATATAGCAGGATGCTGAAAAACGCCCATCTACTTCGTTCCCCTCATCCTTCGTCGTTGCGACGTACGTCCAAGTACGCCTCACTCCTCAGGATTTCAAGCGCCTCGTATCTGGGCATTTTTGAGCATCCTGAATAAAAAGACTTTTTCAGCAACCTGATAGAGGATAAAAATGGTCTTATGGTTTGAGAGAAAGGAGGATTAGAAATGAAGCGGTTTAAAGGAATTTTTATTTTTGCCTTGATCGCCATTCTCTTCCTGCTTTTCACCGGTCGGTCGATTGCCCAGGAGAAGATGGTTATGGTCGGAACAGTAAAAAGTATTGAGGCAAAAATGGTGATGGATGTGGAGAACGAGAAGGATAAGGCCCTGGTCAGTTTCAGGATCGGTCGAAAGACGGTTTACACGCCAAGGCGATACCCCATTCCCGGAGAGAAGGTGAAGGTGGAATATTTGCCCCACAGGGGAAATTTTGTGGCTTACACCGTGACGATCCTGGGAGTGGCAGGTGCGAAAGAGAGTCCTAAATAGGGTATAATGAAAAGGCACACCGCTTGGGTGTGCCTTTTCATTATACGATAAAGAGATTTTTACTTCTTCGGTGCTGCTTTTGGAGCTGCGGCCTTAATCGCCACGGCCACCAATTTTTCTCCATCCTTCTTATACTCGACAGAGGCATTCGTTCCCTTCTTCAATTCGGCAAGCGACATATCTTTTCCGCCTTTGGTGATCTTTGTTTTGTCATCGACCGCGAAGGTCTTTTTGCCTTTCTTGTCCTTTACGACAACGGCTTTTGCCATTTCATCGACTTTATCGACCACACCCGTGAACTTTTCGATTTTCGGTTTTTCCTCCTTGGCCGGGGCAACGGGAGCAGGGGCTGGCGCTGGCGCCGGTTTTTGCTGTGCCATGACTCCGGAAGCAAAAGCGACCAGAGTGAGAAGGGTAACTAAAAAAATCATCTTCTTCATTAGACTTCACCTCCTTTCCTTTCAGGATTTCATTCCCATGCTTTTTATAAGCAAAATGAGTGCCAGAAGAATACGGGTCTGTTTAATTCGTAACCTTTTGAAATTAAACATGATTATTTTAAGCGGGGATTGAATCGGGCAAAGATGTTGCAAAATACAACAGATCTGGCAGAAGGGAGATGAGGAAATATCCAACAGTAAACCCCGTTAGAAAATCCAGCGGGGCATTAAACCCCGCTCTGCCTACCGGCCCCGGTCTCGACCGAGGGCGGGGCAGGCAGGCGGAATTATTCTGAAATGTAATCCCGCCATAGGCGGGACTGCAGTCGCCGGCCCAGAGGGAGACTGTTTCGTAATCGCGAGCAAAGGGGAAGAGGCAGTCAGGTTCCAAAGTTTTAGAATGCGGGTCTTTTATATTATGGGAAATTGTCACTTGTCTAAAATCGAATGTTTTCATACGCCTGGCACGCCTGAATCTGAACGGTTAAAGGTTACCGCCCTAAATCTTTTCCACCCGACCGCCTCTCCCCCTTTTTAAAAAGTCGGTTTTTAATATTACGACACAGTCTCGGAGGGGGCAGGGAGGGTTACATTTCTAACGGGGCTTAACCCTTCTCGAGGATGCGGTAGAGGGTGGTCCGGTCAATTCCAAGGATTTCGGAGGCCTTCTTCTTATTCCCTTTTGTCTCTCGAAGGACCTTCAACACATACCTCCTCTCCACCTCCCTCAACGGCAATAGTTCTTCGGGAAACTGAATCTCTTTGCCCCTCACCTCTTCGAGCATCTTTTTAGGCAGATCTTCGGGAAGGATGATGGGTTGGGTGGAGAGGACACCCGCCCGTTCGATGATATGTCTCAATTCTCGAACATTTCCGGGCCAGGAATATTGAGTGAAGATGTCGAGGGCCTCGGGTGAGATATGGGAGATCTGTTTGCGGTTCTCCTCGGAAGATTTTTGAAGAAAGTGGATTACGAACAGGGGGATATCTTCCTTTCTCTCCCGCAGGGGAGGAAGGGTGATCGAGACGACATTGAGCCGATCAAAGAAGTCCTCCCTGAAATTTCCGCTTTTGATTAGAGGTTCGAGAAATTGATTGGTGGCGGCGATCACCCGAACATCGACCTTAATGTTTTCCGTTCCTCCCACCCTTTTGATCTCATACTCCTGAAGGAATCTGAGGAGTTTGGCTTGTGTCGAAAGGTTGAGATTGCCCACTTCATCAAGGAAGAGCGTCCCACCATCGGCCTCTTCGAAGAGCCCCCTTTTTGCCTGGAGCGCTCCGGTGAAGGCACCCCGGACATGGCCGAAGAGCTCACTCTCCATTAACGTCTCCACCAGGGAGGCACAGTCGACCGTGACGAAAGGCCGATCGCTTCTCCGGCTATTGTAGTGGATGGACCGGGCGATAAGCTCTTTTCCCGTTCCCCTCTCTCCGTAAAGAAGGACGGTCGACTTCGTATCCGCCACTCTTGCGATCGTCTTATAGACCTGGAGCATTTGAGGGGTTCGTCCGATCACATTATTAAACTGATATTTTTCCAGAAGTTCCTGCCGATAGTACTGGTTCTCCCGAAGAAGTCTTCTTTGTTCGAGAGCCCTCCTGACGGTAATCTTGATCTCTTCGAGTTTAAAGGGTTTGCTGATGTAGTCGAAGGCGCCTTCCCGGATCGCCTCGATCGCTGTGTCGATCGATCCGAAGGCGGTGATCATGATGACGGCGGTTTCAGGCGAGGTCTTTTTGAAAGATCGGAGGACATCCATCCCATCTTTCTCCCCCATCCGGACATCCGTGATGATGACATCGAAAAAATTTTCGATCCCCCGGGAGATGGCCTCTTCGGCGCTCAGGGCAGAGACGACCTCGTAGCCTTCTTTGGAGAGGACCTCTCGGAGCAAGTCGAGGGCGACGGGATCATCATCCACAATCAAGAGACAGGTGGTGGTTTGTTCCATTCTTTTCCTTTGAGCGCAGGGATCAGGACGGAGAACGTGCTGCCTTTCCCCAGCTCACTTTTTACTTCGAGCCTTCCTGAAAGATCCTTGACGATCTTCTCGCAGATTGACAACCCCAGACCGGTCCCTTCTTCCATGCGCTTCGTGGTGAAGAAGGGACCGAAGATCTTCTTCCTCGATTCCTCAGGAATACCCGTCCCTGTATCGGCAATCGAGATTTCGAGCCATGTTCCATCGTCAGAGGAAGCAGGGGGGGAAATCCCCCGTGTTTGAATCGTGAGGGATCCTCCATGGGGCATTGCATCCAGGGCATTGGTGATGAGATTGAGAAAGAGCGTTTGAAGATAGGTGGAATCCCCAAGGATGGGAGGAAGATTCGGGGAAAGAGAGGAGAGGAGTTTGACATTCCTGGTGTGGAACCAGGGTTTGCTCAGATGGATCAACTCTTGGAGAACTTGATTCACATCGAGGGGCTTCAATGGAGGTTTGGCCTGTTTGGAAAAAGAGAGGAGGTTTCTAACGGAATCGGCTAACCGGTCGAGCTGGGATTCGATGATCTTTAATCGATGATGGTCGGTGGTCCTGAGGTTGCCCTCTTGCATCATCAGCTGGATATAACCGGAGATGGAGTTGAGGGGGGTTCCAATCTGATGGGCCATCATTGCGGTCACCTGCCCCAGGGCTGCCAGTTTTTCGGATTGGCTCAACTGCCTTTGGGATTCGAAGAGGGCCTCGTTGAGGAGCTCCAGTTCTTCGTTTCTTCCGGCCAATTCGGAGGTGGCGGCTTCAATCTTTCTGGTCAACTCTTCATTGAACCGGTTGACCTGAGAGAGGAGCTGGAGGTTTTGCTCGTGGCTCTCCCGGATCGTTTTGATCATGCGGTTGAAATGTCTTCCCAGTTCCCCCCATTCATCCCGGCTCTGAGCGTGGACTTCAATTTCCAGGTTGCCTTTCTCCGCTCCGGACATGGCCTCCATCAGTCTCTGAACCGGGTTTCCCACGAGCCTTCTGAAGAGGAGGGTCAGCATGAGGAGGATGATGAAGATGCTGGAGAGGGTCAGGATGACCGCCCGGTTTCTCTTCATGCTCAGGTAACTGTGCGCCTCGTCCAGGGAACTCAAGAGACGGATTCCTCCGATCACCTTGAGCCCAACATGGAGAGGGACAATAACCTCCAGCCGGTTCTCCCCTTCCACCTTCCTCAGGGAGGAGAGATGTTTTTCCTTCCTTAACTGCCGGATCTGGTCCTCCGTTAAGGCAAACGGGACGGGGTCGCTCATCTTTGAGCTGGAAACGATGACCTCCCATCTTTTCGCAGAGAAGAGAAAGACATCAATCGCCATCAGGCTGGGCCGACTCAATAACCACTCCTCGATCTCCTCATGAATTTGAGGAAGATTTTTAATGATCTTTTCATCGGAGATGTCAATATCGATCTGCTTGGCAATATAGAGATTTCGATCCAGATAGAGGTCGATCTGGGCCTTCTTGGAGAGTTGAAAATCGAGATAACCGGTCAGGAAGAGGACGCCTGCCACGATTGGGAGGACGAGGAGGGTGATCTTGATTTTCAGGCCGAAAGGTTTTTGAAACTTCCCCTGCCGGGACATCGAGTCAAACCATTGGTTTAGAAGATGGAAAGGGTTTTGAAAGAGACGATTTGTTTTCATCCTTCAGGAACAGCCCTCTTCTTTTCGATGATTTTCACCAGAAGGACGCCGATCTCAAAGAGAATATAGAGCGGGCCTCCCATCAATGCCATATTGAAGACATCCGGAGTGGGGGTGAGCACGGCGGATAGGATGGCCATGATTAGAATGGCATACCTGCGGTTGCAAGTTAAAAACGAAGCGTTGACCACACGGATATAACTCAACAGGGCAAGGATTAAGGGAAGTTCGAAGACAAGACCGAAGGCGAAGATGAACCCCACACAGAAGGAGATATATTTCGCCACGGAGATCATGGGTTTGATCGTGGCCGACTGATACCCCATGAGGAAATGGATGCCGAAGGGAAGGGTGACGAAATAACAGAAGAAGGCTCCGAAGTAGAAGAGCAAGATGGCGGTCAGAGGGACGAATAGGGAGGATTTAAGTCCTCGTTTCCGGAAAAGGGGAAAGAAGGCTTTCCAGAAATGGTGGAAGATAACCGGTATAGAGAAAAAGAGGCTGGCAAAGAGCGTCAACTTGAGAAGGGAGAGAAAGGCTTCTGGAATGCCGTAAGCGACCAGATCTTCCTGGAGGGAGCGATGAAGATGGCG
>Ga0315273_10008805_pt1 | contig 12766 bp, 9 predicted proteins | sample YL17G02_0_MG_FD_205753 | JGI IMG/M metagenome (GOLD analysis project Ga0315273, IMG submission 205753) | Sediment microbial communities from Yellowstone Lake, YNP, Wyoming, USA - YL17G02_0 | ecosystem: Environmental > Aquatic > Freshwater > Lake > Sediment | place: USA: Wyoming | collected...
CCCGGCGAAGCCCGAGTTTCGGGAACCGGGATCGCAAAACGTCAAAGTCGTCGCCCCTGAAGGTTCCTGCGGCGGTGAGGGCCGCGACGTAGATCAGGAAACCCACGGCCAGCGCAACGACCAGCGACAGTCCCGCCCGTTCAAGGCTCCAGACGGCTGCGGCGTTGAGCGCTGTAGCCAGCATGGGGATCGCGCCCAACCGGAACCATGGCATGGGCGTGACATAACGGCGAACCGCCCAGTAAAACGGGATGAAGAGTGCTAGCTCGGCCGGAAGCAACAGCGCCGCCGACGCGGCATATCCGTAGCGCGGGACAAGCACGAGGTTCGCAACGGTGTTGAAGACAACACCGACGAGGAAGGCCTTAGTCAGAAAGCGCTGCTGTTTGACGGCGATGAGGGCATACTGAGTGACAGAGTTGACAAACCCGATCGGCACCGACCAAATCATGAGGCGCAGGGCAATCGCAGAATCGGGAAGATAGGCAGCTCCGCCAAGGATGCGGATCAAAGGGGTCGCGGCGAAGGTGAAGAAGACGGCGATGGGCAACGAGATGATGAAGAGCAGCTGGACGGCGAGCCTGTAGGCCCTCGCCAGGGAATCACCGCTGTTGCGAGCGTAGCGGCTCATCAGGGGGAAGATACTGAGCGTGAAGTAGGCCGGGATCACGTTCAAGCCGTCCAGGTACTTCACGCCTGCCGAGAAGATGCCGACTGCGGCAGCCCCAGCGAAGGCCTTGAGGAGCCAAAGGTCAACCCGCCAGAAAACGCTCGCCAACAGGTTGTTGATCATCAGTGGCCCCGACTCGCGCATCATCTCGCGTTGTAAGGTCGAGTTCAGACCAATACTGGCGGGCTGAGGGGAGAGTTGGGTAGCGGCCACCGGCTGGGCGCCGGTCGGGCGGACCTCACGACGCCGGCGTGGAAGAATCGTGCGCCGCAGTATCCAATATAGCCAGGCTGCCTGCACGATGTTCATCACCAGCGACACAACCGACAGCCCAACGAACCCCTTGTCGAAAGGAGGGAGCAGGATCAACGCACCGAGCGCGACCTTGCCAACCGCCACAGCCGTGGCCGTCCCGGCCGGGTACTCCATCTTCTCGAACGCTATGAATACTGCGCTGATTGCGTCGGCCAGGTTGGCGAAGAAGAGCGCAGCGGCAAAGAAGCCAATGGCCTGTGCTTCCTGCATGCTCAGCTGCCCGCCCATCCGGTATAGCAGCATCACGCCAATCATCACCGGAAGGCTGGCCAGCCAGAGGAGGGTGCGGAGCCAAATCACGTTCACCAGGTAGCGTTCCGCATGCTGGCGATCCAGCGCGATGTCGCGGGTCAGCAGCGTGCCCAGGCCGTACCGCGTGACGATCTCGAAGAAGCCGTAGAAGGTGATAGCAAAGACGTAGCTGCCCTCACCGGCCGGGCTCAGGATGCGCAGGCGCAGCATGGCGAAGACAAAATCGATGCCCTTGTTCATCAAGGACATGATCATCTGTACGGCGCTGTTCTTCGCGACAGTGCCGACCTCGCTGCTTTCGCCACGATAGTATCGTCCCCACGCCCACCAGCCAGCGAGCAGGATCAGCGTAATGACGGCGAGAAAACTGATGTAGAGGCCGAGGACCAGGCTTCGAGGCGAATAGACGAAGCGCACGGTCCACTGTCCGGCCTTGTCAAGGTACACCGTCCGAAATGCACCGTCAGCACGGTAGATCGGAAGCTGCTGCTCAACCGACTGCCCGGTGGAGTTGATCCCCTCTCCCGTCACGCCGAAGGGACGGACGTAGGCTTTCCAGCCCTCAAAGAAGTTGTCCGTCAGGACGAGCCAGCCCCGGTCGCTAAGGTTGACGTCGACGAATATCTCGCGTGCGCCGGACTTGCTGATGCGCGCCTCACGGTTCTGTGGCGAGGACGGCGGGGGCAAAGCTGCCGAGCCTGAGCCCTCCACGACGACTACGGCCGCAGGGTCGATCTTCTGCAGCGCGTCGAGAGCAGCTGCCTGATCGGGGGCTGCGACCGCCTTGCTCGCAATAAAGGCGCGTGGCAGAGCGCTCCGATTTTCATAGACCTTGACTTCCTTGTCGTATGCCAGCTCGTACCCGGCGTTTGGAATCGCGTGGGTCGTCATGACGTAGCGCACGCCGAGCAGGCGCAACAATGGGTTGTCGAGAGCGTCGTAGTTGGGCTGCCCGCCAACCGACATGTAGATCGGGGCGACACGATTGTAGAGGAGGTCGCCTTGCTGCTGAATCCGCTCCATGAGGGCGACGTAGGGCTTCGGGATGATCGAGTCGTAGCCCCGTATGTCTTCGAGCCCGTAGGGCATGGCGGAATTGGCGTTGAGCAATTTCTCGGCGGGGGTCGTGGCGTCGCCGGGGAAGTCGAAGGTGGTCAGCCGCCAAGGCTGCACAGGATCGGCGTGGTCCTGGAGCCAGGTGATGACCGGTGGCTTGAAGGCGAGGAGCTCAGGATCGGCGGCCGTGTTGAATCCGTGGCCGAAAAGCCACAGATCCGAGATCAGCAGGACAAGGACGGCGATCTTCCATGCCCTCGCGGCGAGGCGGCGACGCGGCGAAGGATCCGGCGGACGACTCCCGGCGGCGAAGAGCAGGCCGCCCGCCAGCACGGCGATGACTCCGAAACGCCCCAGCCCGCTCGCCTCGTAGCTCCAAGCCACAGCCCCGTCCGAGAAAGCGCGTTCGCGCGCCAGGTCCGACGCTTGGAGCAGCTTATCTCCGATCGCAACGAACCACGCGGGCCAGACCAGGCTCAGCCCCACTGCGGCGAGCGCTGCCAACCCGCACAACACTGCCGCGGCGCCGATCATTCTGGCGACCCGCCGGGCCCTGGGTGGGATATCAGCTCGAAGGAGCCAGTCGACCCCGAAACCGGCGAGTACAGCCATACTGAGCGTGTAGGGGAAGACCCAGCGGAAGGCCGAGTGAAGCTGGCTGTAGCCGGGGATCAGATAGTAGAGCACCCCGTAGAGCGGGGTTCCGAAGGCAAAGAGCAGTGACAGGACCGCCAGCAGGGCGAAGCCGGCCACGTAGAACCGGCCTGTCGGTGGGCGCGTCCAGCCTTGGCCCTCATCCTGGCGCACCGGAGTCGAGCGTTGAAGGAGCGCCGAGAGGGCGGCAAACAACGCCAGGAGCAGCGTCACGATGCCGAGGTAGTTGCCCCCCTCGACGTAGTTCTTGACGCCCCAATCGATTGTGTCCAGGGGCTGCCCCAGGCTGTTCTGGGTCACGGGCCGCCAAATACGCGCCCAGATATCGAAGTAATTGTGGTGCGACGGGTTCCCGAAGAAGTCAGGCAGGATGAAGGTGATAATCTGCCGGGAGGGCCAGGCCCATTCGCGGACCTGGTGCAGGCTCGCTGCGCCCTGGCGAAAGCTCTGGCTGACCAGCTCGTACAGCGGAAGCAGCTGCACGGCTCCAAGAGCCAGGCCAACGGCGAACATGACGGCCACCCACCCGGCGAGACGGAGGAGTGGCCGCCAACGACCGAGGCGGCGCCAGGCCCCAAAGAGCCGCCATGCCGCATAGAAAGCCGACACCAGCAGCGTGTAGTAAGTGATCTCGACATGGCCCGCCAGGATTTGCACGCCCAGGTAGAGAGCGCCGGCGGCCACGTAGGGCACCGGGGAATAGGCCGTAGAACCCTTCTGCTCCTGCTTGCGCACCTTCAGCTCGATCATTGCCAGGATCAGCGGCAGCCAGGCAGCGGCCGCTATGATCATAGTAAAAGTGACACTGACGATGAAGAAGCCCGAGAAGGCGAACGCAACGGCTGACACGGCCGCGGCCGCCTTCGCGAGACCCAGCACACGTGCGAAGACGTACATTCCTATCAACGCCAACGCGAGCTGGAGCCAAGTGAAGACGCCATAGGCCTGCCAAAGGGGCAGCGCGTAGAAGATCACGCTCAAGGGATAAAGAGCCGAGTGCTGCCCGGCCGCCAGGAAGGGGGCGCCAGCAAACAGCCTGGGGTTCCAGACGAGGTCCGTCAGATGTCCTGAGCTGAGTGCCTCACGGATGAAGCTTTTCCAGGCGTAGTTTTCCAGGATGAGATCGCTGAGAAGGGAGTTGTGGGGCGTCCCAACGCCAAGTTGTGCGGAGAAGCTCTTCCATGGCTCGAAGGCGAACAGATTGTCGACAGGGAGCAGCGTCTTGCCGCCGAATGCCTGCGCGAAGAACCAGAGAAGTGGCAGGAGCAGGAGGGCGAGCCCAATACCAGCTTCGAGCCTGCGCTGCGATCTCAAAGGGTAGTCCTTCTCGCTTGAGGCACGCGGTAGGCGGGCTAAGTGCGAACAGCCGCGGTGGGCGCCCGAGGCGTCCCGATCCGCCGCACGCCGCGGTGACGCCACCAAATGCGGACGACGTCAAACGCTCCCTGTGCTTTCACCCGCATGCTCATTTTGGACTTGCCGATTCGCCGGTCTTCGAAGTAAATGGGGATCTCGGTGATGCGGTATTGCAGCCGCTCGCACAAATAAGCCATTTCAACTTGAAACGCATATCCGTTGCACACAACCCGGCCAAGGCCAACGCCCTCCAGCGTCTCTCGACGCCAGCATTTGAAACCGGCCGTGATGTCCCGCGTCTTGAGATGAAGCAGGCGCCGAGACCAGACCTCATTCGCCCACCAGCTCAGGAAACGCCGCCACCAGCCCCAACGCTCGTCCAGCTCGCCCCCGCTCACGTAACGGGAGCCTACCACGACGTCACAGCCAGTGATTTCCTGCAACATCGAAGGGATGGCGCTCGGTGGATGGGAGAAGTCCGCGTCCATTTGTATGATCAGCGCTGCGCCCATGGCGAGCGCCTGGCCAAATCCGTCCAGGTATGCCCGGCCTAATCCCTGCTTCTGCGGGCGGTGGAGGGCGTAGATCCGGCCGGGGAAGCGCTCGGCAAGGGTGTCAGCAACCTGACCCGTGCCATCGGGCGAGTTGTCGTCCACGATGAGAAGCCCCAAATTGGGCACGGCAAGCGCGAGAATCTCGGCGGCGAGAGCCGGAAGATTCTCAGCTTCGTTGAAGGTGGGGATGACGACAATCGTCATGGCACCGGATCGGCCGCCGTCTTGCATCATCGAAGGCATTTGAAGACGATCTTAGCATGAAGGCTGGGAAAGGTCAAAGCCATCGCCGCCTCGCTACTTGTGTCACAAGCGATGTGACGCTACAATGCGCCGATGCTTCAATGGGAGCGTCACCAAGATCCGAGGATGGAACAGACCGATTTGGTTGTCGAGGAAGAGGCATTATCGCCGACGATGATGAAATCCTATCGCGGCTATATTTTCGACCTGGACGGCACAGTCTACCTCGGTGACGCCCTGCTGCCGACGGCCGGTGAGACGATTGCGGCGCTGCGCACGCAGGGACGGCGCACCGTCTTCCTGTCCAACAATCCGACCCACACCCGATCGGAGTATGCGGCCAAGCTTACGCGGCTCGGGCTGCCGACGCTGGTCGAAGACATCATCAACTCATCGCTCGTTATGGTCAGTTTCCTGCGCGCGAGGATGCCAGGCGCCCGGCTGTTCGTGGTCGGCGAAGAGCCCCTATGCCGCGACTTGCTTCAAGCCGGCTTCTCACTTGCCGATGAAGCAGCCGGAGTCGATGCGGTGATCGCCAGCTTTGACCGAACCTTCGAGTACAGGAAGCTGCAGATTGCGTTTGACGCGATACGGGCGGGCGCTCGCTTTTTCGCCACCAATTCCGACCGATATTGCCCGGTCCCCGGCGGCGGCGAGCCCGATGCCGCGGCCACCATTGCGGCCATTGAGGCGTGCACGGGGAAGAAAGTTGAAGCGGTCGTCGGTAAGCCCTCGCACTACATGATCGAGGCGATCCTTGGGATTCTACGAATTCCGGCCGAGCAGTGCATCATAACGGGTGACCGCATAGAAACCGATGTGCAGATGGGGCTGACCGCCGGCATGGACGCTGCGCTAACCCTGACGGGCGCAACCGACGAAACCACACTGGCAGCCTCGCCCATCCAGCCGACGTATGTAATCCGACGGCTCGGCGAGTTGCTGCCTGGGGGGCAATCAGGTGACGACGACTGAGTTGTCGCTTCCCCACCGGTTTGGGGCGTATTTGTCTGCGTGCCAGTCGTTCTGCCAATCGCGCCCGTTCACGAGATAGCGGAAGTGATACTCCCCGCCGGTGGGCAAAATGAGTGAGATGTGCCAGTTGCCGTTTGTACCGGTCTGGCGCAGCTCGTCCTTTGAGGTGTCCCACTCGTTGAAATCGCCGACGAGCGTCACCTTCTCGGCCCAGAGGCTGGACGGCAACTCGAATGTGACCCGAACATGTTGCCCGTCAGGCAATGGTTCCTTGTAGATCATCGACTTCCTGATGGCGGGTGATGCGCCAACGGCGAAGGCCACAGCGCCTAGTGTACCAGTGCGATTATAGCACGAATTTGACGAAAACAGCAATGGCCCGTAGAATTCCGGGTGTTCTTTGATAGCTTGCTGCGCTTTCGGGCCGGCCGACGGGCCGGCCTATGCGCGACAGGCGGCGTACGTAACGAGCAGAAGCGATGTTTGAGAACCTTCAGACAAAACTGAACGCTGTCTTCGACAGGCTGGCAGCGCACGGGAAGCTGACCGACCAGGACGTTGACGTCGCCCTGCGCGAGGTCCGCCTGGCCCTGCTCGAAGCGGACGTCAACTACAAGGTGGTCAAAGAGCTTGTAGCCCGGGTGAAGGTGCGGGCCGTGGGCGTGGAGGTGATGAAGAGCCTCACGCCGGCCCAGCAAGTGGTCAAGATCGTGCACGAGGAGCTGCTCAAGACGTTGGGCGAGGCCTCGCGGCTCGACCTCTCGGGGAACGGGCCGCACGTTGTGATGCTGGTGGGGCTTCAGGGTTCCGGCAAGACCACCACCGCGGCGAAGCTGGCACTGACGTTGCGCAAAAGCAGCAAGCGTGCGATCCTGGTAGCGGCAGACACGTACCGGCCGGCGGCGGTGGCGCAGCTTGAGATCCTCGGCAAGCAGATCGACATCCCAGTGCATAGCGAGGGCACGAAGGTGGCCCCCCCTGAGATCGTGATGCATGGGCTGCAGCGCGCCCGTCAGGGCGCTTACGATGTCGCAATAATCGATACCGCAGGCCGGCTGCAGATCAACGACCAGATGATGGCAGAGCTCGCCGAGATCAAGGCGCTCGCCAAGCCTCAGGAGATCCTGCTGGTCGCAGACGCAATGACAGGCCAGGAGGCCGTCAACGTCGCAAAGGGCTTCAATGAGCGCGTTGGGCTGACCGGGCTGATCCTTACGAAGGTAGATGGGGATGCACGCGGCGGCGCCGCCATCTCGATGCGCGAAGTGACGGGCGTACCGATCAAGTTCCTTGGCGTGGGCGAGAAGCTAGACGCGCTGGAGGTCTTCCACCCCGACCGGTTAGCCACACGCATCCTCGGAATGGGCGACGTGCTCGGCTTGATCGAGCGGGCCGGCGAGTCCGTGGATCGCGTCGAAGCAGAGCGCATGAGCCGGAAGCTGGTCAAGGGCGACTTCAACCTGGAGGATTTCCTCAAGCAGCTGCAGCAGATCAAGAAGATGGGGCCACTGGGGCAGCTGTTGGAGATGATACCTGGTATGAGTCGGGTCACCAAGGACCTCGCGCCCGAGGTGACCGACAAGCAGGTCAGCAGGATCGAGGCCATAATCAGCTCGATGACCGGCGACGAGAGGCGCGATCCGCGCATTCTGAACGGAAGCCGGAAGCGCCGCGTCGCTCGAGGATGCGGTGTTGCCGTGACCGAGATCAATGATTTGCTGAACCAGTTCCGCCAGATGCAGAAGCTGATGAAGCAAATCGGCTCGGGAGGCCGCGGGATGCACGGTGGGCTGTCGGATCTATTTCGTGGTTAGCCCCAGAATTCTGGGTTACCAGCATCCGGGACCCTCAGCGTCCCATTAGAAGAGGAGCAAGCAATATGGTTCGTATCCGGTTGCGCCGTCAGGGCGCGAAGAAGCAGCCAACCTATCGGGTGGTCGTGGCTGACCAGCGCGCGCCGCGCGATGGGGGAATCCTGGAGAACATCGGGTTCTTCAACCCCCGCACCGAGCCTGAAACAGTCAGCATCGACGTTGACCGTGCCCGCTACTGGCTCGGCGTGGGCGCGCAGCCCAGCCGGGCGGTCGAGCGCTTGTTGAAGTCCGCCGGCGCGTATTCCGCCGCGCCCGCCTCGGTGGCGGCATAGTTTGAGTTACGCTGTGCAGTCTCAGGCGCCGAGATACGGGCTGGCGCGTAGGGGTAAGTGCGCGGCCGCCCTGCTCGGGTAGCCTGACGCTGCAGGTCCGAGAGGAGGCAACGGCGTGAAAGAAAAGGATCTGGTAGAGTATATCGCCAAATCGCTTGTTGAGAACCCGGATGAGGTCTCTGTGAAGGAAGTCCGGGGAACGAGCGTCATGGTGCTGGAGCTCCATGTGGGCAAGGACGACATGGGACGCGTCATCGGAAAGGATGGACGTGTGGCCAATGCCATTCGCACCCTTCTTCGGGTCGCCGCATCGGACCGGCGCGTGGTGCTGGAGATCGTCTAGCCGGGCGGCGGGTCCGGCTGTTGCATCGAACGAATGAGGCGGAGGCGTCGTATGACGCCTCCGCACTGCTTATGGACACAGGAGACTTCGGCATGGCGAAAGCGGACCCCTCGGCCGCACGACGCTATCTCCACATCGGAATGATCGTGGGGCCCCACGGGATACGCGGGGAGGTCAAGGTCCAGCTGCTGACAGACTACCCCGAGCGCTTTCGCCGGGGGGCCGTCGTGTATCTTGGCACCGATGAGGAGGCGAGAGAGGTAGAGATCACTGCGGCCCGGCCGCACAAGACGATGTTCCTTGTCCAGCTCGCCTCGGTGCGCGACCGAGACGCTGCCGAAAAGCTGCGCGGCCTCAGCTTCCTGATCCCGGAGGAGCAGGCGATGCCTTTGGGCGAGAACGAAAACTATGCGCACGATCTCGTGGGCATGTCCGTCGAGACTGCTGAGGGCGAGGAGCTGGGCACGCTATCCGAAATCCTCTACACCGGCGCCAACGACGTATATGTGGTCTCCGGCCCCAGCGGCGAGCTTCTCCTGCCAGCACTGCTGGACGTCGTGCTGAAGGTGGACTTGGCGACCCGTAAGATGGTTGTGAGAGTGCCAGAAGGCCTGCGAGACTAGGCTCCCGATGCGGCGAAGTGCCGGAATTGCTTGACAAAAAATAGGGCATCGAGTATGCTCGCGGCTGAAAAGGGACTGCATGCACCCGCAGAAAGGCGTTCCATTGGACCCCCTGGCGTACTGGATCGGCTTCAATCGTGTGCGTGGAATCGGTCCGGCCCGGCTGCGCGCTCTTCTCGGCGCCTTCGGATCGGTCGACGAGGCCTGGCAAGCACCGGCGGCCGGGCTGGAGCATGCGGGACTGGACCGTCGATCCCTGGCCAACTTGATGAAAGCGCGCACCGAGCTGGATCTCGCGAGGGAGCTGGACGCCGTGCTGGCGCTGGGGATCCGGCTCATCACGTGGGATGACGCCATCTACCCGGAGCGATTGGCGGCGATTGGCGATGCGCCCCCCCTCTTATACGTGCTAGGAGATCTCCTACAGTCCGACGATTGGGCGGTCGCAATCGTGGGCACAAGGCAGGCCTCCGCCTACGGGCGTGAAGCCGCCAGGATCATCGCAGGCGAGCTGGCCGGGGCCGGGGTCACGATCATCAGCGGCATGGCACGCGGCATCGACACCCAGGCGCACAAGTCGGCCATGGAGGCCGGAGGGCGCACTTTCGCCATCCTCGGATCGGGACTCGACGTCATCTATCCGTGGGAAAACCGCGGACTTGCTGCTGAAATCGCGGCCCACGGGGCCCTCATCAGCGAGTATCCCCTGGGAACCCAGCCGGAGGCGAGCAACTTCCCCCCAAGGAACCGGATTATCAGCGGCCTCAGCCGCGGCGTTATCGTGGTGGAGGCGGGCGAGAAGAGCGGGGCGCTTATCACTGCCGACTTCGCCGCCGACCAGGGGCGTGACGTCTTCGCTGTTCCCGGGAGCATCTTCCAGCGCGGCAGCAAAGGCACCAATCGCCTGATTCGGGATGGGGCTCAGCCGGTGCTCTCGGCGAACGAAGTGCTTGAGGCCCTGAACATGACCTCGGCGGCCCAGCATATCGAAGCCCGGATGCTTTTGCCCACGGACGCCACCGAGGCGCGTCTCCTCGAATATCTCGGCGAGGAACCGGTACACGTCGATGAAGTCGTCCGCGCTGCCGGGATGCCCGTGGCGAATGTTTCGAGCACCCTGGCCCTGATGGAGCTGAAAGGCCTTGTACGACAGGTCGGCGGGATGACCTACATCCGGGCGCGCGAGGCTGGGCCGGTCTACAAGCTCGATTGAGGCGCACTCGCTGCGCTGGCAGGTCGCTGCCTGCTGAGGAGATCTGACCACGATGCTATACGCCGTCATCATGGCCGGCGGATCGGGGACGCGACTGTGGCCGCTGAGTCGCCTGGGCCGGCCCAAGCAAGCCCTGAGACTCGTCGGGGACCGCACCATGTTCCAGCACGCGGTGGAGCGACTGGCGCCGCTCTTTCCCGCCGAGCGGATCTACGTGGTGACGAACGAGGCGATGGCAGCGGTCTTGCGGCCACAAACGCCCGGCATACCTGAAGGGAACTTCCTGCTCGAGCCCAAGGGGCGCGACTCGGCGCCCGCCGCAGGGCTTGCCGCTGTGCACCTGCTGCGCGTCGACCCGGATGCGACGATGGTGATCCTGACGGCCGATCACTACATCGTCGACACTGCCCAGTTTCGGGCAGCCCTGGCCGCCGCTGAAGAGGTAGCAGGAGACGGGACGATCGCGACGCTTGGCATCCGTCCGACCCATCCGGCAACGGGCTTTGGCTATATCAGGCTTGGCGCGGCCGAGACGATCGTCGGTGGGTTTCCCGTGTACCGCGCCGCCGGCTTCATTGAGAAGCCGGACCAGGCGACCGCCACGCGGTTTTTCGACGAAGGCCGGCACACGTGGAATAGCGGGATGTTCGTCTGGCGGGCAGACCGGCTCATGGCCGAATTAGCTGTGCAGCTACCGGCGTTACACGAGCAGCTGACTCGAATCGGAGCGTCGTTGGCAGCGCCGCAAGCGGGCCAGGTACTTGCGGAAGAGTGGGCGAAGGTACCGAAGGTATCGATCGACTACGGAATCATGGAGCACGCCGGGCGAGTCTCGGTTATCCCAGTGGAGATCGGATGGAGCGACATCGGGAGTTGGGCTGCCCTGCTGGACGTCTTGCCCGGTGACGAGCATGGCAATGTAGTGGACGGCGAGGCGGTTTTGCTCCGCAGCCAGGCGTGCCTGGTCCGCTCTGAAAGCCGGCTGGTTGCGGCCATCGGCTTGAAAGACATGATCATCGTCGACACAGAAGACGTGCTGCTGATTTGCCCTCGCGACCAGGCGCAGTCGGTTCGAGAAGTTGTGAGCCTGCTTGCCGCCCAGGGAAAACGCGAGTATCTCTAACGGAAAATAGTGAATGAGTGAAGATCAGATAACAGCGTATTGCATGAAGTGCAAAGAAATGCGCCCTATGGCGGGCGCGAGTCCGGTGTACATGGCTAACGGCCGCCCGGCGACGTCGGGCACGTGCGGCGTTTGCGGAACGAGGCTTTTCAAGATCGGCGCCAGCCCGGCCCATGCGGGGATGCAGCCTCCGGAGGTCGCGCCGGCCGCAAAGGGGAAATCGGCCCCAAAACCGGCGGTGAAACGCGCTGGGAGCAAGCTCGTCATCGTCGAGTCGCCGGCGAAGGCGCGGACGGTTGGGCGCTTCCTGGGACATGGCTATGAAGTGCGCGCGTCGGTAGGGCACATTCGCGATCTTCTGCGATCGAAGCTGTCGGTGGACCTCGAGCACGACTTCGCGCCGACCTATCGCGTCCCCAATGAGAAGCGCGAGCTGGTCAAGTCCCTGAAAGACGCCGCCGCACAGGCCGGCGAAGTGTACCTGGCGACCGACCCTGACCGGGAGGGTGAAGCCATCGCCTGGCACCTCCTTGAGGCTGCCGAACTCCCACACCAGCGGACACGCCGGGTGGTGTTTCACGAAATCACGAGGAACGCCATCTCCGAGGCTTTCGCGCACAGCCGAGACATCGACATGCAGCTGGTTGATGCTCAACAGGCTCGTCGCATCCTTGACCGCCTGGTCGGATACCAGGTAAGCCCGCTCCTCTGGGACAGGGTGCAGAGCCGGCTTTCCGCGGGGAGAGTCCAATCGGTCGCATTGCGGCTGATCGTCGAGCGGGAGCGTGAGATTGCCGCATTTGTTGCGGTCGAATACTGGTCGCTGGATGCCGAGCTGGCGCAGGCGGCCACCCGGACCCTCCGAACGCGGCCCAGCTTCCTGGCGCGCCTGATACGCGTGCGAGGTGAGGACGCCGATCTGAGGAGTCGGGCCGACGCCGAAGCCATTCTCGCCGAGCTGGCCGGGGCGGCCTACGCTGTGTCGAGCGTGAAGCGCGGGGAACGCCGCCGCAGGCCGTATGCGCCCTTCACGACCAGCACCCTGCAGCAGGACGCCGCACAACGGCTGGGCCTGACCGCACAGCGCACCATGCGGGTGGCCCAAGAGCTCTACGAAGGGATTGACGTCGGCAAGGGCGACAGCGTCGGCTTGATCACCTACATGCGCACGGACAGCGTAAACGTTGCCCAGGAGGCCCAGGCTGAGGCGCGGGCGCTCATCGCCGAGCAATTCGGGCCAGAG
>Ga0315273_10008806_pt1 | contig 12766 bp, 9 predicted proteins | sample YL17G02_0_MG_FD_205753 | JGI IMG/M metagenome (GOLD analysis project Ga0315273, IMG submission 205753) | Sediment microbial communities from Yellowstone Lake, YNP, Wyoming, USA - YL17G02_0 | ecosystem: Environmental > Aquatic > Freshwater > Lake > Sediment | place: USA: Wyoming | collected...
GCGCGCTCTCCTGGGTCAGAAAGTGTGGATAGATCAGGAATGCCAGATCATGGATGGTGATCACCGAAGGGCACGTCGAGCGCAGGGGAGGAATGAAATCCGGGCTGTGGAATACGTCTGGCTGGAGACGATTGACGGCCCAGGGCAACATGATCTGTTCCAGTCTATGATGGCTGGGAACCAGGCTGCGAAATGTTTTGACGTTCTGAGCTTCGATGAGCGGCTGTTTGCTCCGGGCGTCCTGGAGTAATGTGAAGCGGTCTTGCTCGCAAGCCGAGGCCAACGCCTGGGTCAGGCGAAGGGTGTATTCGCCGATCCCAGCCCTAGTGTAGTAAACCAGCCGCGCGTCGATGCCGATGTGCATATCACCTGCTTGCCTCCGACCTGCAGAAGACCGAAAAAGAGGCCCTCCGCGCAGGCGCTACATCGCCAGGGGAGGGCTCCGGTGACCCGTATGAAGCATCGCCATCATAGCATGGAGCATGGACAGCGTCAAATGCCCGAGACAAAGGCAGAAAACGTGCTGCGATCGCTGCCGTTCCAGCGTAAGTTAGGAATAGCCGGGCCCGGCAAGAGGCTTATTGCCTCACCGCTCGACCTTACCCTCAGGCGGATAGCCGTTCCTTCGATTCTGGGGTATAATGAATGCGCGAGTTGCGTGGTCGTCTCGGGTGCCCATTCTACATGGAGGATGTTATGGGATCGGCTCTTAGCACGTTGTTCACACTCGGCCTGATCATTTTGGCGATCTTTGTGGTCGCCAGTTCCGCGATCAAAATCGTTCAGGAATACGAGCGCGGCGTGATCTTCCGGTTGGGCCGCCTCGTCGGACCAAGAGGGCCAGGCCTGTTCGTCATCATCCCACTTGTGGATCGGATGGTGAAGATCGATCTGCGTGTTATAACATTGGATATCCCGTCGCAGGAGGTGATCACCAAGGACAACGTGACCGTAAAAGTCAGCGCGGTGGCGTACTTCCGCGTGGTCGATCCGTCTCGCGCCGTCGTAGCCGTCGAAGACTACCGCCGCGCGACCTGGCAGATCGCCCAGACCAGCTTGCGCTCGGTTTTGGGGCAATCGGACCTCGACGAACTATTGATCCACCGGGACGAGATCAACCAGAAGTTGGCGAAGATTATTGACGAGCAGACGGAACCGTGGGGGATCAAAGTCAGCATCGTCGAGGTCAAGGATGTGGAGCTGCCTGAAACGATGAAGCGCGCGATGGCGCGTCAGGCCGAGGCCGAGCGGGAGAAGCGAGCCAAGATCATCCATGCCGAAGGCGAGTATGTCGCTTCAGAGCAATTGCAGCGGGCGGCGGGCGTCATGTCCCAGGAGCCAGCGGCGATCCAGTTGCGGTATTTGCAAATTCTCACGGAAATTGCGGCTGAGAAGAACTCCACGATCATCTTCCCCATGCCGCTCGAGTTCTTGAGAGTGTTCTCGGGCGTGGGCCAGCCCCTTAAGCCCACTCCGCCGACATCGCCGGCAGATGAAGCTTAGAGGTTTCGGGCAGCCTGCACGACGGCCCCGGTAGGAAGACGATCGACTGTGTAGCTCTGCCAATGAGGGTGGACATTGCACGGCAACGGCGGACTGAGTGGCCTGCGCGGGTACATCGGACTTTCCCTTTTGTGGCTGATCGCGTTGGCAGCGCTGTTCTTGCTGATGCGGCGACCGGCAGCAAGTCCGATTGAGATTTTGCCGCCGCCGACGCCTGAGCCGACGGTCACGCAAGCACCCAGTCCTACGCCGCGTTCCCCACGGGTAGATGTGAGCGGCTCTGTTATGTCCCCGGGAGTCTACACCCTGCTGCCCGACAGCATTGTCGCCGACGCGATCGCTGCCGCAGGCGGTCCGGCGCCCGATGCCGAGTTGGATCGCATCAACAAGGCCGCAGCGCTAAAGGACGGCGGGCAGGTCTACGTCCCGTCTCAAGCGCATCCGCTCCCACCACCGGTTACTAACCCGGAAGCGACCCCCGTACCGCCGGCAAAGGCCCCGCCCACGGGCATAGCCGATGTTCCAGTCGATATCAACACGGCGACGGTCGAAGAGCTGGATCGGTTACCGGGCGTGGGTCCCTCGATTGCCCAGAAGATCATCGATGGCCGGCCGTACACCAAGATAGAGGATCTGTTGCGCGTGGATGGGATCGGGCAGGTTACCGTAGAGAAGCTCAGGAGTCTTGTCATGACCCGATGACGTCGATCGTACGTCGATTGAAGAGGAGAATCGTAAGCTAGGTCACTGGTGGTTTGATAAGGTCGTTGTACGATACGCTCAGATTCTTCCTCCTCCTTTGCACACGAACGCCGGGGCGTTATTTCCCCCGGTGTTCGTGTTTAAACCCCTTGAGCCTTTTGGGCTACTCGAGTTGATGCACCACTTCATCCATGGAGCGCCGTGGGCTGGGGGCTGGAGCCTCGGCCGCGTAACCGATCGGCAAGATCGCCACTGGCACCCAGTCGGCTGGGGCGCCGATCGCCTCGGTCACAGCCGCATCCTTGAATGCGCCAACCCAGACGCTGGCCAGACCCGCTTCGGTTACCGCCAGTTGTGCGTAGGTCACGGCGATGGTGGCGTCCTGCAGCGCGTAGAGCTCCCGGCCGCGCGCGCCGTACTTGCGAGCCGAGCGGCCGGGGTTGGCGAAGAAGACCAGCACAATTTGTGCCTGTGCAACAAAGGGTTGGTCGGCAGCCCGTGCCAACGCGGCGCGGACACGCGGCGCCGTGATGACGTAGATCTCATAGGCCTGCAAGTTGCCAGCGGAAGGCGCCAGAATGGCGGCTTCGATAACGGCGTGGAGCTTCTCCTCCTCTACCGGACGGTCATCGAAGGCGCGCACTGAACGACGGGCACGAATCAGTTCAGCGAACTTCATAGGATCCTCCTGTCGGCAGCGAGTTTCTTCATGACGTGCGCCGGGCCAGGAAAGCCAGCGCCTTACCTGCATCGCCGCTCATAACCAGCTCCAGGACACGGCCGCCGGTGGTCGCAGGCACGTCGATGACCTTAACGAACTCGGAAAACCGGTCGTCCTCCGGCAGGAGCGCGGGCAGAGCATTGCGGGCCTGGTCAAAGAAGCTCTTCTGAAATGGGTTCCCCGGCTCGCCCGGGTAGATCGCCAGGGGGAAAATATGCGACTCGACCAGGTCCTGGAAGAAATGGGTCCCATAAGACAGGGTAGGCCTGTTGCTGCCGTGCACCCAGCCGATTTCCACCAGCGCGCGAGTATTATAGATGTCAGCGTAGCCCACTTTTAGCCCCAGGTCGGGGTTCGAGCTGCCCCAGCGGCCCGGGCCCAACAAGATGAACGGTTGCGATTCCAGGCGTTGATTTAGACGCCCGATCAACCGCGCCAGCTCCAGCTTCTGGCTCGGGTCGGCTACGCGGCCGTACTTTTCGGGGTCCACATAGACGACATAGGCAATGTTGCAGACCCGTCCTGTAGGCACTAACTTGACGGTGCCAAAGAGCACGTCGCGCTCGGGAAGTTGGCTCGGGATGCTCACCTCTTCGACCATCAGGTTGCCGCTCTGTGGCCGGCATTGAAGCAGGTGAAGCTGGAGGTGCGGGGAAGGATATTCACCGCCCAGAGAGATCGTGAACTCGATATCGACTGGGCGGCCGTAGCTGAACTCCAGGCCCTTGAGGACTGCCTTCATGTGTTCGGCGAAAGGCGTTCGCCCCACGAGTCCGTCGAACGTCATGACCAGGGTCTTGGGATCTATCGTCGGGTCGGTGTAAACCATCGGGCTCACATAATCGCCCTTGTCCAACGATGCCAGGTAGCGCAGGGCCGGATAGCCCCCCGTTAGAATTTCGCTGATGCGGTGCGTTTCGAATCGATTCGTCTGAAGATTCAGTAGATCCATGTAATACTGAGAGTAATAGCGGATCTGCTGCACGCCGCTCTCTGGGCGCAGTTGCGGGTGGCTGAGGGCAATCATGCGCGGGTAATCCTCACCGACCCGTTCAACCGCACGCGTGCCGAGCCCGGCCACCATGCGCGCGAAGCCATCCTCTCTTCGCAGCTTGGGGTTCCAGATGAAGGGGTTCCGGCTGTATGCCATGCCTGCTACCGTCGGGAAAAAGTAATCGCGATAACGCTCCCCTTGCACAACCTGGATCAAGACGGCCATCCGCTCATCGAAATCCAACAACCCCATCTGCTTGCGGTAGAGGAGTGCGTTCGGGTTGGCGACGCTGGCATAGACGCGGGCGATAGCCCGGGTGAGCGAAGCGAGGTTTTCGCTGGGAGTGCCCTGATTCGGGCAGAATACGCTCTCGTACTTGCCGGCGAAGGAGGTCTCGAAATTGTCTTCCAGTAGGCTGGACGAACGGACGATCAGGGGCTCACCATCAACGTCGGCAAGCAGGCTCCGCAGCCGGCTGACGACGTGCTCGGGGAATCGGCCGCGCTGGTAAGCGGCCTGGAGCTTCGGATAGTCCTTCTCGATCTGGTCGAGCGATTTGTACTTCTGGTTGATGTAGTCAAGCAGGTCATTCAAGGCCTGGAATTCGTAGAAGACGTCGGCGCCAACGAAGTAGGATTGCGGCAGGACGATGTCAATCGGATCCGAGCTCTCACGTAAGTTGGTGACGGTGCGCTGCAGGATTTTCCAGGCGAGGATCAAACCGGCGGCCTTGCCGCCGATCTTGCCGCGCCCCACGCGCTGCATGCGGATCCATTTCAGATCCTTGATGGTGAGGTATTCTTTGGCAACGCGCACGAACGCCAACTGGTCACTGATCATGGCCTTGATCAGCACGACCTTGATTTCCTGCAAGTGGTGGCGGACGAGCGGCAGTTCCTCGGGCGGCAACGCCTCATATTTCTCTCCCTGCTGGAAGAGAATGCTCCAAGGCGCCAGCTCCGGGTTATAGCTCAGGACCTGTTCCTTTGAGGCGCGCTGCTGGAGAATCTCGCGCACGATCTGCTCGAAATGGTCGTGGGCGAGATTGTAGGCGAAGTAGAAATCCGTGAGATTGTCGCGCACCTGACGGAGGCGCCGCTCCCACACGTCGACAGGCTCTTCCTGATACGGGTCGATGATCCCCTCACGTCTTTGGGATTGGATGGCCTTTTCGCGGGCCTCAGCCTCGAACCGCTCGCGACTGATGATCCCGCGCTGGAAGAGCTCCTGGCGCATGCGCTCTCGGATGACGTCGGCCAGGATGGGATACTGTGAAATCTGGAGATGGATCCGTGTGACCTTGGGGATATAGGGTGATTCGACGGGCACGATCAGACTCCTGAGCAACACGCTATCCTCGACAGTATACCCGTGTCGGGTGCCACTGGCAAAGGGGAAAAGCGGAGGACCGGCCCCGCGCCTCGTCAGGCTCGGAACCGGTCCTCTCTGGAGTGGTCTTGTGGCTAGCGTTCGGGCAACACGTAGTCTTTGAACTGACTTCGCAGCAACTTCTTATCGAACTTGCCCACGCTGGTCTTAGGCACAGCCTCCAGAAATACTACATCGTCCGGAAGGTACAGGCGGGAAAACCTGGGGCGCAATGTCTCGTAGATCTCTTCTTTGGTCAGCGTATTCTTGAAGTCGGGTTTCGGGACGACGCATGCGAGCGGACGCTCCTGCCATTTTGGATGCGGCACAGCGATTACTGCAGCCTCCAAAACCTTTGGGTTCGCCATGATCGCGTTCTCCAGGTCCTGGCTCGATATCCACTCGCCCCCGCTCTTGACCAGGTCCTTGGTGCGGTCTACGATTTGCATGAACCCGTCGGAATCGATCGTGACGACGTCACCCGTGCGGAACCAGCCATCCTGGAAGGACTCCTGAGACCGCTCATCGTTGTAGTAGCTGTCGATGACCCACGGCCCGCGCACTTGAAGCTCTCCGAAGGTCTTGCTATCCCATGGCACCTCGTGCCCTTGTTCATCGACGGCACGGATATCCACGCAGGGCACTGGACTCCCCTGTTTAGCCCGGAGCGCAAACTTTTCCTCGGCGGAGAGCGAACTGTGGGAATGACGCAAGCGGCTTACCGTGCCAAGCGGTGATGTTTCGGTCATCCCCCAGGCGTGCATGACGGTCAGGTTGTGCTTCTTCTCGAAGCCTTCGATCATGCTCTGTGGCGCTGCCGCGCCGCCGACGATCATGCCGCGCAGACTGCTCAGATCGTACCGTTCGTTCTCCAGTAAGTTCAGCAGCCCAAGCCACAACGTTGGCACACCGGCCGTCAAGGTGACTCTTTCCGCCTCGATGAGGCTGGCGAGATCGCGCGGTGTGAGATGTGGTCCAGGCAGTACCCACTTGACCCCCAACATCGTGCCTGCGAACGGTGTGCCCCATGCCAGCACATGGAACATGGGCACGACTGGCATGAAAGTGTCGCGCTGCGACAGACCAAACGAATCGGTCATACTCAGGCCCAGGCTGTGCAGAAAGATGGAGCGGTGCGAGTAGACGACTCCTTTTGGGTTGCCAGTTGTCCCAGAGGTGTAGCACATGGCCGCAGCATCGTTCTCGTGCAGCCGCGGCCACGGATAATCGGGACCTGTGCTGCGAAGCAACTCCTCATAAGAGTGGGCCGGACTTAAGGTCGTATTTGGTGGGACAGCATCACCCATAATGATGTAATGTTTGACGCTGTGCAGATGGGGAGCCAATTTCTCAACGGCGGGCAACAAGCTGGGGTCGACAAAAAGGACCTTGTCATCGGCGTGATGGGCGATGTAGGCCAGCTGGTCACCGGGCAAGCGAAGGTTGAGTGGGTGTAACACGGCACCCATACAGGGCACCGCGAGGTAGATCTCGAGGTGGCGAGCGTTGTTCCAGGCGAAGGTCGCCACGCGGTCGCCTCTCTCTACCCCAAGCTTCTCGAGAGCAGTGGCCAACCGTCCCACGCGCTCGATGAACTGCGGATAGGTGCGCCGCTCGAGTGTGGGCCCCGCCTTGGTCACGATCTCCTGGTTGGGGAACAAACGGCGGGCGCGTTCGATGATAGGTGTTAACGTGAGGGGGTAATCCATCATTTGGCCCTGCATGTGCATCGTTCTCCTTCTATGGGGTTGGACTGCAAACTTGGGCTAGAGCGGCGATGTCGTCGGGAACTCAAGGCGAGAACATAGGGCTAATAGCACACTACCGGACAACATCACTCCGCTTCGTAACCTGCCATCCTATCTATGGTCAAACACGCGGGCGGACCTCAAGGCGCGCCCAGGTCGCTTGCCAGTGCCAGCCATCAGCGCGAGAATAAGCCCCGCGACACTACTTCGCGGGGTTCATCCGAACCATGACCCTCGTCTATCTCACCATTGCGTGGGCTGGTGGCATCTGGCTGACTCATCTGCTGTGGTCCTTCGAACTGATCGGATGCAGCACACCGGGTTGGCCGTTTGCCGCGTGCGCCGCAGTTTCAGCCTGCTTCCTGGTGCCCTTCAGGCGTTCTCTCGGGGTGAGACTGGCATTACTTCTGCTGGTTGTGCTCTTCCTGGGCGGCTGGCGCTACCACGCGCACCCGCTCGCTTCGTGTTCGACGCCGCACGACTTGGCCTTCTACAACGGAGATGACCGCCATGCTGTCGATGCCACGGTTGAAGGGTTGGTCGTAGGCTATCCCGATGTGCGCGACTCATCGGTTCAATACCGGCTTCGTGTGAGCAGCCTGACCATCGGCGGGAGCTCCCAGACAGTTCAGGGTGACGTGCTCGTACAGGCAAGCCGGTTTCCGGCCTTTGCCTATGGCGATCGCCTCCGCGTCTCAGGTCAGCTCCTCAGTCCGCCTGTCCTCGATGACTTCGACTATCGCTCCTATCTGGCCCGACAGGGTATTCACAGCTTGTTGCGCAGGGCCCAGGTCGAACGGCTCGCCCAAGGTCAAGGCAGCCGGTTCTGGGCCGTTCTCTACGGCTTGCGGGCGCGCGGGTCGACACTATTGAATCGTGTCTTACCCGAACCGTCGGCAGCGCTCGCCAATGGCATGCTCCTGGGCATCGACACAGCCATCCCACCCGAGGTAGATGCCGCGTTCAAGATCACCGGAACGTCTCACGTTATCGTAATATCAGGTAGCAATATCGCGTTACTGTCGGCGGTCCTATTGGCGGTTTTGGGAGGCATCTTTGGCAGGACGCGGGGTGCTTTTCTTGCCATCGCGGGCATCGCCCTTTACGTCCTCTTGGTGGGGGCCGATGCTGCCGCTCAGCGCGCTGGCGCGATGGGCGCGCTGTACGTGTTGGCGATTGCGCTTGGGCGTCAGAGTACGGCTCTGATCACCCTGTTCGCCTCAGTATTCCTCATGACCGCGCTGAACCCACTCACGCTGGGAGACGTCGGATTTCAGCTCAGCTTCATGGCTACCCTCGGCTTGATCCTCTTCACAACACCGATTCAGCACGGCATGGAAAGGCTACTTTCGTCGCGGCTACCGCCCCTAGAAACGCGCAAGGCGATGGGATTGCTGTCGGGCGCGCTGATCGTAACCCTGGCAGCGCAGATCATGACTTTGCCATTGGCGGTCTATCATTTCGGCCGGCTGTCGCCTATCTCTTTGCTGGCCAACTTTCTGATTCTGCCGGCACAACCGCCCATTATGATGGGCGGCATGGCAACGCTGATAGGAGGGTGGGCATGGGAGCCGATAAGCCGGGTTCTGGCTGTTATCCCGTTGCTATTCCTGACCTATACGACTGCCGTGGTCCAGTGGATGGCCTCTGTGCCATGGGCTTCGGTGGAAACCGGCGCGGTGGGCAGGACGCTGGCCCTGGTCTACTATGGGGTCCTGTTCGGAGGACTGGGTCTGCGTGCGCTCGCGCCGACCGGTTGGGGCGCCTGGCCCATGTGGCGCGCCCCGGTTCTGGCCGGTGTAATTGTGCTGCCGCTATGGCTCGGCGTGAGCGCAATAGGTGCCCTGCCTGATGGGAGGATGCACCTATCCTATGTGTCAGAAGACTCGGGGGAGGCAGTGCTGGTGGTCACGCCCGGCGGTCGCCAGGCCTGGATCTGGGATGGCCGTGGCAACGGGGCCGTATTGGCCGATATGACGAAACCCTTGTTGCGCGGCTGGCGACAAAGTGTGGACCTGGCGGTCGGCCCCGGCGCGGGCCAGTTTTGGCATGGCGCGCAGGAGATTGCACCGGCCCGCACGGCGCTGGGCACTACGGTGCGATTGGACAACGCTGTGAGCTTGAAGCGGGTGCCTGGTGAAGAAAACGGGACCTGGAGCCTGGCCTACGGGGACTTCCGAATGCTGCTCCCCTCCACACTCAAACCGCCGGCCCAAGAGCTAATTCTCAAATCGATCGCTCCCGCGCATCTGCAAACAGCGCTGTTCAAAGCACCTGATGCAGGAACCGGAGCCTGGCCCACGGTGCCGTTCTTGGCAGCGACTGTGCCGCAGATCGTCCTTTGGCCCGAGGAGACAACCTACCCGCCCAGCACCGTGGAATGGCTGACCTCCCATGCCGCAGCCAACATCCCATCCGGCGCTCAGGTTGAAGTCGTAACGGATGGCAAGCAGGTATGGCTCCGGCTGCGCGACGCGATGGGCAAGAGATAAACCTGGCCAGAGGCGACAACGGCCAGACGGTCATAGTGACCGGGGCCCGGCACGGGTCAAACGAGAGTTGCTTGTGGGCTGAGCGCTTGTGCCGGATTTTCTTGGGCAGAGAAGGCCGCAGCTCCCAGGAGCACGAGCGTGATCCAGACTGAGGCCGCCAGGGCCAGATGAATGATCTGCAACCATACTGGCGCCAGCAACACAACGTTGAGGAAGCCTGCGCCAATCTGTACCAGGACCAGAGCGGTTAGCGTCCAGGCCAGCTTCCGAGTGGATGTGCCTGGTTGTAACGAGCTGAGGGTTTGTGCGAAGAGCACGAGATAAAGGCCGGCCGAGATGGCAATGAACGGGTGCCAAACACGCAACCGAAGCATGAAGTGCGCTGCGGGTGAGAAATCCTGGCGAAAGCCTTCGGCCAGGGAGTGGGCAGGAAACAAGGTATCGCCCAGCGCAGTGATCGCTCCGCTCATGCCGAGCACCAACATCCCAATCACTGCCAATCCCCAGCCCCAAATGGCGATCCCCTGGCCTCCAAGGCGGATGCGGGCGCCTCCCGATGCCCACCAGGCTGTCAACGATAGGGCGGCCAGCAGCAGGAACGTGTTGATCAGGTGAAGGGCCATGGAGACCGCCCGGGCGACCGAGGCATTGTCGGCTACCAGGTGGAACAGCACCAATCCGGCGCCGATGAGGGCTTCGGCGAGCACAAAGAAGAGCGATGCCAGGACTCCGATGCGCACCGGGCTGCCCTTGGTATAGCTGCGAAACCCCCAGACCACCAGTACCACTACCAGAACGAGGCTCACCCCCGATGTCAAGCGATGGCCGTACTCGATGAGCGTTGCTGCCTGGGGAGCGAGGGGAACAACTACGCCGTTGCACAAAGGCCAGTGGTTCCCACAGCCGGCGCCCGAGCCGGTAGCCCGCACAAACGCGCCCCAAAGAATCACCATTAGGTTGTAGACAAGAACACACCAGGCAAAAATCGCGAAGCGACTGGTCTTAATTGCTCCACCCCTGCACTTGTTGGCAATAGGCTATCGGCCGTGCAGATACTCGCGAATCATCAATGCCGCCGTGGCGCCTTCGCCCGCAGCGGCTGCTGCCTGCTTGGTGCTACCGGCTCGTACATCGCCGGCCGCAAAGACGCCCGGCATTGTGGTCTCCATGGTGTGGTTCGTAACGACAAATCCGTAGCGATCGCGTTGGATCTCGGGCGCCAGGAACTCGCTATTCGGGCTGAGCCCTACGAAGATGAACACTCCGTCGGGGTTCCACGTCTCTACTTCTCCCGTAGCCCTATTCACGACTTCGACGCCCATGAGCTTGCCGCGCTGCCCGCGAAATGCCTGAATGGCGTGGTTGACGATGACCTTCATCGCCGGCTGCTCACTGACCTTCTGTTGGAGCACCTTGCTGGCCTTTACCTCCGGCAGGAATTCCACAATGGTGACCTGCTTTGCATAGCGGCTCAGGAACAATCCTTCTTGAAAGCCGCTGTTGCCGCCTCCGACGACGAGCACATCCTTGCCGCGGTAGAAAGGCCCGTCACAGACGGCGCAGAAGTGGATTGCAGAACCTACCAATTCCTTCTCACCGGGTACTCCCAGCCGGCGGTAGCGCGAACCGGTGGAGATCAGGAGGGCCCGAGCGCCGTATTCTGCCCCCTTGGACGTCTTTACACACAAGTACCGTCCGTCGCGGTCGATGCCCTGAACAGGTGTGGCCTGAAGGATCTCGACGCCGAATCTTAAGGCCTGGTTGGTGAGACGTCTGGCGAACTCTACTCCCGAGATGCCCTCATCGAAGCCGGGGTAGTTATCGAGGGACTGTGTATTTCCAACTTGACCACCCGACACGCCCCTCTCGAGGATCAGGGTGTTGAGCCCCTCACGCGCTGCGTAGATTGAAGTGGTCAACCCGGACGGCCCAGCCCCCACGATGATGAGGTCGTAGAAGTTATGCTGGGCGGTGGAGTGCAGCCCGAGCTTCTCTGCCAGCTCATCGTTGCCCGGTTCACTCAGGATGCTGCCGTCGGGGAAGACGATGGTGGGTACGCTGCGCCGGCCGTCGTTGAGGCGCTCCACCACGGCCATCGCCTGCTCATCTTGCTCGACGTCGATCCACGTGTACTGGATGCGGTTCTCGCCCAAGAACTGCTTGGAGCGGCGGCAATCCGGACACCAGGTGGTGCCGTAGATAATGATGGCCTGAGACGTGTCTGCCGTCACTCTGACCTCTGTCATTCTGACCGCTTGACAAATCGCGTGTGTGCTCGCATAGTATAGCACAATTCGACACCCTAAACCGCACCCCGTCTCCTCAGAGGTCCTAGTGAGTGCAATGACCGCGCGGCCAGTGGCATTCGTCAAAGCCAGACTATCCGGCTGGGGTTGGGTCGGCATGCTTGCAGCCCTTGCGGCCCTGTCTCTTCTGGCATTGCGCGGCTTACCGGACAATCGGCTGCACGTCTACTTTCTCGATGTCGGACAGGGCGACGCCATCCTCATCCGCGCTCCCGATGGCAGGGAGGTCTTGGTGGATGGCGGCCCGAGCCCGACGGCCCTGCTGAGCGAGATGGGCGATCTCCTGCCTTTCTGGGACCGCAGCCTGGACCTTGTCGTGCTCACCCATCCTGATGGCGACCATCTTAGCGGTTTGATCTCCCTCCTGGATCGATATCGGGTGATGAAGGTTCTGGATACCATGCGGTCGGCCGAAGCTCCCGAGGCTGCAGAATGGCGTGAGCAACTGGCTCGATCTGGCATCTCACCGGCCTACGCGCAACGCGGGATGAGCTTCCGGATTGGACAGGTGGTCATGACAGTGCTCAACCCCAGCCCTAAGCCCTCGGAAGGCACTCCTTCGGATAGCAATAACAACTCGATCGTTCTGCGGTTAGACTATGGCCAGACCAGCATGCTATTGGCGGGTGATGCCGAGGAGGAGGCAGAAGCGGACATGCTGGCTGTCAGCCTCCCGTTGCGTGCCGCCGTGCTGAAAGTCGGCCATCACGGCAGCAATCGCTCGTCGTCTGCCTCATTTCTTAAGAAAGTCGCGCCTCGGTTGGCAGTGATCCAGGTAGGAGCCGGGAATCGTTTCAATCACCCGAATCCGGACACGCTTGACCGGCTGGCCGCGCAGGAAGTCCTACGCACCGACCTTCTCGGGCGGATTGAGATCGTGAGCGACGGCAAGCAGATGTGGGTGAAAACGAGACGCTAACCCGCGCGCACCG
>Ga0315273_10008810_pt1 | contig 12761 bp, 11 predicted proteins | sample YL17G02_0_MG_FD_205753 | JGI IMG/M metagenome (GOLD analysis project Ga0315273, IMG submission 205753) | Sediment microbial communities from Yellowstone Lake, YNP, Wyoming, USA - YL17G02_0 | ecosystem: Environmental > Aquatic > Freshwater > Lake > Sediment | place: USA: Wyoming | collected...
TCGATGGATTTACCGGCCCTTTTCGTTTGGCGGGTGACAAGGTCCATATGCAGGTCGCTGTGCGTTAGGGTCAGTACTGGACCCTCCCAGCCCCGCCGTAAGAGGGCTCTGATCCGAGCTAGGAGTTCGCTGAAGGCAAAGGGTTTGGTCAGGTAGTCGTCGGCGCCCCGATCGAGGCCAGCGACCCGGTCCTCGACGGCATCACGGGCCGTAAGCAGGAGGACCGGTGAACGGATGCCGCCCTGGCGTAGGGATTCTAGGACATCGAGACCACTTCTGCCGGGAAGCATGACATCCAGGACGATCAGGTCGAAGGCGGTGGCCGACCCAAGGCGATAAGCCTCGTCGCCCGTAGCGGCTAGCTTGACCCGGTAGCCCTCGAACTCAAGCCCCTCGCGCAGGGCCGCGGCGGTCTTGGGCTCATCTTCGACGACTAAAAGATCCACGGGACACCGCCTTTTTCCGGTAAGCCTGCCGCCTGGTCCAAAAAGAGACCCTAGCAAAGGCTTCGGAACCTGGCGTCTGAAGAAAAGTTCAGGGTCATTTTATTTAAAAATTAACCCCTTGCGATAAAACCGGAGTTCTGACGAAAAATTCAGACGACGCTAGCCCCGCGGCGCCTCACAATCGGCGCTATGACAGGTAAAAGGCACTTACTGCAAAATGTCCGCACTCGCCTCACGGCCAGCCATACGTTGGCCCTCGCCTTGGCGTTGGGGGCCTTCTGTCTTATCTTATTTGGCCTCTACCGCCGCGATGTCTATTCCGACCTCGATTTGAAACTTCGTGGCCAGGTCGAAGGGGTCGACGACAATCTCGATGGGGTCCTGGGGGGTAGCCGAGTTGAAGCCGCAGCCAGCCCAGAGAGCTGGCTGACCGAGGTATGGGATCAAAAGGGCCAGCGCCTTTTTACGTCTGGCATTCCGGCTGATGAGCCTCTTGGGCGACTTGACCCAGCGTGCGTCGAGAGCGGCCCGTTCAACGTGACGGTAGCCGGCGACTTGCGGGTTCGGGTTTTTTGCCAGAAATCTGTGACGCACTCAGGCACGGTGATTCTCCGTGGAGCGCGGATCCGTGAGAGAGAGGCGGACCAATTGAACGCATTTGCCAGGACTCTGCTGCTTGGCGTGCCGCTAGTGCTGTTGATGTCGGCTTTCCTTGGCTACTTCCTGGCACGCAGAGCCTTAGGTCCTGTGGCCCGTTTGACGGAAGCAGCGCGCCTGATCACGGCGTCGCGATTGTCGGAGCGGCTGCCGGTGATCAACCAAGATGATGAACTGGGGCGGCTGGCAACCACCTTCAATGAAGTGTTCCAGGGCCTTGAGCAGTCTTTTTTGCAAATGCGCCGGTTTACTTCCGACGCGTCGCACGAGCTAAGAACCCCGCTAACCGCCATTAGGACGATGGGAGAGGTGGCTCTGCGCGCTAGATCGGCTGAGAAAGATCCCTACGAAACGATCAGCAGCATGCTCGAAGAGGCGCAGCATCTACAAGGGCTCTGCGAAAGCCTGCTGCTTTTATCCCGCGCTGATGCCGGCCAACTGCTTCTCCACCGCTCGCCAGTTGACCTAAAAGCTTTAGCAGAAAGGTTGGTGGATCATATCGGCGTTTTGTCCGAGGAGAAAGAACAGCGCCTTTTGGCGGAGATACCTGCCGACTTGTTTGTGGACGCGGATGTTCAGCTCGTTAAGCAGGCTTTGGGAAATCTTATCGATAATGCCATCAAGTTTAGTCCGCCGGGTACAACCGTTAAGGTCACCGCGGCCGACACCGGCGGAGCGGTTCAGATCGTCGTCACCGACGAGGGGCCCGGTATTGATGCGAAGCATTTACCGTATATTTTCGAGCGGTTTTACCGTGTCGATAGTGCGCGTGGCCGCAGCGGCAACGCTTCAGGAGTGGGTCTTGGTCTTGCCATCACCCACTGGATTTTACGACTTCATGGAGGACACGTTTATGCAGTTTCAGAACCCGGCAAAGGTTGTCAGTTTACGCTCGAATTCCCGAAAGGATCATTTTAAAGTTCTTGGATCAGCTTTTTTTACGGTGTGCGCTTACACGGCATTCTTGCCAGAGGCCTGGGCGGTGGCGCCCTTGAAAGAATCATTTGATGCGGTTCAAGTTGGCGCACCTCCGCCAGGTTGGCAAAGCGGTTCGCAGGGTACCAACGGGCATCCTCACTGGACTGTTACGACTGGACCCAACGCCGTCAGTAAGCCGAATGTTTTGCAGCAAGATGGCAAGGCCGTCAGCAGTTGGCTCGTTCAGCCGGCGTTTCAAGCGGAGAGTGGCACTGTCTCCTGCAAGTTTAGAATCGACAGCGGCAAGGAAGACCCAGAGGCGGGCCTTATTGTGCGCTTTCGAGATGGCAAGAACTACGCTTACGTGCGTGCCAATACGCTCGAAAGTGACGTGATTTTTTACCGCATGGTGGACGGGAGAAAGGAAGTAGTAAAGCGGGTCGAGACCGCAGTTTCGCCGGCAACGTGGCATAAGCTACGTATTGATTTTGCGGGCAATGGCTTCAAGGTTACTTATGATGACAAGGGGATTATGAACTTCACAGACAACAAGATTAACGGTGTTGGATCTGTCGGATTTTGGACCACGGCCGATACGGTGGCGCAATTTGATGATTTCGAAGCAGCCGGCAGCTAAAAGAAGAATACTGGCTATTGAGCCCGTGGCCATAGGTCACGCACCACCAGAATCGCTCCAGTGTGTGGTAGGCAGACGTAGGCCTGGCCCATACTATCAGCGGTGACGCAGTGTGCTCCTAAAGCTGTTTTTTCTTTGCCGAGGAGCTTTAGGCCGCCTCTGCGGTTCACGCCGAGAATAGCGAGTTCGGCGCTTCTCGCTGACGGCACGTAAAGGTGCTGAAGTTCATCGTTAAAGTCGATAACGTCGACACCGGGGCCGACCGTCAAATGGCTGACCTCTTTCCCCGTGGACACATCGACGACGACGGCTTTGCCTTCACCGCAACCGCTGAAAAGCAGGCCGCGTCTTTCATCAAGGGCAATCCCTCGCGAGGCGCTGCATCCGTTAGCCCATTTGGCGACGACTTTGCGGGTCTCAAGGCTAATCGCGACGGTCTCGCCTTTCCAAAGATGGGTGTAGGCGCGTTTGCGGATGTGGTCGATGATCAATGATTCTGGGCCACCAGGAACGCTGATAATTGTAGAAGACTTCGGTGCCTTAGCCGAATCGCCGACCGAGAACACTTCGATTTGCTCTTTATCAGGTTGCGTCACCCAAACTTCAGCATTGGTGGAAACGTAGCGGACGTAGTCCGGGCTAGCGGCTAAGGGAATCGCGACGGTGACGGCGTTAGTCTTGGGATCAACGACCACTAGTTTTTGGCTGGAGCGGTCGATAGCATAAATCAGGCCTCCACCCTCGTCGGCAGAGGTCACGCTAAGGTCGTGCCCGTTGCCGTCGCCCTCTTGCTTAGTGAATCCATCGATGGCGGTGACCGCGGACGTGGCTAGGCATGGCCGCGGGGTAGGGCCCGGCGTTCAATAATCACTGGTATTTTGAAGGCTAGATCGACGGCGATTCAAGGGGTGAACGCGCGGATGTTCAAGAGAAAAGGTGGGTTGTTTGTCTTATAGTGCGCCAAGCTAAGTGTGAAAGGAGCCTGTGATATGTAAACATCATCGCTTTAGAGTCGAGCAGACAGAGGCGAAGAGCTCACCCTGGCATGAAGGGTAACCGACCTGCCAAAGCGGGTGAAGTTCGAGTGAGCAGTTGCGGATTCCCTGTCGACCTATAGCGCGATCTTCAGCTTAGGCGGCTGCTTCTGCCCGCCGACGGCGACGATCTTCGGCATCTCGAGAGTGAATGTAGTGCCATGGCCGGCACGACTGACGATACTGATGTTGCCACCGACCGCCTCGACGGCCGCCTTGACAGCCCCCATACCGACACCCCGACCCGAGATATCCGTTACGGCTGCTGCCGTTGATACGCCCTCTGAGAAAATCAACTGATAAACATCCTCGTCGCTCATCTGCACCAGCTGTTGCTCGGTGATAAGTCCATTGGCAATAGCCTTTTTCGCCACGGCCTCGCGACTGATACCGCGGCCGTCGTCGGCTACCTTGATCATCATCTGGTCCGGCCGCTCTTCGATCCTGATCTCAACCGTGGCGGTTAGCGGCTTGTCGCCCCGGTCATCGGGCATTTCGATGCCATGGTCGAGGGCATTGCGCAGCAGGTGCATCAGGTTTTGCAGCACTTCGACGTGATCTTTCGTAATCAATGTGTCACCACCGTGCAAGAGCAACGTGGCCTTTTTGCCGAGGCGCTCGGCGTTCTGCGCAAAGGAGTCGTCGATCGGTCCTAGTAGAGTACGGGCTCGCTTCAGGCGAATGCGATTGAAGAAATCCCAGAACAATTCGCGCAGCGCATTGGCATCATGGGTGCCCTGCGCCGAGGATTCAATTTGGTCGACAAGTTGCGACGGAACCACGAAGGATTCGACATTAGCGACGCCGTAGGTGACGCCCAGTAAGTCTCGGCTGGCGTCCAGGATGCCTTTGAAGCTGCCTTCGACGGTGCGAATGCTGTCGACGGTGATGACGTTTTCGTCTTCTAGATGATGAATCATGCGGGCGGTGTCACTGATGCCGTAGACGCCCATGTTGCCTTTGATCGTGTGCAGCTCGCGACGGACCAGTTTGATATCGCCGGCGATCACGGCCTTGCAGGCGACGTCAAAGCGTTGCTTCACTCCTTGCACGAACTGTCGGAAGCTGTCGCGATTGCTGAGCATCTTGATGAGGCCGCGGTTGCGCTCGACTTCCGCCTCGGCGTTCACTAGGTTGGTGATATCGCTTAAGCAGAACAACACCCCCGTTGACCGGCCTGCGTCGTCTTGGACGACGCTGCCAACCAACGCAAGGCTGCGGTCGCCAACGTGGAAGCGCGTCGGTAATTGGTCCATCGTCAGATCGGCAAACATGGAATCCGTGTCGAATATCTGCGAGTAAAGCGCGCCGTAGTGGCCCGCGCTACGGTGGTCAAAGCCCATCAAGTCGGTGAGCTTGGCACCTGTTAGGTCGCGGCCCTCGGCATTGAGCAGTGTGTTCAGCACGTTGGCGTAGCCTGGCATAAGTGTGAGATTGGCATCGGTGATGAACAAGCCAAACGTGACATGATCCAAAATCGTTCGGATCGCTTTGGTGCGCTCCTGGACCTTGACTTCGAGGCCCTTACTGTATTCCGCTAGCTTTGCCTGGCTGTCTTCGACCATGTGCAGCAGACTATTGAACGACTGTCCTAAGGAGCCGATCTCGTCTTTGGATGTGATATCGATGCGTTTGGACAAATCCTGACTTTTGATGATCTCGTCCGAAAGCGTCTGCAGCGCCAAGATTGGCTTGCTCAAGGAACGGGCGAACGAGAAGCCGGCACCGACAAAAATGACCACCAGCGCGGTTGAAACCAGAGTCACGAACAGCGCTAGCTTGGCGACGGCGGCGTAGGCCACCGATTCTGCTTGCAGCACGCTCAGGCGCAGGGCATTGCTCATGCCAGGCAAGAGGTCTTTGAGCTCGGCACTGATGACCACGTAGTCGTGGCCAGCGATCGGTACATGATTGAAGCCGTCCCGCACCGTCCCGCCGCTGCCGGCTACCAAGCCGGCAAAATCCAGGCTGACGCCAGGCGGCAGAAGTGATGTGACCGTCTGGTCAGCGGTCGTCAGCAGCACGGCCACCTGGGCACTGTCGGCCTTGCCGTCGTTGGCGCTCTTGATCGATCTTTCGATCACGGCCGTGTCGATCTCTGCCAGTAGGACCCCGGCGATGGAGCCGTCCTTGGTCACGACGTCTTTGATCGGGATGGCCAGGTAGTTTTGCTCGGGGCTGACACCGATCATGGCGGCAGGCTTGCCAGCCACGACCGCATCGAGGGGATAAATGGTCGATGGACTTAAAGCCCCCTTGGCGCTCTCGTCGTATTTGGGATTCGTCGAGGCGATGATTTTACGGTTCGCATCGAGGACGGTGAGGTCGCGCAGAATCGGGTATGATTTCTTGGTATTGAAAAGGAAGGTGCCGATGCGTAGGTCGTTGTCGGCGATTTTGATATCGGCCATCACCGCAGCAGCAGCCCAGGCGTCCGCGCTTTTCGCCAAATCTCTCAGGTGATTCGACAGATCAAGCGTGATCAACTGCTCGCGGGCATCGAACTCACCCTCGATCTTCGATCCCAATGCGGCCTTCGATAGCGAGTAAGCTAGCGCCCCCACGGCAATGGCCGGCAGGATGGTCATAAGGCAGACCAGGATGATTAGTTTGATGCGGATACTCATGAGATCTCCTTGGAATGGCTGCGACGAGACCGCTTATGCTTTAGTCCGACGTTGAAGGTAGAGCTCGCGGGCGCCCCTTTCGACCATATCCATGACTTGGTGCGCCTCCTGGGAAGGCGTGGCGTTCATGAGCAGATTCATGGCGCTGGTCACCCTTTCTTCCTGCATCTGGCGATGGGCTTCAAATTCAAAAGCCTTAAAAACGGCGATGCCGAGCCGCTCGGTCGCTATTGGCTTCTCCAATATATCGAACACCCGGTACCTGAGCGCGAGGACCGCCACCGGCGTGATATTAAATCCGGTCATGAGGATAATCGGCTTCTTAAAGCCAAGGCGGCAGAGTTCGATCACCATCTCGTCGCCGCGCATGCGCGGCATATTGATGTCGGTAAGGATCACGTCCGGGCCAAAGTCATAGGTTAATTGCAGCCCGGCCTGGCCATCGGCGGCGTGGCGAGCGTCGATCCCAAGCGGCTCCAGCACTGAGATGATTTGCTCCGCTGAATCCTTATCGTCCTCGACGACCAGAAGGCGGGGATTGGGAATGATGCTGGCCAAATCAATTCGGTTGAACACGACGACCTCCGATAACTTCATAGCTGACTCAATTACCCTGCCTTCTTCATCGCCACGACCTTGTCAATAGCCGGCAGGACTTTGGCGGCATTGAAGGGCTTCACAATCCACACCATGACGCCTGCGGCTTTACCGTCGGCGCGCAGTTCCTGCGATGCCTCGGTCGTCAGCATGAACACTGGAGTATCCGCACGGTTGGCCATCTTCCTGATCTCCTTCACCATGGAAATGCCGTCTAGTTCGGGCATATTCAAATCGGTGATGATGAGGTCAATCGGCTTTTCGGACTCACACTGGTGGACCCCGTCGCGCCCGTCTTTAGCCTCAATCACGTCGTGATTGGCCTTCTTCAGAGCGTTAGCAATCTCAAGTCTGACCGTATCGGAATCATCCACCACTAAGATATGAGCCATGACACATCTCCCATTCGAGCCTGAGACATCAGGAGTTACCGTGTTCGAAGCGAATCGTAAAGGTCGTACCCTCACCGAGTTCTGTTGCCAGTGATATGGTGCCACCGAGGCTTTTCACTACGGCGGCTACCGCATCTAATCCAATCCCTCGGCCGCTGATGTCCGAGGCCGCATCGCGCGTGGAAAATCCTGCCCGAAAGATCAGTTCGACCTTGTCCTGGACCGAAAGCGTCGCCGCTTCCTGCGGCGTGATCACGCCCTTTGCTAGCGCTGAACGGGCCACCGCCACGGCATTGATGCCATGCCCATCATCCGCGACCATGATTTCAATAAGCTTATCGGTGCGTACCGCATGAATCACCAGTCGGCCTTCGGCGCGCTTGCCAGAGGTCAACCGTTCCGTGTTCGCCTCAAGCCCATGATCGACCGCATTGTTAAGGATATGCAGCAGACACTCACTGAGCTTGCCGACAACCTCCTGCGGTAGGTGCACGTCGCCCCATTTGCAAGAGAGTTCAACGTCCTTGCTGACCGCTTTGGCTGTTTCTTTAACCGTGAGCTTTAAACGTGGTTCAATGTGGGCGAGTGCAACCAAACTACCTGGGGCGGGTTTAGTCGCCAGCCCGCGAGTCCCGATTGGGGCGTTGAGTGCCGCAAGAATCGCTTCGACCTCGTTCCATTCGTCAACGATCCCGGTGATTAATCCTTCATGCTGACGCCAGCTGGCCTGTTCTGCCGCAGATAGTCCCAGAAGCGCCGTCTCCGCGGCATGGCTGAGTTCCTTAAGTCGCGTCAGCTGGGCGACGCGGGAGACACCTTTGATGCCATGTAGGGTCCGCAGCGTTTGCGCCAAGTCATCCGCTGCAAGTGACTCACCGATTGAGTCGATGAAGGCACGGATGTCGGTCTGAACCATCCGACGAACCTCTGGTTCGAGCCGGCGCACCTCGACAAAGCGCCGTATCACTGCCTCTTCGGACAATTGCCTCGCCTCTTGCTCGGCGCGCATCCGTTCAACTTCGGTGCGGTCTTCAAGGATGAGCAACAGCCCGTCGATGACGCCGTCCTGAACGATCGGATCATAGTTGATGCCGATCCACCGGACCATTTTGGGATCGGTCGGGCTTGGATCAGGAATCGAAATCAACCGTGGTAGATGGTCCTTCATCAACTCGTATTGAAACTCGGGAAAGCCCATAATCGATGTCAAGTTACCAGTATATTCCCGCTGCAAATTTGACAGCTGCTCCCAGGCCGGCGCAAATAGCACATCATTAAGATTCTTGCCGACCACATGGTCATTACGCAGGATACGGCTGACATAGGCGCTGAGCGGAGGGACGACTTTAAGGCTCTGATCGACGCGCAATATTCCCAGAGGAATGGAGGAAAAGATCTGGCTTAGCTGCCGTTCGTAGGCCCGTATTTCCGACACGTCAACGCCAAATACCGTCACCAGTGGTCCTGAGGCGGACGTGTTACCTTCAAAGGCACGCAGCGTCCAGCTAAAGGTCTTGAGGTCCTTGTCGCCAGCATCCAGTGGCAACTCAAGGCTGGTCTGGCGGGTGTCGCCGGCCGCGACCCCTCGCATCTGGTCGGCTAACAGGGTCCAGGTGGCGGGCTTAAACAAACTAGATAGGTTTTTAGCTAATAAGCCTTCTAACTGGCAGCCAAAGCGATCTGCGAGCTCAGCATTCCCCTTGACGACCTGTCCCTGCACGCTAGATACGCAAAACACGCTAGGTAGACGATCGACAAAGCGCTCTAGCTGCTCCTTCGAACGCTCCATGAGAGTTAGGATATGATGACTCGCCTGCAGAATCTGGTTCTGATTCATCGCGATGTTGTCGGCCGGTTCACTCATAGAAAATCGAGCTCTCCATCGTCGGCGTCCGCTTTAGGTGCGGGCACTACCCACTCAAATTTGTTTAAACAATCAGCGGGTGCCAGAGTCAGCTCAGCGGACATCGCCACGGCTCCATATTTAGTGCTCAACACCCAATGTTCGAAATCCGTGTCGCGCTGACTGGTTGAGTTGGAGAAGATCTGATCAAATCCCCGGGTGACCAGGGGTAGACTCAGTCCAACCGTTAGTCCGGCGTCCCCAAGCATTCGCTTGGCGCTACCTCCGACACGGTTGAGCAGCTCGCGCATCAGGTCCGAGACATAATGGTCGGCGATTTCTTCCGGCTTTTGACCGGTGACATCGGCAAGGACCCTGCGACAAAGGTTGGTATTGTAGAAGGCTTTCAAAGTCATGCGGATACCGCCGCCGGCCAGGAGGATGAGTGACATCCAGTGGTCTCTGACCGCGGCTTCAGGGGGTACGACCACCGAGGATAGTTGCAGATTAGCGTCGCGGAGTTGACCACTGCCTTCGGTCTTGGCCGCATGCTTGACCGCAGCCATCACGGCAGCTGACCCGGCAAATTTGGAATTCTCGCTAGCCATCGCTTTCCTCGTAGAACCAACCAGCGCAGTTGGCTCGGGGTGTCGGGGCGGAGGCACAATAGTGCCAAACTCCGGTTAAGCAGATGTCGGCAGCGAATCCGGAGGCTTTAGAAAAATGTATATAACTAAATGTATCTACAGGACTTATTTTTTTTATTTGCGCCTATAGATCGTACTGATCGCCTGGTCCCAGGCGACCCCACCGGGGGCCTTCAGCCCCGTGAGCCTCCCGAGTCGGGAGGCTCACTCGCGGACCGGTCGTAAGACCGGGCGTCACTCGATCTTTACCACCTTGCGTATGCCATCTGCCTGGCTGCCCGGCAAGATTCCAATCGCGTCTGGATAGGCCTTAAGGAACTGTTTCATAGAGTCGCCATTTTTGTTCTCAGGCGGATTGGTCGCCTCACCCTTGAACACCTTCTGCATCCAATATTTTTTGTATTCCTTGGCCGACATCCCAAACAATTTTTCGAGCATGACCCCGCCTTCCGGCGAGGACAGATCAGGTACTGCAAGAATGATGTTCTTGCCGCTGGCCCACTTGGTGACATCTCCCAGGAAGATGTGCTTGATCTCCTCCAAATCGAGAGTTTGCTTGTTTTCCGTCGCTGTCACCACATAGACATCGGCCGCTTGGGCCACAGCAGGCAGAAGGGCCACCGCCAGAAACAATGCCGATAAACCGCGTCTTAGACCGAACATATGCTACCTCCCATGTGTCTCTCCGTTTTGAGTCGGCAAATCTAGAATGCAAAGGAAACATTGGCCCGCACCGCGTTGGTGGTCTGCGTCGCGGTTGAGTAGACAGGCTGCACGGCATCTGGCTTCCCTCCCGGTCCGGCCGGGGCGTATCCAGTGCCGTAGAAGTTGGACAGCTTGTCCTGCGCTAGCTCAAACTTAAGCGCCACTACATCGCTCAGGTCATAGCGGATGCCAACTGAATGGATGGTGTGCTTTAGATTCTTGCCCAGCGGGTTGCCCGCCGCGTCCGCCAGATACCACTCGTCGTTCTTCTTGTCACCTGTGATCGCTTCGGTGCGGACATACGGAGTGTAGACTTCGTGAATCTGGTAGCCAAGCTGGGAGAAGTACGAAGTGACCGTAGTCTTTACATCGTTTTGCGCAGCCACGGTATTGTCGTGGTCGTACTTGTGGACTATTTGGTGGTACTCGTTGATAAACTCGATATTGTGGCCTTTGTAGACGATGTGGGCATCGGCGATGCCTTCACTGGCGCCGTTATGCGGCGCATAGGCGAAACCGCCTGTGCTTGAAGCGTTGCTCGTGTCGGCATTTAGTAGCGGAATTTTGTCCCGGTAGTAGCCGGCGCCAACGCGCAGACCCTTGAGTGGGGTGTTCCAGTAGACGAGGAGATTGGATGCCTTGTTGTTGTTGCCGTCACTGGAGATTTGCACTGGGCTCGGAGTCGCCCCACGGCCGTTGGCCAGGTTGATGAGGTAACCGAAGCTGCTATTAAAGACGCCGCGGATTTCCAAGCCCACCGAGTGGATCGGTAGGATTCCGTTTGCGTCTTCGAAGTTATAGATATAGGGACGCGCCACTGAGGTCGCCAGCCAACTGCCGTGGTGATAAGTGTCGTTCCAATAGCCGAGTGCGGTATGGAAGCGGCCGAGAGAGACGTTGAAGTAGTCCTTGGGCTTGTAGCTGATGATCGCCCGTTCGACATCGATGCCGGTAAAGTTGTCCGGACCTGCGGAGAAGGCCGTCTCCGAAAGCCAATAGAAGTTGTCCCCCAGGCTGCCCTGCAGGAAGATGTCGATATCGCCGATATAGAACGATCCACCCTTCTCGTGCCGACTGTCTCCGGTGACCTTCTTATCATCACTCTCGTAGCCCATTTCGGTAAATCCAGCCACGTCGACTTTCGCCAAGCCGACAGAGCTGCTCATGGCCAAGGTGAGGGGTACCATGCCCTTCATCACCTTAAGGGCCGAACCTGCACCGATTCGTCGCATCATTCCCATCATCCCTGCTCCTCATTGAAAAAAAAGTTATTCCTTAGGCTTCAATTTGCCTACGAACTCGTCGAAATCGTGGTGCTGCCAATCGAAGCTGCCAAGCGCATGGCCTTTGGCATCATAAATCCATATTTTCAATTTATGCACGAGGTGGTCATCGAGCATAAATGGATCGATTCCCAGGCTCCCCGCCACCGCCTTGGTCTGGTCGCTGCTGCCGCGTAGAAACAGCCAAGATTGGTCATGGCCGGTGGCTGCTGCGGCCGCCGTTTTGAGTTTGGCCTCAGTGTCGCGCAAAGGATCCAACGACACCACGGCCACGGTGAGCCACCGATGGGCGATGCTTAGGCGGCTCTGCAAATCGCTGAGCAAGCGAAAGGTCATGGGGCAGGTGCGCTCGCAGTTGGCAAAGGCCATGGACACGGCGACCAAGTCCTGTCCCAACAGGTCTCGCAGGACCAGAGTCTTGCCGTTATCCCCCTGCCACGGTCGAGTGTCGACGAACACGTCGGCTGGACCGACCTCAGACCCGAGGGCGCCAGCAGACGCCCCGCTGCAGAGGATCAGGAAGCACGACGCCCAGAGGGCGCGAGTATGGGCCTTGATGAGAGCCATAAAAATCGTAAACCTAATTGTATTGATTACCCGTATCCTACCTGAAGAGCTTGGTTTGGTGTAGGCTTAATTTTTCTGCTCCGGGTCTGCCTCCGTGCAGGCTGTGCGGTCGTCGTTTAGCGGTGCTCAGCGGTGGGGAGAATCAGGACGACCGTCGAGTGAGCAAGTGAGATCCCGGTTCAGGAAAAGCATCCAGCGGATTTGGTTAAAACCTCCCGCCAGTTCACCCGCCATTTTGGTAATCCGCTTTGAATGGTCTCGCGCCGTATCCCTAACTTATTGCACTTACTTGAAAAATTAAAGCTTGTAGTACTTTCGATAGGGTCAACTTAAGTAGCCGCCCCTTCAAGCTTGGCCACCGTGGCCATAATGCTCCATCTTTCCTGCCCAACTTCCGGCGCCTTTGGG